>Ga0307513_10000982_pt1 | contig 41344 bp, 46 predicted proteins | sample 15_EM_MG_FD_202174 | JGI IMG/M metagenome (GOLD analysis project Ga0307513, IMG submission 202174) | Populus trichocarpa ectomycorrhiza microbial communities from riparian zone in the Pacific Northwest, United States - 15_EM | ecosystem: Host-associated > Plants > Roots > Unclassified | place...
CAAAAACCAACCCTGCCCCCCCCCCCCCCCCTTTCCAAGCACGGTAAACTCCTACTACCGGTAGTAGTATAAAGTTATTAAATTACGCAGATACACCAGAGATGAAGATAAGAAAAATTGGGGAAAAGGATTGAAAAAAAGGACGGCGCAGGCTCCGCCTGTGGATCGATGGATGGATGGATGGGTGATGCTTACCACTCACTTACTCACTCATCTGTTCACTCCACTCTCCACTATCGATGACTGAGGTGGGGGGGGGAGGAAAGAAAGAAAGAAAGAAAGAAAAGAGAATAACCTAGCTTTCCCATCCACAAGTACGGTAACCCATACAAGTTTGATATGTCATTTTTCGACTTGGCTTTCAGGGTACGATAAGATGTTGGGTAATCTACAGTCCTGAAGATGGCATGAAACGTCCCACGACAGGCATGCAGGCGATATCAGGGCGGGCGCTGTGCTTGCATCATAGCTGGGACAAAAATATCTGAAACTGAGACGGAGGTTTCTTATTATTATTGTTCACCTTCTCCCCGCCCTTGGGCCTTTTTGCAAGGAGGGTAGGACCCCCAGACATAATACTAATTGCTAGACCCAAGCACCGCACTGTAGCTTCCGCGCCTCATTGACAAATACCGTAGCTGGAGGAGTTTGGTTAACTTATGTTTCGAGTGCATGGCACCGGTATTCCAGTGGAGTGCGGTTTACCCTTGTCGAGAAGTGAGGAAGAAAAGAGAAAAACCCGTTTCACCATGAGATTTTATCGATTAACTATATACTCGAGTGCAAAACGGTCACCTAAAACCTCCCATTTGCTCCATTGTTCCCCTTTCTAACCTTTCTAACAAAGTATGATACAACAGCACTCATACCATCTAGAAATATCTTCTCTATTGAAAAAAAAAATACCGGTACTGGTTAGCTGGGGGGGACCAGACAATTGTACTAGGCTATCGGTGCCAAGCTCCCCAAACGCGAGTTCTCCGAAACTTCTCGCAAGGGGGGTGGGGGGAAGCATGCAACCAAAAAAGTTATAGTACCACACCACGCTGCACGGTAGATCCCAACTCCCGCCCCCCTCGGACAAGGACGAGAACAGTAGACAAGTTGTGCTTATTAATGATGATGCAAGAATGTGAGATGAAACGCCGCCAATTCACTATCAAACTATTGTAACAGAAGAGAATCATAAAAGATCACTCGCGCACTGCATTGTGCTCCGCCGTACCGCACTTGTGTTCCCAATATGAAATCCGAGGATGGGTGGACGGGTGAGGGTTTAAGCACACGCTACCCATATATATCTCTGGGCCCCGGAACCCAGTGAAAGAAAAATGAAAAGGTTAAAATATGGAGGTTACCATTTCGAGAGTTGGTTCCAAGAACGGAGGGGGAAAAGATGGGATGGTACGGGATAAGTGTTCTGGGACCCCACGTGCGTTTGACGCGGGATTGTTTCCGAAATAAATTAGAAGATAAAAAATGTTAGCAGATAATTCGCGGAGGAGCAAGAAAACAACCGCAGTGTACTCTGCTGCACTATACTGTGTGAAATGCCCGTATCCCAAGTGAATGGAGAGACAGATACCATCGTAACGGCCCCCAGGCTCCAAACCCCTCATCTTCTCCCCGCAATTTCCTTCCCTCCCTCGCAAAAGGTTGCGAGGGAAGGAAAGAAAGAAATGGACTAAGCCACTAGTGAGTGTAAAAGCTACGCATAGAGACTAACTAGCTAACAGGCAAGCAAGGTGGAGGGGTCCGAAGAAATAAAAGTCCCCACCATGGCGGAGAAGAAAAAAAGAAAGGAAAGAGAAACAACAGGGATTACCCAGCACAGCGATAGGGAACCCCATCCAAGAGCCCCCGTCAGATTCCCTAACAACATATACCGCTCTTCTTCTTCTGTCCACCGCGTTCACCCGCGGCATCCACTCCACCCCCTCTGTCTCCGAATTCACCAGCATACCCAGGCCCATATATCCTCTCATGATCAATCTCGGCACGGCGCTCAACGAGCTTGCGTGCAATTACCTGAAAAACCTCATCGATTCCTGCGGCCACCAGACAGATATCTATTACCAGTCCGTGCAGGGGAGCGCCGATAATGGCACAATTGTGCAACATGGACAGAAACCAAAACTCACCTTGATCATCCCTGGCAGAAATCTCGTGGCAGGTATCCATCCCCAGCCACGACGCATCCTCGCTATCACCTAGATGCTCGGCGGCGTAGGCAACGCACCTATCGAACGAAACCTCACGCTTCGAAGGGTCCGCATTGACAAGATCCGCTTTCGTCCCAACGATGTGGATGATAATGTTTTGGTTGTTTACATTCTTCTTGAGTTCGACAAGCCTTTAGAAGTAGCATTGATGGGGTATTGGTTTTTAAGTTGGCATGGGAGAAGAAGAAAAATCAAGAAACTGGTGTGTGTATGTATGTGGAAGGTGGTAATATCAAGGGAGCAAACATGGGAAGTCAAGTGCAATTGCAGGAAGGGGGAAAGCGGTTTTGTTTACCATGAATGCATTGCCAAGAACGAAGCTTCGGAAGTAATGTCGTAGCAAAGAATTCCACAGTTCGCAGAACGATAGTAGAGTTTCGAAATCGAGCGGTAGCGTTCCTGGCCGGCGGTGTCCTGCAAAAAGTAATACCATATCCGTCAGAACCATAATCCCACATCAGCATAGGCGGTGGCGGCGGGGATATCACCCAAATCTACAGGGATGACCACATCAGCAGCGATAACCATAGATAAGCGAATCATCAACAAAAACCCATACCTGAAGCCTGACAAGACAATCATCAACAACAACCTTCTTTGCTAAGAACGAAGCGCCAATCGTCGATTCTGAAGCCGGATCGAATGTATTCTTGACATATCTGACCACCAAAGAAGTCTTCCCGACACCTACGCATAAGAAAACCCCCCCGCCGGAATCAGTTGATACTCTCTAGGGACTGCAATGGTGATCCAAACTAACCTTGAGTTCCCAAAACAACAACCTTCGCTTCAAGACTCATGACACCGACTAATTTATCCGAGCCCGATTCCCTATTGTCTATGCGTTCGTAAAGCCTTTTCTTCCCTTTCCCTCTCTCTTACACTCGTAAAAAAAAGTGCAGCAACGGACCGAGAGAGTGGAAAGAAGGAAAGAAAGATGAAAAATGGAAATAATAATATTACCCTCACAGAGGATACGCCAGCAAACGACCAAGAATGAGCGGGGTGAAGTAAGGAGGTGGTGGTATTCGCGAGGGTGGGTGGTGGGGTCGCGAGTACGATAAGAAGGTAGTGTAAGGGAGCGGTCAGCAGGGTGAAATAAAAGGAAGCCGCCCACCGAAGGGAGGGTCGACGATTTGCCGACGAGGGGAGAGGAAGAGAGGGTCCTTTGTGGTCGAGCGAGCGAGCCAGGGTAGTCTAGTCTTGGCGCCCAAATTGAACCCTTACTGACGAAGACACAGGACAGTATTCCAGGTCATGTCCGATATATTACAGTCTGAGACGTTGAAAGGATGGGTGGATCGATCAATGGTTGAAGCCGATGCGTGCCGTTTTGGTTCGCTTGGGTGCGGGATTAGATGGCCACCAGTTCTGTATGATAAATTGCTGCACAGTAGGTACTTGTACAGTACTGTGCGGTAGGTAACTGGTAGATGGATGGATAGATGAGCTGTGATTTGTATACAATCCAGGAACGGGAAACAAATAGAACACTAGTAAACTAAACTGACTTACCAGGGGTACCATGCCTACCAGGTGAGAACGACATACTATCACTCGTAGATACTACTGTACAAACTATACACAAACTGGACCGCAGCCCACCATATAAGGCCCGGCCGTTCTACGATATGATACTAGTACGAGTACTTGTACCCGCGCATGTCTAAAGGTGACAGAAAAAAACAAAAAAGCCAGCGGGGTCAGGTGGAGTGGTCGGGAGACAGGTTGCACCTGAAGAAAAACTACCGTCTTGGCAGACATCAGAATGTGCACTGTCATACTATTCCTTGAGGGGTTATAAAACTTGATAATTGATTTTACCAGCTTTCAAGTTTATAGTAGTTTAACATCTAAACTTAGTATAATTCTGCATGAAATTAGCATTTTTATTTTTATTTTCAAAAAAAACCTAAATCCAATATTATTATTATGACATTGTATGCATTTATTTTTTAGCTTAAACATAAACAAACAATAGGTGTAGATTTTGTTTTGAGAATTCAATAGAGATACTTAGATGTATGAGAGAAGCAAAGAAAGACAAGAAATAGTAGGTAATAAATTGTATTCTCTACCTTTTGCTATTACCAAATCTTAAACTTAATAGGAGCCTAATGGGCAAATCCAGAAACTCAGCTTGAATTATATCTTTTAATAAACAGAGAACCTGTATACTTTAGTATAAATTTAACTTCAAGTTACTATATAAAACCCTCTCACTCCTAAACCTCCCTTCAATTTAATTAGTAGTTATCTCCAAAAGACTATGGATATAACCCGTTAGATCAAAATCCACTTCTTGCAACCGCAAACATCACCACTCTACCCCACTCCCGAATCCAACACAATTTTCTACTAATCCTATTCCCTCAGTGAAAAACCCCCTCAGCTCCAAGCCAGATCCACTTGATATCCACCCCACCCCACCCCACCCCACCCCACCCCACCCCTCCTCCACATCCATACACCCTCCCCAGCACTCATCCCGATCCCCCACATAATAACTCTCCACAACCCTCAGGGTCCACTGCGCTAACTCTCCGTGTGACCCCAATGAGCGCGGGGAATCCCTGCTCTCGCAAAACGCCCGGGGAGCTTGCCCGAAGGCGCCACACACCCCCTCCGAGAGTCCTGGTACACACACACACACGCCCTACACGGCACTTTAGCCTGCAGGCTGCTCGAGCACTATCATACCGTACTCGCACAGGTAATACTCGTGGGTGGGCGGGCCTGGGGCGTGACATCATGCGCATGGGTCGTTATCATGATCGAACGAACCCTTTGGGCGACTACTATGATAATATCAAGTAGAATATTAGACTTTAATTTATGATACTAGTACTGTACTCGAGTACTAGTACTGTGCTAGTATACACACGGCATAATAAATTTCCGAGGACCCGAGGTGAAAAACAAAACGTGCTTAGTCTAACCATGATGGGTTGGTTTCTCCGTTCCTCCCCCCACCACCCCACCACCCCACCACCCCACCACCTCAACACCATAACCAATCCACACCCGCCGGCTGCAACTAAGCATTCTACGAATGGCCATGCTTCACAACATGGGGTATGATACAGCAATTCAGGGCTTACGATACATTACGGTATGATACCGGCACTAAATCGAACGCCTGCACAACTGCCTAAGTTAGGCGCGGATTGCGATTATCGGCGCCTGCTACTCGTATAATATGTGCCTGTGCCTACCCGCCGGACAAGAAGGCAGCCGCAGGCGGGTAGAGTTTTTTTTTAAGCTGGCGCACGTCTAATCCAATCTATGATACAACCACCGTAGTAGCAGCGCACAGTTATAGCATGCCGCCCTCCGACTTTTTCACATTATGCTTCAACTAAAGTCGGTTCACCAGAGGGTGTATATAAATGTGTGTGCTCGGAGCAAAAGGAGAGATGTGTTTTAGTGCTTGGTATGATACGCCTGCACATCTATCTTCCTCCCGCACGTCTGCCACGTTTCATCCCCATGGGTTGAATGAATGAATGAATGGCCAATCCGCCCCACTCCACTCCACTCCATTCCACTCTGGTACGCCTACGGTACGTACGCCTTCGGCAAGCCCCCTTCAACATTGGCCCGCTCCGGGGTATATAATAATAACCTTCCCATCGCTCACTACTTTCCCACCAACAAGAAGTTCCTCCCCCATTCGCTAACAACCTATGTCCTCACCCCCCTCCGGATCCACAATCCCGCCGCTCTCATTATTAGTTCACACTGACTCAAATCCTTCTCCGCCCTCCCTTCCTTCCTACCCCTCCCTCGGGGTTCGATATGTCGGCCCACTCGCCACTCCACGCAACAAACGACAGCTTTTACCCCTTACCAAACCCAATCCCTCGAATACCACGCAGCACAGACCCTGCTTTTCTCAACAGCGTCCTTCCCACAAAACCAAACCAAAGCCATCCTTTCAAACCAACCTATGAGACCCTCACACACCACCCAGACCGTGCCCTCCAAGCTGAATTCCACTACCCTGCCTATCAGTACCATACCCCCCCCCCCCCTTCCTCTGACCGAATTCGAATCTCAACAACAATAATAATGATAAACGGAACGCACGTACTTTCCCCTTAACCATCAAAGGTGTGATAACACATACAAACAGGTACCATACCAGCCTCCCAAAATACAAAGACTTATCAGTAGCGCACAAAACTTAGCCAACGCCATATTTACAAGGTAAGAGCAAACCGCAGCACCAGCAGCTCAGCTCCCTCCCCGGCCAGAAAGTGGACACCATAACAAACGCAGTATCATATGGGCTTTGATGGGTAGTAGTAATTTCGGTGTGCGGAGACCCGGCGTGTTGCGCAGGCTGTCCAGAGCGCCTCATATGCGGCGCAATGCCGGCCGCGGAAGTCTAGTGTCAAGTGCCCTGTGCTCTTAAGTTCCACTCCATCCGTCCCGTACCCATCAATCTGATTAGTCTGACCTTTCATGCTCATGACAAGATCGGAGACCGAGTGATGCGCAATGACTGCAAGACGCGGCTATCTGGATTACGACACTCCCCTAATATCGAGTGCTCCCCCTCTCTCTGGGCAAGTACCCTATCCGAACACTCGCCCTGCCGCCGAGCAAACGTGCTGAGATAAACAATGGTATCCTAATTGCTCAGAATAAAATCAAAAGAGGTACCGTTATGATAATGTGAAAGCTGAACTAAAAACAGACCCTCAAGAAGTAAGTAAAGCCCCATCGATCCTGCCACCTACCCAGCCAGCCATCTAGAAAAACTTCACGCCATTACCACACTTACGCAACATGATTACTCCAAAGGCATCACACATCCGTCCACAAGAGGCCCTAACTGAAAAAGACAACATTACTGAAAAGAAAACAAGAGCGATAGTGAATCAAGCTCCAGAAAAACCATCCGAATAGTAATAATAATGGCAATGAGGGAACGACAAGAAGAGAAAGCATTAACTCTAGTCCCGCACACTTCAATCCGTACGAACGACCATCTACGAACCCCCATAGGCCCTGTTAACCTCTGATTGATACTTCTGGAGAATCCCCTTCCTGTTTAACTTCTGAGCACTAGTCACCAAGTTCTGTTTGGAAATTATTAGCCGTCACTCTCACTCTCACAACAATTGAGGGAAAACTCGCATTCTGAGGGGTCCATTCTTCGTCTGTCAAGACACAGCCTTCAATCAACTCAATGCCATTAAGTCCACCCTTTTTCCCAGCGGCAGTAAGCTCCCTCATGACAATCCGGTTCAACTTGGCGTCATGGACAAGCTGATCAAATTCTCCCTCAATGCTGTTCTCGACAGCAAGCTTCTTCAAAGCCGCCTCGACAGGAAATATAATAGCAACAGGTTTGGTCTTTTGCTCATCGGCATAGATACAGATGTTGCTGACAATGTTCGATGCTCGATAAACCGACTCGAGCTTCTCGAGAGCAATGTATTCTCCGTTTAGAGTCTTGATCAAGTTCTTCTTGCGGTCAATGAGTTTCAAGTGACCATTTGAATCCCATTCACCGATATCCCCGGTCTTGAACCATTCACCCTCGAAGGCAGCCGCAGTCTCTGCGTCATTCATAAAGTACGACGAAGCAACCGAATCGCCACGAATCCAGACCTCACCCTGCTCGGGATTATTATGAGTGAAGTAACCAGCATCAGGATAGTCGACGAGCTTGATCTCAGCACAAGCAGGGATGGTTCCAAGGCTGTTGGTGTTCCATTCACTTGGGTCCATAAGACATCCGATGCTGTAAACCCGTCAGCATTTGATCACAAGAGTATTGCAAATAGTAGGCACTTACGCAGAAGTTTCCGTCAACCCATAGCCGATAACCATTGGACAAATAGTCATACTAATAAAATGTTGCGTTTCTGGGGCGATAGGCCCCCCTCCACTCATGCAAACTTTCAACCTTCCACCAGTCGCGGCTCTAACTTTCTTGAAGATTATGTCCACTATACCAGATCCAGGAAGGCCTGAACGAAGGAGCATGCCCTTGAGCGACATGGCACCCCAGAAAAGCTTTTGAGTTAATAGAGGAAGATTGGAAACCTTGTCCATGACACCCTTCTTTACGGTTTCCCAGACAGCAGGGACACCAACAAGGATAGTCGGCCTAAATTCGGCGATGTCACCCTTGCAGTTACGCATAGATCTCTCCGACAAAGTCTTAGGATTTCCGTAGCCCATGGTGCCACCCCAGAATAAACATGCGTTTTCAAACACGTACTCAAGAATATGTGCCAGGGGCAAAAAGGTAAGCAAGAAATCCCCAGGACCAATATAAGGGCCGATAATGACACTGACGCCGGACACTACAAATCGCGCCTCGTTAGCCGCGCTTCAAGGCCAACCACAAAAGTAACCAAAACTTGCCGGCTGCAACCACATTCTTGTGGAGAAGAGGGACACCCTTGGGGGTACCAGTTGACCCAGATGTATACATGATACCGCAGAGATCCTCGGGACCAGCAGGATCAGGATCACAAGGATTCTCCTGCCCAAGCTTGACAAGTTCTTCAATGCTTAGAATATGCAATTGCTCGTGCGTAGCCTTCAAGGCATCGATATCCTCCTGCTTGACGCTGGTATCGGTATTATAGATGATATATCTAACGTTAACCGCCTCCTTTAAAGGATTGATGAGTTGCGGGAGAAGGTGGGAGTCGAGAAAAATGGCGGCTGCTTCGGTTTGCACAAGCGAATGGGTGAGGCCAGATTGGCCAAGGGTGTCATAAGCAGTAACGATTGGCAGCGATTGGGACGCACAAGCTATCCACCGTCAGCAGTTTATTCCGGCCGGTGACACAGGGCGATCAAACATACCATGCGACATCAAAAGCCAGTTTGCACTAACCCGCGATCAAGTCAGCAACAAACAAGGCAAGAAAAACGGAAGGAAAAATCCAGCCGAGAAGCCAAACAAACCTAGTAGCAGCGAAAATTTGAAGTTTCTCGCCCTTCTTCAATCCTAACGCTTTCAGCGCAGCTCCGGTCGTGTTGACACGAGCAAGATATTCATTAAACGACATGTACGTGTATCCGCCCATTTCATAGTATGTCCATTTCTTCGGAATCTCCTGCTCAACATCATCAACCATCCTCTTAATCATCCTTGTCTCCTCGTGTACCTGAATAAGGCTACGGGATCCAATAGCCTGAGCATCACCGAATTTTGCTGCTCCACGCTTGACAATGTCGTAGGTAGTCGCAATATCGGGTTCCAGGCGCGATACTAGTCCGGCAGCGGCACTAGGGTGACGACGGGGAATTCCCTCTCCTTCCTTCTTCTCAACACCGGGGACCTGAACATTGAAGGGCCCCTTCTTGTGAAGAGCCGGGGTTGGGATAGGTTTCTTTTGAGCAGCCATGATGAGGAGCTACCGGACGAAATAAAGGTGACGAATAAAGGAAGGGGGAATAGAAGGTGTAAAAGGGAATAGTAGCAAAACCCGGGGAAACCTTAAAAGCTAGGGGGGTATGTGCCGGGGTGTGGGGAGGGAAGGTCTGGGAGCTCTAGCCGCTAGTGATACCCGAGTAGGTGGCAGCAGAAGGAAAGGGCTACGGCGGGGGAAATAGAAAAGTAGGCAAACCTCTCTCGTCTCGTTATACTTACTGGTGATTGTAGGAATGAGGGGGAAGATGGGAAAGGGGATGGGGATGAAGAGGAGGGAGACACGCAGCAATATAGCTCCGAGACCAAGAGAGGCTCAAAGCGGGTTGGTTGACGGGGGTGCCTCCGCTGCCGCACACAAGAAAATAAGGGCAAGCCTCTTCTGTGTGAGTGAAACGGCGCGTTGAAGGTCAACAGAACAGCACTCTTTATTTTATTTTGTTTTTTTCCTCTTGGAAGTACTGACAGGCAACCAATGGTTGTTGCGCCGAGGTTCGCCAAGCCCCCATCACCCCCAAAACTCCAGCCCAGTTCCGGATGGCCATAGACATGGAAAGAGTGGGAGAGCCTCTCATTGACCCAAGAACCAAAACTGTTTGTGCATATGTGCAGTATGCCCACCGTATCGTCGAAAACCGGTACCGGTATTACCGCCAGCGCGAGTACTTGTGAGTCACGGTAACCCCCCCCCCCCCCGCCAACTCACCTCAAGCTGCCTCGGCCTATCCACCAAAAACTCGAATAGAAGGAACATGTGCTAGGACGTTGGAGTTACCTCTCCCAGCAAGGCGCATCGTATATTCCTTTTATCTTGTCTCAACTGGGGGCTGAGTTTGCGGTGTTTTCCCCTCACGTAGCTCAGAAAGGAAATTCCAACGTCCTGGCACATGTTTCTTTTATGATATTTGAGTTTCTACGGTACTCGAGTACCGTATCGCTACGATACGACTACCATCACCATCGTCGTCATCAACATCTGCTCGAGTCATAGCACCCTTCAACCAGCCGGCCCGCCACCCCGATAACAAACCACAAAGAATGAAACCACATCGGAATTTCCCTTTCCCCCTCAGGCACTTTAATATGAAAAAGACTTGGTATGCGCAAGCCAAGCCAAGCCAAGCCAAAAAAAAACACACAATCACGATCACGGCCCCCTCAAGACTGTAACCTCGAAGCAATAGGCGGTCCCATTGGCAAGTAGGCGAAAGGGAAGTCACACGACGCCATGTCTCCTCAGACTGCTCTGGATAGGTAGAGAAATGCCAATGCTCACCCTGCCGTCACACAGCATACCGGTATGGTACATATGTATCGTGTATTCTATCGCACTTCAGGCATCTGACCGACTGGGTCCGAGAAATGGAAAAAAATTATGGAATCGGATTTATGTTATAATAATATTATGCTGAACCGCTATGTTCAAAAAAAAAAGGAAGATGAGAAGAATATCGGAGATGGGGGTATGTAAAGGACAACGGGCAAGTAGACTATGTGATTGGTATATCTAGCGTTGTTGGCACTTGAAGTGCCTTGTGCCATGCCAATGTGCCTGGCACGGCACAACCATGTGCTAACATGGGGGAGGGGTCAACGAACAGGGGGGCTCAACGAAAAGCCCAAACACAATCGCAGCTTACTAAGTCATTTTTAGTCGAGTGTTCGTTGAGCCCCCCTGTTCGTTGACCCCTCCCCCATGTTAGAGTGTGGTGAGATTGGCCGATGGCACAACCTTGCACAATTCCATTGTCGTAGCCCTGTTTGTGCAATTGAGGAATTAATTCAATATATTCGTAACCCTACAAGAAGCATCCCAGTCCAGGTTATCTATCTTACGGCAGTACAATCCCAAGGTACGCCAGCTTGCCCTCTTACCAAAAATTCAAAAACAAAAACAAAAACAAAATACTTCATCAACAACCAAACTCTAACCCCACAAATTCGCTCTCATCCGACTCTCCCATGCGCTGCAACAAGCATCAAACATCCTCATATGTTTCGCCAATGCAATCTTCCCCATCCTCACATGGCAACCTTCACACTCCAACGTGCCCTTAACATCCCTACCCGCCCACTTCACCACTATAGCCAATCTAAAATCATCACCCCAATTATCCCAATTTCTAACCACATCCTCCCAATATTCTACCTCCCACTTCCTCCCACAAGTCAACTTGTTCCTACTGATATGCGCTTTCAATCCGGACCCCCCTGGCCTTGTGGTGCTCCCTCCCCCAAACGACGCCCCGCATATCCGACATTCCAACGTGTCTTTCCCCACAAAAAACCACCTTCCATTCAGGTCCGCCATCTCCTTCACGCATCTCCCCGTATGCACCTTCCCACACCCCACGCATGGAATCTTGTCCAATCTTTTGATACACCACTTTCCGTCTATCTCAACCGTTATCGTCCCGTCGAAGGGGTTGCCAAACATCACCCTCGTATTCATCTGTTCTGGTACGTTTGCCGGTATTCCCATCCCGAGGAATTCGTGTATCTTCCACCATTTGCACCAATCATTTAGGTACCGGTCGTTCATAATGGTCTCCGGTTCGGGTCTGGACTTGTTGTACTTCTGGCAGTTTATCAGATGGAACCTGTTGTCCCCGCCCATGCATTCCTCGTGTCCTCGGTTATCCGCTCCCGATCGTAGCCTCGCAAGAACATAGAAGTCTAACCGTGTCATAGACTTCAAATGTTTAGGTTTATTGGGCTCTCTCGTATAGTAGTCGTGACCCTCTTTATCATGCCATATCGACCATTCCTCCCTCGCCTTTTCCCTTATTGCCTCCCCTGAACTCACCACGTAGTCCACATCCTTCCATCTACCGTGCTCGTTCAGCTTTCGGTTCCTATATCTCTTCGCCACCTTGTCTGCTGCCTCATTGCCCGGCACCCCTTCGTGTCCCGGAACCTATATCAAGGTGACTTCCGCCCATTCCTTCAGTACCCCTGCCATCATGTGCCACAACGGACTGCTGTCCCCTTCCTGTTCCATGTTCCTTATCATGCACAGGGCCGACGCACTATCCGTAAACACCCTGATCTTATCCTTGTTCCACCTCTTCATGTCCAACAGAGCCATCGCTATTGCGCAAATTTCCATCTTAACGATGCTCCAGCTCTCCGGCACCCTTGCCCCTAACTCCTCTTCCACACACTCATCCCCTCCCATTTTCACCCACCCAATGGCACCCATCCCTTTACTCTTTGAACCATCCGTGTATACCCACAATTCATCCTGGGGCAACCCTTCATCCCACCTCTTCGAGTCCGCTTCTATCGCACGAGTTCGATTTGGATCTATGATTATATCCGGTACCCTCTCAATGGGTCTATCCGAAACCGTCATGTGTTCTGTTATCCAATCTTCCTTCCAATCCTTCGCCAAACATCCAAACCACGGCAAGTCCTTGCCATAACCAAATTTAACATGTCTGGCGTATGCTCTTCTCGTGGCTGTCTTGCCTTCGATACTCGTCGGAATTATACCACTTTCCGCTCTTAGTATTTTATTGGCGAATTTCAGAGGCGTTCTAAACGTTGATCGTATCGTATCGTTTACCCCGTATTCCAGTCTTTTCATTGCTTTGTCGTCCTTTGCAATGAATTCGAGACCGTAATAAACCGTCGGCAGGTACACTCCTTTCAGCAGTCTCACACACTCCCACGCCCCAAGACCCCCTTCCGAACCATATCTTCTACTCAGCCCCGCAATCCTTCTCTTAACCCCAACCCCTCTGTCCATCCAGTAATCCACGTGCCCACCCATTCCTCGCAATTTGTCTATCCGGTATCCTAATATCCGGATCTCCCCTACCCCTTCCTTGTTGCAATCTCCCAAGTCCAAAGTACCCCAATTTTCTTTACCGAACCCGATCCACACCACCTTAGTCTGATCAAATCCCATCCCTCTACCCCTTGCAACGTCCCTGCATTCTTTAAATCTCTCCGTCAACTCAGCCTTACAGCTATCGATATCGTTGGCCGCTGCTATTAGGGCACCATCGTCAACGTAGCTCGCACAGTAGCTCATCATTCCCATTCTTGTCTGAAATTTGGGTCTGAACACATCCGCTACGTACATGCCGAACAGGAATGGCGACAGTGGTGACCCTTGGGGTACACCCTTGTTAAGGTGGTATTCCTTACTGATCTTTCCGTTAAACCTTAGTTTAATGCTCCGGCCCTTCACCCATCTCCTTATCCATCTTATCAGGATTTCCGGGCATCCCCGATATACCAACACATCACACAGGATATCCACGTCCACCCTGTCAAACCCCCCTTCGACGTCCATCACAAGGATTCCTACCGCTTTCTGTTTGTTCCATTTGACAAACTCCGCGATCTGTTTAAACATGTCGTGTGTGGACCGGTTTTTCCTTGAGCCGTATTGGGTCTCTTCCATTTCCACCACCTTCGACATCTTGTCTAGGATTATCCTTTCCACCACTTTTGCCAGTACCGGTAATAAGTGGATCATCCTCCATGATTTCACCACGTCATACCGGGCCTTGTCCCCCTTTTTTATCAGAATGGTCTCTGCCTTGTGCCAGTCGGCACAATCGTTCTTCACCAAATTATTGACCATCTTCATCATTCCATCCTTATCTTTTCTATACCAAAACCTGAGAAACGGGTAGCTCATCCCGTCGATTCCACCGGCCGTATTCGTAGGCGAAGATTCCAAACCCCTCTTCAGCTCGTCCTGGCTCACTTCCAGGTCGATACTCTCCTCCGGTATGGCAACCTTGTCGGATGGTAGTAGCTGTTCGGCGATCAGGTCACTTATATCCTGGTGGGCTATCAGTGTCTTGCCGTTCGGTATCGTAATCGGGGGTACAGCTCTTCTTCCTTCTAACTGTTTGACCATCTTAAAAATAGCCGGATCCTTCGATTCACTCAGCCTTTTGCTCATGTCATCGTACCGAGCTTTCAACAGGCTGCATCTGAACACCTGTCTGACTAGCTTCCAGTCCTTATTCCCTTTCCTCCTCAGGTTTTTCATGTCCTTCACCATTCTTTCCATATCCTCCGTCCACCACAGGCACTTCCTCCTTCCACTGTGCACCTTTGGCAGCTTCTCCACAATATCTCTCAACCCATCCCACCCACCATCATTACGCCCCAAGCGCAGGAGGTCCTCCTCAACCTTCTTCCAGTCTGCCTTCCTCCAGTTGATATTGTCTCTTTGTGCATTGACCGGTTTCCTCGGATCGATCCTAACCATCTGTCCGCAGTGTTCCAGGCCCACTTTGTCTGTCAGATTGACATTTGGCCGATTTGTCCCCGATTTGTAAATGACAAGGTCAAGCACCGATGTACTCCGGAATGTTAAGGTATCGTGTTCCACAACGTTATACTTGTTGTTTCCTATCCACCTTTTCAAGCTCATTCCGTATGCGTTTGTTACCATATCCCCTGCTTTCCCTCCCCACAACGGGCTTCTCGCGTTAAAGTCCCCTATCCCAATATCACAACCCCTCAAACTATCCAGCCCTTCCTCAAACTCCCCAATACTCCGGTTGGGTCTCAAGTAGACGCACGCAACCTTCTTCCTCTTCCCCGTTAATCTATCCTCCCAACTCATCATCACCCCCCATTTGTCATGGTTCTCAACCACCAACCAACCAACCAATCCCCTTCTAACAAACACCTCCACCCCACTTCCTTTACAAAACGAAACCAATTCATACCCCTCGTTCCCATGCTCAACAAACTCCTCATCTCTCCCTATCGGTCCATCTAAAATTACAAACACATCAACAAAAAACAAAACATCCATCACCACGTTCCTATTTCCTTCACCCCCTCCCACATTTATCGTACAAATGTTAACCCTCATTTCACCACTGTGATAGGGTTACTTCACCTTCCTCCCTAACGTTCCTTCTTCCAGATGGCACCGACGAAGAGCGTGCCTTTGCAACCCTGGTTGGCTTGGAGGTTCGGTCTCCAATCATCTCTTTGTTCCTGACTTGTTCGTCAACGGGCGTATTTCTGACCCGTGGGTTCGTTTGTCTGAACCGGTTCCTGCTCCGATCGCTAACCCCTTCCGCCGATGTATTGTCCGCATCTATCGGTGTCGCTCTGCCGTATTTCCTTTGGCTCGCACCCCTTCCTCTTAACACTGTGCATTCCCTGAACCCGCTATAGTGGTTACCGGTTTCGCACAGTTTGCACCATTTCCGGCAGTGCATGCATGCCATGCCCTTTGGAGCTGCGCAGTCCACAATAGGACATTTGTGATCGGTTGACAAATGTCCTTTACCGCACCATCTGCACTCTGGGGTAGCCTTGCATTCTGGAAGCGAATGTCCGACCGTCAAACATCTGTCACATATAATGGTGTCAGAACTTTCTCTCCATACCCTGCAGAACCTTTTTCTGCCTCCCACCAACATTCTCGGCTCGTTACCGGCCATTATTCTCTTTAACTCCGCCGTTTCCTCGCACAATATTGTCAGTCCAGCCGAATTGTGTTTCCGTTCCTTCAATATTCCGAGTTTCCCAACCCACGATGGGCGCGCGGACACGTATACTCCCGGGTTACTCGACTCGATATCAGCTGCCATTTCGTCGAACGCGTTGGCAGTATTCCAGTCGCTCACTTCCCATTCCCTAGCACCCCTTTTGGTTAGAGGCACCATAGCTACGTATAGCTTGACTTTCTTCGTATCCCTCACGAACGAAAAATCCTTCAGCCCTAATTGTATTAGTGCTTCTTTCATAGCATTACCTGCCATGATTAGGTCCTCCGCTTTCGTCCTTGCAAGGGTCATTTCAATGTCCCCCCATTTGTTCTTACCCGACTTCGCAAAATACGCGTCGATGTTTAGCTCTTTCAGAGTGTTATTCAATTTCACTCTGATTATCTCCGTTGTTACGCCCAATGGCAACATATGCACCATGCCCCTTGCCCCTACAAACCTTATCTTAAGGTGCCTCTCTTTTTCCGTCGCCAACGGCTTGACCACCATTTTCTTGGTCACCGTTTTTCTTTCTGCTCTACCGATTACCTTTGTAAAGCCCTGGTTGTCTTTGGGCGCTGTAACCTTTGCCCAACTTTCCTTTTCACCAGCGAACGAGGCTGATTCCTTCTTGTAGGTTGGAACATCCGCTCCTTTCCTCTCGTTTGTCGATGTTCGTCCCACTGGGACTTGCGTGGCCATCGGGATGGCGGGGGGGAGAGTCCTAGTCCTTGTATTGTCAGCAACCGCCACCCCAGTTGCCCTTCCTTTTCCTTTCACGTCAACTTTGCACTTAGTGCAACCAATCTTCCCTTCTTTAATGTCTGAAATTAGAACCTCAAACTGGTCCCTAAGATCATCATACTCGTCTCCCATATCGCACACCCGTTTCTCCAATCTCAATATCTTGTCATGGTCCGACAAGGTACTTTCTACTACTACTTTCACCTCTTCCTCCTCCTCATCCTCCACCATCCTGTCGCATACCGGTGTAACAGTATCACCGTTTTCTATATCCCGTACCGCTTCCAGAAGGGCCAGGTCAATCGACGAGCCACCGTACGGGACCGTGGGTTCCTGTGTAGTCAGCGTTTCAACCGGAGTGTCGGTGATGCTGTCCCTTTTCGTGGGCACATCCCACCTCATTCTCCTCAAAATCGTAGTCCCCTTCTCAGGGGAAGATACCTCCCTGTTTATTACAGCATGCTTGCTGTTTCCAATACCATTACCTTCCGTATTGGTACCACCCCCAAGGTCCATCGACAGTTCCTTGCTAATTGTAGCCGGTGGAACATAACTCTCATCCGAGCTTCTGTCCTGTCTATACCCCTTATACAGGGCTCTTTCCGATGATGGTAACCTATCCAAAATCGTTGAATTACCCCAGGATGATATTTCTGAGGCCAATGGGGACCCCCTCGTAGTACCCTGGGAATCCGTAGACTGTGTACTCCCCTTAGTAGGCGGCGAGTACTCCGAATCTTGTGAGTGTCTAAACAGCACCCCTGCGGACGTGGTTTTGTTAATACCACACCCATTCCCACACCCCACGGTTTTCAATACCGTTCCCACGCAAACCTCTAACTCTGTTACGGTCCTTGGACCCACATTCTTCACCACCCCCATAACCATCTCACTAGTATACGTACTTCCTCCTCTGCATCCCCTCTCGTGCTCTATCTCAAATTTCATCCCATCCGGGATCGCCCATGACCTGGTAATCACGCTTGCCAGGATTTTACCGCTCCTCCCCATATTCACCACATTACCGTCTTCTGCCATCACTGTTAAGGTCCCTTTTGGACCGCTGAATCAACTTTCCACCAGGTACCAGGCACTGCCTTGGATATCTGCTGATGGAAGAGATAAACTCAGTCGGTAACCCAAAAAATAAACAACCTTGAAACAAAATGATAAACAAAATCAAGCTCTGTAAACTATCGCAAGTGATGTGTCCAATCGTGATTGGTCAAAAAGTAAATTTCAATCGGTGAAAATGTGAGGAAGCAAATATTGGAGTTCTTCAGCCCAGTGAGAACCTACAAGGATGCAAATGGGGGATATTCAATGTGAATTGGGCTTGTAGAGAGTTTCTCCTCTTCTTCTTCTTACAAAGTCATTTTATTGGTACATATATTGCCTGGGCACTACATTGTGTGCCGTGCCGGGCACATCGATTTGGAGGGTTGTGCCAACAACGCTAGGTATATCATAGTACAAGTAAGTGCGGCGCTCGTACCAGCGTCCCCGGCCGACTGCGCCAGTCCCCGCCCACTGGACGGTGACCAGCTTTCTTCGGATAGCGTTGAATACCAAGCCTCCCAAGCTGTTTGTAGACAGGACACGATTTGCATACAGTAGCTTATGCACAGTTTTTTCCTCCCCCTTTTAACCTGTTGTAGTACGATTGTGTTATCCACCGGGGCGCATCGGCCAATTCTCGTCATCCCCAGTCGGCAAGCCTTTTAAATTATGTGTTCTTGACGACAAGACCTTTCCGATGCCGCAAGAAACCAGAACAATGAGGCCCCACGCTAAGTCGTCCAGAATTCCCCTCTTTGGATAAAGAGGGGATCACCCCGAAAATCACTGACTTTTAGCCCTCCGCTGAGACAAAGGGAGAAAAACATACCGTATCATAATGCCGGTAGACCCTACTAGGAGGGGAAGCTCCAACGTCTCGGCGCGAGGTTCAGTTGTTCCAGTATGATGCCATGGGAAAAAGCGAAACCCTTTGCATCGGGTCGCCTTGCCTTTTGTTCGTGGGAGAGGAGTGAAAAAGGGCGGAGATTGTGGAACTCAAGAGTTTTTCTTTTCATCGCACCGCAGACTAATATCTTGGAGCTCTGCAGTTGTATGGCACGGGCCATACCATGGCATAGCATAGTTGTCCTCGGTGTCAATGCTTGCAGACGGGCGGGCTGCGAGCGGGCATAACCCAGCTTATCGTTTCACCCCCCTCACCAAAAAAAAAAGAAAGGAAATAGTTTATCGTGCCTTTCTTTAAAAGATTTCTTCCACCCCCAGGCATTGGAACTCCGCTGGGCAATTGAAAAGGTCGCCTTACGCTAAGACGGGTATCATACCTATTGATAAATGTACAAGTAAAGTGGCCGGAGACTTTTTTTTAAACCGCCGGGTACTCGAGTACAGTTACCCGTTTATCCAGTTTGCCCTGCAGACCCTCAGCACAAAAACACGTTCCCCTGCTGCACAGTACTCTGCACGTGTAAAAGTCGGAAAAAGAAGGGGGGGGGACAGCGCTTCACTATGCTACGGTACTCGAGTACCATAAGCGATACCAACTTATCAGAGGCCATCCCCCTAATAACAGCCAGGAGTACTAGTACCTTGTCATAACCAGTCGGAAGATGCCACTGAACACCTTCCTCCCACTTCTTCACGAAGTCCACGACACATACGAAGGTTTGCTTACCCCCCGGCCTCCTCATGGGCACACGGAGACGGACAGTCTAGCTGACAAACAAACCCATCCCCGCCCGGCGGTCATTTTCACCCCTGCCCCCCCCAGAATCCATAACCCTTTTCGCCACCAAACCCCCGTCCCAAAACCTCGGCTTCCTAGATCCCAAATCCTCCTCTGTCGACATCACCGTCGGCGTGCGGGATTTAACAATCCAGCAGTCACCCACCCTGCTCTCATCCTCCCGTAGTAGTGGCGGCGGCGAGACAACCGGTGCCGGTACCGTACCACCTATCCGAATCCCTGCACAGCAGCATTAATTTATTGCAATCTACCTGCTAACTGGCCAAAAGTCCTCTGGAAGGTAACGCCCCTCTTTGCAGCCTACCTTTCGCACCCCGGGAACCCATTCTTTAGCCACGAGGTTTTAAGCTCGGGGTCCACGGTCCTGGAACTCGGCTGCGGGGTTGCGGGCGTGCTTGGGTTGACGCTTGGGAGCAGTGGTAGGGTTCGGGGATACTTTCTTAGCGATCAGGAGTATGTGTTGAAGCTGTTAGGGAGGAATTTGGAGGAGAACACACCGCCTCCTGCCGCTCCGCACAAAGGCCGAGAGAGGGCAAGGGGGAGCGCGATGGTTAGGACTCTCGCCCTAGATTGGGAAAAGGATCGGATCACTCGAGACCACCCGGTGCTTAAGGAAGGGGTGCCATTTGATGCGGTGATTGCTTGCGATTGTATATATAATGAGGCGTTGGTGGAAGGGTTTGTTGAGGCATTGGAGGAGGCTTGTCTGGAACTTTCGGCAGCCTCCTCTCCTTCCTCCCCGAGGGCAGCCAGGGGAAGGGGCGGGGGTAGCACACTCTCGGAGGAGGCAGGAGGAGAGGGAAAGGCAAAGCCAACATTGGCAATAATCGCCCAGGAGCTCCGATCCCCAGAAGTATTCGAGACTTGGCTCGAGAGATTTCATAAATCGTTTCATACATATCGCATTCCCGACTCACTGCTCACGCCTGAAATAAGCTCCACCTCCGGCTACTGCATACACGTCGGAATTCTTCGAGACTCGAGACAGATAGGCATGGTGGGCAGGGGAGACCAAAAAAGGCCTCTTTGTACATAAAGGAATCAAGGGGGGAAAACTAAACTACGACTACTACTACTACTACACTAATACTAATACTATGATACTACGATGCCAGTAATTACATCATCATCACCCTCCTCCTCTCGCTTTTCAGCTTCAACGGTGATACATTGTCGTTGTCATCACTTTCGTCCCCCGAATATCCGGCCAAGGGCGTCCCCTCTACTCCAGACATCAAGGATAGGCCCGGCAGCTGCTCTGGTGTCCCAGCAGATGGAGTGAACTTTGGCGATAGCGCAATCTTAGGCCGTGATTTGAATACTGAATTGTAATCCTCCGACATCAGCAGGTCCTCTTTCGGCGTCGTGGCTGAGGGACTCCGCATTGGCGTTGACAAGTTGCGATTATCAGGTGGACTAAGCGACGGGGGCCTGTTGGAGAAACGGTTACTCCCTGGTGATTGGGCAATATCTAGCATTTCGCTCTCATCTACATCAAATGATTCGTCAAGTGAAGAGGCCGGCGAGCCCATCCGAGGTAGTTCATAAGAATTGTGGTGTTGGTCACGCCTAGCCGGTGACGGCTTCTCTGGAGAATAGGTAGCTCCTGCAACTGTTGATACAATCTATGATTTGTCTGGTTAGCCTCGGAACAGGTTCCTTGTACTTTCCGGGTAATGCGGAGTAAACAAACTTGCTCAGCCAGAAGCTCATCGTCCCCAAATCCAAGAGAGAATCGGCCGATCGGTCCTTTAGGCATACTTGGCTTCGGTGAGACAGGGATAGTGTCGCGTTGGTGGGGCGCACGTGGGGTTAATGACACTACCGAGGCTTCTAAACTGCTGAGATGCTCATCTTCGTCTGAAGCGTCAGTGGAGCCTGTTTGATGCGGTTCGTATTCACGAACCCGTTGGGAAACTTTCATTGGCCGTTTTCGAGGTGGGCTGTATTCTTGTGCGGGTGATGAGGTGCCCTTGTAGTCGTACTCAAGGTAGTCGGAGTGGATCGACAAATCTTCAGGCTTGTAATTTTCCGGTTCGGGTGGCAGTTCTTCCCTCGCCTCAACAGGTACCGGTAGCCTTGTTTGCTCTTCCCCTTGGGCTCCCTTGTCCATACCAAGATCCATGGGCTCCGGTTCGCTGAGCGTCCTAAAACGGTATTCCGGTGCTTTATCAATTTCACGTCGCACTCTAGGGGCGCTGGTCGCTGCAAGGTCTTCACGTAATGATGCTAACAGTTCGGTGTCTAATAGGCTATTTAGTATACTGAAGGGATAACAACGGGGTGGGGGGGCGAACTTACACTCGTTTCTCTCACCTGTGAGGCAATCTCTTGTGATCTCTAGCTGGCCGCTACGTAGGAGCTAGGATCGCGTTAGCGATGGAAACTTGGTTATTGGGGTGCACTTTACCTGGTGCCGACCGAATGAAACCCTCAACGGTTTTTCGGCCTCCTTCTCACCTTCAGTCGAAGCAGCTTTTGGAGTCGATTGTGAATAAACATGAGGGGTAGTCTCTAGGTGGTCCCGTCGCAGCTGCCGAAGCTCCCCCAACTTCCTTTTTTGATCTTGGACCTGTTGTTCTAGCGCCTTCAAGCTGATCTCCCCATTCCTCGCACCCCCTGGCCCACCCTTGAAGTGGTGATGCTTCGCTAGTGCCTTCTCAAATGGTAGCTCGAAAAACTGTTCCCGAGTGAACTCAGGGTCACCCTGGAGTAATATATCAAGCCACCGTTGATCGCCAAGCCAATTGTTTCTCCATTTTCTCAGTACATCCTCTTCATATCCTCGAGGAAGCGACTTCTGTGTGTCTTCTGTACTAGATCGCGTAAGGGATTGAGAGAGTGCTGAAATTTCTGTTTCTTTGGTATCTAGGAAGGCAGAAAAGGATGCCCATTGAGCTTTGGAAAGACGGCGGGCGTGGAGAAGCTGGCTCAGCGACGCTTGATGAGCGAGTATTAAGATCTTCAGGTCTCGTGGCGCGGGTGAGGAGGTCTGGTTATAGGCTGTAACACGCCCATCACATGTTAACAATTTGAGTTTTTGAGGGGCCATCAGTCCCGCCACGCACCATATGTTCCCTGAACGACATCTTTGAAAAATCCGTTTTCAATGCGATCCCTCAACACCGTTGTAGACAATGCCAACAGCAACTCTTCGTAGCGTTCTCCGGAGCAATCATCCAGTAAAGTCTTCCTGACCAGGATATTACCTAACTGACCAGCCCTCTTGAGGTCAGTGAGCCATTTAAACACCACATTCCGAAATTCCCTCGATTGGGCGGGTTCGTAAATCGGCCAACAACCCTCAAGTCTCTAATTTAGCCTCCGGAATTAGTCTCTCAATACCAAACTCTCTTAAAACTGCCTTCCGTCAACCGGTCTGTTGTGGGGGAAGAATGCTGATAGGCAACATACAATTGCACATTCCTCAGGGTCAAAGGAAGAAAAGAGGTGGTAAATAATGTGCTCAAAAGCTTTCCCTTTGTTCTTTAGCGAAGTAAAAACGTCAGGGGTGACAAGAAATGAATCTTCAGCTTCTCCATCATAGTCAAGCAGTCGTAGGTTTGTAAGGAGTAGGGAGACGGCGGGTGAGGACTTCATGGGCTTGCTAGGGAGAAGGAAGCTCTGAACGCCAGTTTTCTTTTTTGTTGTGCGGGTGTATGTGACGGGAGTGCACGTTTGCTGAGGTCAGGCGGGGAGCGGAAGGCGGGTGAGGGATAATGGTTGTGGCAGCTGCTGTTTTGATAACGGCGACGGGAATCGCTGTAGGGGGTGAGAGCGAAAAGGTATAGTATGTGAGTTGTGCCTGGTGTTTGAGTTTGTTAGCCGAAGAAAGAGCCAAACCCCGAACATCTTGCTGGAAACAGGAAAATGGTTGCTGCCAAGCCTTTTTTTCTAGCGGTGAACCCGGGCTACTGACCTAAACTTCTATGATGCCTGGGCTTGAGCCTCCCCCAGGTAGCCATGAACTGTTGACTAAAAGCCAGCTCTAGTCCTGGAATCCTCCTCCTCCTCGAGTATCCTACAACACGTCACTTGATTCCTCAAAAACGCTTTATATATACTCCCGTCAAATTTGCTACTCCCTGTTGATTTCCCCAGAATCCCCCCCCAAATTCTCCCTCGTGGCTTCATACTTTATTCGCCGTATCGGCACTCTCATTAGACAGGTAACAATGTCTAGAACTCCACGTAGGTGTTACTCCTGTCTTTGTTTTATTGCTAAATGCTAACGCTCTCCTTGAGCTCAAGCTGTCAGTTCGAACACCAATAATTTCATTCAGAACTGGTCACTGGATGCAGGTAATGCTCGTCAAGCACTCTCTTCCCCCTGGGGATGGCATTCGTTGACATCACCGCTCATTGTAGTCCTGAAATCGATCCCTGCTACCACCGCCACTTCACCCAGTTCACCTTTAGCATTTCTTCATATCATTGAAAGGTTGAAGACTACACCAAGAGAAGGGTGGCGTAGGCATGGAATTGAGCATGGAGGTACTTAGAAAAACTCTCTTCTCACGCCACTTCTGCTGAATAGCAGCCCTTGCGGTCACCCCACTCCTTATGACGGACGGTCTAAATTTCTGACGTATCTTATCGAACTGCAGAGTCGATAAGTGACCACATGTACCGAATGAGTGTTATCACCATGCTTTGCCCTCCTGAGCACAAAGTTGACAAAGACCGCTGCATAAAGTTGGCTATTATTCACGATATGGCTGAGGCTTTGGCTGGAGATATTACGCCACCGGATAATATCCAGAAAGGTAGGTGGCTCCTTCCTTGGGGTACTAAGGGAGTTAAAACTGATGTATCCAGCCGAAAAACACCGACGAGAGCTCGAATCCATGCAGTACATAGTTAATACACTTCTGAAGCCGATCTCGGAGGCTATAGCAAAAGATTTCATGGACCTGTGGATGGAATACGAGACCGGAACAACACCAGAGGCCATTTTTGTTAAAGATAGTGAGCCTCTCCACCACAGTTTTAAAACGGCCACTGATATCAATTCGTGACTCCTAGTTGACCGATTTGAGCTCATCTGCCAAACCATCGAGTATGAGAAAAAGCACAGCGCTGAGAAAGATCTCAAGGAATTCTTGCATGTTAGGACAGGGATCAAAAATGATTTCGTTAAGAAATGGGTTGAGGACGCCTTGAGGGAGAGAGAGGCTTTCTGGAGGGATGCCGGAATCGAAAGTATCGTTCCGTGAGGACTAGGAAAACGGGCGCTATAGAGGTTGAAAATCCCCGTATGATACCTCTTCGCAAGGGCAGGTCTTTAGCCACTTTCTCTTTTTTTAATTTTTACCTTCTGGGCTGTAGAGGACGGTGATACCTTGTCCAGTCTTTCGTTGTCTTCTATTCTACTAGGTTTGTTTCCTTACGGGCGGGGCATTGGGAGGATTCTCCTATGTTCTTCATTTGAGTTTCTTTGCGAATACCTCATTTCGATAGATGCATTTCCTCTCAGCAAGCTCTAAGATTTCCATTTTCTTCGGATCGTTCAATCAGATTCTTAGAATTTGTTACTTTGAACTACTGCTTAGATCATATATCTTGGTGGTCTTAGACGTGTAACGGGGCTGTGACTACTTAACGATAGTATCTCTTCTCAATAAAAACGGTTTAACTACAAGTATCTTAAAAACCAATATCTAGTAACTATGGGCTGACTAGGCTTGATCATTGTGTATCACTCGAGAGGGTCTCTTTTCACTCAGCCCCCCTTTATATCGTACTTGGCTTTTATACCGGGGGACGGTATACCCAGGTACGATACCGGAGCCATAAGCAGTCATAAATTTTATTCGAAAGGATGTTGAGAGCAGGGCCGTGGGAGATGTTCTTGGGGCATGGCACGTCTAGACCAAATTAGGAAGCCTTGGGGGCGATGAAGGGTTCTTATCGATAAGAAACGATCCAGCCAATCATCCGAAACCAGCTAACCTGCAATCAACCCCAACCACAGAATATTTTCTCGACAAAGTCGACAAACTCTTATCCATCGACCGCTCAATTGCGAAATTCTCCCAAGCGGCTTCGTTCCTGGGTTCTTTCTATAAACTCGATGCCGAATTCCGTTGCACAATCATACATTACCTTCCCAACTGGCCATGACGATTTGGTTCATGATGTCGCATACGGTTTGTTTTGAGTTATCTTTTCTCCCCTGTTTTTCTAGAGAAATTACTGCTAATATCGAGGCAGATTACTACGGAAGGCGAATGGCCACAGTTTCTTCAGATCAAAGATTGAAGGTTTTTGATTTAAGCGATGAGGGAGATTGGGTTCTCAGCGAATCCATCCGGGCTCACGAGGCCAGCATCACAAGGGTGGGTCACCCTTTTCTCGTAATTGAACGGCGTTTGTGGGCACGGCTGCTATTGCATATCGCCAAAATTCGGCTTTCCCCGTTCAGACCTTGGCGTCATGCAATGGTCGTGCTTACAAGGTCGTTCGCTCCGAGTACGCTCGGAAGCGACTATAATAATGCTTATGGTAGGTAATAGGTTATCTGGGGACCTCCTGAGCACGGCCAAATAATTGCAACATGTTCCCACGACCGAATGGTGAGGATATGGGAGGAGCAGGAGATGGGTGAATTTCACTCGATGCACCTCCGTCTTTCGCAGTACTAACCTAAATAGAACCCAAAGGGTCTACACTCCGCTGGAAACGCCAATTTCAAATGACATCCGAGAAGCGCACAGCAATCTACGACATATCCTTTCCGCCGGCCACGGCGAGCACCGCATCAGGTACCTCGACGGGCCTCAAGATAGCATTCATATCAACCGACGGGATAATCCACATCTACGAATGTCGAGAACCCCAAGACTTAACACACTGGATAGCAGTGGACGTTATAGACACACTCACCGTACCGCCAACCAAAGAGGTAGAAGTCTCCTTCTGCATAGATTTCTGTCCTTCCCGCTGGAGCGGCGAGCAGCTTGTTGTTGGCGCGATGGACAAAGTCCAAGTATACCGGGTAGGCCGTGACACGGTCAAACTCCGACCAGTGGAAGAATTGAAGGGACATAGAGGCCTAGTCAGGGACGTAAGTTGGGCAGCAGGAATGGGCAGGAGCTATCACCTCATAGCAACAGGCTGTAAGGACGGCCATGTCCGTATATTCAAACTCACTGCCGCATCCGGCCACCCCAGTCCTCTGAGAAGCAAGTACTCCGCCAACTCATCCAACCGCCGCCAACAGCGCATGGGCACCCTCGGCGCTGGCCTAACCGGCGCAGACGAAATCCCCACACCAAACGGCGATGACGAGACCAACAACAACGACGTAGGTGAAGGTTTGTCAGTAGAGCTCATCGGGGACTTCGACGACCACCATAGCGATGTATGGAGAGTCTCTTGGAATGCTACGGGAACGGTCCTATCCAGCGCTGGTGACGACGGCACCATTCGCCTTTGGAAAGCGGCGTTTTCGGGGGAGTTTCAATGTCTTTCTGTTATTGCATCACAAAAATCTGGGTATGCGTTTACTGAAGTCTTTTGAATTCCTTATTTTTATCTTTTTTCTAGCTTTGGCTTTTGTGCTCTTAATTTAGTTTATTTATACAAGCGAGGTTGGGGGGTGTGGTTTGACTAACGGGTTTATTCATCTTTTTTATGATTATTAGGCGTATGTATGATGATGCGACTGAGGAAGACTGAGAGAGGGGAGGGAGGGAGGTGAGGGATGTTTATTCGAACGTGGTTTATGTTTCTGCCATTATTTTTGATTTTTTTCACAGGAAATCCTGTTTCCGAGGCTTTCGTCACTGCGTCATTTTATTTTTCCTCGAGATTGCTCTGCCTAGGGTTTTGCGTCTCGGTTTTAACTGAAAAGGACGGGGCTTTGAATCCCGCAAAAACTCTTGCGATTCGCTATCTGCTTTAGCCCAAGATGGGTTCGGTTTGACAGGTTAACAGAATTGCGCGCACCAGTTGATAAGCGACTAGTGCTGAGAGGCGATAACCTGGATTGGGGGGAAGCATGTCAGAGGGTTTCTTCTATGAATTCGAAGGTAAACACCGTTCGGAGAGCTTTCTGGGTTCTTGGCCTCTCACATCTAGACCACTTGATAGAGGTACTGTAAGGGCCAACTCCCAACTAGCCACTGGGGAAAAGCTGAGCCGGGAGCAAAACAACCCCATGTAGCTAAAATTCGCTATCAGACATTCTTTTTTTCTTTTACCTTACCCAGAGACCACACAATAGCTTTCAAGAGACCTACTAAGAGGTAATCGCACCAGAATACCCAAGTGTTGTAGGAGCCTGTAATTAGGGGGATACTAGTACTTGGCGGGAAATGAAAAGAAAAGAAAAACAGGGTCCGATGATGACACTCAGGACAAGGAAGGATTTGTACGAGTAATCAATGGAAGGAAGCAGCATGGCTTCACATTGGAGGCAACAGCTGATACGGGGGGGGGGGTTTAAGAAGGGGGATGCAGAGCACATATTACCTGTATCACTAGTAATATGATTTCCACATTTAATACCACAATAGCCAAAACTGCATCTCATACAGATTTTTTCAATCTCGGTAGGCATTTGGTTAGTAACCTACCACTAGTGTTAAAAACTAAAAAAAATAAAAATAGTACACAAACCTTGACTAACTTGATGCAAATCCCTTCTTAGCTTATGCTTGTTAAGGCGCTAAAGATGGTTCAGATATTGTTTTTGTTACTACTGTAAGTATAGAGGGCATAGCACGTTTTTACATGCAAACAGCAGTTCGCCAAAAGCACAAATTTATACCTGTAATTACTAGAGGGCGTGGAAATAAGGTTTACTTAGGTGTTGGTGGAAAATTGCCAAAATTTAATGGTTATGGTGGGAAAATTCAAAGATGTGCTGGTATAATAATATGAGGATATTCCTACAGTAACTGTTGTGGACTGCTCTTCTTTCCCCGCGACTGAGAGTTGACCACAGGCTTTTTAACGGAGGGGTTGATGGACTAGCGCGGTTGGGAGGAGGTCGAGGTTGAGGTTGATGATCAGGAATATGAGGGCGGATTATGATAGAGCCCTCCCATGGTTAAATTAGTACGATACTCGGGACTTCTAAGAACAATACTGTGCAGTTAGGTTAGGAATGCTTGGTATGGGGCTCTACTTTGATTCTCTTTTGTAGGCCAATGTTCATAATTTGATATTCCAGGATATCATGCAATACAGGATAAAGTGTTCACGGCCAGGCTGTGGAATGCCCACACACACACACACTTATATAGTGGTTTGTGGAACTGTATGAAAAAGGGAATTACGCTCTTTTCTTGGACAATAGTGTTTTGCCTCAGCGATAGGACATCTTCTCACCCGACATTGTCTGAACCTATAGCTGGAATACTTCGGGGGATAGTTTAGGTTTTATCTAGTGAATCTGGAGGTCTGCAGTATATCTCTTACGAAATGTCAAAACCGGGGATGTCATGACTCCAAAGGCTTTCTCTTGGCATCGTATCATATCCTACTATCTTAACCATGATATAGTAATTCCCGCACAAAGGGATAGACATAATGAGGCAGTTTCCATTCAACCTACTTTCAACTTGTACAGGAAATCTTAAAACCAATCACCAGAGGGAAGAGCGAAACAGAAAAATAGAAAGAGGGGTATACCAGAATCAATCATACAGTGCGGCCAGTCACTCAGTCCGACGCAGTCTTGTCACAGCTTCTCCCCACTCTCCACAAGTTCAACTGCAGCCGCAGCAATAGCCGGCTTCCCGGTCTCAACAACGCCAGTCTGGAAAATGACCTTATTGCCCTCCTTCCACATCTCCGTCCTGAGCGTCTGCCCTGGAAGAACAACGCCTGCGAAGCGGACCTTGATGTTTTTGAAGGCTCCAAACGTCTGGTAGATGTGCTTTCCAGCGATGCCCATGAAGCAGAGTCCATGAAGGATGGGGACCTTGAAGCCGCCGACTTTGGAGAATTCGGGGTCAACATGGAGGGGGTTTCGGTCTCCACTGAGTCGGTAAAGGACGGCTTGGTTTTCGGTGGTCTTCTCTTCGACTACTGCGTCGGGCTTCCGCGCTGGGGGCTTGTTGGGGGCGGTGGCAGCTCCGCGGTCTGCGGCCTTGGTTGGGCCACCGAAGTTTCCGGAGCCACGGATGAAGACGGTGAACTCGTTAACAAACATGAGGTCGCCGGTGGAGTCCCTAGTCTCGGTCCGAGTAACGACAACAGCTGCTGTTCCCTTGTCAACAACCTCAAGGAGGATGGGATGGGAAGTCAATGTCCCAGAAGTTGGGATTGGGTATTTCTTAATTTCGAGGAATTGCTCGCCATGGAGGAGCATCATGGGGTTGAACTTAGGAACAATCTCGTCATAAGAGAACGGGGTCTCGGCTCCAAAGGATGGGATGACACCTGATTAACCGGTTGGTATGGCTGAGATCTTAATAGGAACAAGTAGAGAGGCTTACCGAACGTTGGTAGAACCTCAAAGTTCTCATCACCTTCAAATACCCATTTCAAATCTGTCTTTTTTGCTCCGATTCCAAGGTTGTAAAGGATAACCTCTTTGTCATTGACTTCGAAGAGAGTTCCCTGAGCCCTAGCCTTCTTGGCCTTCTCAATATTGTCGAGGAACTCCTGGTTGACAACACGCATCTTTGGCCCGGCCTTACGATTTTGCATGTTTTGCATGACCTTCTTGAGGCCATCTTGGGGGCTCTCGGGGTGATCCGCACGACTATCGTCGAAGTTGATGATAGCTCCCCAGGATGCACGAACTGCCTCGGGTGTAAGAGGACTATCCACAGGGAACCTTTTAAGATTAGAGGTTAGCGCGGGGTTCGAAGGACAAGCCGAGGTTGTCAAATATATACCCATATCCACCAGAACGCTGCCAGCGAGTCTTCCCGAACCAACCTGAACCAGTCTCGTAAAGGCCACCAGTGGCTGGCTCGGGGGCTTTGTCAGAAGACAGCAGCGCGACCAATGGTGCTATGTAGTCAGGCTTGAATGCTTGAAGAATTTCCTGCGCAAATTATTAGAATATATTTGTAGTTCTCGGGCTTTTCCTCAAATGCACATGCCTCAGGGAAAACAGTAGCAGTCATAGCAGTGCCGGCATTTGGCGCAATTGTGTTGACCAAGATGTTGTATTTAGCACCTTCTCTTGCCAATGACCTGGAGAAGCCAAGAATGGCGAGTTTGGCAGTAGAATAATTTGCCTGGCCGAAGTTACCGTAGATTCCACTGGAAGAGGTAGTGTTAACGATACGTCCATACTTCTGTTTAAGGAATATCGGCCAAGCAGCTTTAGTGACTTTGTAAGTTCCATTAAGATGGACGGCCATCACTTGATCCCATTGCTCGTCGGTCATGGAAGCGAACGATCTATCGCGAAGGATGCCGGCATTGTTGATGACAACATGGACAGTGCCAAAAGCCTTGACGGCAGTTTCGATGACAGCTTCCCCATCCTCAACCGAGTGCTTGGAGCCCGCAGCTTTTCCGCCAGCCTTTCGGATCTCGTTAACAGTAGGATCGGGATTCATTACATCGTTAACGACAACGGATGCTCCCAGCTTAGCAAATAGTAGAGCATATGCCCGGCCAAGACTGAATTGAAAATTAGATGGACTTAGAACAAAAGGCGCTTGGATGGCATAGCTTACCCAGCACCAGCGCCCGTGACGACGACTACCTTATCTTTGAAGCTAACTTCTTCGCCCTGCTCATTCGGTCCAAGCTCACTAGCCAGTTCCAATAATTCCATGTAATTTGCAGGGCCGCTAGGATGCTCGCAGGTTGAGAAGTCATTTACATCGTTCCATTTCCTCAAGAGCGCACTAGGAGTCAAGGAACTATCCGTCTTCAATAAAGCGCCCTTCGATCTCTCCCACTGTAGCTTGGCAATATGACCCCCGCCGACTTCAAAGATGCTTCCGCTCTCTTCGTCGTTCGACTCATGAACAAGGACGGCGACCAAGGGAACAACCCACTCAGGCTTCAATGCCTCAAGTGCTTCTGGAGGCATGACTGTCTCCGTCATTCTTGAAGCGGCAATCGGAGCAATGGCATTGCACAAAATGTTATATTTTGCACCCTCTCTCGCCAGGGTTTCCGAGAAACCAACCATAGCAAGTTTGGCAGCTATCGGGGAGTGGAGTTAGCATATTGATCCTAAGAATTTTGCGAAGAAAAGTATTAGGAGAGTGGTTCTCACCAGCGTAATTTGCCTGACCAAAGCTTCCAAACAGACCAGCAGCCGAGGTAGTATTAATTATTCTACCATACCTTTGTTCCCTGAAAATGGGCCAAGCTGCTCTTGCGCACTAAATGGGAAATAACAAGTATGTTGGTCAGAAAGATGCATTAAGTATGGCGAATGAGATTGAGATACCTTGTATGATCCCTTCACATGCACCTTCATGATGAGATTCCAATCATCATCCTTCATGTTTCGGAAAGCGATATCTCTGAGAATTCCGGCATTATTGATTAAGATATGGACAGTTCCGAACGCCCGAACGGCAGTTTCAATAATCTTCTCTCCGAACTCCACAGAATCGTAGTTGGCAACGGCCTTTCCTCCAGCCTTCTTTATTTCATCAACAACGACATCTGCCGCCTAGGAGTGGAGAAAGAACCCACAGTTAGCCTTACAATGCCCAAGTAAACAAGCAGGTCAGAGTAGAGCGTAATACTTTTGTCGAGTTACCCTCTCCCTTGAATGATCCACCCAAGTCGTTTACAACGACACTCGCACCTCGAGAGCCAAAGAAGAGGGCATATGCCCTCCCAAGCCCTCCTCCGGCACCAGTTACAACGACGACCTTTCCGTCAAAGCGTAGGTCCTTTGCTGAAGTGTTGCCGTTCATGTTGTGTGTTGGTGTGCAGCGTTCGCAAGGATTAAGAAAGTGCAGGATGGTGGGTTTGGGGGAAGAGTAGCGGTAAGGCAGAATATAGAAACAAGCAAGTGTAGAAGCGGAGGGCGGTAGGGCGCACTGAGAGGAGGAGGAGGAGGAGGAGGATGAGGGGGGGGGGAGATCTCTGAAGATGGTGACCCGGGTTGAGAAGAAGCGTTTGGATTTTACATGTGAGAGAAGGGAGCCAGTAGGATTAGGGTTACCAACGGCTAAAGCTCGGATATTGGGGAAAGTTCGGGGAAGTCAGAATCAGGAGTGACGCATGACTTTTGGAGAAGCTCATGGTCACCGCGGCTTCTAGCCTAGGCCGCAATCCCCGGTCAGCATATCCGAAAGCTGGGAAAAAGCCGAGGCTGTTGCTCTCTCCCAAGCTGCCCCTGGCCTCAAGCCAAGCCAGCCGGAACCAGAGAGCAAACAAACCAGGATCAACGGCCGATTCCAACTCCTAGTTCCCTTCACTCCATTCTCGGCAAAGGCAAGTGAGGCGCGAAAGAAAAAGTGTTCCTACATATATTTCACCAGATGTCATACTGTAAAAGTAGCGGACGGTACACTATTTCGGTCAAACTCTACAGAATCAACCTATTAAAGACGTTCCGGGCATTGAGAATTCTGTTAGGCTTTCAGAGTTAGTGCATTCAACCTGAGGAGAGTTTGGCTCAGGGGATGCGCCGAGTGGTTTCCATCTCACTCGGCTCTTCTTCCAACCCTTCCATCGCCTTGTCCAACCGCCCCTCCACCCTGATCATTTCCATGGCACCAAGCATCTTGTCAATTTGGTGTTTTTATTTTTTGTAGACTCCAAAAGGTATGAGGTGGCTCCGCTGTGTCTGGAGGGTCAGAACGGTATCATAATATTATTATAAGGTATCATAGTTGGGAGGAATGTTGGACGCGGTTGTCTAACTAATTTCCCGACCTTTTTCATCATCGCATTTGCTTCTACCTGACCGACTATGAGCGATGCGAAACGGGAGGGAACCAGTTATTATTTAGTGGGATACAGGTTTTTCCGGTAACAATCCCCCGGGTCCCTTATATAAGCAAAACCGGTTTTGAGTGCCCCATGCCGCGCCACATAGACTAGTGAGCCGCCCTCGCTTGGTGAAGGTGCCAGGCCAGTTGGACCATTGGTTACTACACTCCCAGCCACATTGTGCTGGACACCTGGAACCGGCCTGATTTGTTCTGGCTGTGGGTATGATACTTGTGCATCTGTACCGGTACTTGTGCATTGCAAAAGTTTCCGGAAATGTGGAGACTAGGTTTGGCACTTTTTATCAGACGGCCGCACCTGAACTATCACCAACAAAGTCCACATTTCCGGGGACCTTTGCAATGCGCAAGTAGACAAAGTTTATATCTCTTGCTTAATGCTCGCTTACCGGTAATTAAGGAGAAAAGAATGGAGTCGATAGGATTGAGAAAGAGGGAATTCTGAGGCTGTTCTGCGCGTAGCTTCCCTTACGCATTACACTATCGTATTATATTTCCCCAGGAAGGTTTGTAGTTGATCTTGACTGTTGATTGAACCAGTTGCTTAGACTACAGGGCAGATCTCGAGTGCGATGCACCACAGCACCTTAATCAACAACCAGCCTCGGCAAAGAAAAAAGACCATTCCACTCTATAGAACACGATAATATACAATTCCTAGAGGCAGTCTCGTCAATTCCTCTCCCCATCCATGTCTTCCACCATAATCATCCAGGATAAAACTCCTATATTGGCTACTTTCCTTCTTCCTCTGCTCAATGCTCATGCTTCCGCCAATCCAACCGCCCGTTCCCCGCCCTTCTTCCTTGGTATTTCGGGTCCGCAGGGGTCTGGAAAATCTACCCTTGTAACCATTCTTGCTGCTACTCTTCGGACCTACCCGCATTCATTGAACGTAGTTGTTTTCTCCGTCGATGATTTATATCTTACACATGCGGACCAAGTTGCCCTGCGAGAGCTCTATCCAGACAACAAGCTGGTTCGACATCGAGGCGAGCCTGGCACTCATGACCTAGAATTAGCCAAAGGAATTTTTCGATCCCTTCGTGATCAACGGGGAACCCAGATTCCCTCCTATGATAAGTCTGCATTTGAGGGCCAAGGTGATAGGGCAGACGAAATCTCCTGGCAAAAGGTCGATGGCCCCTACGATCTCATCATCTTTGAAGGTTGGTGTGTAGGCTTCCGGCCTCTCCCAGACGATGTGATAAGGGAAGCATGGAACGAATCCAGGGCTTCTGGAAACGGCACACTGGGGAAACACTCGCTTGAGCACCTTTTGTTTATCAACACCAAGTTAAAGGATTATGACGCGATAACTGAGTAAGACCTACCCATCCGTAAGGGCTGTGAGGGAGCATACTGATTGTGGGTTTAGTTTGCTAGATGCTCTAATCCATATGTGGGTTCTTTCATCCTGTCGTGCAATTGAGATCCTTGTGAAGCATCAATTCTAATTAAATCGAAGTGATGCCGAAGATATATCTTTTGTTTACGACTGGCGTATCCAACAAGAGAATGGTCTAATTTCCTCTCGCGGTTCCGGAATGACAGACGATCAGGTAGTCGAGTTTGTAAATGGCTGTATGAAGTGCCCCCCTGGTCCATCCTGCTCTGTTAACTCTTGGGGATAGACATGCCTGCGTACGAACTTTACACCGATAGCTTACGACAAGGCTCTTTCAACGTTGAGGGCAAACAGTTAAGAGTGGTAATTGGGAAGGACAGAAATATCTCTAGAGTGGTGAATCTTTAGGCCCATTCGTTTAGCTCTGGGACACAAGGTGGCTATAATAAACGCAAAAGCTTTCGCTTGGAAAGTCCCTCCTTCAACAAAACCCGTAGATATACTGGATAGTGGAATACCTCCTAAATTTACCTGTGGATCTTGAAAGCATTTGGTTGTTACTAGGGACAAGTGCGGAATTCCACCAAGCTGTGAGCGAGATGTAGCGATTGCTCAGGCCAAGAGCGAGAATCTCCTCAAGATGAGATTTGCTGATAGCTAGGTCAGAATATGTTTTCCTGCCAAAAAAGAACCTTCCAATTCCCACAAATTATCTCGTCTCCATCCAGTAGGATGGACACACGGGTTAGAGTGGCTTCAAAGATAGAACTCTTAATGCGAGAATCAGATTTCTTGAAGCACTTATGGAACTTTCTTGGCAGGGGTGGGGTGCCCAGGAGGATAGCACCACTATTTTTGATTATGGCTCAGTTGTGGAAATTGGTGGATGGCTCTCAAATATCAAAGCCTTATTGTACTCGAGTAGAGATTATAGGGTTTGCCTGGAGCATGACCACTCAATCTGGATCGTGGATTGCTCGCTATTAAAGCTGGCTGCTACACTCGGGTATGAAGGTTAGTGATGGAATAGGGAGGGATTTGAGGTCTTCGTGCTCGTGACCCTCAGAGGGGGAGGAATTATATAATTTGGTAGGTAAAATTATAATGCTACAAGTATCAGGCAACAAGTATCCCAATACCGGGGCCATCCTAGTCAAGGGGTAGAGGGCCAAGATGTCTGTGCATATCCCTATATATTAGCAAGTAGGAGAGTCTAGAAAGCGCAAGGGGGGAGTATTCTCATCAATTACTTGCAATTATGGATGAAAATAAGAGCTCATTATTTTCTTCAGCCAGATATTCTATCATCCATGAACAAGAAGTCAGTTAATAAAATACACTCTAGCAGAATTGTGCCCAATAATAGGAAATGTTGTGCTGGATAGAGGTCCTATACCTCATCTAAGAAGAGATGATTTGTTTAAACCCTTTAGAGGAAGGTAGGCTAAACATATTGGCAGACTGCGGGGGAGACAGATCTCAGTCTAGGCTTGATATATACTATATGTCACTCAACAGCAATCTCTAAAAACAAAAGAAGTTCATCCCTTCTTAAGACATACACCAACTTGAAAGGGTAACATGAGCAAAAAAAGCTTTTTTCTCCGGACCGATAGAGCCTGCTTCTGGATGAATCATGTTCACTCTTTGCATCCCTTCCTCTCAGATCTTCTGTATCTTCTTTGCCTTTGATCGCCTGCGTCTGGTGCACCCAGATGTACCACTTTCTCTTCACACCATCCGACGTGCTTGCTGCACCCACACCTAGTCCTAGCCCCTCCCCCTTGTATCCACCCCCTTATCTTCTCGTCTACAGGCCTCCTGCCTACTCCTAGTGGTTGCACATGTCTGGTTGCCATCTCTTCTACCGTGGCATATCCGGCGACCTAGATTTGTTTGCCTGCCTTGGTTGATGTCCTACATGGCTTGTTTCTTGGTCTTCACCCTACGGTGACTTCCATAATTCCCATATTGTTTACAAGACAGCTGGCGCGGCCCCCATGCAGAGCCCATACTCTTGTAGGCTTTCCTGCATGAGAGGATAGTTTCAGATTAATTATCAGGAGACCTCAGGTGGCTGAGTTGAAGCTGGACACTTAATATGGGTACCGCCACCTGAAGTGTATGGCTTCAACTTGGCTGTATATTCATAAGGAACAATGCATACTGTTTAAAATATTCTCTTAAATGCGTGCGAATTATGTATTACTCCCATGGCCGAGTTGAAGCTGGACACTCAATATGGGAACTGCCACCTTAAGTGTCCAGCTTCAACATGGCCACATATTCGTGTGGAACGATTCAAACAATTTAGACGATTCCCTTAAATGTTCATTCATCGTGGTGTACTCTCCCAGCCCAGTGGAAGCCGGGCACTCAATATAGGCACTAGCACCTTAAGTGTAGAGTTGCAATGGGGCAGTGTATTAATGCGGAACAATTCAACCTAGTTAAAAGATTCCCATAGATGCCTGCGGATTGTGTAGTACTCCTGCAGCCAAGTGGAAGCCGGACACTCAATATGGGAACTGCCACCTTTAGTGTCTTTCTTCATATTCGTGTGGAATAATTCAACCTATTTAAAACATTCCCTTAAATGCCGACAGATCATGTAGTACTCCCACGGCCAAGTGGAAGCCAGACAATCAATATGCAAACTGCTACTCTAAGTGCTGAGCTTCAACTCAGACGAATAGATACTGTACATAATTGGATAGAATAATTTAATATATTTCATTAAACATTCTCAGATCAATTCTCAGATTCACTATCCATTGCCTCTCCCCACTAGGAATTACATGCGCCTGACAAATCACTGCCCCTATACTGACTATTCGCATGTCTCAACCATTGATCCGCTTGCTAACTCGAATAGTATGTCAGCTTTCAAGGTTCAATAGACCACTATTGATCAGATCGAGTATGTGAAATAATGCCAGACGATGGACAGCTGTGGCCTCACTTATGTAATATTATATACATGTTCTGATAACGGTATACAGGAGCAGGCAGTGCAGGATCTCCTACTCGTGGCAAGGTTGCGGCGTGCGGCCGCAACCCAGGATGTTTGCGGGCTCACAACCTGGGCACTCCTCCTGAGTGCCTGACAGCTCAACATCACATTACGGCTCAACATCACATTGTGGCTCAACATCACATTGTGGCTGAAGATAGCCCTGTAGTGTAACATAACATTTTAAAGTAGTAGCATTTTATTTTACAAAAGACCTCTCAACCTTGGTTCCTGCAGTATAATTGATGATATTGGTAATTCGGATTGATTATGGGTTGACAAATGAAATCTTTCTTCCACCATGAAACCTTTTTCAATTGTAGATTTCTTTTTATTCTAGCATGCCAAGATCTCACTTAGCCTTTAAGATTAATGTAATTATACTCAGTTAACTAAATAATTAATATATCATATTAATACATATTATATTGTTAATATTGAAAACCAGCCACAATGTGATGTTGAGCCACAATGTGATGTTGAGCCGTAATGTGATGTTGAGCTGTCAGGCACTCAGTAGGAGTGCCCAGGTTGTGAGCCCGTGAACATCCTGGGTTGCGGCCGCACGCCGCAACCTTGGCACGAGTATGTTTAGTTTGATTTATATTTGGTTTAATTGATCTGATTTCAGCTCCACCACTGTCTCTGAGTCAGATAGGCAATGCTACCGTATTGCTATTTTTAGTTTGCTTTGCTGGAAGTTTATATTTAGGATTTTGGGTATGGAAAGGTCATATAACACTGCTGGTGGCTAGGCTATGATTTTTACTTTGTTCTTGCAGGATTACAGGATTCCGGTATGTGCGCAGCAACTGGTAATGATCATAGTGTTCGTTACGGGGCGGGGCGGGGCGGGTTTTCACTTTGTGACCCTGCCGTCACTCCAGCCCGGGGTCAACTCTATGCCGTTCTTTCCCACCCGGTATGACACGGGGCCCCACTCAGTCCTACGAGTGATATTCTGTGACTCAACAAATGGCAGGTTGAAATCTAAGCGGTGTTTGGCCTCTCAATTCTGATCTGAAATCACAATTTGAGATCAGAATTGGCTGGCCAAACACCCCCTACTTATTTTGTATGTCTACTATGATGACTCCACTATTAGGATATTCCATATAGCAATCTGGCAACTATCTCAAAAGATACGATTTGAATATAGTGCTCACATTATCATTATGATTTGGGCTTCTAGTTTGAGAAAAATAGTGTTTGGAAATCGCTCTCAGTATATGATTGTAAGCGTATAATCTAGGCATGTTTCTAAGTACTTCTAAGCATATGATTCCGGGTACATAACTCTAAGCGTATAGTTGTATAGTTATGCATGCACGATTCCTATCCTCCTGAAGATATGCCAGTCTCCTCCGGCTTATCATCTCCTGATCTCATTCAGGGTGTATGGCTTTGGGCTTATGGCTTTGGGCATTCAGCTTTGGGCTTATGCCTTTGGGCGTTCAGCTTTTGGCTTTTTATTCTAAGACTATTGGTTTAGGCGTCACCTCTCACATGCCTTGCAAGCCATCCACCCAAATACTAGCCACTATTTAAATCTGGTCTGAGGTTCAGGCAATCACTTACCCTAAACTTGCAGATAGTGGGTTAAACTGGGCGCTCACTATGGTGTATAAAAAGCTATGGTTTTAGGTGACTCTCTTTGGCGTATGGTTTTGGGCGTATGGTTTTGGGCGTATGGTTTTGGGCGTATGGTTTTGGGTGTATGGTTTTGGGCGTATGGTTTTGGGCGTATGGTTTTGGGTGTATGGTTTTGGGCGTATGGTTTTGGGCGTATGGTTTGGCTTTGGGGAGATGGTTTTGGGTGTATGGTTTACAGCGTATGGTTTTGGGGGGATGGTTTTGGGTGTATGGCTTTGGGCGTATAGTTTGGCTTTGGGTGTATGGATTGGCTGTGGGTGTACAGCTTTGGGCGTATAGTTTGGACGTATGATTTTGGGGGCACAGCCTTGCAAACGAGGGCAGGCCAAGCTCAAAAGTATATACCCATACTAAATAGAAAAATCAATGATTAGGAACATTATTATACATTCAGATGCATGCGCAACTTCTGCCACCATTTAGGCATCTTATTGAACTCCCACAATAGCTTCTCTGTCTTCTCCACATATGCATTGTGCACTGCTTGATGTGTAAAGTGGACAACACTACTCCGATTTCCCATAAAAGAGCCAATATAATGTTCCAATGCATAGGAAAGCATGAAAATAATAGAACCTAGAGAATATATCTTGGTCACTTATTGGAATTGGATGAGATGGGCGGGAGTCTCTACATACCAGGGGTACAATCCATCTTGACTCCAAGCTCAGGAAAGCAGGAATCGCCGCCCTCAAAGTCTCCCAATACTACTATCGCACACCACCCATGGCATACGTCCTCCAGATCTTTATGGTTATTGGTATTCGCGTTGATGACAAGTCAGCGGGAGGTCCATATTCCAAATGCCTCGTCAACATTGTCAGCTTTCCCATTGTAAATGGTCTCATAGACTGCTGTGTATTTGGAATGATCCTCCGGGAGGAAAGTCAGAAATAGGGCCTCAACGGTTTGAGTCAATGGTAAAAGCTGTTGGCCGAATTCTTTTACTGCGTGAATTGCTGATTTTGTGTTATATGACTAGGCTGGCCCGGTTCCAAGTTCAAAAATCTGAGTTCGTGATCCCATTTGTGGAATGAAGGCACGGTGCCCAATGACATAGCCTTTGGGTCTCAAAGTACCGTCCGGGATATGTTCGCTGCTCCCATTTCCTGCCGGAGAACTCAGGGTTGTAGCATTCTTCATACTATCACTCGCAGTGTTATGAGTGGTTTGAGCACCTTTCATCTCGCTTTGCCTATAGCGCTTCCGCATACCGCTTGCACAATGTCGGGTATGATCTACTGCTATATTCTGTGACGGAACATATTTGTATACCGCCGGTTCAACTTGCGGTAATAGCCAACATGCCATGCTATTCCCAGCTTTGATTATACATGGGACTCCGTGCCTAAAGATAGTTTAGTATATAAGCCGAGTCTTAGCCCAAAGGATGAATTACTTACTTGTCCTTTATTATAACAATGTCACCGGTCATCCGGTGTAATTGGGGCCCATTTTCCTCCTCAAAATGCTCGTTCAAGTTGCTATCCGCCTGCTGTTTAGGTCGCAAAAGGATTGAGTCCAGAACGCCAAAATCGCCACATTGGTGGTATCTGACGCGTAGATGATCATCAGCAAAAAGGTGGCCTGCATCAGATACAGTAGTGTTGCGTCCTGACTCTCCTGGCCTGGACTCTGCGTCCTGTGCGTCCTGTGCGCCCTGTACCTATGCGCCATATCTGGTTGCGTCTGGTGCATCTGGAAACCCTTTCCTACACTGGGTTCCGTCCGGACACATGCAACCAAGCAACCCTGCCTCCCATGCATCCTGACTTAAACCTCAACACCATCGCACATCAGGATTCACCACTACCCCTGATTCTC
>Ga0307513_10000983_pt1 | contig 41242 bp, 45 predicted proteins | sample 15_EM_MG_FD_202174 | JGI IMG/M metagenome (GOLD analysis project Ga0307513, IMG submission 202174) | Populus trichocarpa ectomycorrhiza microbial communities from riparian zone in the Pacific Northwest, United States - 15_EM | ecosystem: Host-associated > Plants > Roots > Unclassified | place...
CGTCCTTGCGCACCTTGCTCAGGTCGGGAAGCTTGCCGTAGGGCGCGTCGAGCACCTCGGCCTCGATTTTCAGCTGCTTGGTGACGTCGGTCACCCAGTCCTTGCCGAAGCTCTCGAAGGCGAGCAGCTGCACGGGTCGCGGGCCCAGCATCGACCACATGGCCATCTCGACGGCGCCGGTGTCGGAACCGGGCACGATGCCGATCAGGTAGTCGTCCGGGACCTCAAGCACCTCGCGGGTGCGGTCGATGGCTTCCTTCAGGCGCGCCTTGCCGAGCTTCGAACGGTGTGACCGTCCAAGGACCGCATTCCGGAGATTTTCGGGGCTCCATCCGGGGCGCTTGGCGCAGGGTCCGGACGAAAATTCGGGGCGCGCAGGGCGCATCGCGGGCTTCGCGGGGGTCGTCATAGCTATGTCTCCCATCCTTACAGATGGACTGCGCCCCGTTGGGAGGGCGTGGCCCGCCGGCCAAAAGCCCGGGTTCGTGCTGCGGTGCAAGAGAAAGTTTCTAGGGGTCGCTGTAAGCGCCGCTTACGGCGTCACGCCGGACTAGGTCTTCAAGTCGCGGCGGCCGGAATGGCCTGCGCGCTTAGGACGCGCCTTGCGCCAGCGCCCGGGTCGCCCGGCGGCGCGCGGAGATCGCGCTGCCGACCGCCAAGCACAGAAGAACGCCCATGAAGTCGAAATTGTTGATCACGGCGTGCAGGATATCGACCGGTCGGTTCGAGACGAAATAGTAGGAATGCAGGCTGAACTGCACGGCATAGAGCAGCATCGCGCCGCCCAGCCAGAGGCTCGCGTAACGCAGCGCCAAGGCCAGGAGGCCCAGCGCGGTCACACCGTCGCCGACCAACTGCACAAGCGGCATCGCGCGGCCGAACACGAAGTCGCCGGCCACGGTCAGAGCAAGGTTAGCGAGAATGAGGGCGCCGGCGATCCGCTCAGCGCGATCGCCCTTCCAGAACGCAAACAGGCAAATGCCTGCGCCGAGGGCGATAAGCGTCCAGACCTTGAGTGAATATTCCATGGCATCGCGCCCCTACATCTCTATAGGGGCGCAACACCAGTTAATTCATTGCAACGTTGGGCGTTAGCCCACTTCGCGAAGAGCAGTCGTCTCGTTCGTCTCGAGAGCGAAGGGCTTGTTCTCGAAGCCCATCTTCGTGCGAATGCCCAGGCGAAGCTTGGCTTCGTTGAGCTCATTGTGAACCGCAACCATGGCGGTCCGAGCTTCGCTCAGCGCCTTGATCGCTTCGACCATCTTGATCTGCACGTCATCGGCGAACACCAGCGAGGTGTTCACGTCCTTACGAGCCTTGAGCATTTCGCTCATCAGTTCAGAGGCTTCCACGAGCGCGCCATCAACGGCGGCCTCGGTCACGAACAGCTTCTTCGCCACTCGTTGCGCCACAAACGCCTTTTCCATCGAAATCCCCCAAACAAGGTGAACAACACAATTTACGGTAAACAGAAGGTGAAGCTTCTCGCAACCGCAACATCGGTTGTTAACCATAAATTCTTCCCTGGGGGGTTGTGTTGTGGCGCCGAGAACACAGTTTTCCGAGTTTGTTGCGGCGAGCTGACGCAGGAGGGGCTCGGGGGTCGCCGGGCCGGCCTCTCGAACCGCCAGGAAGCGAAGCGTTAGGAAACTTCCGCTAGAGCAGAGGTCCGTGCGGCCTTTGCGAGCGACATGACCCAAGCTACCGGCTCCCCCGGAACCGCCCCGACCGCCACCTTCCACGCTCGCGTGGCGGGGGTCGGCCTGGTCACCACGCTCGTGGTGCTGATCGCCGCCTGCCTGACCTTTACGCTGCAGCAGTGGGCCGTCGCCCGCACCCAATCGCATCAGACGTACACCGCGCTCGGCCAGATCACCGCCTCGACCGCAGCCCCCGCCATTGTCGAAAAGGAGTACGACAACGTCCAGGCGGCGCTGTCGGCTCTGACCGCGGCCAAGGCGGTGGAGTCAGCCCAACTGACCGATCCCCAGGGTCGGATCCTCGGCGTCTTCGAGCGGCGCGGAGCGAAGGCCCCGGCCGACGCCGACTCCACGGAACTCATTCAGACCGAGGTCAAGGCCGGCGGCGCCACCGTGGGCCACCTCACGATGACCGTCCGCCGCCCGGCGCTCGCTCCGCTGCTGCCGCAGTTCATCGCCCTGACCGCCGCCCTGCTGTTCGGCGGCATCGGGGTGGCGCTCTTCCTGGCGCGCGGCATGGCGCACCGGGTGATCGCGCCCGTGCAGGGCCTGTCCGAAGCCATGCACGAGGTGGCCGCCGGCGGCAGCTTCAAACCGATCGAGATCAAGGCGCAGGACGAGCTCTTCCGCAGCCTGACCGCCAGCTTCAACCACCTGCTCGCCACGCTCGGCCAGCGGGAGGACGACCTCAAACGCGCCATGCGCGACCTGGAGCACGCGCGCGACGCGGCCAACGCCGCCAATGTGCTGAAGACCCACTTCCTGGCCAATATGAGCCACGAGATCCGCACGCCGCTCAATGGCGTCCTCGCCATGGCCGAGGTCATGTCCATGGGCGAGCTCGATCCGCCGCAGCGCGAGCGCCTGGGCGTGATCCGACAATCGGGCTCGCTGCTCCTGGCCGTGCTGAACGACGTGCTCGACCTTTCCAAGATCGAGGCCGGCAAGCTCACCCTGGTGAAGGAAGACTTCGATCTGGAGCCGTCGCTGTCGGCGACTATCGAGAGCTTCGGCGTCATGGCCCGCGGCAAGGGCCTCGACTTCACGGTGTCGATCGCCGAGGACGCCCGCGGCTGGTGGCGCGGCGACGCCGATCGCCTGCGCCAGATCGTCGGCAACCTGATCTCCAACGCGGTGAAGTTCACGCCGCAGGGCTCGGTCGGCGCCGCGGTCGACGTCAATCCGGAGACTGGTGCGCTGCGCCTGGTGGTCCGCGACAGCGGCGTCGGCATCGCACCCGAGAAGCTGCCGGCCCTGTTCGAAAAGTTCACCCAGGCCGACAACTCCGCGACCCGCCGGTTCGGCGGCACGGGGCTTGGCCTGGCCATCTGCCGCGAGCTGACCCAGATGATGGGCGGCTCCATCGACGTCGAGAGCCTCGAGGGCGAAGGCTCGGTGTTCACCGTCGAGCTGCCGCTGGTCCGCGGTCACGCCACCTCCGACGCGGTCGCCGACGCGGTCACCGCCTCGCGCGAAGGCAACCTGCGGCTACTCGCCGCCGAGGACAATCCGACCAACCAGCACGTGCTGGCGGCGGTGATGGAATCCCTCGGCATCGACATCGACATCGTCGGCGACGGCCGCCAGGCGGTCGACGCCTGGAAGGTCGGCGGATACGACCTGATCCTCATGGACATCCAGATGCCGGTCATGGACGGCATCGACGCCGCACGCCTGATCCGCGACCTGGAGGCCGCCGAGGGCCGCCGCCGCACGCCGATCGTCGCGCTGACAGCCAACGCCCTCACCTACCAGGTGGACGAGTACCTCGCCGCCGGCATGGACGACCACGTGGCCAAGCCCATCGAGATCGCCAAGCTCTACGAAGCGATCAGCGGCGCGCTCACCGCCGCAGCGACCGGCGGGTCCCAGCGGGTGTCCGGCGCGAAAGCGGTCTAACCCGACCCGTCCGGCAAAGCTGAACGTCGCACAACGAACGGCTCAGGTAGGCGTCAGGCCCGCCGTGGTTTTCTGCATCCCGTCGATACGGGGCCCCGAACTTTCCCGGCAACCAAGTCCGCCGCCGGGGGTTTTGAGCCCCACTCCCAAGCCGGAACCCCGGATGGGACCCCATGCCGAGGGACGACCAGAGCAGAGGATTTGAGAGATGAAGAAGCTTACGACCCTTACCCTGATCGGCGCCGCCTCCGCACTGGCGCTCTCCGCCACGGCGGCTTCGGCGCAGGACTACGGCCGCCATGACGGCTATCGTGACGCGCCGCGCAGCGACTATCGCGGCGACCGCAACGCCTGGGTCAGCATCAACCAGCGCCAGGCGCAGCTGGATCGCCGGATCGATCAGGGCGTCCGCAACGGCAGCCTGAACCGTCGGGAAGCCTATCGCCTGCGCGGCGAATTCAACCAGATCGCCCGGCTGGAAGCGCGCTATCGCATGAACGGCCTGAATGGCTGGGAGCGCGCCGACCTCGATCGCCGCTTCGACGTCCTGTCGGGCCAGATCCGCGCCGAGCGGCACGACCAGTACGGTTCCGGCTACGGCTACGACAATCGCCGCTAAGTCGGCCTACTTGAGACCAGCGACGCCCCCGGATCACTCCGGGGGCGTTTGCTTATGCGTCGGGCTCGACGACAAGTTCCGGCCAGCGCGCGGTCGCCGACGCCGCCGTCCGTGCGAAGCCGTTGGTTCGTCGCAGCGGATTGGGCCGCAGCCTCAGGGCGAACAGATCCTCCAGACCGAAGGGCGCGACAATCTCCAGCCGACCGTCGGGCTCGAGCCGGACGCCCACTGCGAACGTCGAGCTGACGAACCGGGTGAGGGCCTCCGCTGTATTGCAGAGCGGCGCATAGGGCTCGCCGAACTTGTCCTCGAACCACAGGTGCACCCGCGCCTGGTTGCGGACCTCGACCATCTCGCGCATCGGCGGCTCGAACGCGGCGGCCACGCGGCGGATCACGACGTCCTCGGCTTCATACGAAATGTCGGCGGCGTCGAAGTAGCCGAGGTCGTAATCCTTGATTCCGTAGTCGGCGTCGCGGCCGGTGAGGCGGTTGAGCACCCGCTGGTAGACGGCGCCCGAAAAGATCAGCCAGTCGGGCAGGTCGAGGTCGCGGGCGCGCCGCAGCACCTGCATCAGCGCAGGCGTTTCGCGCACGATCTCCTCAAGACGGCCCTCCAGGTTCGCGCTCACGCCTTGCCTCGCATCGGCCAGGCGTGGTCGAGGGGGCCGTGGCCCTGGCCGAGGCCGGGTGCGCGCAGCATCGCCTCGTGCACATAGTCCCAGGCCCGCGCCGTCGCGGCCTCGAGGGACATGCCCTGGGCCAGGCCCGTGGCGCACGCTGAGGCCAGCGTGCAGCCGGTGCCGTGGGTGTTGCGGGTCTCGATCCGTTCCCCCTCGAAGATGGTCTCGCCGTAAGGGGTGATCAGCAGGTCGACGACACGGTCGCCCGGGACGTGGCCGCCCTTCATCAGCACGGCGCCGGCGCCCAGGGCCAGCAGCGCCTCGCCCGCCCGGCGCAGATCGTCCGTGGTTTCGGCGGGAAGGCCCGTCAGGGCCTCGGCCTCGGGAGCGTTGGGCGTCAGAAGGGCGGCGCGCGGGACCAGCAGGCTGCGCACGGGTCCGATGGCATCGTCCGCGAGCAGCAGCGCCCCGCCCTTGGCGACCATGACAGGGTCGATCACCGCCGGCACGCCGGCGGCGTCGAGGAGTTGCCCGACGAGCTCGACGATTTCGGCGTCGCCCAGCATGCCGGTCTTGATGACGTCGGCGCCGATGTCGCCCAGCACCGCGCGCGCCTGGGCCTCGATCACATCGAGCGGGATCGGGTGCATGCCGGTGACGCCCAGGGTGTTCTGCACGGTCACCGCGGTAACGGCGGTCGCCGCATAACCGCCCAGCGCGGTGACCGTCTTGATGTCGGCCTGGATTCCGGCGCCGCCCCCGGAATCGGAGCCCGCGATGATCAGCACTCGTCCTGGCGTCGGCATGGTTTGGCGATAGCGCGGCGGGCGTCGGTTTGCATCGCCGAATAAATTTCCTTGACGGTTATATATCTAATGTGGAATATATATTTATGACGCCTTTCGAAGCCATCGCCGAACCCAATCGCCGCCGCCTGCTGGAGCTGTTGCGGGCCGGCGAGTTGCCGGCAGGGGATCTGGTCGAGGCCACCGGCCTCAGCCAGCCGGGCGTCTCCAAGCACCTCAAACTCCTGCGCGAAGCGGGCCTGGTGAGCATGCGGCCGGACGGTCAACGCCGGCTCTATCGGCTCGAACCGCGCAACCTCGCCCCGCTCGACGACTGGCTGCGGCCCTTCCGGCAGTTCTGGTCCGAGCGCCTCGACGCCCTCGATGATCATTTGGAGAAAGAGCAATGATCGATACGAAAGAAGCCCCCGCGGAAGTCACCGCGACCGACGACGCCCTGCAGGTGGTGTTCCACCGCCACTACGCAAAACCCATCGAGAAGGTCTGGGCGGCGATCACCACGCCCGAGCGGCTCGCCGACTGGCTGGCCGAGGCGGAGATCGACATGCGGCCGGGCGGCAAGATCCGCTTCAACTGGAACAACGGCGCCCACACCATGGAAGGCCGCGTGTTGGTCTGCGAGCCCCCGAAGGCCTTCGCCTGGACCTGGACGCTGGATGACCGCGAGACGGTCGTCCGCTTCGACCTCAAGCCGGACGGCGACGGCTGCTGGCTGACCCTGACGCACTCCGGCCTAAGCAAGACGGCCGGACAGGGCGCGGGCGTACGCACCGGCTGGCACGCTCATCTGGAAGGCCTGGGCGACGCCATCGACGGCAAGAAGACCCCCTGGGCGACCAAGACCGCTCGCCAGGAAGCCCTCTCGAGCCTCTACCCACCCCTGCCGGCCTGAGCGATCGCGGCCCAGACGCTCAGCGCCTGGGCCGTTTCGCGCACGTCGTGGACCCGGACGGCCGCCACGCCGGCGGCTGCTCCGGCGAGCGCCGCGGCGATCGACCCGCCCAGTCGCTGGTCGACGTCGCGGCCGCCGCCGTCGAGGGCTGAGATGAAGCTCTTGCGGCTGACCCCCAGAAGCACCGGAAAACCCAGACCCACGATCCGGCCCAGCCCGGCCAGCAGCGGCAGGTTGTGCCGGATCATGTGCTTGCCGAAGCCGATGCCCGGATCGAGCCAGATCCGCTCGCGCAACACGCCGGCCGCCATCGCCGCCTCAGCGCGCTCGGCCAGGAAGGCCGCCACCTCGGAAACCACGTCGTCGTAGTGCGGCTCGGCCTGCATGGTGCCGGGCTCGCCCTGCATGTGCATCAGCACCACGTCGCAGCCGAGCGACGCGGCGGTCGCCAGGCTGTCGGGCGCGTGACGCAGCGCGGTGACGTCGTTCCAGATCACCGCCCCGGCCGCCACCGCCGCGCGGGCGACGCCGGGCTTCATAGTGTCGATCGAGATGCGCGCCCTGGTGTGGGCCGCAAGCTCACGGATCAGCGGTTCCACGCGGGCGATTTCCGCGGCCTCGCCGACCGGCTCCGCGCCCGGCCGGGTGGACTCGCCGCCCACGTCCAGGATGTCCGCGCCGTCCGCGATCAGCCGCCGAGCGTGCGCCAGCGCCGCCTCGGGGTCCGCGAAGCGACCGCCATCGGAGAAGCTGTCCGGCGTGGCGTTCAGCACGCCCATGACGCGGGGTCGGGAAGCGGCGGGCGGCATGGCTGTCGTGATAGCAGACCAGGATGCGGAGGCGCAGAGTGAACACGCGGCCTCGCGCCCGCGTTATGCCAATCCAGGCTGAGGGGAGACAGCGCCATGACGGATATCTCCGGAACCGCCGCGCGCGACACGCTGGCCGGTACGGCAGGCGCGGACATCATCTCCGGACAGGACGGCTCCGACACGGTCCACGCCGGCGCGGGCGATGACGTCGTCTACGGTTTCGGCACGTCCGACCTCGATCCGGCCGGCGCGACGATCCAGGCGGCGCGCATCGCGAGCGGCCTCTCCGCGCCGGTGTTCGGCGTCTCGCCGCCGGGCGACCCGGACCGGCTGTTCGTGGTCGAGCAGCACACCGGCCGGATCATGATCGTCGATGCCAATACCGGGCAGGTGGCGGCTTCTCCCTTCCTCGACCTGCCGGACACGAGCTTGGCGACGGGCGGCGAACAGGGGCTGCTGGGTCTCGCCTTCCATCCGGACTACGCGGCGAACGGCCGGTTCTTCGTCTATCTCACCAATGCCGTGGGCAATATCGAGGTGCGCGAGTACGCCCGCACCGACGCCGACCACGCCAGCCTGCAGAGCGCCAAGCCGGTACTGAGCTACACCCACCCCTTCGCCAACCACAACGCCGGCTGGATGGCGTTTGGCCCGGACGGGATGCTCTACATCGCCTCGGGGGACGGCGGCTCCGGCGGCGATCCGCTCAACAATGCGCAGAACCCGGATTCGCTCTTGGGCAAGATCCTGCGGATCGACGTGAGCGGCGACGCCTTCCCGGCTGACGCGGCCCGCAACTACGCGATCCCCGTCGACAACCCCTTCGCGGCCGGTCCCGGCGCGGACGAGGTCTGGGCGCTGGGCCTGCGCAATCCCTGGCGCAACGGCTTCGATCCGGCCACCGGCGCGCTCTACATCGGGGACGTGGGACAGGACGCCCGCGAGGAGATCGACGTCGCCACGACCGGTGGCCTCAACTTCGGCTGGCGCTTCAAGGAAGGCTTCTCGACGTTCACGGGGGTCGCGCCGGCCGGACTGACCGATCCGGTGCTCGACTACGATCGCGTGACCCCGCTCTACAGCGGCGTGGCGGTGACCGGGGGGTACGTCTACCACGGGCCCGGCGGCGCCCAGGGCCTCTACATCTTCGGCGACTTCGCCAGCGCCAACCTGTGGACCACTACGGTGGTGAACGGCCAGGCGCAGGACTTCCTCAATCGCAACGGCCAGCTCGTGGTCACCGGCGGTGGCGACCTGGACCAGTTCTCCTCCTTCGCGGTGGACGGGCGCGGGCGGCTCTATGTCATCGGGCTGGACGGCGACATCCATCGCCTGACGCCCGGCGCCTCGGCGGGCGACGCCTCCGACTACCTGCGCGGCGACGAGGGGAACGACCAGATCTGGGGCGGCTTCGCCTTCGACGACATCAACGGCAACATGGGCGACGACACCCTCTCCGGCGGCCTCGGCGACGACTGGGTGGTGGGCGGCAAGGACAATGACCGCCAGGCCGGCGACGCCGGCGGCGACATCGTCTGGGGCAACCTCGGGAACGACACGCTCGACGGCGGCGACGGCGCGGACCAGGTGCGCGGCGGCATGGGCGACGACACCGTCACCGGCGGTACGGGCAATGACTTCGTCTCTGGAGATCGCGGGAACGACACGGTGGCGGGCGGCGCGGGCGCGGACCTGATCCACGGCTCGCAGGACGCCGGCATCGACCGGGTGCTCGATTTCAGCTTGGCCGAGGGCGACCGGGTGCTGCTGGACCCCGGCACGACCTACACGCTCAGCCAGATCGGCGCCGACACGGTGATCGACATGGGCGCCGGCCACCAGATGATCCTGGTCGGCGTGCAGCTCGCCACCCTGCCGCCCGGATCGATCTTCCTCGGCTAGGCGTGGCGGCTTCGACGGCGTGGATCTCGCTGGCCAGGCGGCGGAGCACCCGAGCCGCGCTGGCGATGTCGGAGGCCCCAGCGGGACTGCGGCGACCCAATTGGGTGACGACTATCCGCACCCTAGGCTGCGCCCTGCCCGCTGACGTCTACCGTCACCCAATTGAGCTGACGCTCCTGGTACGATTGCCGCTGCGGGGCAGGCTTGTCGCCAACGACGCATCCCACTGCGACGGCGAACAAATGTCGCCGGAACGCCGGCAGCCAGAACACCGTCGAACCGCACGCCGGACAGAAATGGAACTCGACGGGGAGCCCGCTTGCGCCGATCCGCGTGTAGACACTCGAAGGGCCCTCCACCGAGACGTGGTCATGGGTGAAGTATGCGCCGACGCCGAAAGCGCTGCCGGTACGCTGTTGGCATGCCGTGCAGTGGCAGGCCGAAACGCGGGCGGGCGGCCCGACAAAATGAGCCGACAGGGCGCCGCACGCGCACGTTGCCATCGAGCTGGCGATGTAGATGCCCCTCCGAACCGCCCTCGACCAGTTCGGCTGCACCGTTGGGTCACCAACTGGTCCTCGGCCAAGAGAAAGGGCGGCTGCCTCGCGACAACCGCCCCATCTCAATCTGACTTGGCTTCAGCTCACGCCGGTTCGGGATCGGCCGGCCGGGCGGTGATCGGAACCGACGACTTGGCCGGCGCCGGGCGCTTGGCGTCGAGGTCCTCACGGTTGGGGGCGATGCCCTTGATCGCCGCGACGATCTCGTCGCCGCTGAGCGTCTCGTACTCGAGCAGCGCCTTGGCCAGGGTGTGCAGGTCCTGGAGCTTCTCGGTGAGGATGCGCTTGGCCTCGTCGTAGCCCGACTGCACCAGGCGCTTCACCTCAGCGTCGATGATGTTGGCGGTGGCTTCCGAGACGTTCTGCGTGCGCGACACCGAGTGGCCGAGGAAGACCTCTTCCTGGTTGTCGCCGTAGGCTACCAGACCGAGCTTATCGGAATAGCCCCAGCGGGTGACCATGCTGCGGGCGAGGCCCGTGGCCGCCTGGATGTCGCTGGAGGCGCCGGAGGTGATCTTCTCCTTGCCGAAGATCAGCTCCTCCGCCACCCGGCCGCCCATCATGATCGCCAGCCGCGACGTCATCTGCTGGTAGTCCATGGAGTAGCGGTCGCCCTCCGGCAGCTGCATCACCATGCCGAGCGCGCGGCCCCGCGGGATGATGGTCGCCTTGTGCACCGGGTCGGCGGCGGGCACCGACAGCGCCACCAGGGCGTGGCCGCCCTCGTGGTAGGCGGTCAGCTTCTTCTCAGAGTCGGTCATGACCATGGAGCGGCGTTCCGCGCCCATCATGACCTTGTCCTTGGCGTCCTCGAAGTCGCGCATGGTGACCATGCGGCGGTTCTTGCGGGCGGCCAGCAGGGCGGCTTCGTTGACCAGGTTCGAAAGGTCGGCGCCGGAGAACCCGGGGGTGCCGCGGGCGATGACCTTCACGTCGACGTCGGCGGCCAGCGGCACGTTCTTCATGTGCACGCGGATGATCCGCTCGCGGCCGTTGATGTCGGGGTTCGGCACCACGACCTGGCGGTCGAAGCGGCCCGGACGCAGCAGGGCGGGGTCCAGCACGTCGGGCCGGTTGGTGGCAGCGATCAGGATGATGCCTTCGTTGGCTTCGAAGCCGTCCATCTCGACCAGCAGCTGGTTCAGGGTCTGCTCGCGCTCGTCGTTGCCGCCGCCGAGGCCTGCGCCGCGGTGACGCCCGACGGCGTCGATTTCGTCGATGAAGATGATGCAGGGCGCATTCTTCTTGGCCTGCTCGAACATGTCGCGGACGCGGCTCGCGCCGACGCCGACGAACATTTCGACAAAGTCCGAGCCGGAGATGGTGAAGAACGGCACGCCGGCTTCACCCGCGATCGCGCGGGCGAGCAGCGTCTTGCCGGTGCCGGGAGGGCCGATCAGCAGCGCGCCCTTGGGAATCTTGCCGCCCAGGCGCTGGAACTTCTGCGGGTCCTTCAGGAAGTCGACGATCTCGACGAGCTCTTCCTTGGCCTCTTCCACGCCGGCCACGTCCTCGAAGGTGACGCGGTTCTTGTTCTCGGTGAGCAGCCGGGCCTTCGACTTGCCGAAGCCCATGGCGCCGCGGGCGCCGCCCTGCATCTGGCGCATGAAGAAGATCCACACGCCGATCAGCAGCAGAATCGGGAGGCTGTTCAGCAGGAAGCCGATCAGCGTGAAGCCGCCGGCCTGTTTGACCTGCATGTCGACGCCCTGCGCCTTCATGCTCTTGGCTAGGTCGTCCTGGTTGTTCAGCGTAGTCGAGGTGAAGGTCTTGTTGGCGTGGTCGTGGATCTCGACGGTCGAGCCGCGGAACAGGGCGGACTTCACCTCGCCGGCGTCCACCTTGGACAGCAGCTGCGAGTAGCTGATCTCGGACGCGCCGGCGGCCTTACCGCCACCCGTGACCATGCTGTAGAGGCCGATCAGGACGACGACGATGACGCCCCAGATGACGAGATTGCGCAGGTTCATCGATTAAGACCGTCTCGGAAAAAACTTCGGGCCAGAGGGGTAAGATAGGACGCCGAACGGCGCTCCACCAGTAAACCGGCCGTCAGCGCGACCGAAGACCGCGCCTTGACCGCAAATACAAAAGGCCGCGCCCTGGGACGCGGCCTCTTAGATAGGCACAGATTTGCTGAATTAAGCGCTACCGGCCGACCGGCTTCTTCGGCGCCGCGATCAGCCCCTCGCGCTGGGCGCGCTTGCGGGCGAGCTTGCGGGCCCGACGCACGGCTTCCGCCTTCTGGCGGGCGCGCTTTTCGGAGGGCTTCTCGTAGTGGACGTGCCGCTTCATTTCGCGGAACGAGCCTTCGCGCTGCATCTTCTTCTTCAGCGCCTTGAGGGCTTGGTCGACGTTGTTGTCGCGGACGAAAATCTGAACCAGGGTTATCTCTCCTATCGGTCGCTTACCGCCCGGCCCCCTCGTCCCTTGGAAGGGGCGGCGGCGAGCGAACAAAGGCTAGTGACAAAAAACTTTGGGCCCGGAGGCTTTGGGCCCTCGGGTTCGAGCGCGGCGAAATAGCAGAAGGCGGCGCCTGTGTCCACGCTGCGTGGACGGGTTTTCTCGAAAGGCCGGAAACGGCTTAGAGTGATCCTATGGCCAGAGCCAACCCCAAAAAGACCCCCCAGGCGCTTGGCGCCACACCCACAGAGGACTGGGCAACGACCACCGAACAGCAGGTGCTGGACCACGCGCTGAAGCTCGTCCCGCACCAAGGCTGGACGTGGCGCATGGCGAAGCTCGCGGGCAAGGCCGTCGGATTGTCGGAGGGGGAGACTGAGCTCCTGCTGCCGCAGGGCCCGGCCGACCTGGCCGCCCTGCTGTCGCGCCGGCATGACGCGAAGGCGCTCGAAGCGCTTGGCGCGCTCGACGTCGCCGCCCTCAAGATCCGCGAGCGGATCGCCCGCGGCGTCGCCGCCCGGATCGATGCGGCCATGGCCAACGAGGCCGCGGTCCGGCGGCTGAACGGCTGGTTCACGCTGCCGCAGAACATGGGGCTGGGCGGGCGCCTGGCCTGGGAGACCGCCGACAAGGTGTGGCGCTGGGCCGGCGATACCGCCACCGACGAGAACCACTATTCCAAGCGCGTCCTGCTGGCCGGGATCCTGTCGGGCGCGCAGGCGATCCGCCTGTCGTCGGGCCCCGAGGCCGCCAAGGTCTTCACCGACCGCCGGATCGAGAACGTCATGGCCTTCGAGAAGTGGAAGGCGACGACCAGCTTCCGGCCGCAGGAAATGGCCGCCAAGTTCGCCGAGAGCCTGGGGCGGATGCGCTTCGGGAGCTAGGCGCGGCGGCACAGCACGCTCAGCCAGCGCTCCCCGGGCCGGTCGTCGCGGGCATCGTCGGTGACCGTCAGCGAGATCAGGGCGAGACCGCCGACCTCCGCGATCAGTGGCCGCGCGCCGGCCTCGTCGAGGTCCGTGAAATGGCGGCCGTTAGCTTGCCGCTCCTGCGCGCCATGCTTGAACGACATCCACAGGATTCCGCCGGGGACGATCGCATCGCGCAGGCGCCTCACCGCGGCCGGGAGGTCGGCGCGGGGGATGTGCAGCAGCGAGGCGCAGGCCCAGACGCCATCGAAGGTTTCCCGCCAGGCGACCTGGTCGAAGGTCATCACCTCGACCGGCAGGCCCGTGTGCGCCACCGCGAGAGCGGCCAGCTTGGCGGAAGCCTCGATGGGCGTGACCTGAAAGCCAAGCCTGGCGAACGCGAGGCTGTCACGGCCCGACCCGCAGCCTGCGTCGAGGATGCGACCCCCGGGCGCCACCAGGGCCGTGAAGTCGGCGTACCCCCGAGCCATGTCGGCATCGACCGAGCGGCGGAAGAAGTCTTCGGCGTTGTCCTCGTAGAACTGGACGCTCACAGCGGCTTCACCCGGTTGACGTGGCCCATTTTGCGGCCGGGCTTGGTCTCGCGCTTGCCGTAGAGATGGATGCGGGTCTCCGGTTCGCCGGCGAGCCGGAGCCAGGCGTCGGCCTCGGCGCCCAGCAGGTTCACCATCTCCACCTGGGCGATGGCGTGGGTGGGCCCGAGCGGCCAGCCGGCCACGGCGCGGATATGCTGTTCGAACTGGTCGACCTCGCAGCCGTCCTGGGTCCAGTGGCCGGAGTTGTGCACCCGCGGCGCGAACTCGTTCACCAGCAGGCGGCTGTCGGGCATTTCGAAGAGCTCGATCCCGATCACGCCCACATAGTCGAGGCCGGAGAGAATGCGGGCGGCAATCCGCTCGGCCTGGTCGGCCATGGCGGGCGTGACCCGGGCCGGCGCAATGGACCGGCGCAGGATGCCGTGCTCGTGGTGGTTCTCGGCCAGGGGATAGACCGCCGTCGCCCCATCGCGGCCGCGGGCGGCGATGACCGACAGTTCGCGCACGAACTCGGCGGCCGCCTCGACGATCACCGGCACGCCCCCCAGGGCCGCGAAGGCGGTCGCAGCATCGGCGACGTGCTCGACCCAGCGCTGGCCCTTGCCGTCGTAGCCTTCGCGGCGGGTCTTCATCAGGCAGGGGACGCCGATCCGCTCGGCGGCGTCGCGCGCCTCCTCGGGGGTCGAGGCGGCCGCGAAGGCCACCGTGGGCGCCCCGTTGGCGTTGAGGAATGTCTTCTCCTCGACCCGGTCCTGGGCCACGGCCAGCGCACGCGGCCCCGGGGCGACCTCGGCGCCCTGCGCGACCAGCAGCCTGACGGTCTCCGCCGGCACGTTCTCGAACTCGTAGGTGACGACGTCCGCCAGGTCGGTGAGCTGCTTCAGCGCCGCCGGATCGTCATAGGCGCCCACCAGGCAGCGCACGGCCACCCGTCCGGCGGGGCTGTCGGCGTCGCGCTCCAGCACCACCGCATCGAATCCCAGGCGGCCGGCGGCCAGAGCCAGCATCCGGCCCAGCTGCCCGCCGCCCAGAATGCCGATGGTGGAGCCGGGAGGGAGCGGCAGCGTCTGGGTCAAGCGTCCTCGACGGTCTCTGGAATGCTGCTGGTCTGGCGCGCGGTGAAGTCCTCGAGGCGCTTGGCGAGCGCCTCGTCGGAGAGCGCCAGGATCTTGGCCGCCATCAGGCCGGCGTTCTTCGCCCCGGCCTCGCCGATGGCCAGCGTTCCCACTGGGATGCCGGCCGGCATCTGGACGATGGAGAGCAGGCTATCCATCCCCTTCAGCGCCTTGGACTCGATCGGCACGCCCAGCACCGGGAGCTCGGTCAGCGAGGCGGTCATGCCCGGCAGATGGGCGGCCCCGCCGGCGGCGGCGATGATCACCTTGAACCCGGCAGCCTTTGCCCCCCTGGCGAACGAATACATCCGCTCAGGCGTGCGGTGGGCCGAGACCACCTTGGCCTCATAGGCGACCCCCAGGCTCTCCAGCATCTCCGCCGCATGGCGCAGGATCGGCCAGTCGGAACGGCTGCCCATGATGATGGCGACGGGCGCTTGCGTGGCGCTCATGTCGTGACTGGCCCCTGTACGAAGGCGGCGGAGTATAGGCGCCGACTTTGCAGGGGCAACCAGGGACGGCTAGATTCACTGCAACCTGTGCCGTATCGCTGATTCCCGTCTGTTCCAGGACCTCGCAATGAAGATCACCGGCGCCCGGAACGAACCCTTCTCGGACATGCGCAAACGCGCGCTGGCCAAGGCGGGCGCCCAGGTGCGCGGGTCCGCCCAGCCGGTGGACTCCACCGCTTTCCTGGGCCTCAGCGAGGCCGACATGACGCCGGCGGTGCAGGCCGCGGTCCAGACACTGCTGGCCGAGATCGACGATCTGCGCGGCGAAGTCGGCCGCCTGAAGGCCCGGCTCGCGGAAACCGAGGGCCTCGCCGACCGCGACGCCTTGACGCCGCTCCTGAACCGGCGGGCGCTGATCCGCGAGCTCAGCCGCATCCGCACCTTTTCCCAGCGCTATGGGGCGTCGGCGAGCCTGGTCTATTTCGACATGGACGATCTGAAGGGCGTCAACGATCGCTTTGGCCACGCCGCCGGGGACGCGGCGATCAAGGCGGTGGCCGACCGGTTGCTCGCCAATGTGCGTGAGAGCGACATCGTGGGCCGCATGGGCGGCGACGAGTTCGCGGTGATCTTGGTGCAGGCCGACCACGCCACCGCTGAGGCCAAGGCCGCCCAGCTCGCCCGCGCCATCGAGGCCGAACCCTTGCGGATCGGAGACTGGTCCGCGCCGCTGCATGTCTCCTGGGGGGTCCGCGAGATCACCCAGGACGCCGAGCCCGAAGCGCTGGTCGCCGAGGCCGACGCGGCCATGTACAGCCGCAAACGCGGACGCAAGACGGCCTAGATAGATGCTCCCCTCAAGGGGAGCTGTCAGCGAAGCTGACTGAGGGGGTGGAAGCCCGCCGCCTCAGTGGAAACCCCCTCCACCCCTTCGTGGTCCCCCGCCCCCTGCGGGGGCGGATCCATCTAGGCGATGATATCGGGGTTGAGCTGGTCCTCGATGCGGGCGATCTCGTCCTTGAGGGCGAGTTTCTTGCGCTTCAGGCGGCCGATCAGCAGCATGTCGGGCAGGGGCGAGAGCGCGATGGCCTGAACCGCGGCGTCGAGATCGGCGTGGTCCTGTCGCAGGCCGACCAGCAAGGCCTCGAGCGCCTCCTTGGACATGTCGTCGTTCATGGCCCGACTCTAGCCCAAGGCGGCGGCGAGGGCAGCCAGGGCGTTGGCCGGCGCCGGTTTTCCCCAGGCCGACGAGGCCGCTTCGAGGGCGGCCAGCGCATGGGCGCCGCCGCGGTGATGGCCCATCGCCTCCAGGGTTTCCATCAACACACGCTCGGCGCGGAGCTCGGCGGCCTTCACGTCATCGCGCAGGCCCTCGCGCGCCTTGTCGGCGACCGGCGGCAGCGGCGGCTTCAGCGCGCGGCGCACGGCCCGGAGCGGCGCGAGCGCGGTGGCCTCCCAGCGGTGCGCGACGTCGGCCGCGCGGGCCAGAAGCGCAGCGTCGGCGGTTTCCGCCCAGACCGCCCAGAGCAGCAGCGAGGTGTTCTGGCCGTGCTCATCCTGCAGCATCAGGCAGGTCTCCGGCACGCCGGGGCGGCCATAGGCTTCCAGCGTCCAGTCCCAAAGCGACATGTCGGGTCAGGCCTCGCTCTTGAGCGGGCCGACGTCGCGGCCCCAGCGTTTCACCGGCTTCCAGGAGAGGCCGAAGAGATCGAACGCGCGGCCCACCGATTGGTCGACCATCTCCTCGATCGTCGCGGGCTTGGCGTAGAAGGCCGGCAGCGGCGGGGCGATCACCGCCCCCATCTCGGCCAGCCGGACCAGGGTGCGCAGGTGGCCCAGGTGGAGCGGTGTCTCGCGGATCATCAACACCAGCGGCCGACGCTCCTTGAGCACCACATCGGCGGCGCGGGTCAGGAGCGACGAGGTGACGCCCGTGGCGATCTCGCTCATGGTGCGCACCGAACAGGGCGCGACAATCATGCCGAGCGTCGGGAACGAACCCGAGGCGACCGCGGCGCCGACGTCGGCGACCTTGTGGGTGACATCCGCCCTGGCCTGGACGTCGGCGACCGAAAGTTCGGTCTCCTGGGCGAGTGTGAGCGCCGCCGCGCGGCTCATGATCAGGTGGCTCTCCACGCCCAGGTCGCGGCAGGCGTCCAGCGCGCGAAGACCATAGAGAACGCCCGAGGCGCCGGAGATCCCGACCACCAGTCTCGGGCGCTCGCTGTTTAACATAGGTAAGGTTCCCAACGCGCGGCCCGCCATCAGACGCAAGCGCCGCCATCCGCAATCATATGTGATCTGACAGCGGAGGACAGCGGGTGTTCACTCACCCGAGCAGCAGCAAAGGAGGCCGCCCGTCATGGCAGTGGAAGCCAGGATCCGTGAACTCGGATCTCGCCACCAGTCCCTTGAAGAAGCCATTCAGGACGAACTGCGCAGGCCCGCCGCTGACGATATCCGCCTACAGGAACTCAAGCGACAAAAGCTGAGACTGAAAGAAGAGATGGAAGCCCTGAGGGGCCAAATCCACTAATTTTTCCCTCCCTAATGGGGAGGGTGGACGGGGCGAAAGCCCCGCCGGGCGGGGACGTGTGGGTCAAGCGCTGAGACAGGGCTTGATCGCGAACTCCCCACCCTGGCCGCCAGGCGGCCCATCCCTCCCCGTTAAGGGAGGGAAAAAGTCCTTAGGCTTCGTCGTCCGCCAGTTCGTCTTCGTCCTGGAAGACGGCGTCGAGATCGGTGTCTTCCGGCTCATCATCGACGGCCGCATCCACGGCGCCGGTTTCCGACGCCGGCAGCAGGGTCGGGCCTTCCGGCTCCACGATGCCCTTGCGCTTGTCGTCCTTGGCCTTCTTGTCGGCCGCCTTCTTGACCACCGCGTCCAGCTCCATCTGGGTGGAGAGGCCGAGCGTCACCGGGTCGACCGGCTTGATGTTGGCCGAGTTCCAGTGGGTGCGGTTGCGGACCTGGTCGATGGTGGCCTTGGTCGTGCCCAGGAGGCGCGCCAGCTGGGCGTCGGCCACTTCCGGGTGGTTGCGCAGGAACCAGGCGATGGCGTCCGGGCGGTCCTGGCGGCGCGACACCGGGGTGTAGCGCGGCGCCTTCTTCTGGGGCTTCAGATACTCGGCGTGGCGGCTCTTCAGCGCGACCAGCTTGTGATTGGCGTTCTTCTCCGCGAGGTCGAGTTCCTCGCGGCTGAGCTGACCGTTGGCGATCGGGTCGGCGCCGCGGATGTCGCGCGCCACTTCGCCGTCGGCGATGCCGCGGACTTCCAGCGGGTGCAGGCCGCAGAACTCGGCGATCTGCTCGAAGGTGAGCGAGGTGTTGTCCACGAGCCAGACGGCGGTCGCCTTCGGCATCAGGATGTCAGTGGTCATAACGGTTTTCCGTGCGGCGGAAATGAAGGCGCCCGGCCTTTCGGCCGGGCGGTGAAGTCCGATCTATAGGCCGTATCGGCGTGAGATGAAACGGGATTGTGGCCGCTGAGTTGCGGGATTCAGCCACCCGCCCGCGTGGTCCAGCGGGAGAGGTCGCGCTCGCGGCCCATCAACGCCAGGCCGGAGGCGATCGACTCGAGCTCTGCGCCGGTCTCGATGCGGCCGGGCTCGAAGCGGCGGTGGAAGATCGCGCGGACCGCCGGAACCAGCGAGGACCCGCCGGTCAGGAACACTCGGTCGATCTGACCGGGGGTCAGGTTGGCGTCGGCGAGCGCGGCGTCCACCGAGCCTTCGATGCGGGCCAGCTCCGGGGCGATCCAGCCTTCGAACTGCTCGCGCTTCACGCCGCCCACGAGGGAAATGGAGCCGGCCTGGAAGCGGAACTCGGCGCGGTCCTCGGTGGAAAGCGCCTCCTTCAGCCGCGAGACCGAGCGGTAGAGCTGGTAGCCGTAGTTCTCGTCCAGCGTCTCGACCAGGCGGGCGATCTTCTCAGGCTCGACCGCCTCGCGGACCAGGCGGCGGATCTCGCGCATGTCGCGGCTGGCGCGCATCAGGGCCAGCTGATCCCAGCGGGCGAAGGCGGTGTAGTAGCGGTTGGGGATCGGCAGCACCTTGCCGAAGCTCTCGTAGCTCGAGCCCTTGCCGAGCGCCGGCGAGACCAGGTTGTCGATGATCCGGTAGTCGAAGGCGTCGCCGGCCACGCCGACGCCGGAGCGGCCCAGCGGGATCGAGCGGATCTCGCCGGCCTCGCGCTCGAAGCGGATGATCGAGAAGTCCGAGGTGCCGCCGCCAAAGTCGCCGACCAGCACGGTGGCGTCATGGTCCAGTTCGCGGGCGAAGAAGAACGCCGCGCCGACCGGCTCGTAGGCATAGAGGATCTCGGAAAAGCCCATCCGCGCGAAGGCGGTCTCGTAGCGCTCCAGCGCGAGCTCTTCCTTGGGGGCCCCGCCGGCGAAGGTGACGGGGCGGCCCACGATCACTCGGCTGGGCAGGTCGGCCATGCCGGCCGCGGCGTAGTCGCGGACCTTCAGCAGGAAGGTCGAAAGCAGGTCCTCGAACCGATAGCGGCGGTTCAGAATCTGGGTCTCGGTGAAGCTCTCGGACGCCGCGAAACTTTTGAAGGACTGGATGAAGCGGGTGTCGGCCGGGTCCTCCACATAGGCCTCGATCGCCCAGGGCCCGGCGGCGATGGTCCGCTCGGTGGGATGCTCGGCCGGCGCATGGAACGACAGGCAGGTGCGGAACGCGAAGAGGTCCCCTTCCGGCGCCGGGAAGTTCACCAGGTGCGCGGGGCCCGATGCGTCGGCCAGCGCCACCACCGTGTTGGTGGTGCCGAAGTCGATGCCGAGGCTAAGGGCCGAACTCATCTCACGCGCTCCAGATCGGGAGGGACGACGGATCGCCCGCCCCCGATGGCGCACGACCTAGCTCGGAGGGCGAAGCGCCATCCGCATCAGCTTTCGGACTCGATCAGTTGACGCTCGTAGGCGCAGACAGTGGCCATCTGCAGGATTTTCGAGACCGACGCCGAGAGCGGGCAGATCTGCACGGCGCGTTCGAGGCCGTGCAGGATTGGGCCGATCACCGTCGCGCCGCCCAGGGACTGGATGAGCTGGGTCGAGATCGCCGCGGAGTGGACGGCCGGCATGATCAGCACATTGGCCGGACCGGTGAGGCGCATGAACGGGTAGTTGCCGCGCGCCTCGGGTTCCAGGGCCAGCTCCGGCGGCATCTCGCCCTCGTATTCGAAGTCGACGCCGTCGATCTCGTCCAGCAGGGCCACGGCCTCGCGCACCTTGTCCGACCGCAGTCCCATGGGGTTGCCGAAGGTCGAGTAGCTCATGAAGGCCACCCGCGGCTCGTAGCCGAGCGCACGCACGGCGCGGGCCGCTTCCTGGGCGATCTCCACTAGGTCCTCGGCCTCGGGCATCTCGGTGATCGAGGTGTCGGCGATGAACAGCGTCCGGCCCTTGGCCAGCACGACGCTCATGCCGATGATCCGGCCCTCGGGCCCGGGATCGATGACCTGCAGCACCTCTTCCAGCACCTGGTCGAAGGCGCGGGTCACGCCGGTGACCATGCCATCGGCGTCACCCAGCGCCACCATCGTGGCGCCGAAGGCGTTGCGGTCCTGGTTGATCAGCCGCTGCACGTCGCGGCGCAGGTAGCCGATGCGCTGCAGCCGCTCATAGAGGTAGTCCACATAGGCGGCATTACGGTGCGACAGCCGGGCGTTGATGATCTCGAGCTTGGCCTCGGAGGGGATCAGGCCCACCGCCAGCATGTTCTCGTGCACCAAATCTTCGCGGCCGATCAGGATGGCGGAGCCCAGGCCGGCATTCTGGAAGGCGTAGGCGGCGCGGATCACGCTGGGCTCTTCGCCCTCGGCGAAGACGATGCGCTTCTTCGGCGCCGAGAGCACCGCGCCCTGCAGCTTCTGCAGGAAGGCCGCGCTCGGATCGAGCCGCTGCGCCAGCGAGGCGCGGTAGGCGTCCATGTCCTCGATCGGCTTGCGCGCGACGCCGGTGTCCATGGCCGCCTGGGCGATGAACGGCGGGATGTACCAGATGAGGCGCGGGTCGAACGGCGTCGGGATGATGTACTGCGGGCCGAACTTCAGCTGCACGCCCTGGTAGGCCGCGGCGACCTCGTCGGGGACGTCCTCGCGCGCCAGCAGCGCCAGGGCGTTGGCGCAGGCGATCTTCATTTCCATGTTCACGCGCCGGGCCCGCACGTCGAGGGCGCCGCGGAAGATATAGGGGAAGCCCAGGACGTTGTTGACCTGGTTCGGATAGTCGCTGCGGCCGGTGGCCACGATCGCGTCGGGCCGGACCTCGTAGACCTCTTCCGGCCGGATCTCCGGGTCGGGATTGGCCATGGCGAAGATGACGGGGTTGGGCGCCATTAGCTTCACATGGTCCTGGGTGATCGCGCCGGCGACCGAGGTGGCGATCAGCACGTCCGCGCCGGTCATCGCGTCTTCGAGCGTGCGTTTGTCGGTCTCGATGGCGTGGGCCGACTTCCATTGGTTCATGGAGTCGGTGCGGCCGCGGTAGAGCACGCCCTTGGAATCCACCGCGATGCAGTTGTCCGGCTTCACGCCCATCGCCTTGACCAGGTCGAGCGTCGCGATCCCCGCGGCGCCCGGGCCGTTCAGCACGATCTTGACGTCCTTGATGTCGCGGCCGGTGAGGAAGCAGGCGTTGATCAGGCCGGCGGCCGAGATGATCGCGGTCCCGTGCTGGTCGTCGTGGAACACCGGGATGTCGAGGAGCTCCTGCAGCTCCGCCTCGATCCGGAAGCACTCGGGGCTCTTGATGTCCTCGAGGTTGATGCCGCCGAAGGTGACGCCGATGTTCTTGACGACGGTGATGACCTCGTCCGGATCGCGGGCCGAGACCTCGATGTCGATGGCGTCGACGTCGGCGAAGCGCTTGAAGAGGACGCCCTTGCCTTCCATCACCGGCTTGGCGGCCAGGGGGCCGAGGTCGCCCAGGCCCAGGATCGCGGTGCCGTTGGAGATCACCGCCACCAGGTTGCCCTTGGAGGTGTAGTCGTAGACCGAGTCCGGGTCCTTCGCGATGGCCAGGACCGGAACGGCTACGCCCGGCGAATAGGCGAGGCTGAGGTCGCGCTGGGTCGCCATCGGCTTGGTCGCGGCGATCGCGATCTTTCCGGGCGTCGGGTAACGGTGGAAGTTGAGCGCTTCCTCGTCGGTAAAGGTGCGTTTCTCGGCGTCGCTCATGGCGGCGGCGGTCCTTGCGGCTTGAACGGATGAGAAGCGGGCAACCTACAGACCGCCGCCCGGCGAAACAACCATAGGCTCAAGCTTCGCTGAAATGGGCGCGCAAATCGGTCGCAGACCCCGCGAGCTGAGCCTTTGGAACCAATTCCAGCCTGTCCGGGTTTGCGGACCTACGGGCTCGGGGCGCCTGACTGGGAGCTTTTAATGACGAAGACCTTTGCCTTCGCGGCGCTCGCCGCGACTCTTTCCTTTGCGGCCCCTGCCCTGGCGCAGGCCCCGGCGCCGGGCGCAGAAAGCAAGGCGCCGCCGACCAGCTCGGCCCCTGACCCGGCGGGTCCCTCCACCAGTTCGACCGCTCCGGCCACCACCGGCGCCAGCAGTGACACTGCAGCCACCGCCAGCGCGGGCGCCACCGTCAGCACCGGCATGTCGGTGAAGGACAACACCGGCGCCTTGATCGGTGAAGTCGCCGACGTGAAGGCCGGCGTGGCCACCATCAAGATGGGCGCGGACACCTTCACGGTAGACACCTCCAAGCTCGGCGTGGCCAACGGCGCCGCGACGATCAACGCCACCGCGGCGGACATCCGCGGGATGCTGAAGAAGAAATAGCTCCGGCGTCTCCGAGCGAGAGGGCGGGCTCACCGCCCTCTCCGTCTCGGCTCTTCCCTCGCAAAGACTGCACAGCGTTCATGGCGGCCCGCCGGCCGTTCTGGGCGCTTGACTCGTTTGTTAGTCACGACTTACGGTAAGTCATGACTAACGCAAAGGCCTTCGCGGCCCTGGCCGACCCCACGCGACGCGACGTATTCGAGCGGCTGGCCGCCGGACCCCGGGCCGTGGGCGACCTGGCGCGCGAGCTGCCGGTCAGCCGGCCGGCGGTGTCCCAGCACCTGAAGGTGCTGAAGGAGGCCGGACTGGTGAGCGACCGGCCGCACGGCGCACGTCGGGTCTATCAGATCGACCCGCAGGGCCTTGGCCAGATGCGCGCCTGGCTCGACCGGTTCTGGGATCAGGCCCTCGACGCCTTCAAGGCCGACGTCGAACGGGCCGACGAGGACGGAGGGCGAACCCCATGAGCCAGACCATCCAGCCCGCGGCCATCCGGAAGTCGCTGACCGTCGCCGCCACTCCGGAGAAAGCTTTCAAGGTCTTCACCGACGGTTTCGATCGCTGGTGGCCCAAGACCCACACCATCGGCAAGGCGGCGCTGGCCAAAGCGATCATCGAGCCCCGCGAGGGCGGCCGCTGGTACGGCCTCGACGTGAATGGCCACGAGGACGACTGGGGCGACGTGCTCGCCTGGGAGCCGCCCGCGCGCCTGCTGCTGGCTTGGCGGATCAATGGCCAGTGGACCTACGACCCCAAACTCCTGACCGAGGTCGAGGTGCTGTTCACGCCGCTGGCGGATGGTCGGACGCAGGTCGATTTCGAGCACCGCGGCCTGGAACGCATGGGCGATGGCGCGGAACAGACGCGCGCCAGGATGGCGAGCCCCAACGGCTGGGGCGGCATCCTGGAAGGCTTCAGGCAGGCGGCCGAAGACTGATCGAGCAGGAAGGGAACAGGCGCCATGTCCACCATCGTCATCCACGGCGTACCCGGAAGCCCCTACGTCCGCATGCCTCTCCTGGCCTGCGAGGAGAAGGGCGTCGCCTGGCGCCTCGCGCCCATGGGCATGGGGGACGCCAGGACCCCGGAGCACCTGAAGCGGCATCCGTTCGGCCGCATGCCCGCGATCGAGCACGGCGACTTCAAGCTCTACGAGGCGCAGGCGATCATCCGATACATTGACCAAGCCTTCGAGGGACCCAGCCTCACGCCCGCGGATCCCCAGGCCCAGGCGCGGATGAACCAGGTGATGAACATCATCGACTGGTACGTCATGCCCTCGATCAGTTCGGGCATCGTCTTCAACCGCGTGATCAAGCCCATGTTCGGCATGCCGGTAGACGAGGCCGCGGTGGCGGCGGCCGTGCCGCTGGCCGGCGCCTGCGTTTCGGCGCTGACCGACATCCTGGGCGACCAGCGCTACTTCGGCGGCGACGCCGTGAGCCTGGCCGACATCGCCGCCGTGGCGCATTTCGATTTCATGGCCGCGGCGCCGGAAACCGCCGAGCTGCTGGCCGGTTCGCCGACGTTGGAGGCGTGGCTCGAGCGGATGACCTCCCGGCCGAGCGCGCAACGCACCGCCATGGCGGTCCTTCGCGCGGCGCTGCAGCCCGCGGCGGCCTAGACCGGACCGCAGATCAGCGCGACCGCTGCGTCGGCGACCTTCTGCATCGAAGGCGCGTCGGCGCCCGTCCGCGCGCGGATGGCGAGCGTGTGCAGCGTGGCCACCGCGATCGCCGCCGCGCCCCGCGCGTCGGCCCCCGGCGCGAGTTCATCCTTTGATTTCGCGAAGCGGTCGGCGAACAGAGCGTCGGACTCGTCCACGAAACGCGCCAGCAGGTCGCGCGCCTCCGGGTCGTCCACCGCCTGGGTCACCGCCGTTCCCACCAGGAAACAGCCCCGCTGGCCGGCGTCGCCCGCGCGGTAGATGCGGATGGCGCTCGAATAGATGATCCCCAGCACCTCGCGCAGCGGCCGATCCAGCGCCAGCGCCTGGCCCATCGCGCGCACGGATTCGTCGCGCGAGCGCTGCAAGGCGGCGACGTAGAGCGCGTGCTTGTCGCCGAATGCGCCGTAGAGGCTCGGCCGATTGAGACCCGTCGCCGCCGCCAGGTCGTCCAGCGACGTGGCCGCATAGCCCAGGTTCCAGAACACCGCGCGCGCCTTGTCGAGCACAGCGTCGGCGTCGAAGCTCCTCGGCCTCCCCCGCGCCTTCAGTTCTTTTTGTACCATCTCGCAAAGAATCCTTGACCGGCCCTATTTTGTGCGGAACGGTACGAATATCAACTAGGTCGCCAACCCCGGGAGTGTCCCATGGACCTCTACTTCTCGCCTCTCGCTTGCTCCCTGGCCAGCCGGATCACGGTCTATGAGGCCGGCGGCGAGGCCAATTTCCACCGCGTCGACACCAAGGCCGGCCGCACCGCCGACGGCGCCGACTACCGCGCCATCAACCCCAAGGGCATGGTTCCCGCGCTACGGACCGACGACGGTGAGGTGCTCACCGAAAACGCCGCCATCCTGCAGTACCTGGCCGAGCGCTTTCCGGACGCCGGCCTGGCGCCCGACGGCTTCGAGCGGCATCGCCTGCGGCAATGGCTGAGCTTCATCGGTTCGGAGCTGCACAAGTACGTCTTCACGCCCCTGCTCAGCCCGAAGACCTCGCCCGAGGCGCGGACGGCGGCGACCGAGGCCGCCAAGGACCGCTTCGCTTACCTGAACGACCATCTGACAGGCCGCGAATGGTTGCTCGACAAGTTCAGCGTCGCCGACGCCTACCTGGCGGCGGTGCTCAACTGGGGCCCGTTCGTGAAGCTCGACCTCGACGCCTACCCCGCGGTCGCCGCCTATCGGGACCGGCTGAAAGCCCGTCCCGCCGTGGCCCGCGCCCTGGACGAGGAATTCGCGCTTTTCCAGGCGGCCTAGTCGCGGGCGTAGCGGGCCGTCTGGCCGTCGCCGGCCATCTGCAGCATGGCGGCGACGCGGCCCTGGGCGTCCCGATCGAACTTGATCCGATAGGGGAACGGCGCGCCCTCCACCGTGAAGGCGTCCGTGGAGACCGGCCTGAGCACCGCCGGCGGCCGGCGGCCGTTGCGGATGACGAGCTTGCCGTCCTCCACGGCGACGGTGCGAGCGCCGTAGGCGCCGGCGTATCCGGCCATCACCTCGGCTGAAACCGGCGGCGGGGCCGCGAGCGCCTCCAGCGCCCAGCGGTCCTCCGTGGCGGCGGGTTCCGGAAGCCCGGCCTTGATCAGCCCGGCCAGCGCCAGCGCCTGGGCCCTGGCCAGGGCGTCGCCGGCCGGGACGGCCACGTCGGGGATCACGCCGGTCCCCTCCCAATTGGTCTTGGTGATCGGATTGACCGGGCGGTCGCGGGAGATGAACACCGAGAAGCCGTCGCCGGCCTGGGCGGGTCCGCCGGGGTTGGCCGCCCCGCCGCTGGCCTCGCCCACGATGGTGGCGCGGCGGGCGGCCTGCAGGGTGTAGGGGAAGGCCTCGGCGGCCGAGCCGGTGCGCGCGCTGGTCAGGACATAGAGGGGAACCGTCAGGCGCCGGGCGGCCGGCGCGATGGCCACGGTGGGCCGCTCGCTGGTGTCCGCGCCCCGGCCCCGGAACGTGTTGTAGATGTCGGCCCCGCCCGGCGTGAAGTGGCCGACGAGATAGCCGACCATGGCCGGCGAGCCGCCGCCGTTGTCGCGCAGGTCGAAGATCACCGCATCGGTCCCGGCGACCAGCGCCAGGGCGGCGTCGGCCGCCCCGCGCGCGCCGCCGACGTCCTTGGGTTCGAAACCGGCGAAATAGCGCATGTCGATCAGCCCGATGTTGCCGGGCAGCACCTGCACCTTGTGGAAGCCGTAGTTCATCCGCCGGTCGGAATCCTCGCGCTGCGCGGGACCCGCCCGCGGCGGCCCGCCGGCGGCCGGCGGCGCATTCGGGCTCCAGGCGACGTTGAAGTGGGCGTCCAGGGGCCTGAGCCGCGCGGTCAGCGCCTGGGCGAGATCGAGCGGCTGGACATAGCGGTCATAGGCGCCCTTGGCGGCCTCGGCCTTCAGTTCGGCGGCGATGGCCGCGCCCTTCGCCGGATCGAAGTAGTGGGCCGCGATCTGGTCGGCGACGTGGCCCGTCACCGCGCGGGGCTCGGCGGCCAGGACGTGGCCCGCCATCGTGATGCAGAGCGCCGCGGCGACGGCAAGGCTACGGATGGGCAACGCGAGATCTCCCCAAGGCTTGTCGCCAAGCTTAGCCATCGGAATGCGGCGCGTCCTGGGCGGCGCATGCAATCCAGCCCATTGACCCGGCCGGTCGGCTCGCGAGACTAGCACCTTCGCCTGTTCGTCCGCCGGAGAGACCGCGCTGCCCGACGCCCTCATCAAGATCGCCGTCGCCGGCGCCCTCGGGCGCATGGGCCAGCACGTGGCTGCGGTGGTGGCCGCCGACCCGCGACTGGCCCTCGTCGCGCGGTTCGACCGGCCCGGCGCGACCGGCGAGGGCCTGATCAGCCAGGACGAAGCCTTGGCCGCCGCGGACGTGGTGATCGACTTCACCGTCGCCGCGGCGTCCGCGGAGCTGGCGGCGGTCTGCGCCGCGCGCGGCGGTCCAGCCCTGGTGATCGGGTCCACCGGCATGGACGCCGCCCAGGTCGCGGCCGTGGACGCCGCCGCGAAGCAGGTCCCCATCATCCGAGCCCGAAACTTCTCGCTCGGGGTCAACATGCTGATGGGCCTGGTCGAACAGGCGGCCCGCGCGCTCGGCCCGGACGCCTATGACATCGAGGTCTTCGAAGCCCACCACCGTCACAAGATCGACGCGCCGTCCGGCACCGCCCTGATGCTGGGCGAGGCCGCCGCGAAGGGCAGGGGGGTCGACCTCGCCAAGGTCGCCAAGCGCGGCCGCGACGGGATCACCGGCGAGCGGACCACCGGCGAGATCGGTTTCGCGGTCCAGCGCGGCGGCGGGATCTTCGGCGACCACAGCGTCACCTTCGCCGCCGAGGACGAGATCCTGACCCTGTCCCATTCCGCCCTGGACCGCGGCCTGTTCGCCAGGGGCGCCGTGGTCGCCGCGGCCTGGGTCGCTGGCCGGCCGCCGGGCGCCTACGACATGCGCGACGTGCTGGGCTTCAGCCGCGACTGATGGGCCAGTCATGTCCGACCTCCTGAAGCTCGACGCCACCGACCAGCTCTCGGCGCTGGCGGCGCGCAGGGTCTCGGCCCTCGAACTGCTGGAAGCCTCGCTCTCGCGCCAGCAGCAGGTCCACGGCCAGCTCAACGCGGTGGTCGCCACCAGCCTGGAACGCGCCCTCGAACACGCCCGCGCCATTGACGAGCGGCGGGTGAAGGGCGAGCCCATGGGCCCGCTGACCGGCCTGCCGATGACCATCAAGGACACCCTCGACGTGGTGGGCCTGCCGGCCTCGTCGGGTCTGGAGGCCCTGCGGCGGCGCGTGGCCGAGGACGCCGACGTGGTGCGCAACGTGCGCGACGCCGGGGCGGTGATCTGGGGCAAGACCAATGTGCCGGTGATGGCCGGCGACTGGCAGAGCTTCAACCGCCTCTACGGGACCACCAACAACCCCTGGGACGTGACGCGCACCCCCGGCGGCTCGTCCGGCGGCGCGGCGACGGCGCTGGCGGCCGGCATCACCGCGCTGGAGGTCGGCTCCGATATCGGCGGGTCGCTGCGGGTGCCGGCCAATTTCTGCGGCGTGTTCAGCCACAAGCCGACCTGGGGCCTGGTCAGCCAGCATGGCCATGTGCCGCCCAGCCCCGGGTCCTGGTCCGAGCGCGACCTCAACGTGGTCGGCCCGATGGCGCGCTCGGCCCGAGACCTGCGCCTGCTGCTATCGGTGATCGAGAACGGCCCCCTGGGGGCCAAGGCGCCGCCGGCCGACCTGAAGGCCGCCCGCATCGGCCTGTGGCTCGACGAGCCGAGCTTTCCCCTCGATCCCGAGGTGCGGGCTGTGATCGAGAGCTTCGCCGCCGAGCTGACCGCCGCCGGCGCCGAGGTCGTCCCGATCAAGACGCCGGTCCACGCCCCGACCCTGATGGGCGCCTACCAGACCCTGCTGGGCGCCGTGCTGGGCGAGGACATGCCCCCGGCGATGGTCCGGGGAATGGAGCGGATGCGCGGCTGGGCGAAGTGGTCGCTGAACCGCGGCGCCGGCCCGCTCTCGACCGCCGCCCTGACGCTGGCCTACACCGCCACCCACCGCGAATGGATGGCCGCCGACGCGGTCCGCAACCGCCTGCGCCGCGAAGTCCTGGCCGCCTTCGAGAGCTACGACGTGATCCTCGCGCCGATCAGCCCGGTGGTCGCCTTCCCGCACAACCATCGGCCGTTCGGCAAACGGATCCTGGCGACCTCTGACGGGCCGACGATCCCCTACAACGCCATGCTGAACTGGATCGCGCTCGCGACCGCGCTGCGCCTGCCGGCCACCACCGTGCCCGCTGGCCTCGCCGCTTCCGGCATGCCGGTCGGGGTCCAGTTGATCGGCCCACCCGGCGGCGACGCCCGCACCCTCGCCATCGCCCAGGCCATCGACGAGAACGTCCGCGGCTTCGTGGCGCCCGATCTCGGCCGCTAGATCGAGCACGCTGCGAGCTGAAACCCCAAAATCTGTCATCCCGGGCGCAGCGAAGCGGAGACCCGGGACCTAGGAGGTCTGGCTGTGCGCTTGGCCCCTGGGTCCCGGCTCTGCGGTCCGCTCGGGCGGCCCTTCGGCCGGGATGACAGCCTTTAGTCTCCGGCCAGGCGGGCGAACAACTCCACATCCTGGAAGCCGCCCTTCCAGTGGCCGTGGCCGCGAAGCAGCCCCTCGCGGCGGAACCCGTGGCGTTGCAGGAGCGCGACGGAGGCGGTGTTGCCCGGAGTCACGGTCGCCTCGATGCGGTGCAGCCCCAGGATTGCAAACCCATAGTCGAGCACCACGGGCAGGACCTCGTCCATCACGCCCTGCCGCCAGCGGGCTCGCAGCACGTCGTAGCCGATCTCGCCGCGCGAGCCGTGCTCTCGCACCAGGCTGTTGAAGCCGATGGTGCCCGCGAAGGCGCCCGCCCGGTCGCGGATCGCCCAGCGCAGGCCGGCGTCCCGCTCCAGCAGGTCCGTGGCCCAGGCGATGGTCTCGTCGGCCTCCGAGATCGCGGTCATCGGCGCGATGTCCATGAACTCGACGGTCGCCGGATCGGAGAAGTGGGCGAAAAGCGCCTCGCGGTCGCTGGGTTGGAGCGGGGCGAGGGCGAAGCGCTCCGTCGAGAGGACGGGCCCGCTCACGGCTTGGCGTCAGGCTTCGGCCAGAGCGCGTCGACGGCCGATGTCACGTCCTCGCCGACGCCGCGGCGGACCAGGGACAGGCCTTCCAGTTCCACCCGACCGCTGCGCAGCACGCGCGGATGCAGGCTGTAGCCCAGCAGGTAGAGCGCCCGGTCGGTCTTGGTCTGGCCGTCCTCGATGTAGACCGTGACGATGCCGATGGGCACGCGGTCCTGGATTTCCTTGCCGCCACGCCCACGCGCTTTCAGCGCCTTGGCGAGGCCGACGTCGAACCAGCCGGTCTCGATCCGCGGGTTGCCGGTGGTCTCCACCGCGTCCGCCCGCACCTCCGTGGGGAAGGTCAGGCTCTGGGTCTGGATCACCTGCTCCGGATGCACGGACGTCAGGCGCAGCCAGTCGCCGGACCCCTGCGGCGCAGCGGTCATCAGGAAGGTCTGTTTCAGGGCGCCGGCGTGGGCCTGCGCCTTCTGTTCCGCCTTGCGCTCCCGCTCGGCGGCGGACCGCGCGCGTTCTTCCAGGCTCCGCTCTCTGTGGCTGTCCCAGTAGCCCAGGCCCGCGATCACCACCGCGACCAAGCCCACCACCTCGGCCAGCGTCAGCCAGCGCAGCGGCAGGCGCTTCTTGCGGGGCGCCTCGCTCATCGCCCGCCGGTCGACCCAAAGCCGCCGGCGCCCCGCGCCGTATCGTCGAGGCTCTCGACCTCCACCCATTGGGCCTGCACCACCGGGGCCACAATCAGCTGGGCGATGCGGTCGCCGCGGCGGATCGTGAAGTCCTCCTCGCCGTGATTGATCAGGATCACCTTCACCTCGCCCCGATAGTCGGCGTCGACGGTGCCGGGCGTGTTGAGGCAGGTGACGCCCGACTTGAAGGCCAGGCCCGAGCGCGGCCGCACCTGGCCCTCGAACCCGGGCGGCAGGGCGAAGGCGAGGCCCGTCGGCACGGCGAACCGGGAGCCCGGGCGCAGCACCAGCGGCTCGTCTTCGGGGACCGCGGCGCGCAGGTCCATGCCGGCGGCCTGGGCGCTCTCATAGGCCGGCAGCGGCAGGTCGGCGGCGTGCGGCAGTCGGACGATCGGGACGGTCGGGTTCACTTCAGTTCCTCAGCGATGCGCTCGGCCAGCCGGCGCGCCACGGCGGCCTTGGCCATGCGCTCCCATCGCTCGATTCCCCCCGCGCTGACGATGGCCACGGCGTTCTCGTCGCCGCCCATCGTCCCTTCGACGCTGACGTCGTTGGCGACGATCCAGTCGCAGCCCTTCTTCGCCAGCTTCGCCTTGGCGTTGGCTTCCACATTGTCGGTCTCGGCCGCGAAGCCGATCACCAGGCGCGGGCGGCGGGCATGCTTCGACAGCGATGCAAGTATGTCGGGGTTTTCGGTGAGCGCGATGGTCGGCGAGCCCTCGTCGGCCTTCTTGATCTTCTTGCCGCCGGCGCTCTCCGGACGCCAGTCGGCGACCGCTGCGACGCAGACTGCAACGTCCGCCGGCAGCGCCGCCTCGCAGGCCGCCAGCATCTCGCGCGCGCTCTCGACGTCGATCCGCACGACGCCGGCCGGGGTCCCGAGCGCGGTCGGACCGCTGACCAGGGTGACCTCGGCGCCAAGGGCGGCCAACGAGGCGGCGATGGTGTAACCCTGCTTGCCCGATGAGCGGTTGGTGAGCAGGCGCACGGGATCGATGGCCTCGACCGTGGGCCCGGCGGTGACGATGGCGCGCCTGCCGGCCAGCGGGCGACCGCTCCCCAGCATGCCCATGATCGCCTCGAAGATCACCGGCGGCTCGGCCATCCGGCCGGGGCCGTATTCGCCGCAGGCCATGGCGCCCTCGTCGGGCCCGATGAACCGGACGCCGTCCGCCTTGAGGGTCGCCAGGTTCCGCTGGGTGGCGGCGTGCTCCCACATGCGCACGTTCATGGCCGGCGCCATCAGCATCGCCTTGTCGGTGGCAAGCAGGGTGGTGGAGGCCAGGTCGCTCGCCAGGCCGTTGGCCGCCTTGGCCATCAGGTCGGCGGTGGCGGGGGCGACGACCACGAGGTCGGCGGAACGGGAGAGCTCGATGTGGCCCATCTCCGCCTCGTCGGTCAGCGAGAAGAGCTCGGAATAGACCTTGTCCTCGGCCAGCGCCGACAGCGAGAGCGGCGTGACGAATTCGGCGCCGGCCTTGGTGAGGATCGGCCTTACGGCGACCCCCGCCTTGCGGAGCAGGCGCGTCAGTTCCAAGGTTTTGTAGGCCGCGATGCCGCCGCCGACGATCAGGAGAATCCGCTTTTCGTCCAAGGCCTTCGACCCCTCACCGGCGCACCTCAGCCTTATGCCAGATGGGAACGCTGGACAAACCCGACAAGTTGTTCTTTATTTGTTCCAAACTCTGCTTTTGGCGGGTGTATGTTTGCAAACCCACGGCGGCGCACTACTCGCCAAAATCGGGAAAAATGAGACACAACCCAAGGTTCTCGCTTAGCCTATATTTATGAGTTCGCAGCACCGCTGGACTTACCCACTAGAGTGTCCCACCTGCGGCGTGACCGGGTCAGCGAATGTCTCTGAGGCCACCGGCCCGCCGTTCTCCGACCTCCCGTCGCGAGAATATACGATCAGCGGTGGGTTCCGGGCCCGTCAGGGTCCGATGGGCAACTCTGCGGCGGTGTTTGAGTGCACCGTCTGCGAAGCAGTGGCGAGCTAGTTGTCGAAGCTATGAAGTTGTTCACCGAGGCAGGGCTGAGAGGCTGGGGTTGCGACGCTCTAACCCTTGAGTCCGAGGCCCCGGATGAACGTGCATAGGAATGCTCGGCTGACGCCGTTTGGTCGAGCCGTGATGGTGTCTCGCATCGAAGGAAGCTGGCCGGTGAGGCGCGCGGCGGAAGCCTCGGGCGTCTCGGTGCGGACCGCCTACTGCTGATTGGGCCGGCAGCGGCGGGGCGGCGAGCGACCCTTCTCCGTTCGCAAAGGAGGCTCCCATGGCCGACGACAAGCATATCGTCCGGACCGCCGCCTACGACTGGTCGCAGGGCTGGCGCGGACGGCATCCGTTCAATCCGGCGTCAGAGATGAAGCTGCTGCCCTTGGGCGGCCAGACCGGCATGAAGCGGCTGGGGGTCAACCTGATCCGCATCCCGCCCGGCAAGGAGAGCTTCATCCCCCACGCCCATTCCCTGGAAGAGGAGTTCATCTTCATCCTGGAAGGCGCGGGCGAGATCCTGCTGGACGGCGTAGGCCATCCGGTGGGGCCCGGCGACTTCGTGGGCCTGCCCACCGACGGGGTGGTGCATTCGCTGGTCTCGAGGGGGCCGGGCGACCTTCTCTACCTGACCGGCGGCGAGCGTTCGAAGGTCGAGGTCGCCGACATGCCCTCGATCGGCAAGACCACGGTCTTCCGCAACGGGACCATGAGCCTCTTCGGCGAGGACGGCGTCGAGACCCTCACCGAGGCCGAATGGATGGCCCGCACGAAGATCGAGGACTAGCGGAACAGCAATCCCAGCACGAACGCCGCGCCTGAGGCCGCCGCGCCCAGGGCGAACCACAGGACCGGGGAATGGGAGGGCCGCTCCTCGTGGATCTCCACCGTCGTGGCGGTCGGCGGGTTTTCGATCAGCCGGGCGAGGTTGCGCATGGCCGTCGTCGCCTCGTCGGCGAAGCGCTTGATGCGGGCGGGCGGCGAGAGTTCGCGCAGGATCCAGCGGCGGACCACCGGGTCGGCGGCGGACCAGATGTTGTGCTCGGGATAGATGCGCCGCGCGACGCCTTCGACCGTCGCCATGGTTTTCTGCAGCAGGACCAGCTCGGGCCGCAGCCGCATCTCATAGAGGGCGGTGATCTCGAAGAGCTGGGTGAGCACGCGGCTCATCGGGATCTCGGCGGCGGCGCGGCCGAAAACCTGCTCGCCCACCGCCCGCAGCGCCTGGGCGAAGGCCGCGACGCTGTGATTGGCAGGGACGTAGCCGGCGTCGAAATGCACCCGACTGACCCGTTCGTAGTCGCGCTCCAGGAAGCCCAGCAGGATTTCGGCCAGATAGCGCCGCTCCGCGGGGCCCAGTCGGCCGAGGATCCCGAAGTCCACTGCGGTGAGCCTGGCCGGAGCCGCCACGAACAGGTTCCCCTCGTGGAGGTCGGCGTGGAAAACGCCGTGGTCGAGCGCCTGGGTGAGGAACGCCCGGGTCAGGTTGTCGGCCAGGGCTTTGCGCTCCAGGCCCGGCTGTAGAAGCGCCGCCGGATCGGAAAGCGGCCAGCCCTGCGCCCACTCCATGGTCAGCACCCGCTTGCCGACGCCCGCCCAGACGATCTTCGGCGCGGCCATATAGCCGTCCTTGGCCATCACCTCGCCGAGCTCGTCGGCCCCGGCGGCCTCGAGCCGCAGGTCGAGCTCCAGAAGGTTGGCGCGGATCACGGTGGCGGCGAACGCCTGCGGCTCGAGGCGCCTGGCGCGGGGCACCCAGCGCTCGACCAACTTTGCCGCCAGCGTCAGGACCTCGGCGTCGTCGTAGATCCGACGCTCGATCCCCGGCCTCAGCACCTTGACGGCGACCTTCCGCCCATCGACCAGCACCGCGACATGGGCCTGGGCCAGCGAAGCGGCGGCGACGGACTCGCCGAAGCTGGAGAACAGGGCTTCGATAGGCTGGCCGAGTTCCCCCTCTACCTGAGCGCGGGCGACCTCGGTCGGGAACGGCGCCAGCTTGTCCTTGAGATGCGAGAGGTCCTCGGCGAAGGCCGCGCCGAAGATGTCGCCGCGCGTGCCCAGCAGCTGGCCGAGCTTAATCGCCACCGGCCCCAGCTGCTCCAGGGCGCGCGCCAGCCGCTCGCCCGGACGGCCCATGCGCCCGCCCGGTCCCGCGAACAGTCGAAGGGACTTCGACAGGGCTCGAAGGCTGGGCGTGTAGAGGGCGTCAAGTTCCCGCGGCAGCAGGGCGTCGTTGCGGATCAGCCTCCAGACCGCGCCGATCAGCCGGCCGAAAGCTGCGGGCCCGCTCATCCGACTAGATGGCCCGCCCGGTATGGAGCGCGGCGACGCCGGCGGTGAAGTTGGTGTAGCCGACCTGGCTGAACCCGGCCTCGGCGATCATCGCGGCGAACTTCCGCTGGTCGGGGAAGCGGCGGATGCTCTCCACCAGATATTGGTAAGACTCGCGGTCGCCGGCCACCCGCTCGCCGATCGCCGGGATCACCTTGAAGGAATAGGCGTCATAGGCCTTCTGCAGCGGCTCGGTGATCGGCCGCGAGAACTCCAGGCAAAGGAACCGCCCGCCCGGCTTCAGCACGCGGCGCGCTTCGCGGAGCGCGGCCGAGATGTCGGTGACGTTGCGGATGCCGAAAGCGATCACATAGGCGTCGGCGCTGGCGTCGGGCAGCGGCAGCCGCTGCGCGTCGCCGACCGCCCAGGCGATCTCCGGCTCGGAGCCCTTCTCCCGCCCCGCGGCGATCATCTCGGCATTGTAGTCGACGACGAGGATCTTTGCGTCCGCGCCCCCCCGGCGCAGCTGGGCCCGCCTGGCCATCTTGGCGAACCTGCGGGCCATGTCGCCCGTGCCGCCGGCGCAGTCGACGATGACCTCGCCGGGTTGCGGATTGAGCCGCGCGGCGACGGCGTCCTTCCAGAGCCGGTGCACGCCCCCGCTCATCAGGTCGTTCATCAGATCGTAGCGGCGGGCCACGCGATCGAAGACGCCGCGCACCAGGCCGGGCTTCTCGGAGGCGTCGACGTCGCGAAAGCCGAAGGTGGCGGCGGGTCCGGTCATGGGCGGTCTCTTAGCGCCCAAGCTCAGAGGGACCAAGGCTCTTGGCGCGCCCGGCGGAGCATGCCAAGCCTCACCGATGCCTGAACTTCCCGAGGTCGAGACGGTGCGCGGCGGCCTGGCGCCGGTGCTGGAAGGCCACCGCCTGACCCGTGTCGAGGCCCGCCGCCCGGATCTGCGCTTTCCCCTGCCGGAGAACTTCGTCCAGTTCCTGACCGGGGCGACCATCACCCGCCTCGAACGACGCGCCAAATATCTGCTGGGGCGCCTGGACCGCGAGGACACGCTGGTCATGCACCTGGGCATGAGCGGCCGCTTCGAGATCGCCAGGCCGGAAGGCGCGGAACGGCCCGGCCAGTTCCACTACGCCCCCGATCCAGACCCCAAGCACGCCCACATCGTGTTCGAGACAGAAGCCGGGGCCCGCGTCACCTATTACGACCCTCGGCGGTTCGGCTACATGGCGCTGATCAACACCTCGAGCATGCACCTGCATCCCTGGTTCGCCGGAATGGGGCCGGAGCCGCTGTCGGACGCCTTCGACGCCGACCACCTGAAGGCGGCCTTCAAGGACCGCAAGCAGGGGCCCAAGACCCTGCTGCTCGACCAGCGGATCGTGGCGGGGCTGGGCAATATCTATGTCTGTGAGGCGCTCAACCGCGCCCGCATCTCGCCGTTCAAGCCGGCCGGCGGGATTTCGAAGCCGCGCCTGGAAACGCTCGTGACCGAAATCCGCGCGGTGCTCACCGAGGCGATCGCGGCCGGCGGATCCACCTTGCGCGACTTCGCCCAGGCCGACGGAGCCCTGGGCTATTTCCAGCACCGGTTCCGGACCTACGACCGCGAGGGCGAGCCCTGCTGCAACAAGGATGGCGGCGTCATCGCCCGAAAGGTGCAGGCCGGCCGCTCCACCTTCTATTGCCCGGTCTGCCAGAAATGAGCGCGCGCATGCTGAAATCGGCGCTGATCGGCCTGGCGGCGCTCATGGCGGCCGGCGCCGCCCACGCCCAGCCCCCGGTGTGGGTGGTCAAGGACGCCGATTCCGAAATGGTGCTGTTCGGCTCGGTGCATATCCTGCCGCCAGGCCTCAACTGGGAGCCGACGGAACTTGTCAGCGCGCTCGCCGCCGCCGACGACCTCTGGTTCGAGCTGCCGGTGGATGCGACCACAGAGGCCGAGACCGGCCGTCTCGCCGCTCAATTGGGGGTGCTGGCGACCGACCAGTCGCTCTTCAAGCTGCTGCCGCCGGAAGACGCCGAGCGGCTCGCGCAGGTGGCGGCGATGTATGAGGTCTCACCCGCGGTTCTCGACCGGCTGCAGCCCTGGCTGGCGGAGATCGCCCTGGCCGGCGGCGCCTATCGCAAGGCCGGCGCCGACGCGGCCTCCGGCGTGGAGAAGACCATATCCGCCGCGGCCCGGCCCGAAGCCGAGCGCCGGGCCTTCGAGACCCCGGCCGAACAGATCGACATCCTCAGCCATGCGCCCTGGGACGAGCAGGTCGCCTCGCTCCGCCAGACCATGGACGAGATGCAGACCAAGCCCGACCAGTTCGGGACGCTCGTGAAGGCCTGGGTGGACGGCGACATGGCCGCCCTCGACCGCGAGGCCATCGCCGAGATGCGCAAGGCCGCGCCGACTCTCTTCAAGACCCTTGTCACCGACCGCAACGCCCACTGGACCAAGGTGCTCGACGAGCGGCTGAAGGGCCACGGCCACACGGTCGTCGTGGTGGGCGTCGGCCACCTGATCGGCCCCGACGGGGTGCCGGCGCGGCTGCGGGCGCTTGGCTATTCGGTCACGGGGCCTTAAGGCGGCAGCGACCCGTCCAAGGAGCCGCCGCCATGAGCTATCAGACGCTGATCGTCGAGACCGACCAGGCCGTCACCCTTATCCGCCTGAACCGACCGGAGGCGCTGAACGCGCTGAACGGCCAGTTGATGGACGAGCTGACCGCCGCGCTGGACGCCGCCGAGGCCGACCCGGGCGTGCGCTGCATCGTCATCACCGGTTCCGAGCGGGCCTTCGCGGCCGGCGCGGACATCAAGGAGATGGCGTCCAAGAGCTACGCCGACGTCTTCACGGAGGACTTCATCACCCGCAACTGGGAGCGCGTGACCCGCTGCCGCAAGCCGGTGATCGCCGCGGTGGCCGGCTACGCCCTGGGCGGCGGCTGCGAGCTGGCCATGATGTGCGACTTCATCATCGCCGCCGACACCGCCAAGTTCGGCCAGCCGGAGATCAACCTGGGCGTCATCCCAGGCGCTGGCGGCACCCAGCGGTTGACACGCTTCGCCGGCAAATCGAAGGCCATGGATATGGTGCTCACTGCACGGATGATGGACGCCGCCGAGGCCGAGCGCTGCGGGCTGATCAGTCGGGTCGTCCCGGCCGCGGACCTGATCGCCAACGCGCTGGAGACCGCCCGCAAGATCGCCGCGTTGTCGCCCAATGCGGTGATGATCGCCAAGGAACTGGTCAACGCCGCCTATGAGACGCCGCTCAGCCAGGGCGTGAAGACCGAGCGTCGGTACTTCCACTCGCTCTTCGCCTTCGACGACCAGAAGGAAGGCATGGCGGCCTTCGTGGAAAAGCGCCCGGCGAAGTTCACCGGGCGGTAGGAAGAGGGCCCGTTCGTCACGCCGAGGTGATTATTCCCCGGCGTGCGTTGACCCCGGGCCCATCCTTGCGTATATCCGCGCCTCCAATTTTCACCGCTCGGGCGTCCCGGGCGGCTTCCGTTTGAAGAGCTCCCACGAATGGCCAACACGCCCGGCTCCAAGAAGGCGGTCCGCAAGATCGCCCGCCGCACCGAAGTCAACACCGCCCGCCGCTCGCGCGTGCGCACCTTCCTGCGCAAGTTCGACGAGGCCCTGACCTCGGGCGACGCCGCCGCGGCCAAGGCCGCCTTCATCGTCGCGCAGTCGGAACTGATGCGCGCCGTGACCAAGGGCGTGGTGCACAAGAACACCGGCTCGCGGAAAGTTTCGCGCCTCGCCGCCCAGCTGAAGAAGCTGTCCGCAGCCTGATCTTTTGCGGGGAACGCTTTTCCCCGCTTCCCTATCGGGTTTGAGTTTCAAAAGCGACGTCCTCCAGGGCGTCGTTTTTTCGTGTCTGGGGCCTGTTTCGGGTGCGACACATGCGACGAAACTTCTCAGCTCACGGATGCCAGAACAGCGTTTCCCTTGGCCGCAAAGGGCTCTTCGCGAGTCAACGAAAATATCCGCTGGAACGCCGAAGAATCACCGTTGACCCCTCAAGGCCCCTCACTAGTGTTGGGCTTCTTACAGGCGTCTTAAATCTGATCCCGGATCAAACCGGGGGCGCCGGCGGAGCGCAAGTGTTCGCCGGATAAGAGCCTGTTTGCGTTGATAAAAGGCGCGGTTTTGTAGCGCGGGGCTACAGCCGTGAAGGGCAGACGGGGTCGACAAATGATGAGCGGGGGGGTGGCGGGAGCTATGGCGAGCGCACCGGCTGGAGCAGTGTGGACCAAGACATGCGTGGTCCTGAAACGCGAGCTGGGTGACGCGACGTTCGGCTCCTGGCTTGGCCAAGCGGCGTTGCGTGAAACCGGCGACGAAGTGTGCCTGGTGGCGGCCACCGGCGTCGCCCGCGACTGGATCCGCCGGCACGCCTGGCGGCGCATCGGCGAGCTGTGGGCGCAGAACGACCCGCTGGGCCGCCGGCTCGACCTGAAATCGCGCATGGAGATGGATTCCGGCCCGCAGGCGGCCGCCGTCGCGATCCCGGAAGCGGCCGCCTCGAGCGTGGCCGACGTCTTCGAGATCGAAGCCGAACCCGCGCCCATCGTCACGGGCAAGGGCCGGCTGCAGGGCCTGCAGGAACGTTTCTCCTTCGACACATTCGTCGCCGGCCCGGCCAATGAGTTCGCTTTCGCCGTGGCCCGCCGCGTAGCGACGTGGTCGGACGGCCACTTCAATCCGGTGCTGTTCCACGGCCCCTACGGCTTCGGGAAGACCCACCTTTTGAACGCGCTCGCCTGGGAGGCCATGCGCAATGAGCCCACCAAGCGCGTCGTCTACCTGACCGCCGAGCGGTTCACCTCGACGTTCGTGAAGGCGATTCAGGACAAGCAGACCGCGGCTTTCAAGGACGAGCTGCGCAACGCCGACCTGCTGTTGATCGACGATGTGCACTTCGTCGCCGGCAAGCCTTCGACGCAGGAAGAGCTTTTCCATACGCTGATCGCGCTGGTCGAGGACGGCCGCCGCGTGGTGATGACCGCCGACCGCTCGCCGACCGAACTTTCGGACATGGAGCCGCGGCTGCGCTCGCACCTGCAGGCCGGCTTGGTCTGCGGCATCGAGCCGGCCGACCGGAACCTTCGCCTGGGCATCCTGGAGCGCAAGCTGGCCACCCTGGCGCAGCAGGGCCGCTTCCTGCCTTCGGCGCGGCCCGAGGTCCTGCAGTTCCTGGCCGACCGCTTCACCGACAGCGTCCGCGAGCTGGAGGGCGCCCTGAACACCCTGGTGGCGCGCGTGGGCGGCGACATCGCCCGCGTCAGCCTGGACGAGGCCCAGAACATCCTGCGGCCGCACCTCTCCTGCAACGAGCGCAAGGTGACGGTGGACATCATCCAGAAGACCGTCTCGGAGCACTACGGCCTGAAGCAGGCCGACCTGATCTCCGAACGCCGCGCCCGCGCGGTCGCCCGGCCCCGCCAGGTCGCCATGTGGCTGGCCAAGCAGATCACCACCCGGTCGCTGCCGGACATCGGCCGGCGCTTCGGTGGCCGCGACCACACCACCGTGCTGCACGCCGTACGCCGGATCGAGCAGCTGAAGGCCGAAGACCCGCAGATCGCCCGCGATGTCGACCTGCTGCTGCGCAAGCTGCGCGGCTAGAAAATTAAGGGGAGCGTCTGACGATGGGCCCGCCTGAAAGGGCGGGCCTTTCCGTTTTTGCGCCAGATCGAGGGCAATTCCTGTAGGCTGGCGGCCTCCGCGCCACCGCGGACGATGTGAAAGCCTCCATGAAAGACCTCAAGGGCTCCGGCCTGACCGATCGCCTCGCGGCTGCCGCGGAGGCCAAGGCCGCCCTGCTCGCAAAGCTCAAGCCCAAGCCTGCCGTCACCGCGCCGCAGGGCGAGACCCGCGCGGCCTCCAAGGAAGCCGAGCTGAAGGCCGTGCGGCAGGCTCGCGCCGATGACAAGGAAGCCGCGCGCCTGGCCGCCGCC
>Ga0307513_10000984_pt1 | contig 41224 bp, 37 predicted proteins | sample 15_EM_MG_FD_202174 | JGI IMG/M metagenome (GOLD analysis project Ga0307513, IMG submission 202174) | Populus trichocarpa ectomycorrhiza microbial communities from riparian zone in the Pacific Northwest, United States - 15_EM | ecosystem: Host-associated > Plants > Roots > Unclassified | place...
TCACCTTCCCGGAGAACCCCGCCAAGCTCGGCCTGCCGAGCCTGCACTCCGCCGCGTGGGACCCGCTCTGGAGCGCCTGCGTCGACCACGGCCTGGTGATCTCCTCCCACATCGGCTCCTCGGGCAACCCGCCCTACGCCTCCGAGGAGTCGCCGATCTCGGCCTGGATCACCTCCATGCCGATGACCATCTCCGTGGCCGCCGCCGACTGGCTGTTCGCGCCCATCTGGCGCAAGTTCCCGGCCCTGCGGCTGGCGCTCTCCGAGGGCGGCATCGGCTGGGTCCCCTACCTCCTCGAGCGCGCCGACTTCACCTACGACCACCATGGCGCCTGGACCCGCTCGGACTTCGCCGGCGCACGCCCCAGCGAGGTGTTCAAGAAGCACTTCATCACCTGCTTCATCGACGACGCCTTCGGCCTGAAGAACCGCGCCGACATCGGCGTCGACATGATCACCTGGGAGTGCGACTACCCGCACTCCGACTCCGTCTGGCCGCACTCGCCCGAGCACCTCTGGCAAAGCCTGAAGGACCTCCCGCGCGAGGACATCGACAAGATCACCCACCTCAACGCCATGCGCGAGTTCGGCTACGACCCCTTCGCCGCCCTCGGCCGCGAGAACTGCACGGTCGGAGCCCTGCGCGCCCAGGCCGGCCACGTCGACACCCAGCCCAAATCCCGCGGCGGACTCAACCCGCTGGGACACCCCCCGCACCCCGTCACCTCCGGCGACGTGACCAAGGTCCTGGCCTTCGTCGACCTGAAATAGCCCGGCGGCGGGGGCCGCGCGGCCCCCGCCGCCTTGCCGGAATCCCTGAGTTGCGCCCACAACAGCAGGCCCGGCCCTCCGCCGGCGACGAGGAGCCGATGTCGGACGGCGCGACCCAGAACCAGTACGGCCAGCGCATGGGCGCGAAGGGGCGGCGCACCCGGGAGCGCCTGCTCGACGCGACCGCCGATCTCATGGAGGCTCGCGCCGTGCGCGATCTCAAGGTGACGGAGATCGCCGCGCGCGCCGGGGCGGCCACCTCGACCTTCTATCTCTACTTCGACGACGTGGTTGAGGCGGTCCTCGCCGTCACGGAGCGGCTCGAACAATACACGCCTGAGCTCGAAGACCTTCTCCAGGAGGACTGGACCACGCGGACGGCGATCGCCAAGGCGCGCGCGGTGGTCACCGCCTATGTCGACTTCTGGGACCAGCACCACGCGATCCTCCGCTACCGCAACCTGGCCGCCGAAGAAGGCGATGCGCGATTCCGGGAAGCGCGCCACCGCTCCACCGCCCGCATCCTGGACCTGGTGCGCGGCAAGGTCGCCGCCGCGGGCCCGCCCGTCGATCCGACCGCGGCGGCGACTGCGGTGATGACCCTGATGGAGCGCATCCCGGCGATCAGCCGCACCCCGGAGCCGCGGCGGCGTTCGCGCTCCGCCCTTATCGACGCCGCAGCGTTCACCTTGGCGATTCTCGCCACGCCGGACGCGTCGCGCCTCGAACCTGACGGGCCGGCCGCCTAGCGGGGCGCGGGCCCGAAGGCTTCGGGCTGGCGCGCCACGAAGGCGCGCCAGGAGGTCGGCTGGCGCCCCAGCAGCGGGGTGAGGTCGAAGACACCGTCGCACTCCGGCGTCTGGCCCGCCTCCACCTGCTCGTAATAGTGGATCGCCGAGGCGTGGTAGACGTCCGCCTCGGACTTCAACTTGGCCGCTCGGAAGGCCACCGCATCCAGGTGGAGGTAGCGGCACGGCCGCCCCAGGACGTCGCCGATCAGCTCGCAGACTTCGCCAAGACTGCGGGCTTCGGCGGCGAGCGGATAGGTCTGGCCCCGGTGACTCCGCGGATCGGCGAGGACCGCCGCCGCGGCCGCGCCGACGTCCTCCGCGTCGATCCAGCTGACCACCCGGTCTGGGCTGAGGCCATTGCGCATGGTCAGTCCGCCAGGCCCGACGGCGAGTGTCTTGAGAACGTTCTGCATCATCCAGTTCGGCCGCAGGTGGGTCCAAGCCAGGCCACTGCTTTCGATCAGCTTTTCCACGTAGAGGTGCCAGGCGAGGTGCGCGTTGGTGGTCGCCTCGTCCAGGTGCACGCCCAGGTGCACCACGTGCCGCACGCCGGCGGCCACCGCGGCGTCCAGAGCGATCTTGCTCTGGATCAGCATGTCCACGGTGTAGCCGGTGAGCAGGAACATCGCGTGACAGCCACGAAGCACAGAGGCAGGATTCTCCGGAGGCGCGTCGAGGTCGAAGGGCACGAAGCGCGCGCCGGAGCCGGGAAGGAGCTCTTGCGCACGCTGCGGCGAGCGCACGCCCAGCCGCAGGTCAAGCGCGCCCTGGGCCACATGCGGCTCAAGGCTCCGCACGAGCGCGCGCCCGACCTTCCCGGTCCCTCCGAAGACGAACACCGCCCTTTGGGTCGCCATCCCGCCCTCCTGCTGACCCCCGCAACCTAGCGGCCGCGCCGCGCGGCCGGCGTGTCGAATTCGAGCCAAGCCGCCGGCGCCGGCCACAAGGGAGCGCGCCGGCGGCGCCTTTCAGGAGAAAAAGCCCGGAACAGCCCCATTCCCGGCGAGGACGCAGGCGCGCGATTGGTCTGAAGTCGCGCTTCCTTCGTCTCGCAAGGCTGCCCATGGACCTCACCTTCACGCCCGAGGACGAGCACTTCCGCTCGGAGGCGCGCGAATGGCTCTCTGCCAACGCCCCCAAGACGCCGCCGCCCCCAGAGCATGACGGGCCGGGCTGTCGGCGCTGGGCGCTCGAGTGGCAGCAGCGCCAGTACGAGGGTGGCTGGGCAGGCGTGGCCTGGCCGACGGAATATGGCGGCCGCGGCCTGTCGGCGATCCACCAGTTGATCTGGCAGGAGGAGCTCTACCGCGCCAATCCCTACGCCGGCGACGGTCACGACATCCTCTTTGTGACCCTCAGCCACGCGGCCCCAACGCTCATCCAGCGGGGCACCGAGGCGCAGAAGACCTATCACCTGCCACGCATGCTGCGTGGCGAGGTCCTCTGGTGCCAGGGCTTCTCCGAGCCCAACAACGGCTCCGACCTGGCTGGGCTTCGCACCCGCGCGGTCGTCGATGGCGATGACCTGGTGGTGACCGGTGCAAAGATCTGGACCAGCAACGCCCACATCGCGGATTGGCAGGAGCTGCTGGTCCGCACCGACCCGGACGCCCCGAAGCACAAGGGCATCAGCTGGGTCATCTGCGACATGCGCTCGCCGGGCCTGGAGCTGCGGCCGATCATGGTCATGACCGGGCCCGCGCATCATCACTTCAACGAGGTGTTCTACAACGAGGTGCGCATCCCCCTCGCCAACGTCGTGGGAGGACTGAACAACGGCTGGGACGTGGCCATGACCACACTCGGGTTCGAGCGCAGCACTGCCGGAATCTCTCGCCAGCTGGTGCTCTCGGTGGCGATCGAGCGCCTGATCGCCATGGCGCGCCGCCGCCATGGCGCCGCGCGCCTCAGCAACGATCCGCTGGGGGCTCAGCTCGCCCAGCTGCGCGCCGAGATCGCCGCCGTCCGCGCCATGGCCCTGATGGCGATCTCCCGCAGCGCCACCCGCGCGCCCGGCGCGGAGTCTTCCCTGGCGCGGGCCTTTACCAGCGAACTCCATCAGCGCCTGATGCGCGTCGCGGTGGAAATTATCGGACCCGACGCCATGGAGCTGCACGACGAGGATCCCTGGCTGCACCAGTACCTCCGCTCCTATTCGAACACGATCGCGGCGGGCACGTCCGACATCCAGCGCAACATCATCGGCGAGCGCGTGCTGGGCCTGCCACGATGACGCCGTCGGGCCGCGCCGCAAATTGCGCACCATCCTGGAGGAGCCCGCAAGATGACCCCCGCTGAAGACGAACTCGCCGTCCGGCGCCTGGCCGAAGCCTACGCGGATGCCTGCAACAGGATGTCGGCGCCGGACATGGCTTCCGTCTACGCCCCCGACGGGGAGCTGATCGCATTGCAGTTCTCGGAAACCCCGATGCGGGGCCGCGACAAGCTGGAGCGGGTCTTCAGCCGCCTCCTCGCCGAGCGCGACTTCATCTTCTACATGATCTTCTCCGGCATCGTGAACGTGGACGGCGACGTGGCCACCGCACGCTGGTGGGTCTCGGAGATGCGGCAGGTGACAGGGGCCGACAACATCGTGATCATGCTCGCCTGCTTCCAGGATCGCGCCATACGGCTGCCCGAGGGCTGGCGCTTCGCGCAGCGGATCGTGAAACCGATGTGCCACTACGAGGTGGCGGCCCGCGACCTGCACAGCGCGCCGCCCCCCTTCTGGCCGCTGCAGACGCTTCCCGGCGCGGCGCCCCCCTAGCCGTCCCCCAGGTCGCCAAGCATGCCGCGGCTGGAGGCGCTCCAGTCGCGGCGGCTGCCGTCAACCGGCTGCGCGGACGCCCTGTGGCCAGGCTGGAAGGTGTGGCAGACGGCGCCGCGGCGCGCCTGCGCCGGCGGGAGCCTCGCCTCGGCCGACCGCCGACGGCCCCCGGACACGAACACCGCCCGGCGCAGGACGCAGGCGGCCTCCGCGGCTTCCGGCTCGAGCGTCTCGCTGAAGGCGCGGAAGCCTGCCTGCAGCGAGCGCTGCGCCCACGGCCCGGGCCCCACGATCAGGTCGCCGTCGAGGACCCACTGGAGCACGAGCTCGCCGTCGCGCCACAACCGCGCCTCGCCGGTCCCGAACCGCTTCCGCCCGTCGCCGTCCCGCAGCAGGGGGCGGTCCGGGACCTCCGCCTCGTAGCGGCGGCTCTGGCGCCCGGCCGCGGCGTGCGCCATGGCCAAGCCTGCGAGGTCGAAGAGGTGGGTGCATTGCAGACGCATATCGATGAGCTGGCCCACATCGGTGCTGCGCTTCGACAGCGCGCCGCCGACCATGCCGCTGAGCGAGTCCGCGGCCCCCGGGCAGGTCGAATAGGGGAATCGCCGCGCCGCGCCGGTGACCGAGACCACCCGGCCCGCCGCGTGGGCGAGGCGCACCCCGAAATGGTGGAAGTCGTCCTCCAGCCACGCTGCAACCGAGCCGTCGGCCCGGCGCCGAAGATCGATCACGCGGCGGAAGGAGCCGCCCGCGCCAGCCCCGCTCATGCGGCGATCGCCTGGGCCCGCGTGGGCACGCCAAGGTCTGCCAGGCGATCGGGATCGATGCGCATCCGCGACACTCTTCTCTCCAAGCCGAGCTGCGCCGCCTGTCCCGGCGCGCGGCGCACCGTAGCTCCGTCACGGGCCCGCCGCGCGGCGGGCGGTGGGCGGCCCTCCGCTTTGGGACCCGGCCTCGACAGTCGGCTGCGTTTCGCGCGTCCCGGCCGCTCAGCCGCCGCCGAAACGCTTCTCGATGCCCACGCCGATGATCCTGGGCTCGCCCGTGAAGCCGATATTGTAGCCCCAGACGGTGTCGAAGTACTGCGCGGTGGTGAAGTACTTGCGGTTGAGGGCGTTGCGCACGAAGACGCTGACCTCGGCGTCGCCCCAGGCGGGCACCGTAAGGCTCGCCCGCGCGCCCAGCAGCCCATAGGCCTTGATCTGGGCGAAGGCGGCGCCGGGGGTGTTCGGCACAGGCTGATCCGAGCGCCACGCCCAGTTCACGTTGAGCTGCAGCAGACCGAGGCCGGTGTCGCGGCGATAGTCCGCCGTGGCGGTGTAGCGCAGCCGGGGCACGTCGGCGGTGGTCGGGAACGGGAATGCCAGACCCGTCAGGTTGTTGAAGGCGATGGGCGCGCCGGTGGCCGGATCCACCGCGGCCGCCGGGCGGAAGCTGTCGTAGGCGCCGCGCACATAGCTCGCCGCCAGGTTCAGGGTCAGGCCCTCCACGGGGGCGGCCGTCACCGACGCCTCCCCGCCGTAGACATGGGCGCGCGCCGCATTGGCGACCACGCTGGCGCTGCGCAGGGCGCCGTTGACCAGCACCGCCACCACCTCGCTGCGCTGGATATTGTCGTAGTTGGTGTAATAGGCTGCGAAATTGGTCCTCAGGCGGCGGTCCAGCCAGTCCGCCTTGAGCCCGACCTCATACTCGAGCGTGGTCTCGGCGTCGAACGGCAGCAGGCCGGCCGGATTGGTCAGGCGCAGGTTGAAACCCCCGCCCTTGTAGCCGGTGGAGACCTTCCCATAGACCATGAGGTCGTCGGTGGGCCGCCAGTCGGCGCTCAGCAGCCAGTTGGTCGAATTGAACCGCGCCTTGCGGCTCACGGAGCAGATGTCCGGCGTCCGCGCAAAAAAACTCCGGGTCCCGGAGGGGAGCACCACCGTCAGGTAGGGCTGGGCGCCGGCGGGGAGCAGCGTCGGGTCGAGACTGCAGTTCTCGCCCGGGTTCAGGAGGGCGGCCTGCGCCTGCGGGGCGAGCGCCGGATTGGCCACGGCGTTGATGATGCCGGTGGACAGGTGCGGGCCCGTCCCGTTGCCATTGTGCGAGGTGATCGCCTTTTCGTCCTGCGTGTAGCGCAGCCCTCCCGTCACGCGCAGCCGATCGGTGAGGTGGTACACCACCTGGGCATAGGCCGAGGTGCTGCGGTTGGTGATCGCGCCATCGTTGATCGTGGGCGCCGCGGCGGGCGACAGGGCGGGCACGGTGACGGCGGGACCGCCGTCGACGCCCTGTTCGTCCTGCCAGAACAGGCCCGCCGTGTAGTCCAAGCCGTGACCGGTCTGCTTCTGGAGTTGAAGCTCCTGGGTGATGCTGCGGGTGTGGGTCTGCAGGAAACCGCCGACCATGGTGAAGTGCGGGATCACCACCCCGTTCGGCTCGGTGAAGCTGGTCGGCGGGCCGGGCTCTCGGAACGGCGTGTAGGGATTGGCGCTGTCCCGCTCGTACCGGCGAAGGCCGGTGATCGAGCGCAGGGTGAGCGGGCCGAGGTCCAGCTTGACCTGGAGGCTCGCGCCGCTGGCGTCGAGGTTGTCGTGGTTGTCGGCCCAGGCGCCGGCGAAGTTGTAGAAGCCGGGATCGTTCGCGCCGCCCGGAAGGAAGGTGGATAGCAGCGTCTGCGCCGCAGACAAGTTCGCGGGCGTCGCGGTCAGGCCGCGCTCGGCGACGATCTCGTTGAACACAGTTGACGAGTAGCCGAGGCCGTAGACGCCGGGGATTGGCGCGCCATTGGCGTCAAAGCGGGGCAGCGGCCCGCCCAGCAAACTCGGCAGCGGAACGCCGCTGCAGACGCCGGGCGCCGTGCAGCCGTTGACGTACAGCAGCCGGTTGTTGGGGGCGTGCTGCCGGGCGCGGCTGTCGTCGTAAGAGGCTAGGATCTCCAGATGGTCCGCGGGGGCCCAAAGGATGGACGCGCGGACGCTGCGCAGGTTCTCGTCCGAGACCGGCTGCCCTCGCACGTCGCGGCCAAAGCCGTCGTGTTTTGACAGCAGACCCGCCACGCGCAGCGCGAGCCGGTCACCCGCGAGCGGCACGTTCACGGCGCCGGCCAGGTGCTCACCGTTGTAAGAGCTCGCCTGGGCGTCCAGATAGCCGCCGAGTCCCGCCTTCGGCCGCTGGGTGGTGATCAGGATCGCCCCCCCGGTGGTGTTTTTGCCGAACAGGGTGCCCTGGGGGCCCTCTAACACCTGCATGGAGGCGAGGTCGAACTGGGCTGGACGCAGGCCGACGCCCCGCGGCATCACCACGTCGTCCAGATAGATGCCGACCGCGGGGTCTGTCGTGAGCAGGGAGTCGCTCGGCGACTGGCCGCGGATCGAGACCGCCACCGTGGAGGCGCCGCCGAGGCCGGCGCTGACCGAGATGCCCGGCGCGAGCCGCTGCAGGTCGGCCACCGAGGTGACGTTCGCGGCGCGGAGCGTCTGGGCGCTCAGCGCGGTCAGGGAGAGCGGAACGCTCTGCGCGGACTCGGCGGTCCGCCGCGCCGTGACCACCACTTCCTCCAGCCCGGTCGGCGCTTGTTCCGCCGCGAGCGCGGGCGCGCCCAACAGCGCGGCCGCCGCCGCGCCCAAGAACCAATGATTGCCGACCTGTCGCCGCATCCTCGCTTCCCCGTGTCTTGCCGAGCAGGTTCGGCCTGCCTCAGGCGCCATGGCGCGGATCGCGCGCTGCGCCCGCGGCGGCAGCGGCAGGAAAGCCAGGAGCCGGCCGCGGGACGTGATGCCCCGGCGCAAGCGCGCTCCCTACCCTGCAGACTGTCGTTGGTACGATTGTACAGTAACGCTGTTTCTTGTCAATCACCCTCCGAGGAGGCCCCCACTGGAGCAGTCTGTCGCATATTTCGCTCGCGATCCCGCTCGTCAGCCCTTGATGGCGAGTCGGCGAAGCCAGTCCGCCGACCGCAGAAGCCGGGAAATCTCTCGTTTGATGTACAGTTGTCTAGTCCACCTGGCGGCCAGCGCCGAGCACGCCGAACAGGTTGGTGCGGTGCAGGTTGGCGCGCTCTTCGAGGGCGGCCTCCAGGTCGTGCGCCGGGATGCGGAAAGGGTGCATGGCGCCCTGCATCAGGGTCGCCCAGAGCACGCCATCCACGCGATCCGCGTCGGCGCCTTCCAGACGAAGCCGCTCGAGGGCCAGGGGTCCGCGCAGGTCACGCAGCACCTCGCCCACCTTCCTGAGCTCGGGATTGCGGACCACCGAGCTGTAGAGCATGAGGGTGGCCCGGGTCTCGGCGTGCAACGTGCCGCCCGGCGCGGTGACGGTCCCGGAGGTCGCGCGATCGCCGATATGCTCGCGCATGCGGCCCGCCGCGCGCCGGGAGATCTCCCGGACGGCGGCGATGATCATGTCGCTCTTCGTCTCGAAGAAATAGGTCGAGGCCGCTACGGAGAGGCCGGCGCGCGTGGCGACATCCCGATGCGTCAGCCGCTCGGCGCCGCGTTCCCCGAGCACCTCGATCGTCGCCTGCAGGATTCTCTGGGCGCCGGCCGCCGCCGGCGGCTCCGGGAGGCTCTCCGGAAAGGGCGGAAAGGGGAATACGTCCGGCCAGAAGCTTGGCCGGCCGGCGAGGCGATCCTCCAGCCGCCGCGTCAGCAGCGGCAGCCACGACAGCAGGCTCGCGCGGTTATCGTCGATGCAGGCGAGCGGCGTGGCGCCATAGAGGAAATCCGTCCAGGTCACCGCCGCGCCCGGCGGAACGCCCAGGCGGTGGAGATGGGCGACCCAGTCTTCCGCCGCCTCGCGCTCACGGTGCAGGAACTCGGGGAAGTCGTTGGAATTGGCGAGTTCGGCCGCCAGCACCACGAGGCCCCGCCGCGGGCCCGCCATCTCGGCGACGGTGGCGAGCACGAATCCCCCGGGCGTCACCGATCCCAGGCCGGGCGACGCCAGGCGCCAGGCGCTTCGCCACTCCGAGAGCTCTGCTTCGGCGCGAGCCGCCACCTCACGGCGCATCCGCGCCATGCTGCCGTAATGGTAGGTGACGGCGGACGAACTGCCCCCGACCTCCGCCGCGAGCCGCCGCGCAGTGAGGGCGTGCAGGCCCTCGCGCTTGGCGATCTTGTAGGCCGCGATCGCGAGCGCCTCGCCCGGCGTCTCCCCCAACTTGCCCCTCCCCATTCACCCCGCCCTCGTCGCAAATCCCATGCCCGCGCAAAACTGCACAGTTGTGCGACAAATATCGCCGATCGACCTGCGAGCCGCCTCGTAGAGGCGGACATCGAAGTGTCCCGTTTTCTATAGTGTCACAGTTGACCCGCTACAAGCGAACTGTACAAATGAGCTAACAAGAAGCCACGCCGGCCTGGGGCCGGGAGACGCGCCGCAGATTGACGCCTGTCGCGGGACAGCCACGCGACCTTTGGTGCGGGAGGAAGGGTCCGGATGCGAGAACCGCTCTCCCCGCGCGCCAAGGTCCTCGTCGCCAGCATGATCGGGATGACGGTCAGCTTCTCCGCCGTCGGCCCCGCCACGTTCAGCCTGTTCGTCCTCCCACTCTCACACGCCTTCGGCTGGGGACGCGGTGACATTTCGGTGGCGCTCACCCTCAAGAGCCTGGCGGCCGCGGGGCTGGCGCCCTTCGCCGGGCTGCTCGCCGATCGCTTCGGTCCGCGCCGGATCCTGCTTCCGGCGATCGCGCTCTTCGCCGGCCTCACGACCGGGCTGGGCCTGCTGGACGGACGGATCCTTGGCTTCTACGCCCTCTACCTGCTGATCTCGGTAGCCGGGCTGGGCGCCTCCTCGCTGATCTACTCCCGGGTGGTCGTGGGCTGGTTCGAATCCCGGCGCGGCCTGGCCCTCGGCGCGGTGCTGTGCGGAATCGGGGCGGGCGTCGCCGTCCTGCCGCTCTTCGTGCGCGCGATGATCGCCGCGGAGGGCTGGCGCACCGCCTATGCCGCGCTCGGGGCGGTGATCGCCGCGATCTCCCTTCCCTTGGCGGCCGCCTGGATCCGCGACCCGCCGGCGCCCCGGGACCCGGCCCCCGCATTCCGCACGCGCATCGCGCGGCGACCCTTCCTCCTCCTCGCCCTCACCTTCGTGCTGCTCGGCGCCTGCTCGGAGGGCATGCTGGGGCACCTCGCGCCGCTGCTCTCCGACCGCGGAATGCCGGCCGGTCGCGCCGCGGCGGTGGCTTCGAGCCTCGGCCTCGCCCTGATCGGCGGGCGCCTACTGACCGGCTATCTCATGGACCGGTTTTTCGCCCCGGTGGTGGCGGCGGCCTTCCTGAGCCTGCAGGTCGCCGGCCTCGGCCTGCTCTTCGCCCATCCCGGGCCGAGCCTGCTGCTCGCGGCGACCCTGATGTTCGGGCTCTCCCTGGGCGCCGAGATGGACATCCTCGGTTACCTCGTCAGCCGCTACTTCCCGATGCCCGAGTTCGGACGCGTCTACGGCCTGCTGTTCGGCGCCATGTCGCTCGGCCTCGCCATCGGCCCCGTCGCCATGGGCTACGGCCACCAACTCACCGGGTCCTACGACGCGCCGCTCGGCCTGCTGCTCGCCGCCGCCGCCCTGGCCATACCGCCGCTCCTTTTCCTCGGGCCCTATGCGGACGCCGCGCCGCCTTCGGTTTCAGCGGCTCTCGCCGGCGCGCCGCGCCCGGCGCACGACGCCCGCCCCTAGCTTCCTTCAACAGGCAGACGGAACCACGCCAATGCAGATGCTAACTCGCTACGGCCCGAGGGCCCTCATCGTCGGCGGCTCGGAGGGGATCGGGGCGGCCATGGCCCAGGATCTGGCCCGGGAGGGCATCGACCTCCTGCTGGTCGCGCGCAGCGCCGACAAGCTTGAGGCCGCCGCGGACGAGATCCGCCGCGCCTTCCCCGAGCGAGACGTGCGCACCCTGGCCACGGACATGTCGGTCGAGGCCGGCGCGCAGGCGGTCATCAAGGCCGCCGAAGGCCTGGAGATCGGACTGCTGATCTACAACGCCGGCGCCTGCACGCGCTACGCCGACTTCCACGACGCGGAGCTCGACTTCAACCTGCAGCTCTCCACCCTCAACATGCTCAACAAGCTGCGGCTGGTGCATTACTTCGGGCAGGCGATGCGCGCCCGCCGCAAGGGCGGCATCCTGCTGATGGGGTCCGGGGCCTGCGCCGCCGGCCTGCCGGGCTTCACCACCTATTCGGCGGTCAAGGCCTTCAGCAACAACTTCTCCGAAGGGCTGTGGCACGAGATGCGCCCATATGGCGTCGACGTGCTGGGCTTCGTGGTCGGCCAGACCTCGACCCCCGCGATCCACCGCAACTATCCCGAGCGCAACAAAAGCGGGGCGGACCCGGCCGACGTGGCGCGCCACGCCCTCGCAAGCCTTCCCGATGGCCCGATCGCCTACGCCGAGAATACGCTGGAGCGCTTCAGGATGATGCGCAACCTCACCCGCAAGGAAGCGGTCGAGCTGATGTACGAAGGCTCGGCCATCTACCGCAACGCCGCCGCCGACCGCACCAAGGCATCCGCATGAGCGCGCCCCCAGCGGCGGCGGAGCTCGCCGCCAAGGACATGATCCGGCACACCCTCTATCTCTATTGCCGGTCCATGGACCAGATCGACCGCGCCCTCGGCCTGTCGCTCTGGGCCCCCGAGGCGACGGTCGACTACGGCCCCACAATCTTCCAGGGCACGGCCGTCGACTTCATCGAGCGGGTGAGCCGCCACCACGAGCAGACTGAAGCGCGGTCGCATCAAGTCACCAATATCCTCATCGATCTCGACCTTCCGCAGGGCCGCGCATCGACCGAGGCCTATGTGACCGCCGCCTTGCGGGACGCGCGGGAGGGTGTCCGGAAGGACCGGCTGATCCGGGGCCGCTACCTGGACGACTGGGTGCAGCACGAAGGTCGCTGGGTGATCGCCCACCGGCGCTTCCAACACGACCTGACCTCCCTCCTCCCCTCCCCGTAACCCACAGCCGCGAGGACCCATGACCTCCGCCCCGCTCCGCGTCGCCATCATCAGCGCCAACTGGGGCGTCAAATGCCATTTGCCGGCCTGGCGCGCCGTCGACGGCGTGGAGGTCGTGGCCATCTGCACGTCCCGGGAGGCGACGGCGACCGCCGCGGCCGCGGCGAACCAGGTGCCCCGCGCCTTCTGGGACTTCCAGGCGCTGGCCGCCGATCCGGACATTGATCTGATCGACGTGGGCACAAGACCGGCGCTCCGTTATCACATGCTCAAGGCGGCCCTCGGCGCCGGCAAGCACGTCTATGCGGGCGTGCCCTTCGCCGCCAACGCCGCCCAGGCCGAAGAGCTCGTGGGCCTGGCGGCCGCGAATGGGGTGAAGGGCGCCACCGACGCCTATTTCCAGCACATCCCGGCCCACCTGGAGCTGAAGCGGCGGCTCGACGCAGGCGAAATCGGGGAGGTGCTATCGGTGGCGGTCGACCTGCAGATCAACCTCTTCAACCCGCCGCGCCCGAACTACAGCTACTACTGGTTCGCGGACCGGGCGTTCGGCGCGTCCGTCCTGCGCAACCTCGGCTCCCACAGCCTCACCCTGCTCACCAGCCTGCTGGGCGACGTGACGCAGGTGGTCGGGCGCCAGGCGCTCAAGATGGAAACGTGGCGCTCGCCCGAGCACGGCGAGATCCGCAGCCAGGTGCCGGACACCGCCGCGGCGCTCCTGCAGTTCCGCAAGGGCCCCATCGCCACGCTGAACCTGTCCTGGATCGACGCCGGTGCGACCGGCTGGCGGCTCGACGTGCACGGCGCCAAGGGCCGCTTGACGGCCCAGCATCTCGGGCGCTTCCCGAACGCTGAGGACGTCACCCTGCACCTCGCCACCGCCGACGACCCCATCGGCGTCGAGGTCCCGATTTCGCGGGACTTCACCCATGCGCCCTATGTGGGGATCGACCACCGCTTCGACCCCCGCCCCTCCTATCCGATGGCCCTGTCCTTCCACGGACTCAAGCGCGCGATCGATGGGCTCGGCGGCGGCGCCCCGAGCCTCGAACAGGGCCTGCACGTGGAGCGCATCATCGACGCGATCGTGCGTTCCGAGCAATCCGGCGCATGGGAAGCGGTCGCGCCGCTCGACACCCGCGTCCATCCCTAGACGAGGATCTCGATGTCCGCCTCACCTGCGCCCCGCACGCCCGACGAAGAGTACGCCTACTACAACGATGTCATCCGGCGGATCACCACCGGCGTGGCGGTGACCGAGGAAGACCTCAAGTTCCACGTCGAGTACCAGAACCGGACCCCTCGATCCGGGCTGCCGGTCGGCGCGGCGATCCCCGATATCACCCTGCAGGACCAGTCCGGAGCGCCGCGCCGCCTGGCCGACCTGATCGGCGAGAACGGGCTCGTGCTGTCTTTCGCGCGGACCGTCACCTGGTGCCCCTACTGCCGAAACCAGTTGGGCGAGGTGCGCGCAGCCCGGGCCCTGCTCGCCTCGCAGGGCGTGACGGTGGCGGCGATCACCCCCGATCCGCTGGAATTGCACCAGGTGTTCGCCAGGGAGCAGGGCATCGACTACCCGCTGCTGACGGACCCCGACAGCGCCGCCATCGAAGCCTTCGGCATCCTCAATGACAACATCCGCCAGGAGATCGTCGCGCAGCGCCACCGCATGCCGTTCCCCGGCAACTTCTTCATCGGGCCGGACGGCCGGGTGGCGGACAAGGCCTTCCTCCCGAATTTCGAAAACCGGGAGTCGGTTACGGTCCCCGCCATGAAGCGGCTCGGCGTCGCGGCGGGCGCGCCGCGCACCGAGATGCGCACCGCAGACTACCGGATCGAGATCAGCCTTTCGGCCTGCGGCTCCTATCCCGGCAACGAGGTCGGGCTGGTCTGCCGCCTGCAGCCGCAGGGCGGGCGGCGTCTCGAGCCGGGGGCCGGCGGGGGCAGCGGCGCGCACATCCTCATCGAGGAGGATCTGTGCCGCGCGCCTCTGCGCGTGCTCAGCGACGCGCCCGACGGCGAGGGCTTCGTGATCACCGGAGTCGCCCCGATCCGCTGGAGCGCGCCGCGCGAGTTCGACGTGCTGGTGGGGCTGGAGCAGCTGACGCAGGGCCGCCTCGCGCCGGGGGCCCATGCGCTTCGCGGCGAGATCAGCTTCAAGCTGCAGGGGCCCGGCAGGTCGCTCGAGCGCATGCGCGCCGCCTTCGAACTTCCCGTCCAGGTCCTGCCCGACGTGGCGCGCCCGAACCACAACTTCCCGCCGCGCTACGCGGGCCTCTGGGACCGCTGAGCGGCGCCGCCCCCATCGCCGGATCTTCGGGTTCGCTCCGCAGCGGCAACATGCGGGCGCGCCTCACGAAGGCGTCGCCCGCGCCGATCCGCAGGCCCTATCGGCCGGCCCAGCGGCCGGGCCGACGCTCCGCCACCGCCCGCAGGCCCTCGCGAAAGTCCTCCGTCTCCCGCAGGATCGCCTGCTCGGTGTTTTCGTGGTCCGTGACGACACGCAGGGTCTCGGCCAGGGCCCCGCGGAGCTGTCGCCGCGTCGCCTCCAGCGAAAGCGGGGCGTTCTCCGCGATCTCGTGCGCCATCGCCAGCGCCGCGTTTTCGAGCTCCGCGGCGCCCACCACGGCGTCGGCGAGGCCCCAGGCCAGCGCCTCCTCCGCCTTGATCCGCCGGCCGGTGAGCAGCATCAGGCTGGCCCGCTGCTCACCGATCACGCGGGGCAGGGTGTGGGTCAAGCCGAACCCGGGATAGAAGCCGAGCTTCACGAAATTCGCGACGAAGCGGGCCCCTTGCGCGGCGACACGGAAGTCGGCCGCCAGGGCCAGCCCTAATCCCGCGCCGACCGCAGGACCCTGGACCGCGGCCACGATCGGCTTGCGCCTGGCGAAGAGCCTCACGGCTTGGGCGTAGAACGGCGAGGCGCCCGGGATCCCCGCGCCCACGGCGCGGCCCGTCGCGAGATCGGCCCCGGCGCAAAAGGCCTTCCCCTCCGAGCGCAGGACTGTGGCCCGCAGACTGGTCTCCGCGTCGATGGCTTCCAGGGCGTCGGCGAGGCTGGCCAGCAGCTCGACTGAAGCGTAGTTGAGCGGCGGATGGCTGAAGGTCACGACGCCGACGGCGCCGTCAACGGCCGCGCGCACGTGCGATCCGAACTCAGACTCCATGAATGTCCTCCTGGTTGAGGCGCCGAGCGAGGCTCCGCGCTGGGGCAGGCCGGCGCAGGCCCGTTCAGGCTCCGCGCAGCTGCAGGAAATCGATGCGCGCCGAGCGGTCGAGCAGCACGAGGTCGACCATGGCCTGGGCGGGGATTTCCGGTGAGATCGAGGCCCCGGATTGCGCCACGAACCCGGTCGCCTCGGCCGCGGCGCGCACCCTTGCGAGCATTTCGGCGTCCCAATGGTGATGGAAGGTGCTCTGCACGCGCCCCGACCGGTAGACCGTCACCCGAATGTTGTGGACAGACAGCTCGTAGCGCGCCGCCGCGGAGAGGGTCTCGAGCGCGCTCTTGGTGGCCGCATAGAGCCCCAGGTACGGATAATGTGTGGCCACCGACTCCGATGAGACGTTGATGATGTCGCCGCCGCCGCGGCGGCGCATCGAGGCGACCGCGTGGCGCATGCAGTAGAGGGGTCCGAGCAGGTTGACGGCCACCTCCAGGCCGGACGCCGCGTCGTCGGCCTCCTCCAGCAGCTGGGGCGTGGCGAGCGCGGCGTTGTTGACCAACACATCGACGCCCCCAAGCTCCGTCTCGATCTGCGCGAACGCCGCTTGGACGGACTTCGGGTCCGAGACATCGCAGACGACCGGCAGCGCGTCGGCGACACCCGCGGCGGCGGCTTCAAGTTCGTCGGCCTTTCGCGCCAGCATGGCCACGCGGGCGCCCTCCGCGGCGAAGCGCCTGGCGATCGCGAGGCCCATCCCACGCGAGGCGCCCGTCACCACCACAGCGCGGCCCTGCAACCTCATGACAATCCTGCTCCATTTCCGATGGATCAAGCCGTACAGCGGCGCGCCGCTGTGCGGCAGGCAGGACCGCCGCGGACGGGGACCTAGCCCCGAGTTCCCGACCTCAAATCTATGAATGACGCGGCTTCCACCCCGTGCTGCGGGCGCGGGTTGCTATGACCGGATGATCGTCGCAACCCTGCAGGAGGCCGCCGTGCCGCTAACCGCCGTCGCCATCGTCACGGGAGCCTGCGGGGGCATGGGGGAGGCCTGTGCGCGCCGCCTCGGCCAGCGATGGCGCCTGGTGCTGACGGATCTGCACGCCCAGCCGCTCGAGGCGCTGGCGGTGCGGCTCCGGGCGGAGGGCCTCGATGTAGCCGCCGCGGTTGCGGGGGACCTGTCGGACGTCGACATCGTGGAGAAGGTTCTGGGCGCCGCGCGCGCGGCGGGCCCCTTGCGCGCCCTGGCGCACACCGCGGGCCTGTCTCCCGCCCTGGCGGGCTGGGAGGCGATCCTGCGCACCAATTACCTGGCCTCCGAGCTGCTGCTCCGAAACCTGGAAACCGATCTCCCCAGAGGCTTCGCGGCCGTCCTGGTCGCCTCGATCGCCGGCCACGTCGCAAATCCCGATCCCGCCGTGGACGCCTGCCTGCACGATCACAATTCCGAGGGGCTGCTCGCCGCGGTGGAGCGCCTTGGACGGGGCGCCGACGATCACGCGCGGGCGCGGATCGCCTATCAGCAGTCGAAGCGGGCGGTGATCGCCCTGTGCGAAGATCGCGCCGTCGCCTGGGCCGCCCTGGGCGCGCGGATCGTCAGCGTGTCTCCCGGGATGATCGCCACGCCGATGGGCCGCAAGGAGGTGGAGACCAATCCGCACGCGGCCGCCACCTTGCGCGCGACGCCCCTGGGCGGTTGGGGGGCGCCCGACGACATCGCTAGCGCGGCCGATTTCCTGCTGTCGGACGAGGCGCGGTTCATCACCGGTTGCGACCTGCGGGTGGACGGCGGGGTGATCCCCTCCCTGCGCGCGTCGCTGCCCGTCGGGTTCAGTCCTGCACCTCTATGATGCGCTCCGGGCAGGCTCGCGCGCCGCGTCTAGCCGACGCCTCCATCTCCGGCGGAACGTCCTTCGCCTCGAAGGCGATGTAGCCATCGTCGTCGAGCTCGAACACGTCCGGCGCGACGGCCGCGCAGCGGGCATGGCCCGCACACCCCGATTTTCGAACCTGCAGCTTCACGATGCGCTCCTTTCGGCGCCGGCCGCGTCGGCGGGCGAGACCGCTCCTTGCCAGATGACGGGCACGTGGGCGGTGGCGATGAGGCCTGGGAAGACCGGCCCCGGCGGGCCGTCGAGCGCGAAGGGCGGGACGCGACGCAAGAACTCGGCCAGGGCGATGGCCAGCTCGCGACGCGCGAGGTGAGAGCCGAGGCAGCGATGCGGGCCGCCCGCGAGGGTGAAATGCCGATTGGGCGAACGCTCGAAGCGCACCTCGCGCGGGGAGGCGAACTCCTGCGGATCGAAGTTTCCCGTCACATTGAGGCACATCACCCGCTCACCTCGGCGGATCTTCACGCCATGGATCTCATGATCCTGCTTCGCCAGGCGGCTCGAATTCACCAGGGGTTGGACGCGGAGGAACTCCTCGACAGCGTCGGGAATCAGCCCCGGGTCGGCCCGCAGGCGCGCCTGCAGCTCGGGGCAGAGCGCCAGCCGCCGGAACATCAGGGCGGTGCTTGCCGCCACCGTGTCGAGCCCGCCGACCCACAGGAAAAACAGGGTGCCGATGATTTCGTCGTCGGTAAGCGGACGGCCCTCCACCTGCCCGTGCACGATGCGGCTGGCCAGCCCCTCCGCCGGCTCGGTCCGCAGCTTCGCGATGTAGCCGCGCAGGAAACCGATCGCCCCCGCGACGCCCCAGCGCATGCGCTCGACGTCGCCTTCGGCGTGCAGGATGGCGTATTCCCAGGCCAGGAACTCCTCCATCATCTCGAGCGGAAAGCCCATCAGGCCGAGGAACACCCGCACGGGGTAGATGCGCCCGAACTCGTAGGCGACGTCGCAGCCGTTGCGGCCCTGGAAGCTGTCGATCAGGGCGTTGATGGTGGAGCGGATGGCCGACTCGAGGCCGGTGATCGCCTTGGGCGAGAACCAGGGATTGAGCAGGATGCGATATTTGCCGTGCTCGGGCGGATCGATGGACAGCGGGATCATCGGGAAGTTCTCCCCGACCAGGCTGGGGAAGTTCACGGCGCCCTGGTTCGAGTAGAGTTCGCTGTTCTGATAGACCTCGCGAATGTCCTCGTAACGCGTCACCACCCAGAAGCCGGCGGAGATGCCCGGCCGCAGCTTGGGCCAGTAGAAGACCGGCGGCAGCTCGGTCCGCGCCTTCTCGGTGACCGAAAAGGGATCCACCAGGCAATTGGGCGTATCCAGTTCGGCCGGATAGCGCACCAGTTCACGGGGCACGTGCGGAGGGACATCGCTTGCTAAGGTTTCCATGTCGGCCAAGAGAACACCCACGGGTCTGCGTGACTCCACGCTAGCCCGAGCGGCTGGGCGAGGTGATCCCGCGACACCGCCATTGACCGATTTCGAGACGCAATCCGGTCCCCCGGCCGCCCCGGGGCGCTCAACCGCGCGGACCGCCCGCGCTCCCCTCCGCCGCGCCGGGGACGCCGCCGCGCCGGCCGGCCTGCGATCCGGGCAATCCCAGCGCCAGGGGCGCGCAGGCCGCAAGCGCGGCGCAGGCCACGAGGCAGGCCGGGACGTAGGACCCCGCGTAGTCGAAGCTCGCGCCGACCATCGCCGGCGCGAGCCCGTAGCCCAGGCTGAAGATGCTGAGCCCGGCTCCGTACACCGACCCGAAGTTGCCGGACCCGAAGTGACGGGCCAGCAGAAACCCGAGCAGGTCGGTCTCGGCGCCGTTGGCCAGGCCGATCAGCACCGCAGCGGCCCAGAGCGTCGTGGGGCGACCGTCGAAGGTGGCAAGCAGGACGCACGCTGCGAACGCCACCACCAGTAGCGCAACGACCACCGCACGGCCGGGGACGCGATCGAGCAGCAGGCCCACGGCCAAACGGCCGACGATCAGAGCTGGGCCAAATATGGCGAGCACGCGGGCCGCCTGGACGGCGCTGAAGCCACGGTCCGTGGCGAAGGCGGAGACATGCACCATGACCCCGGACACGACCCCGGAAACAAGCATCAGCACGAGGCTGATCCGCCAGAAGAGCGGTGTGCGCAAGACGGCGGCCAGACCTGAGCCCGTCGGGTGCGGTGCTGCGGGGAGCGGCGCCGGTGCTGAGGCCGGGGCCGGCCCCGTGGCCGGGCCGCGGAACAGGAGGCCCACCACGAGCCCGCCGACCACGCCGATCACGCCCCCGACGGCCTCGAAGGCGCCGGCCGTCCCGCCGTGCTGCATGCACCACAGCGAAATGGGTGGCCAGATGAACCCCGCCAGACCGGATCCGGACATCGCCACCCCGAGCGCCAAGCCGCGTGTCGAACGAAAGTGACGTACGAGGGCGGGACACCAGACGAGCGGCCCGATGGAGAGCGCGACGGCGGCGAAGCCCGTCCAGGCCAGCATCCACGTCCAGATGGCGGCGCCGCTCAAGCCCACCAGGGAGAAGGCCAGGCCGGCGAGCGGCGCGCCGGCCAAGGCGACGCGCCGCGGGCCCACGCGGTCTACCAGGGTCCCGATGGGGGCGGCGAGCGCGAGCACGCCCACGGCGTAGATCGTCATGGGCGCCGCGGCCACGGCGCGGGGCCAGTGATGCGCAGCGGTGAGCGGCCCGAGAGTCACGGACAAGACGTAGATCTGGGCTCCCGCGCCGATGAACCCCACGAAGCTGGCGAGCACCAGCGGCCATCCCGTCCGCCACTCCTCCCATGCGCCGTCGGCGCGCGGCGCCGGCGTCATTGCCGGCGCTGGTTCAGGTCCACCTCCCCCGGGTCGGCCTCGAAGTCGGTCGATAGGCTCAGCGCCCGCCACGCCTCGAGTTCGCGGGCGCGATCGTCCTCGTTGGCTTTGGCGAATCCGTAGGCGTCGCTGCCCAGCACCAGCCGCAAGGGCGGGGCCGCGGCGCGTGCGATGGTCAGCAGCGCCTCGGCCGCCTTGCGCGGATCGCCCGGCTGGCGTCCGTCGTACTCCCGCTGATAGGCGATGGAGCGGCCGACGGTGCCGGCATAGGCCGGCTGAGGTTCGCGAAAGGTCGTCGACGCGCCGGCGAAATCCGTCCGAAACCCGCCCGGCTCGACGATCGTCACCTGCAGTCCCAGGGGCGCCACCTCCCGCGCCAGCGCCTCCGAGAAGCCCTCGACGCCCCATTTCGCGGCCGCATAGGCGCCGCGCCCGGCGGGCGCCACCCGCCCGGCGATGGAGGAGAATTGGATGAACCGCCCGGAGCCCTGCCGCCGCAACTGGGGCAAGGCTGCCTTGGTCACATGGATGGTTCCGAAGAGGTTGGTCTCCACCTGGGCGCGGATAGCCGCCAATTCGGTGTCCTCGATGGATCCGACATCCCCGTAGCCGGCGTTGTTCACCACCACGTCCAGCCGGCCGAAAGCCGCCACCGCCGCGTCGACGGCCGCCTGCGCGGCTTCCGGGTCTCGAACATCCAGCGCAAAGGTGCGAACCCGATCGCCGAAGCACGCCAGAGGCTTCAGGCGCTCCATCTCGCTCGGCAGCGCCGTGGCGACCAGGCGGTCGCCACTTGCCAGCACTGCCTCGGCCAAGGCGCGGCCCAGGCCGCGGGAGCTCCCCGTGACCAGCCAGACGGCCCCATCCCGAACCTGTGTCTGCCCGGTCATGCGCTCACCTCCCCGATCAGGGCCTTCGGCTCAAGGAAAGATTCGAGACCATAGAGTCCGTATTCGCGACCCAGGCCGGATAGCTTGCGCCCGCCGAAAGGCGCCTGCAGCTCCGCCGGCGCCGCGTTGATCGCCACCCGGCCTGCCTCCAGCAGCGCCGCCACCCGTCGGCCTCTAGACGGGTCGCCCGTGCTCACATAGGCCTGCAGGCCATATGAACTGTCGTTGGCAATCGCCACCGCGTCGGCCTCGTCCGAATATGCGATCAGACAAACGACCGGGCCGAAGATCTCCTCCTGCGCGATCCGCATGTCATTGCGCACATCGACGAACACCGTCGGCCGCGTGAAATAACCCGCCGAGAGGCCCCCGGGGCGGCCTTCCCCACCGGTTAGCAGGCGCGCGCCTTCCGCGAGCCCGAGCCGGATATATCCTTGCACGCGCTCGTAGTGTCGGCGGCTGACTTGCGGGCCGATGTCCACCGAGTCGTCGCGGGGGTCGCCCACGACGAGGGCTTCGGCCGCCGCCTTGAGACGCATGGCGAAGTCGTCGAACCGGCTCCGCGGCACGAGGATCCGGGCGCCGGCCACGCAGGCCTGGCCATTGTTGCCGAAGGCCGCGCCGATCGCGAAGGGCACCGCCTTTTCGAAGTCCGCGTCGTCGAGCACTAGGGTCGGAGACTTCCCGCCGAGCTCGAGGGTCACCCGCTTCACCGTGTCGGCGCCGGTCCTCAGGATGGATTGCCCAACGGCCGTGGAGCCGGTGAAGGAGATCTTCGCAATCCCCGGATGGGCCACGAGAGCGGCGCCAAGCTGACCGCCTCCGATGACGATGTTCACCAAGCCGGCTGGCAGGTCGGCGTCCTGCAGGCAGCGGATCAGGACCTGGGTTTGGCGCGCGCTCAACTCACTCGGCTTGACCACACAGGCGCAGCCCGCCGCGAGCGCGGCGGCCAATTTGCCGCAAACGAAGCCAACGTTGTTGTTCCAAGGGGTGATCAGGCCGGCCACGCCGACCGGCTCCATCAGCACGATCGCGTCGCCGACCGGCCGCGAGAAGGCATAGCTCTCCAGCAGGTTGGCGGCGAGGGTGAGCGACTCCGCCGCCATGGCGACCCGCCACTCCGCCTGGCGCACCGGTCCGCCGTATTCCTCGACGGTCGCCCGCACCAACTCCGCGCGTCTGGCGAGCACGGCCTCGGCGATGCGGCGGAGCAGGACGATCCGCTGCGTCGGGTCCGAACGCCGCGAGGCTTCGAACGCCCGATGCGCCGCGGCTACAGCCTTGTCGAGGTCCACGCCGTCGGCGAGCACCACCCGTCCGACCGTCTCCTCCCGAGTGGGGTCGACAAGCTCGAACTCCTCCCGGCCGCAGGGCTCGACAAGAGCGCCGTCGATGAAGGCCTCGGCTATCCTGAACATGGTCACTCCAATACGCTGAGCAGCGGCGCGGGGCGGGTCAGTAACTCGCCCGCAGGATCACGCCGGCGTAGCGTCCGTAGTCTCGCGAGAGGTACCCAAAGCTGCGTCCGACGACGTTGTTCGATTGGAAGCGAGCCACGTAGTAGAGGTTGTCCGTGAGATTCTGGCCGTAGAGCGTGACCGACCAGCGGCGGTCTCGGCTCTCCAGCGTGACCGACGCGTCCAACAGGCCGTGCGAGGGCTCGACGATATAAGGGTCGCGGGTCGGCTGGTTGATGTAGCTGCCCGTCCAGTTGTAACCGATGCGTGCGCGCAAGGTCGCCGCGGCGACCGCCACCGGCCGCTCGTAGCTGGCCGAAGCCGAATAGGTCCAGCGGGGGGCTCCGGCCGCCTGGGCGCCGGTCAGGCTCTGGAAGCGACCGCCGTCGATGTTGCAATAGCTCGCCAGCGCGGTGGTCAGCTGGCCGACGAAGCAGGGCACGATCGGGCCGTCGTAACGGGCGTCGGTGTAGGCTGCGCCACCGTCGATACGCAGATCCGACGTCAGCTGCGCGCCCGCTTCAAGCTCGACGCCCTTGGCCTTCAGGTCCCCCGCGGAGATGAGGCGCGTGTCGCGGCTGCCCGGGATCGTGGCGGATTGCTGGATATTATGGATCACCTGCGAATAGACCGCGAGATTCACCGCCACGCGACCATCGGCGAACCGTTCCTTGAGCCCGGCCTCCAGCGAGCGGGCGTGTTCCGGCGGGATCGAGGCGAACAGCGGGTTGGCCGCGCGTGACGAGTCGACGGCCGCGCCTTTGAAGCCCGTGCTGTACATCAGATAGAGGTTCTGCTGCGCGTTCGGTTGCCAGCTCGCACCGGCCCGTCCGGTGACCGCCCCGTCGGTGCGGCCGGTGTGGAACGCGGTGATGGCCGGCGCCACCGCGTAGGTGTTGGTCAGGATGTCGTAGTTGCTGAGGGCGGTGAACAGGCTCGAGCGGACATAGTCCATCGACACGCGTTCGCGCGTGTAGCGGAGGCCGCCGACGAGCGAGAGCCCGGGCGTGACGCGGTAGGTGGCGTCAGCGAAGGCGGCGTAGGTGGCGTCGCGGATGGTTCGCTGCGCGATCGTGCTGCTGATCGAAGCGAACGGATTCGGGTTGGAGGGGTGCCCGGGCAGGAACACGACGGGCCCCTCGTTGCGCCCCTTGTCCTTGAGGTCTTGATAGAAGAGGCCGCCGACGAGGTCGAGCTGCGGACTGGCGTAGTTGAGCCGGAACTCCTGAGAGCCGTAGGCCACGCGGATCGGCTGCTTCGGCCGGATTCCTGAGATGCCCAGCACGGGGTAATTCAAGGGGTTCGGCTTGAATCCCACCCCCACGATGCCGCCGACCGGCAGGGAATCCAGGTCATTGCCCGTGTCGGAGGCGAACTGCCGGTAGCCGCTGATCGCGCGAAGGGTGAGGTTCGGAGCGAGTTCCCAAGTGAGGTCTGAAATGAGCGCGCCGCCGTGATGGCTCTCGAAATTGTCGCCGTCGTAGTTGTAGGTCGTGTTCCCCTCGCGGATCGGTGCGATGTGGAGCGTCTGCTGGAGGGCGGCGAAGCCGGTATTGGGAGCCAGCAGCAAACCCTGCGCGTAGGCGCTCGCCCCGTCATTATAGCTGAGCGACCCCAGCCAGCGCACGGTGGGGGTGAAGTCGATCGCCAATTTGCCGTCGAGCCGCCATTCGCGCGACCCGCCGCCGTCGGGCCCGGACAGATTGGGGATGATCCCGGGCAGATGCCGGTAGAGCGTATTCACCCTCAGACGCACGTCGTCATGGGCGACGTTGACCATGGTCCGGACAGCCGTGCCGCCGTCGGTGGCGCCCTCCACCTCGACGTGGCCGCTGTTGATGGCCTCCGGAGCCTGGTTGACGATGCTGATGAGGCCGCCGGTGCTGTTCTTGCCGAACAGCGTCCCCTGCGGCCCGCGCAAGACCTCGATGCGCGACACGTCATTGAGATCTCCGACGAATTCGGCTTGGCGGACAGCCGGCACCTCGTCGATGACGATGCCAACGCTCGGCTGGATTCCGCCCTCGATGGCGCGCGAATTGGTGCCGCGGATGTTGATCGTGCTCGCCTGCGGCGCAAAGCCCGTCTGGAACATCACCGACGGCGCGACGCGAACCAGTTGGTCGAGTGAGGTGACCCGCGCCGCCTCGAGCGTGGAGCCGGAGACCGCTTGCACCGACACCGGCACGGTCAGCAGCGTCTGCTCTCGCAGTTGCGCCGTGACGATCAATTCATCGAGCTTCACCGGCTCCGAGGCGGCGTCGGCGGCAAAGGCGGGCGCGACGAACCCGAGGAGGGTGGCGGTAGCGAGCGCGGCGGACGCGCAGAGCATCAGCCGCCGCAGATGGGCTTGGTTAGTCATGTTTCCCCCGCGACATCGTTGATCCTCCGGGCCGGACGGCAGTAGAGGTTTGCTTGGCCAGTACGTCCCGGGATTTGGGCCATCGCCCGCGGCTCCGACACGCCTGTACATTTGTACGCATCACGACGATATTTCAGCGGAACGGTGACGATAAGCCGTCCTCGGTCGCACACACTGATGCAGAAAATCACGCAATGATCTCGTCCGGCTTGAACGAGCTTGAGGCCATCGCAGCCGTCGCGCGTCTGGGCGGATTCCGGGCGGCGGCGGTCGAGCTCGGGCTATCGGCCTCTGCCGTCAGCCACGCCGTGGCGGCGCTGGAGGCGCGGATGGGCGTCCGGTTGTTCAATCGTACAACCCGGAGCGTCGCGCCGACGCTCGCCGGCGAGGAGTTTCTGCGCGAGATCACGCCGGCGCTCGCCCGCATCCGGGCGGCCATCGCCGGCGCCGGAGGACGTCGCGACACCCCCGCCGGCGTGCTGCGCATCAATTCGGCGGTTGGGCCGGCGCACCAACTGCTTGCGCCGTTCGTGATGACCTATCTGGACCGGTGTCCGGCCATGTCGGTGGAGATCGTGACGGAGGGACGGCTCATCGACATCGTTCAGGGCGGGTTCGACGCGGGCATTCGCCTGCGTGAGAGCACCCCGCAGGACATGATTGCGATCCCGTTCGGCGGACCGCTCCAGTCGATGGTCGTTGGCTCGCCCGCCTACCTGGCCGAACACGGCGCGCCGCAGACCCCATGGGACCTGGCCCGGCACCGTTGTGTCCGGGCGCGCAATCCCAGTGGTACGCGCGCACCTTGGGAGTTCTGCCGCCAGGGAGAGACCCTGTCGATCAACGTCGAGGGCCAACTCACCCTGGACGAGCCCACCTTGATGGCCAGGGTCGCGCTGGAAGGCGGCGGCCTCGCCTACCTTTCGGAATGGTATGTTGGCGAGCACCTCCGGACAGGGCGGCTGGTGCGGGTGCTGGAGGCGTGGACGCAACCGTACCCCGGCCTCTGCCTCTACTACCCTGGACGACGGCTGGTCCCGCCAGGCTTGCGACAGTTCGTCGACGTGCTCCGAGAGGCCGGCGGCGGGCGTTCGAAGGCCCGGCCCTAGGCGGCCGAGGCCGGGCTCGTCGCGGCGTCGGCCAGATCCTGCTTAAGGACGCGCCGTAGCAACTTGCCCGTCTCGTTGTAGGGAAGCTCGTCCCGGAACACCCAGGCCTCGGGTGTCTTGGTCGAGCGGAGTCGCGATCGCACCCAGGCCTGGAGGGCGGCGGGGTCCGGAGCGGGGCCGCGGCAGACCACGAAGGCCGCAATCTTCTCGCCCCACTGCTCGTCGGGCGCCCCGACTACGGCCACGTCCACGACCGCCGGATGTCCGCGCAGAACGTCTTCGATCTCGCCGGGCGAGATGTTCTCGCCGCCGCGGACGATCACATCGTCCAGACGTCCCTCAAGGAAAAGGTAGCCCGCCTCGTCCACCCAGCCGCTGTCATTGGTCGGGAACCAACCGTCGCCGGAGAGGGTCGTGCGGTGGAGATATTCCCCCGCAATCTGCGGCCCCCGCACGTAGACCTCCCCCACGTCGCCGGCGCTCAGGCGCTGGCCCCCCGGGCCGCGGATCTCGAGCTCCACAGCCGGAAGCGGCCGACCGACGGAGGCGAGCCGGCGACGCACCGCGGGGTCCGTCGAACCGATCGCGTCGCGATGATCCTGCGGCGACAGGAGGCAGACCGTGGAGCTGGTCTCGGTCAGGCCGTAGGCGTTGACGAAGTCGACGTGCGGCAGGCGTCCGAGGACGCGCTCGATAACCGGAGCAGGCATGCGTCCCCCACCGTAGGCCAGCAGGCGCAGATCCGGCAGCGCCTTGCCGCCCTTTTCGAGCAGGTCGAGGATGCGCCCCAGCATGGTCGGCACGACCATGGCGTGGGTGATCTTCTCGTCCCGGGCGGTCTGCACCCAGTCCTCGGGCGTGAAGGCGGGCAGCTGCACGAGCCTGCGGCCCGAATAGACGCCGGTCAGCGCGGCCGAAATCCCGGCGATGTGGTACGGCGGCACGCTGACCAGCGTGGCCTCGCCAGCGTCTGATCCCAGGAAGTCCACCGTCGAGGTCACGTAGGCGGTAAGGTGGTGGTGGCGGAGCACCGCCGTTTTCGGCTCCCCGGTGGTGCCGCTGGTGAACAGCAGCACCGCGGCGTCCGACGGTGAACAGGCGCAGGTCGGTCCGCCATCCTCCCCCTGGGCGTTCGCCAAGGCGAAGGTCGAACGCGGCACGATGTCGAGCCCCGGCACGCCCTGGACGCGCGGCAACATCTCGTCGTCGACCACCGCCGTCGCCGGCGCCGCCCGCGCCAACAGGGCGCGAAGAGCGTCGTCGTTCAGCCGATAGTTGAGCGGCGCGAAGGCCTTGCCGGCCAGGGCGCTCGCGAAAAGGGCGACGACCATCTCAGGGCTGTTCAGGCCGACGAAGGCCACCTTGTCGCCGGAGCGCCCAGCGAGAAGGGCCGCGGCCGCCCGGGCCCGCGTCAGCAGTTCGCCGTTGGTGAGCGGCGCGGCTGCGGGGCCCAGGATCGGCCGATCGGGATCGGCCTCGGCCGCCATCTCGAGCAGAAGCGAGGTCTGCATGCCCCTCAGTCCGAGGCCGGGAGCTTCTTGGTGGGCTTCGCCGCCAGCGCCCGCCCCTCGACGGACAGGCTCCCGCTGCCGCCCTTGGTGCAAAGCACTTCGAGCCCGGTGGGCTCGTCGTAATAGCGGCCGCCGATGACGCAACTGTCCGTGGTCTCGCCGCCGGCGCGCGAGGCCCCGGGGCCGGCCCGAACGTCCACCATTGGCTCGCCGCCGCACAGCAGGATCGCGGCGGCCGCGGGCGGCCGTACGACGATGACTTCCACCGGCGACACCGTGCTGCGCCACCGAGTTCCTGGCTTCAGCTCCACGCGCCTCTCCCCGCCCGCGTCGCGGGCCTCCGCCTGCCGTCGACTCGCATCAGGACACCACCCCCATATCCTTCAGCTCGATGATACGATCCCATCCGAGGCCGAGTTCCTCCAGCACCGCCTCGGTGTGCTCGGCGGCCTCCGGCGCACGGACATTCTCGATCGCCTTGCGGTCGAATTGCACCGGGCTCGCGACGAGGCGCATCGGAGGGCCGCCGTCGGCCGCCTCCACCTCGTAAATCATGCCGTTGGCGACCACCTGGGCGTCCGAGCCCACTTCCAGCGGAGTCTGATACGCGGCCCACTGCCCACTGAATGTCTTCAGCTTTTCTCGCCAGTGCGCGAGGGTCTCGCGCGCGAAGGCGTCGGCGACCTGGCGGCGCGCGGCCTCCGCGTTCGCGAGCAGAGCCCCGCCCGTGGAGAACCTGGGATCGTCAGCCAGCTCGCCAATTCCGAGGTGCTCGAAGGTGTCGCGCAGGTAGCGGTCGGGAACCAGGACCGTCATGTTCAGATACCGACCGTCCGCCGTGCGGAAGACGCCTGTAAGAGGGTTGGCGCCGTGCCGCGGCGTCCCCGGCATGGGATTGTGGAACGGCACCTGGTTGATGTCGAGGCAGACGTCGATGCTCGCGGCGGTCGCCCAGACACCGGAAGACAGCAGCGAGACATCCACCTCGCTCGGCTCTCCGGTACGCTCGCGGTGGAACAATGCGGCGGCGATCCCTCCGGCGATGTTCATGCCGCCGATGGTGTCGCCGTAGGCCGGGCCGGGCTGGGTCAGCGGCCCCTCCAGTTCCTTTGGTGTCACGAGCGACGCGGAGCCGCCTCGGGCCCAGAACGCAGTTGAGTCGAAGCCGCCTTTCTCCCGCTCGGGTCCCTTGTCTCCGAGCGCGGTCCCCCGAACGTAGATGATCTTGGGGTTATGGCGGCGGATATCCTCCACATCGATGCCGAGCTTACGCCGGGCCGTGGGAAGATAGTTGGTGAGAAACACGTCCGACTGAGCGGCGAGCTTGTAGAGGAGCTCGCGCCCTTCGGCGCGCGAGATATCGAGGCCGACGCTGCGCTTCCCGCGGTTGGGATGCTGCATGTGCGTCGCGCGGAGCGGATTGACCGCGAGGTTCTGCAGGTGGACGAGTCCGCGCTGCGCGTCGCCGCGCTCTGGGTGCTCAATCTTGACGACGTCGGCGCCCCAGTCCGTGAGGACGCCCCCAGCCGCCGGAACGAAGGTGAATTGGGCCACCTCGAGCACCCGGACGCCCTGCATCACCTTGGTCAATTTGCTCCTCCCAGAGGGCAGGTTTCGGCCCTGGATGTCCTCTGCACCCTCGCCGCCGGGCGGCGCACGAGGACCGGCGCTGGGACGCGGCGCAGCGTCGCCGGGCCGCCATGACGGCGCGACGCGAGCCGCCCAGGCGCAGAGACTATGGAGCCGTGATAGGCGCCGACCGTGGGCCCCGCCACGTCGAAGAGCGGCCATCGATGGACCGACGGACTGAAACGGCGCGCCGGGGTCATGGCGTCAGGACCGTGCGGCCAACGGCGGCCCGGCTTTCCGCATGGGCATGGGCTGCGGCCGCCTCGCTCAGCGGGAAGGTCTGGCCGACGCCGACCTGATATGCACCGTCGGCGCAGGCCTGCAGGAGGGCCGTCACCACGCCGCGCACGCGGTCGCTGGCGATATCAAGCTTCAGGCCGCGGACGGTCGCGCCGACATTGTAGAGGTGCGCCAGATCAAGTCGCGGGGCGGCGCGGCTGGCCTGCCCGAGCGCGACGAGCCGGCCGCCGCGCCCCAGCACCTCAAGCGAGGCTTGCAGGGCGCTCCCGCCGACGGCGTCGACCACCAGGTCCGCGCCGGCGTCCGCCGCGAGCCGCCGCACTTCGGCGACCAGGTCCTCCCGCGTGGAGCTGATCGTGCCGGTCGCGCCGAGCGCGGCAAGCCGCGCCATGCGACTGTCGGAGGACGCGGTCGCGAGGATCCGCGCGGCGCCGAGCGAGCGGGCGATCTGCACCGCCGCCATGCCGACCGCGCCGGCCCCGGCTTGGATCACGACGGTCTCTCCCGGCGCCAAGCCACCGTAGTGGGTCAAGGCCTCATAGGCGGTCGCGAACGGGATCGGGATGGTCGCGGCGGTGAGGAGGTCGAGCCCATCCGGCACACGCCACGTGGTCCTCGCCGGAGCCGCGAAGAACTCGGCGTGGCTGCCGTTCGGGCGCACGGCCACCACTCGGTCGCCGACGGCAAAGCCGGCAGCCTCGACGCCCACCTCGGCCACGGTCCCCGCCGCCTGGCGGCCGATGACGCGAGGCTCGTCGGACGACGGCGCGAAGTTGCCGCTGCGGTCGAGCAGGTCACCGCCTTCGATCGAGACGGCGGCGACCCGGATGACCACGCCCCGGGGATGACAGCTGGGCGTCGGAGCGTCGCCGTACCTCAGGACCTCCGGCCCGCCGAACCGATCGTAGGTGATCGCCTTCACCGGCGCGCTCAGCCGCCGCCGAAGGACTTGCGCACCTCAAGGCCCACCGTCCGCGGCTCACCGATCCAGCAGAAATTGTAGCCCAATGTCGTGTCGAACGTCTCGCAGGCGGTCTTGTAGGTCTTGTTGTCGATGTTCTTGATGTAGACAGCCACCTGCATGTCGTAGGCGCGGACATCCAGGGAGGCGCGGGCATCCCAAACGCCGAAGGCTTGCTGGGTCACCGTCGACTGCAGCTTCGCGAACGGGCGCAGGTTCACGTCGTCCTGCCAACGGTAGCTCGTATGCAGCGTCAGGTCGCCCGCCGCCGTCGGCACGACGTAGCTGGCGCTGGCCTGCGCCTGAAACTCGGGAACCGGAAACTTCTCGTGGGTGCGGTCGCCGCTCACGTCGACGAACCGCTGGTACTTGGCGTGAGTCCAGTTTCCCGAGGCCCGCAGTGTCAGCGCCGCGGTCGGCCGCACGGTGGTCTCGACCTCGACTCCATCCACCGTCGCCTTGGCCGCGTTGGTGGTGCGGGCGATCAGCGCCCCGTCCACGAAGTCGACGGTGCTGCGTTGCACGTTGCTGTAGTCCGTGTGGTAGGCATCCGCGTTGATCCGCAGCCGACGCTCCCAGAAATCGCCCTTCAATCCGGCCTCGTAGTCGCGGGTCTTCTCCGGCGCGAACGGGGCGGCGCTGGCGGGCGCGTTCGCGGTGGTCTTGGTGTTCAGGCCGCCGGCGCGGAAGCTGCTGGCCGTGCGGACATAGAGCAGAAGGCCGTCGCGGGGCTGCCAGTCGATACTCGCCAGGTAAGTGGGGTCAGACGCCCGGGTCCGGGTGTGGGCGGTGCACGGCGCGTCTATCAATGCGACAGGCACCGTGCAGGTCGCCAGCACGCCGAGCGGACGCTCGTTCCGATTGCGAAGGGTGACGTGCTCAGACGCCGTCGTGTAGCGAACGCCGGCCGTCAGGCGGATGGTCTTTGTCAGGTGGTAGTTCGCCTGTCCGAAGGCGGCCGTGCTCTCGTTGACCACATAGGTGTCGGCGATCGAGATGTTCGGGTTGATCGCGCCGAGACTGGCGGCCTTCGACCCCTCGGAGCCGCCTTCATGGCTGTAGAACGCACCGACGATCCAGCTGAACCTCTCGGATGGGTCGTTCAGGAGCTGGACCTCCTGGGTGAAGCTCCGGAAGTCCTGGATGATCTCCGGGGCGACGATGGTGAACGGCGTGGTGTCGTAGTCCAGGCTGTCGTCGCGATTGCTTTCACGCTCCGCGGTGATCGAGCGGAAGGTCAGGCCAGAGAACCGCACCGAGAGGTCCGCGCTCACCCCGCCCAGATCCAGGTGACCCGCTTGCGGGCTGCCGGCCGTGTTGTGGTAGGCGTCCCCCGCCGTCGTGGCCGCATACCAGGCATTGAAGGCGGCGGCCCGGGAGGCGGCGGAACTTGGATTCGACAAGCCGAGCTCGGTCGCCACGTCCAGCAGCAAGGTTCCGAATTGGGGGGCCGCCGGATTGAAACCGGTGACGCGGATCAGGGGGCCGCCGGCGCGCACCCGGGCGGTGTCCGCCGTAACATAGAGGGAAACGTTGTCCGTGGGGGTGTAAAGGAGGCTGAGACGGGCGCCGTTCTCGTTCTGGTTGCTGGTACCCTGGCCGGCGCCCTGGTTGCCGAACCCGCCTCGCGTCGTGCGGTTCACCGCAAGGCGGAGCGCCAGCTTGTCGGGGATCACAGGGGCGTTCACGGCGCCGACGAACTGGAAGAGCTGGTAGTCGCCGAGCGTGACCTGCCCGAAGCCGCCGTACTCGCTCAGAGTCGGACGCTTGGTGGTGATCACCAGCGCCCCGCCGGTCGTGTTCTTCCCGAACAGCGTGCCTTGCGGCCCCTTCAGGACCTCGATCTGGTCGACATCGTACATCGCCGACCGAAGACCGACCTGCCGGGGCAGGTCCACGCTGTTCAGGTACACGCCGACCGAGGGATCCGTGGTCAGGAGGGTATCGGCCTGGGTCTGGGCCCGCAGGCTGACGCTCGCCGCGCTCGGCCCGCCGAGCCCCGTGGAGATGAAGAGCGAAGGCGCCTGCCCCTGCAGGTCGCGGATGGTGGTCACGGTTTCCTGGCGGAGCTGGGCCGACGTGAGTGTCGACACCGCGATGGGGACGGTCTGTTGGTTCTCGGAGACGCGGCGGGCGGTGACAACGACCTGCTCGACCTCGACCTGGGCGGCCGCCGGGTCCGGAGCCGCGAACGCCGGCGCAGCCGCACATGAAGCGCCGCCCACGCACGCCAAAAGCATTGCCTTGCGGCCGAAGATCCTCATGGTGTCTCCCTATGCAGGCGCCCTCGCCGCCGAGGCGGAGGCCCGTGATTTCGCCAATGCTATAACTGATGACCCGTCAATTTACCGATAGCGACGTTCACGGATTCAGGGGGATGCGTCCGCAATCCTTGGGACGCTGCGGACGACCTGACGGCGCGTTGCCGGTCGCCTGACGCATGCGGATCGCCACGCACACGGCAGGTCGTTGGCCGGACCTCGATCCGGACGATTTCGATGTGTTGCTGAGCGCCGATCCCGATCCGCCGCCGCCCTGGGTCGGCCTCGGCGACAAATTCCAGGACATGGCCGACGCGGTGGCCCGGGCCTGCCGAGAGCAGCCGGTGGCCAGCCAAGTGGTCGCCCAGCTCTTGCGGACGACGCTTCGCCTCGACTTCGAGGCCGCACTTGAGACCGAGTCGATGGCCTATTCCATGCTGCTGGCCTCGGAGGCGTTCCGCAGCTGGCGCGCCGGCACGCCCGTCCGCGCAACCGCCGATCCCGACGCGCCCCGCGTGCTGATGCGGGAGGAACAGGGGGCGATCGTAATCCACCTCAACCGGCCCGCGAAGCGCAACGCGTTCGACGCCGCCATGCGCGACGCGCTCTGCGCAGCGCTCGAATTCGCGCTCCAGGACCCGGACCAGCGCCCGGTGATCCTCAGCGGCGACGGACCGGCGTTCAGCGCAGGGGGCGACCTCGACGAGTTTGGCGCCGCGAAGGACCCAGCCGCCGCGCATCTCATTCGCCTCCAACAGTCCCCGGTAAGGCTCGCGCATCAATTGGATGCGCGTCTGACGGTGCGTCTGCACGGTGCGTGTGTCGGCGCGGGCATTGAGCTGGCCGCTGCGGCAGCCCGGGTCGTGGCGCGCGAGGGGGCCTTCTTCCGCCTGCCGGAACTCTCGATGGGGCTGATTCCAGGCGCCGGAGGCACCGCGACGATCACCCGGAGAATTGGCCGGCATCGCGCCGCCTATATGGCGCTCTCCGGCGCCGATATCGATCTTGCGACGGCGCTCCGCTGGGGCCTGATAGACGCAGTCGCATGAGCTCGATCGCGCCAGCCCTGGAGACTCTCTGCCGCCGCATCGCCGAGCTGGGCGGGGTGGAGGTGACGGCGCTCGGGATCCTCGATCGCGCCGGCCAGCTTTCCCTCGCCGCGCCCGGGCGCGTCTCCCCGAACGGCGCCTGCCGGCTGGTCCGCGCCGCCGATGGGTGGATCGCGATGAACTTGGCGCGCGATGAGGACCGCGAGTTGGTCCCTGTCTGGCTCGGAGGCGAGGACATCGAGGCCGGCGTCGCCGGGCGGCGCCGTCGGGAGCTCGTTGCGGACGCCGAGCTTTTGGGAATGCCGGTCGCCAGCGTCGGCGAGATCGCGGCGGCGCCCCTCGAGCCGCCGCGGCTCAGGATGGCGGCGCCGGCGCTGCGGGCCAGGCGCCCGAAGGTCCTCGACCTCTCCGCACTCTGGGCGGGACCGATGTGCGGCGCGATCCTGGCCGCGGCGGGCGCAGAGGTTGTCCGGGTGGAAAGCCTGTCGCGGCCGGATCCGACTCGGATTCACACACCCGAGCTCTTCGCCCGCCTCAACGGCGCCAAGGCAGAACTGGCGCTGGACCTTTCGCGCGACGAGGGCAAGGCGCAACTGCGCGCTTCCATCCGCGACGCTGACGTGGTGATCACCAGCGCGCGGGCGCGCGGCCTCGCATCGCTCGGGATCGACCTGCCGACGGCCTTGGGCGCGCGTCCCGGGCGAGTCTGGGTGGCGATCACCGGTTACGGGCTCTTCGGCGAGGGCGCGATGCGCGTCGCCTTCGGCGACGACGCCGCCGCCGCGGGCGGCCTCATCCGCTCGACCCCTGACGGGCCCGAGTTCCTGGGCGATGCCCTGGCCGATCCGGTGACGGGTCTTGGCGCTGCAGCCGCCGCTCTCACCGCGCTCGCCAAAGGGGGTGGGGTGCTCGTCGACGCCGCCATGGCGCGATGCGCCGCCGGCGCGGCGACCCTCTGCGGCCTGGGACGAGCGGCATGATCCTGCGGGACGTCGAGGTGGAGGGCCACGGCGGCCTCGACGTTCGGCTCGAGGACGGTCGCATCGCCGAGATTGGCCACAGGCTAGCCGCACGCGGCGAAGAGCTGGACGGGGCCGGCGGCGCGCTGATCCCAGGCCTGGCCGACCACCACATCCACCTCTTCGCTCTGGCGGCTCAGGCCGCATCGATCGATGTCGCTGCGGCGGCGAATCCTGCCGGGTTCGCCGAGCTCGTGACCCGCGCCGCCTGTGCGCGACCGGCGGGCGCGTGGCTGCGGATCACCGGCTACCATGAGCGGATCGCAGGCGAGCTGACGCGTGAGCGCCTCGATCAGCTCGCACCGGCGCATCGGCTACGCGTCCAACATCAGACGGGCGCACTTTGGGTGCTGAACAGCCTCGCGCTCGCCAGCGTTTGCGGCGACGATGCGCCCGACTTCGTAGAGGGCGGCAGCGGCCGCATCTGGCGCCAGGACGCGTGGCTTCGAACCCGTATCCGCGAGGAACCACCGCCGCTTGGCGTTGTCGGCCGCGAACTCGCCGCCCACGGCGTCACCGCCGTTACCGACGCGAGCGTCACGACCGACGCGGACGCCGCCGCGCGCCTAGCGGCGGCCGTGCGCGCCGGCGAGCTCCCGCAGCGCCTCACCTTGATGAGCGGTGGCGCCCTTGAGAAGGCGGATGACGGAGCCTACGCCGTCGGGCCGGTGAAGGTCCTGCTCGATGACCATGCCCTGCCTGACCTCGATGACTTCATCTCCCGCATTCGCGCCGCGCGCCTATGGAACCGTCCGGTGGCGGTGCACTGCGTCACCGCCGCAGAGTTGGCGCTCACCCTCGCCGCCTTCGATGCGGCCGGCGCACGTCGGGGCGACCGCATCGAGCACGGCGGCCTGATCCCGGCCGGAGCGATCGAGCAGCTCAAGGCCCTTGGCCTGGCGGTGATCACCCAGTCCGCCTTCATCCATGAACGGGGCGACCGGTACGTGGCCGACGTGCCGGAGGCCGAGCAGCAGGACCTTTACCGCTGTGGCAGCCTGCAGGACTCGGGCGTTGCGGTGGCTGGGAGCTCCGACGCGCCATACGCTTCGCCTGACCCCTGGGCCGGTATGAGGGCCGCGACAACCCGCCAGACCTTGGGGGGCCTGGTGCTTGGGGCCCGCGAGCGGATTTCGCCCGAGGCGGCGCTCGCGCTTTATCTCGGGCGGCCGAGCGATCCGGGCGGAGCCGCGCGCCGTCTCGCTGTCGGCGAGCCAGCCGACCTCTGCCTCCTGAGAGTTCCGCTCAGGGCGGCCTTGGCAGAGCTGCGATGCGAACTGGTGCGGGCGACGCTGCTCCGCGGCGAACTCGGCCATCTTGTTGCATAGGTCGTCCGGACCGCCGCCTCGCGCCCGGAGCGGCCGAGATTGTTGTCCCAGCAGCCCGGACGACCGCCCTTGAATGTGGGGAACCGGTCGTTCTTGGTCCACCGACTCGCCACCCGCAGGAGTTCTGCGTCGAGCGCGGCCGAGACCAGTTCCCAGGGTGGGAGGTGCAGCTTGGCGGGCTTGGAGATCAAGGCCGCTTCGGCGAAGGGCGACGACCACCAGCTTGGCGCCGGGCGGGTCCTTCTTGCCCAGACCCGTCGAGATCGCCCGGAGGTCCGCAGGCCCCTGGGCGCGAAGGTGAACCACTTGGTCCTTCGTCGGGTCAGGATTCCCGCATTGGCCATGCTCTGCAGGGCGCGCGCACGCCGGCTTTGTCGAGCCGGGCTGCGAAGAAGTGCTGCGCGAACTTGGCGTTGTTGTTGTGCACGCAGCCCAGGGTGTTGCCGTCGGCTGGGCGAGGTCTTGAAGCTCTATCGAGAATACGAAGCCCTGTTCGTCGGCGTGATCAGCGACGGAATATCATGCGGGGGCTTCTCACGCCGCCACGACAGGAGCTGTCGGCTGCGCGACCATGAGAACGATGATCTTGAATGATCGTTCAAGATCGAATATATAGCGCCCATGGGCAGGCCACGGGAATTCGATGCGGACACGGCGTTGGACGGCGCAATCGGCGTCTTCCGCGCGCACGGGTTCGAGGGCGCCTCGGCTGAGATGCTCGTCAAGGCCATGGGGATCGGACGCCAGAGCCTCTACGACACCTTCGGCGACAAGTGGCAGCTCTACCGCTCTGCCGTGCGCCGCTACGGGATGGGCGAATGTGCTGCGCACTTCGAGGCGCTCCGCAGCGGCGTTCGGGCCGTCGACGGGATCGATGCGATGCTGCGTCGGGTCGTCGAGACGGCTTGTCAGCCCTGCCTGGGCGTCGGCTCGATCTGTGAGTTCGGCGTGTCCCGCCCCGATCTTGTCGATGTCCACGCGCCGCTGGCTGCGACCCTCCGCGACGCGATCGCTGCCCGTGTCCGCGACGCGCAGCGCGACGGTGACCTAGCCGCCGATCTCGACCCTGAGGCCGCCTCCGAGTTCCTGGTGGCGAACATCACCGGCATCCGCGTTGCAGGACGTGGCGGCGCCAACCTCACAGCTTTGACGGGGCTCGCCGGCATGGCGCTTCGAGCGCTGCGCTAGCCCCTTTTTTTGACCAGTTCTGGAACATTCATTCAAACAAGGAGTAAGGCGATGAAAGCGGTCGTGATGAACGCTGTTGGGGGCCGCGAGATGCTCGAGCCTGTCGAGCGCCCGGACCCCGTGGCGGAGCCGGGCCAGGCGCTGGTCGATATCGCCTTCGCCGGCGTCAACTTCATGGACATCGGCGTGCGGCAGGGCACGGCCTGGACCCACATGCCCAACCCCAAGGTCCTGGGCGTCGAAGGCGCCGGCCGGGTCGTGGCGGTGGGTGACGGCGTCGAGGGCGTCGCACCTGGGCAGCGCGTCGCCTGGGTCTATGCACCCGGGAGCTATGCGGAGCGGATCGCGATCCCGGCCGCCTCACTCGTGCCGGTGCCCGACGCGATCGACGACCGCACGGCGGCCTCTGTGATGATGCAGGGCCTGACCGCCAGCCACTTCGCGACCGACTTCTATCCGGTGCAGCCCGGCGACGTCGCCTTCGTCCACGCCGCGGCCGGCGGACTGGGTCTGCTGCTGACCCAGATCATCAAGCTGCGGGGCGGCCAGGTCATCGGTCGGGTGTCGTCGGAGGATAAGGTCGCCGCGGCGAAGGCGGCCGGCGCCGACCACGTGATCGTCGACGCCGAGGGCCGGTTCGCCGAGCAGGCGCTTCGCCTGACAAACGGCGAGGGCGTGCATGTGGTCTATGACGGCTCGGGGCCAACGACCTTCCAGGGGTCGCTCGACGTGCTGCGCCGGTCAGGGGTCTTCTGCTGGTATGGCCCCGTCCTCGGCGGTCCTGGACCGATCGACATCATGAGCCTGCCGAAGAGCATCAAGATCGGCTACGCGGTCTTCCTCGACCACGTCCATACGCCGGAACGGTTGCGCGCCCGCTCGGCGCAGCTGTTCGACTGGATCGCGGAAGGTAAGCTCAAGGTCCGGATCGCCGGCGAATACCCCCTGGCCGATGCGGCCAGGGCCCATGCCGACATGGAGAGCCGCAAGACGATGGGGAAACTGCTGCTCGCGCCGTGACGGTGAAGGCGACGTTGGTCGACGGCGGCCCCGTCGAACTTGTGGTGTTGAACTGCTGGGTGACGCTGACGAACGGGACGCCGGCCTTGTCCAGTGCGTCCACGATCCTCGCGAAATCGGGGAGGAAACGCGTGAGGCGGTCGACCTTATAGCGACCAGGCACAGCGAGAGGGACGGCCCCTCACGTGGGGACTGCGACGGCGTGATCTTCACCTCGGGCGCCCAGCTCACCAGCGCCGAAACGCTGTTGCGCCAGGGCGGCTATGGTCTGCTGAGCGGCAAGATCGAACTCAACCTCACCGATCCGGATATCAGCATCGCCGTGGTCGGGCGCAATCTCGCCGACAAGGACTACCTCAGCGGCGGCGGCGACCTGCGCAGCCTGGGCATTGCGATCGGCTATCCCGGCGAGCCGCGCTATCTCGGCGTGCAAGTCACCAAGCGCTGGCAGTAACGAGGCGGTCGGAACCGACTGGCCCCCTGCCGTCCCAAACCGGGCCTTTCCCACCCGGTTTGGGCGCCAGGTCGCCCGTTGATCGCGGCTGGGCGATGATGACGCTCGTAGGCTGTGCGCCTCCCCTCAATGGCCCGCCAGCGCGGCCTCGGGCATCTCGATATCGATCTCCAGGGTGGATATCTGTTCTCCCCGATCGAGCTTGACCACCACCCGATCGCGGTCGATCGGGATATGTTTGGCGATCACCGCGAGGATCTCCTGCTGCAGGATGGCCGCGAGGTCGGCTCCGCCGGCCAGGCCACGCTCATGCGCCAGCAGGACCTGGAGCCGCTCGCGGGCGACGGGCGCGGAACGGCGGCCGCGTGCGAAGAAGTTCAGGAAGTTCATGCGGCCGCCTTCCTTCCGAACAGGCGGCTCATGAAGCCCCGTCGCTCCTGCTGCGGCTCATCGACGGCGATCGTCTCGCCCAGCAGCCGCCGGGCGGCGTCGCGGTAGGCGCGCGCGGCCGGAGAGCCCGGATTGTGCAGCGTGACCGGGCAGCCCACGTTGGAGGCGGTCAGCACATCGGGGCTCTCGGCGACGATCCCGAGGAGCGGGATCGCCAGGATCTCCAGCACGTCCTCCACCTTCATCATCTCGCCGCGGGCGGCGCGCGCCGGATCGTAGCGCGTGAGCAGCAGCTGCTTCTCCAGCCGCCCGCCGTTCTCCGCGTGCAAGGTCTTGGAATCCAGCATCCCGATGATGCGGTCGGAATCGCGGACCGAGGAAACCTCCGGATTGGTGACCACCACGGCCAGATCGGCGAAACGCATGGCCAGCGTGGCGCCCTTTTCGATGCCGGCGGGGCTGTCGCAGATGATCCAGTCGAAGCTTTCGCGCAGGTCGTCGATCACCCGGCCGACCCCCTCCTCGGTGAGGGCGTCCTTGTCGCGGGTCTGCGACGCCGGGAGCAGATAAAGCGTCTCGACCCGCTTGTCGCGGATCAGCGCCTGCGGAAGCTTCGCATCGCCCTGCACCACGTTGACGAGATCGAAGACGACCCGCCGTTCCGCCCCCATCACCAGATCCAGGTTGCGCAGGCCCACGTCGAAATCGATCACCACGACCTTGTGACCTTCTTGCGCCAGCGCGGCGCCCAGGGATGCCGAAGACGTGGTTTTCCCGACCCCGCCCTTTCCCGACGTGACGACGACAACCTTAGGCATGCTACTCACTGTTCCCTCCCCCGCCGTGCGGCGAGCTACATTCAATCGAGAGCCGAAAGCTGGAGCGCACCGCGGTCGCAATGGACCTGGACGGCGCGGCCGTGCAGATCGGGGCCCCAGTGCTCCGCGGTGCGGTAGAGCTGGTCCACGCCCACCAGCTCGGCCTCCAGCCGGCGGCAGAAGATGCGGGCGCCCGCGCCCGTCCTGAGCCCCGCGAGCGCGCGGCCGCGCAAGGCGCCGTAGACGTGGATTGAACCGCCGGCGATGACCTCGGCGCCCGAGGCCACGGCCCCGACGACGGTGATGTCGCCGTCCTCGAAGACGATGGACTGGCCGGAGCGGACGGGCCGGTCGACCAGCAGGGACCGGACGGCTGCCGCTGCGGGCGGGTCGGCCGCAGGCGCCTGGGCCACATCGCGCCCGTGCAGGCTCGTCGGCAGCCGGGCCCACCTTGTGCCGGCCAGCAGGCGCGGCCCAACGCCTTCCGCGCCGATCACCCTGAGGCCTCGCGCCTCAAGGCCCTCGAGCGCCACGGGGATGGCCTCGCGCCCGACACTCTCGATCACAGCGGCCAGATCGACGACCACCGGCCGGTCGGCAAAGAACCCCGCCGAGCGGCGCATCTGCTGGTCGAGGGCGGCGAACCAGTTGGTGAACGGAGGCTCGGGGGCGATGACAAGCGCCATGATGCTGCGACCGCGCATGCGGAGCATCGGCAGCGAGGGTCCGTCGGCGTCGGGGGTCGCGCGCGGAGCGGCCGCTGGGTGGGGCCCCGGATAAAGCTGGGCAGGCATGGCGTCTCCGGCCGAAACTCTGGGGAGCTCCCGGTGGAGCGCTCTTGCATCCCCTACTCATTGATTCGTGGGGCATTCGTGGGGCCGGAGAGCCCCTGTTTCGCCGCAGAAAAGTCGCCATGCAGCGAAGCTTTCCGTCCGCGGTCGAGAGATCGCTATGCGCCAGAAAACGGACCTGCCGAAGGTCCGCTCAGCGCCAAGGAATTAGCGGCCGCAGACGCGTTCCCGGACCAAGTCCTCGCCCATGCTCTTTGCCCCTCTTCTTCGAGTCCGGGGTGGCCGCGTGCCTGAAACTACGCCTTCTTGATCACGTAGGGGTCGATCCGCGAGTCCCCGACGGTGTTCAGCCAGCCCCAGCCGAAGGCCAGCTTGCGGGTGTCGCCGACCCGCTGGGCATAGCCCTCACGGCTGGACCTGTCGATGACGGTCGGGAGGTTCACCTTGCTGTCGTCGGCGTGGTTCCAGCGCCATTTCTCGCCGCCCAGTTCGAGGTGCACCGCCTTGGGATAGCGCGCCCGGTTCCCGCCTTCGTCGAGCTCGACCTCGAGCTTGACGTCGCGGGTCGCCATGACCGGGCCCTTCTCGTTCGCGATCAGGG
>Ga0307513_10000985_pt1 | contig 41203 bp, 50 predicted proteins | sample 15_EM_MG_FD_202174 | JGI IMG/M metagenome (GOLD analysis project Ga0307513, IMG submission 202174) | Populus trichocarpa ectomycorrhiza microbial communities from riparian zone in the Pacific Northwest, United States - 15_EM | ecosystem: Host-associated > Plants > Roots > Unclassified | place...
TAGGATTCCGGGTATGGAATGGTCATGTAACACTGGCGAAGGCTGAGCACTGTTTGTTTGTTTCTTTCTTTGGTCTTGCAGGATTACAGGATTCCGGTATGTGCGCAGCTACTGGTAATTATCGTGATTGCAGGAAGGCTATCGCTCTTGGGTATTGTATTTAAACCAGTCTCCTGGCTAGCAGGAGACAGCAGACTTCGACAGACCTTCAGTCTAAGAATACACTTGGTTGAACGGCAATCCCTGAGTCCCTTAGCCCAATTTGTCCTCCAATTATTATCCTTCTAAGCTACCGGTCCCTTGAAGCCTCCCTTAGCACCAGCTCTAGCAGGTCTATCGCCGGTCCTATTGTATTTTCGTTAGACAGGAATAAACCTGTTACACAAGTCTGCTGAGACCTCGTAGGTGTCTAGGCTTCTTCAGTGTACAATCGTAATAACCGTGACCCTCCGAGACGTGCCACTGGGCCCACTCAGTCGCCCATAGCTCTCTGGCAATCATAGCATGGCGAAGACACAGCACCACCCCGGCCCAATTCCGAACATGCAGCACGCCGCCAACCGCCTCTTTGGCCTTGGCATCCAACATCTCGTTGCCTGCAATACCACAGTGACCAGGAATCCAGCAAATACGGACCGCACTAAAGCAATTGAACAGGGGTGTCAGGACATCCCACATACCAGCGCACTCGCCTTCAGGCAGCATCTGCGCAATACACATGATAGCCGGGATGCAGTCAGAAAAGACAATGATCATGCCGCCGAAATCCAATCAAACGTCTCTCAGCACGGCCACAATGGCGAAGATTTCGCATTCCACAATACTCCATGTCGCAGGGGTAGCAAAGGCTCTCGCACCCTCAGTCATCCCACATTCCTCAGTCGTCCATGCAACTGCGGTGCCTTTATCACTCTTTGAACCATCAGTGTAAATCATAAGGAGATCAGGAACCAGAACTGCATCCTCGTAGGCCTCATAAAACAACTTCGCAGCCAGTTCCTTATCCTTCGATACATTGAAGCTCGGCACAGTTGTTGCAACCTCATCAGACAACATCGGGTAAGCCAACATACCAACCACTTCCCAGTCGCCCCAAATCGCACCGAACCACGGATGGTCATCGCAATATCAGTAGTTGATTATGAGACTATAGCATCGTCTTTGAAGGTATCGACCCTGTATATGTACTGGAGGTGTCCCGAATTCCGCAAGCATAATATTGTTGGCAAACTTGATATGACACCTGAACAGAGATCGGAGACAATCGTTGACATGGACCTGAATTCGCTTCATATACGACGAAAGCTCGGTTACAAATTCAAGCCCATAGTAGATGGTCGGTAGGTAGGCTGCCTGAAACAATCGGTAAGTGCACCATGCATTCAGCCCTCCATCACTCCCAAACCTCCTCCCCAATGCGGATAGCCTCCCCCTAACACCCAAGCCCCTTTCCAACCAATAAGATACATGAGAAGACATATTAAGAAAAACATTAAACCTATAACCAAGAACCCTAAGATTCTCCACAGGCGTCAGTATTTCTCCATCAATATCCAAATCCTCCCACATAGTTCCTCCAAAACCAATCCACTTAGTCTTGATCGCGCTAAACCCCATCTTCCTACCTCTTGCCACCCTGTCACTGTCTTTGAACAACTCAGCCATCGTGTACCTCGGGAGATCCCTGCTATCAGAAGCAACAAGGATGACCCCATCGTCCACACAACTGCTAACTACCGTGCGGACCGAAGGGGAGTACCGGAGGTGAGGCTCAAAGATGTCCGCGACATACGCGCCAAACCAAAAGCGGGACAACGGGGATCCCTGAGGGATACCACAGTTGACGAAATATGGTTTTGATATTCGACCGTTAAACCTGAATCTGACCACCTGGTTCCCAGCCCACCTCCTAACTTGAACCCAATTTATCAAGTTGGCAGGGCATTCCCGGGCGGCCAGAAAATCACACAGCAGGTCAATGTGAATATTGTCCAAACCTCCTTCAACATCCATCGAAAGCATGCCACATTTAAAACCCTTGTTGTGCCGTAAAAACTCAAACACAACAGACATCGCGTCATGGACACCTCACTTGCGTCTAGACCCAAACTGAGTTTGGCCCAGAACCACATGTTCGGCAATCCTCAGCAGGACGATCCTCTCCACCACCTTAGCAATAGTCGGCAGCAGGTGAATCATACGCCAGCTCTTCACAATCTCATAACGGGGTTTGTCCGCTTTTGGTATAAGTACAACCTCAGCAGAGTGCCAGTCAGGAATGTTGTTCGTAAGCCGTTTCAGACAGTCAGGTTTCTCCTTCCACCAATATCTTATGAAGGGGTACCCAATGTCATCAAGACCAGGACCGGTATTCGTCAGGCTCCGCTTAATAGCAGAATCCAACTCGCAGGCAGGGTCCATTTCAACAGTAGATGGCTGCCATGATTGTTTATCACCAGGGCGCAACTGGGCAGCGATAAGGTCGCTAATATCAACGTGGCGACACACTAACCGACCATCAGAGTCCCGCATAGAAGGCAGTGTCCGCCTCGATTCCAGTTGCCTGCCTAGTCTGAAGATAGTAGAATCTCCGGCCTTCTCAATTGTGTCCTGAATAAATTCTTGTCAGGATCTCAACAGCATGGCTCTGTATACTCATCGAATCATGTTATATTCGTCCGAAGCCATCGGCAGCCATCGTCTGATCCGTCTCATATGATTTAAATCAGAACGAATGCGTTGTATGTCGGGTTTCCAAAAGGGACACCGGCCGACACCTTTCCCAGACCTCAGAAGTGCGTCTACACCACTCCTCAGCCTCGTCCACATCCCCTCATCCCTTCCAGAATCGACATGTTCCAATATATCATCACAATCTGATGTCGGAATGTTCCTCCAGGTAGGTCGTCGCCTAACCATATTAATCGGCTCATCCACCTCAAGCCTCGCGATAATGGCGACATGTTCAAGGCCGGCCTTCCCGGCATATGAAACCCTCGTCTCAGAATTGCCGATAAACAAATCAATGACGCTGATATTCCGAAACGTACACCCGGACGGAGGGTGCACCCGCAGCCTGGTTCCATCGCAAAATTGCGACAACCACAAGCCATGACAGTGAGAAATTTGCATACTGCCAGTCCTCGGGTTCGGGTTCCAATAGTCGTGCTTGGCATTAAAGTCGCCCATGAGGAAATCACACTCATCCCATGTCGCCTCGCAAGCCAGCCACTCAAGGCTTCTCATGTCGGGAGGAACATACACACCGTCGATTCTCTTCCTCACCCAACCAACATCATACATAATCATACAAGTCACCATGTCGTGAAAGTCCACCAGGAACAAACCAGATAACGATGACCTCACAAACACCTCAACACCAGACGCCTGAACAAAAGAAAACAAATCAAAATCCACATGCTCATGTACAACACCACCCCCGTTCACCTTACGGGGAGGATTAACAATAAACAAGAAATCAACAAAAGAAAACACATCCATCACCAACAAACGGTTAGCCCGGCTCCGTCCAACATTGATCGATAATACTGTAATAAACATTAGACCTGAATGGCCGGCAAGGTGATGTCGGAATCCGAGGCTCTCCTCTTAAGAGTGCTTTTCGGGGGCGCAATCAAGCCCAAGGTAAAGCCCATCGATTCATCGTCATCGATGGTGGTAACGGGAGGGGGGGTGGCTGAAGAGCCAGTCGATCTAAATGACCCGGAGGCCTTGGCAACTCTGCCGGAGGGGGCCGGTTCCACAATCTCGGTAATGCGGGAGAGGCCAGCCTGCTCGTAAGCATCAACAGCCCTACCCTTACCTTTCCTGTCAACCTTAGGCTGGACAACCTTGGCCTTAGGCAAAGCACTGTCAGTCATGCCCTTTCGGTGGTCAGCACGTACGGCAGCGTATCCCATGCCGACAACCACATCATCGGCAAGACTCTTCACAGAAACCTCCTTCTCAACTATCACCTCCGAAGTATTGGGAACATTAAACCCACGACGACGACGACGTTGGCGATTCCTGGACCAGTCGGACACACCCGTAACAGATGTGCGATGGGAGACCTGGCACCAGCAGGAGCGGGGGAAGAACCCGAACTCATAACCACAGGGCACCTATTGTAGCCCGTGAAGTGGTCGGACCTCTCGCATAGCATGCACCCACATAAAGTGTGGCCACACGATTGACGGTCCACACCAGGGCAGTCAAGTTGTCTACATCGGTGAGACTTCGACAAATGATCCCCAAAACAGAAGCGACAGCGGGGAGGTAACACACACAACATCTCAACATGACATACCTGAAGGCACTTGTTGCAAACCGGGGCAGACCTGTGTTCCTCAAAGAACCGAGCATTCCTGGACTTGCCAAACAAAAAGACACGGCCGGAGGAAAGAACCTTATTACTGGCATTGTTCCGCTCCTAGGTGAACCGAATACCGCAAGAGGTGGCGCCCGCAGGTTTCATGGCGTAAACAGAGCCAAGCATGTTCAGCCGGCCGGCGGTAATCACACCCGGGTTCGAACCCTCGATATCGGTCCGGAGGCCGTCAAAAGCCCTATTGCCGGTCCAATCCTCAGGTTTCCACAGGGAGCCCCTACCAGTGGGAGCCAACGGGACGCCGGAAACCACAATCTAAACCTTTGCCACATCCTTATGGAAGACAAAGTTCGTCAGACCAGAGGGGCCTAGTTCCCGGATAAGGGTCGAGCGGCACCGTTCCAGTCTATCCCAGACCTGAGTGGCACTGTGTTCCGCCAGCGTCAAGTAAATGCATCCAATTTCAAGCTTGGAGTGGGCCACCTGGATATACGGTGTCTTGTCAGAAACCTTCCCAAGATTGCTCAAGGTCTGGTTCATTCGGATCCGGATCGCCTCGGGAGTGACCGGAAGCTGTGTCCACTTGCCAGCATCGAAGCGCATGGTAACGTGACGCTCTCGAGCATTGGGGGAGGCGGAGGACGTAGGAACCCTGGCGCGGGAAGGACCCAGAATAACAGCGGCAGGGGGCGGCGACGGTACCAACCTCAATCGAACCTGACGGCCAGGCCTAGTCATATGTGGCACAGCAGGAGGGGGAGGGGCAACCGCAACGCGGCTATACATAGCCGCCCCAGTCAGGGGGACAACACCGGAACAGCAACGGGAAGAGGGGCAGGAGCCGCAGCAGTCGCTGGGTTAGCTACCCCTTTGTTCCGCTGCCTGTTGGCCCGACGATCACGAGACTTCCTCCCATTGACCACCTCAAATCCGGCATCGGAGGTCCCATCCAAGGCCACCTTCTTGCCACCCCAGGAAGACGCAACACCAGCGTTAGTAGGGGGGGGGGAAGGGGTCACATCACCGTTCATGCGCTTAGCAGCTGCAGCACAAACCGATTCCCGAATTGTCACCCGCGAGCTCCAGACAGGTTCACCCCTGCCAATTGTCAGCTCAGCTTCATGGGCGACCGTATCCCCTTCCAATTGGGCAATAACGGCCTTTAACAACTTGATCTCCCCTTTTAGAGAGATAATCTCATCCAAGCAGTTGTTCTGTTGCCTGCCCAGATGTTACATGTCGGCAGCCACTTCCTTGAAGGAATCGTATGTCTCTCTACCCCCAACTAGCGCGTAAATACGGCAACAGTCGACCATGGAGATATCATCAGAATCAGAGGATGATATAACCGAGCTGTGGCAGGAGGATGGCGAAGACAAAAGGGGAACCGCATTACCGGAACGGATATCCTCAAGACCACTCAACAAGGCAGCGTCAACCTGTGAGGGCGACCGGTAGTTCATCGTGAGAGGGAGGGCAGGGAGCGACGAAAAGGTCCGGTCGGCGATCGGGGAAAGGCTCCGGGTAATGGACCGTGGCTGAGCACCGATGGCGTACCTAGAATCACCAATACCTGTGCCATCAGTGTTAGACCCACCACCCAAATCCATAGGAGTATCGCGAACGATAACCGCCGATGATGGAACCACCTCGCTAATGGTCAACAGAGGGGGGGGAGCGCAATCTTCCTTGTGGGGGGTATTGCCCCTTCATTCCTTGGTGTGAGCGATAAACTCATGGTGCCTCTTGGACACAGAAACAACAGCGCGGCGACCAGAGGGAATGGTAGAGTCTGGGGCGAAACCAGATCCAGCACCAGTGCGCAAAGCGTGGGGGACCAAGGGGGGAGGGGACGAGACCTGAGTGATCCGATCCTCAGGGCGGATGCCACCTGCAGGAGGTGCATACTCCTCGTCCGACAATTGGTCCAATTGGAAGTTGGTATATAGCTTCCGTTCGCCAGAGGAAAGTCACTCAACAGGGCAGGGGAGACGCCGTTGGCTATCATCAACCTCAACCACAGAAGGAACGTACATGGGGTCCTGGGATTGGTCCTCGTCAATGGACGGCCAGGATGCAGAGGGGACCATGGGATCAGACGCCATAGTCGAATGGAAACCTGAGCTCACCATCTGGGAGCTGGACGGGGCGAAGGACTTGGAGGAGCCCTCTGGGGTGTGAAAACGGGTGTAAAAACCCAAAGAGGTAGTGCGGTCGACGTGGCAACGTGCAGAGGAGGTATCACCGGAAATGCAACAGCCGCGAGCAGCCATGATTCCAATGCAAAGAGTTTCGACAGAGTCAAAAGCCCAAAGGTCGAGGCGAGCAACCATAGCTCGAACCTCAGAAGTAAAGAAAAGGGAGTCATTTCGACATCCCGAAACATGCTCGATGTGGAGGCCTTGGTAGGCACCACCCGGCGCGGGGTAAGACAGTTTGACAGCCGGGATAAGACCACGGCCATCAGAAGTGGGCATCCTACCCGGGACAATCTGGGTGCCCGGAGCAGGGGAACGGGAAAGAGGAGGGGGGGCAGCACAGTCACCCATCGTGAGAATTCACCTGTTGCAAAAGGCCAGGCGAGCCACCAAAGAAAAATTCACCGGTAATAAAAGCCCGGCGAGCCACCAAAAAATACTGCCCGAAGGCTAAAAAGCTTCCACGCCCGAAGGCAAAACCACCAGCCAGAAGCCAAAAGAACACAACCGTCAACTAAAGGTGTTCACGATAATAAAGCGTGGTGTTGAGGGTGGCGAAACCGTGTGTTCCTATTGGTTGCAACAAGAAGACAGGAAAATAGGGGGAGAGAAGCTTATACCCGTTGGTAGAAGACCAGAGCCCTTCTTGTATCACTATATATTCTTGGTTTTATAAACGCTTGTTTTGTTGTGCTGTATTGCAGTGTGAAAGTTTCGTGGTCAGCCGTTGCCGTTGCCGTTTTTAGTGACTTTTTGAAGCCTACTGGTACTCTGTATGTGAGTGACACGTTGTGATCGCATGCGTCACCCCCCTCTCGGTCTTTGATATTCTTCGTTCTTGCGTCCGAGTTACCCCTCCCTCCTTCTCTTAATCTGTTTATCATTGTCCCTCAGGTTCTCCCCCCCTCCCGCACTCCCGCACTCCCGCACTCCCCTGATCCACCTATCACCGATTGAACTCTTTATCATTATTCTGGGCCCCACACCTGCCCCTACAACCGCCCCACTCTCAAATTCAAAAACATCATGGTTGGAAACGTTCACGAATTTGCCAATGGGATTTTTTCCCAGTGCATTGACCACAAATTTCTTGCGATGGATATGTTGGGCGAAATAGAGCCAATGCGGAGCGCAAGATGCAAGACACCCACCAGAGGGAAAGAGCCCGATTCGTCGTACAAACCACAGCTTGTACGCCCCACGATTGATGGTTGGCCTACGTTGGTCCTCGAGACCGGAGTGTCCGAACCCCTAGCAGACCTCCAAGACGATGCGAAATGGTGGCTCGCAGGGCACAGAAAAGAATGTGAACACCGTTACTCCTATTTTTGTTGACCGTGTGAATGAGTACCTGATTTTCCAAAAGTGGGAAATCGTGGAAGTGCCTAAAATACGTGTTACTCGTCGCCGTGGGCTGACTGTTGGCGTTCCCATGCTCAGAGGAGAGGTGGAAATTGTTGGGACCACAGTTATAGGTGGTAAAAATGATGAGGACGATAAAGACGGCGAAGATGAGGAAGATGAGGAAGAAGGGGATGAAGAGGAAGAAGCCGAGGAAGCAGACGAAGGGGACGAAGCCAACGAAGCCAACGAAGCCAACGACAGTGTTCGCAACGGGGCAGTCCGTCCGTCCTGGGCAAGGACGAGGACGGACGACATTTCGTCGTCCCGTCCGGTCTTTTCCTGAACTTGCCCGACAAGCAAGAGCCAATGACTAGGACGGACGGCATTGTGTCGTCCCACACCGTCCCACACCGTCCCCCGTCGTCCCCCGCCGTCCCCCGCCGTCTTCCGCTGTTTTCCGATGCTTTCCGCTGTTTTCCGCCGTCCCCCACCGTCCCCGGCGGTCTTATGTAGTTACCTGCCGTCCCCTGGCAGAAGTTGTCTCAGGTCGTGGGGCTCGTCGTCCTTGCTAATGACGGCCGTCCTGGGAATTAAAGGACGAGGACGGACTACATTTTGCCGTCCCGTCTCGTCCGGGGGTCTTGGCAGTCCCCCCGCCAGGCCCTACGGGGGCCCCGGACGGCTGAGAACACTGGCCAACGAAGCCAACGAAGCGGAGGAAGACAGTGAAGATGACGAACACGATGAAGGGGAAGAAGAGGAAGAAGATGATGACGAGGAAGATGAGGAAGAAATTAAGATCAAGCTGAGAATTAATTTCCGGAAGACCTTTCTTCGTAACCCGGTGAAAGCTAATGGTGAAGCCAACATTGTTCTCACCAGCGATGACATTATTAATTGTACTCAACGTCTTTGGAATTGCACCACTCGCAGTGCTGATACTGTAGGCTACCTTTCCTAACACTTTCCGAGATTCCATTTAAGACTAATTTACAAAGCAGTAGAGCGATTGCGGGTGGGGACGTGATTTGTGGGTAACTGTTAGGGGAATGCCGATCAAGTGTGGTGACATTGTAGCTAGATTAAACTTTCGATTCCACCGTCAAAACAGAAGAAAGTCTCAAACATTCATCCATCATATGTAGTGGGAGCCTTGTAATTCAACTGATATTCTTAAACTCAGCCCAAACCCGGCCTAAGTGATGTTATGCACGCCCAGCCCAACCGACAAAGAACGCCCGAGAGACACGAGAAACATTCAACCATGATATTAGAGTTGCTTGGGGAAGGTCTACTTTTATCTGGCAGATTCCCATGATGGGGTAAGCAAGAGGTAGAAATGAAAGCTACGTATTCGGTATCCGAGTGACACTTCGTGACTAGCTTCGGCGCCCCCATAAGTCCCTTCCTAGGGTGCAACAACTGACTCTTGCCGCCGCTAACGACTGCCAAAAATTGCCAGGTTGCCCGAAACAGCCTTCGCCTCTTGTGCCTTGCGTTCTTCTTTTATCATAGCACCTAGCGGGGGGCCGGACAACTGGGAGAACTGGCCGGGGGCCCCGGGGGGGGGGCTGCCAAGAGCCTAGGACGGACCAGGACGGCTATCTGTAGTCCGTCCGGGGGCGGCCTAAGGGTAGAACTGCTGTCTTTAGGAAGGACGGCGGGCACTACAGGGTGAGAGATGTTGGTGTTGGATATCTTGGGTTGTTCACCGAAGCTTAGTCATACTTCTAGCTTGGTTGCAACCAGCTATGCGCTCACTTGTCTTCCTTACACTTTCCACGGGGGTACCCCATCGTATTGACGTAAACATATTCTCCATCCACGCTCTGCAGCACAGGGTGCACCCCATTGGGCAGGAAACAAGGCACCAATAATAACTTGGACCCCTTAAATAATCCTTTGATACTCTTCTTTTCAGATGCGATATCCCCCTTCAGCCGTACCGAAAAGTCCTTGTTCACAGCATCTTCAATACTATCCTCCAGTGCCAACGAATTATCCCCCGACAACTACCGATTTCTTGAATAATAACAGCGCCTTCTCTGCCTCACCTACCGCTGCGCTCCTAGCCTGTGATCGCAAGAAGCTACTCCAGTTCTTTTCCTTGTCCGTAAATATCAATCGTACTTCAGTCTGAATCGGCTTTGTTGATTGATTGTCATCACAAGTTCTCACTCACACACCCGACAGCTTTACAGACACACTCTGTCTCTGAGATGAAAATACGGGACTGAAGCTCTTCCCTATTGATGTAAGTAATGGGAAAGGGACTTGGGATTGGTGAGAAATATCCATATCTAGGATAGTCCTTTCCTCCCGCTTTCCGAGCCGCAATGTTACCCTAGCGAACCTCAAAAAGGGGTCATCCTTAAAGGTGATTGTCTCAGGAGAGCTGGATTCCCGGATAGCCGACTTTAGTGCTGATTTATGTGTGGCAAAGCCAATTCAGTCAACGTCTTCATCTGAGTGCTACGATAAACCATCCTGCTTAACCTCAAATTTTCCGGATGCCCAGCGGAGGTATGGGGTTTGTTTTCTATGCTGTCTGAGCCTTTCCCTCCCTACTTCGTACGAATGAGGGGGCTAACGGGCAATTCGAAATGAGATATAGGCTCTCCTTTGATGCAATACCACTGTCAAAACCTATACCGAAAGGTCTGGCATGGTCTTCCCAAGGGTTCTGGAGAAAACGCTTCGCCGCAATCCCATTGAGGGCAGCAACGTATGATGCGAAACAATCCTTCGCTACACATCATTAGATCCTAGAATTGGCTCGTCGGACCAGGGTAGAGTGGGTAGATACCTTCATTCAAGAATCATATCTTTTCCTCCTAAATATCTTGTTGTAAAGTTATTCAATTGATTCCTTAATACTTGCAGTGTTCCCAGCCGTCCAGTCCGTCCATCTTCGGGGGAGGATGGGAGGCAGGTTTGATTTCCCGTTCGCTCCGATGTTCTTTCGTCTCTTTATTCCCTATATAGTAACTTATAGCTCAACGCAAATTTTATTCACCCTCCCCTTGGCAACGGTCTCTACCTCCAGAGTGGTTACGGTACAGTAGTCCTGGCGCTTGGGCTTCCGGTACTACCCGTTGAAATCATACATCTCCTAACGAATTCTTTCTGAATCATGCGAAATCATTCGTGCCGTCTCCCGCCGTTCCCGGGGGTCCACCACCACTCCCCTGAACCAACTGTTGGAAATGATCCACGGCCGGCCGAGTTCTTTACGTGGTAGAGGCGATAAAGTGTTTGCAGACCGCTTAATGGGTAGAGATACTGTGGACAGAGCTTCACTGAGAGTGAAGGCAAGAATGAGAATCAAAGGGAAAATGAGAGTTGTGTTAAGAGCAGTTTCGTTGGTTTTGTTTACTGTGTGGAACTTATTGAGTTAAGAGAGAAAGAAGAAACGAGAACAATGATTGGCTTATCATAACGTTTGCATAGTCCCAAGCCCCATCCAATTCATAAGTTCTATCACAGAATGCTCGTCTGCCGGCCCAAGCATCAGAATAATACGTAGGATAGGAGAGAACATGGAACGAGAAGGAAAATTGCAAGATAACCTATTTTTTTGAGAACGGAGAAGCCGGTAAGCCCAGCAATACCTCACCGTTTTCCCGTTCAACTGGTTAACATTTCCGAAGATGCGCTAATATTGTGGAAAATATGGTCTCCATAATGGAGAAACTCCACGACTACCAAACAACTGCACCTGCTACCGCGCGCCCCACTCGGTCTTCCCCGCGCCTCCCGCAGATGCAAAGCCCTCAGTTTCTAATCCCTCAGCAATCGCCACCGCGGAAGTTATCCACCTTTCAGCGCTACCGAAGTAGGGTCTTGGAATAGGCTAGCCCTCAGCCAGTCCGTACTCCTCCCGAGGACCTATCTACAATCAACGCGGCGTCGTCGGGAGAATACTTGATGGCCCCGGCACCCGATCCGCGAGCGGCTCCTTTATACTAGCCCATTCGTGGTGGGTATATCTTTGCCGATCCACAATACTATCTGCAGGCCTCTGCACCCCGCTCAGCCTATACAGAGTCGATATACAGCGCTCGCTCAGCAACCCGCAAACGCACGCTGCAAAACATGGAGGAGTCAGGAGCGCGGGCGCCGTTGCCGGCGATCGGGGAGAATTTTTTGAGTAATCCTCTATAACTCGATTTTGAGAGATACGTTGTCAAGTTGCTTCATGTATATTATCAATTTTGGGCTGTTGTCGCCTACACCACTGGCGTGGTTCGCGTTTCTTTTGTGATTCCTACATATGTCCTGGTCTGGTGCCGGTGGGTAGGTGTGCATGCCGTATTTTATTTTATTCTCAACTGGATAAAGGTGCAGGCTGGGCTTGTTGTATCATAGTATATTATCGAATGGAAACGGCGGGGCTGTTTGTGGCTGGGCCTTATTATTTTTCGGGAAATATAGATTCGGGTTTGTCTGGTATAAGGGTTTTCTAGAAATAACCTAATCGAGATTTCGGAAATCCTCTGCTACGAGCGCTGTACTAGTACAGTATCATGAAAAGTCGAGTGATAATTGAGTGGAGGTGACTGTCAACCTTTTGGAAACCGTGTTCACGGTCGTATTCTAATGTTCTCTGTTCCTGAGGTCACGAGTGACACCTCATAACAACTTGCCTCGCCCCCTGTCCCAACTCCCACTTCTACACCCTCCTTCTCTCGTCTCCTCTCTCTTCTCTTGCTTTTCTCTCTGTATCTTCTTATCTCGTTCGGTAGGCAATACAAGTTGTTCATTTGCGTTGGAGGCCGCTCTCCTCTTGAAATTTGTGGTACCGCTCTCTTCCACTGGTCCACTCCCAGCGCTTCTCAACACAACCATTCTGGATTAGGCTCAGGTGAGCACCAGAGTGGAAGAGGGGAGCCCGAGGGAACCAAGGGAATGAGGCTGGAGTTTGAAAAAAAAAAAAAGAGAGAGGGAAAAGAGAACTTGGAACTAGGTACGGAGTTTGCTTTTGTTTCGGTCGCTGGCTTGCCATCCGCGGGACGACCCCATTGTGTTTCTGTCACACGGGGGTGTGCAGTACTCTATTAATCTGTCTGATACCACAGCTCAGCCCTCTGTATAGCCTAAGTTTGTAGCATCCGCTAGGAGGAGGAGGAGGTATAATAATAATTGGTATCTAGAGCTTCTATGTATGTATGTAAGGAACTCTAGCGGTGAAGGGGAATAAATTCTGGGAGGAGCACTCGGCTTGTGTCCCTCAAGGTGGACTTTGTATGGACCTTTCCGCCTCTGTGGCCCAGAGTTCAGGCTAGTGTAATTGGGGCTCTCAATATATATATATTGTTATGGGAGAGGGTTGTAAGATATTTTTTGAATTTCTGTCCCATACATACACTTGTCGCTGGTCCAGCGAGGTGCATTTCAATCACGCCGCGAAATATGGGGTCTTTCAGTCACAAATATTTGGGCGCCCGGGGGCTTCTCAAGGATTTCGTTCAACGAATCAAAAAGGGCTGAAATCATTTCACGGGCGTACATTCAGTCCGTAATGCGTCAATAATGATAAATGTGGGCTGCGAGGATGTCCATCAGTAGCCGGGTTTTCACAATATCACTGAGTTGCGGTTTGCCTCCACTCACGGCCTTTTTTTGGCTCTTGCAAAGCACGTCATATATATCCTCTGAAATACTTTCCGTTTCACTTATAACCTGCTTCAGTATGGAGCCCAGCATACTCGAGTATATGCACGCCGAGCTATCATACATACAAAGTGGGCAAGTCACAGTGGAAGAAAATTCTCATCGTGACCGCCAAACTACCCCATAACATGACCCTACCCACACCCGTGTAAGTTAGAACATCTTGGCGCCAAGGCCTCCGGATAGTTTTGAAAACTGAAGTCACAACAGCCGGCTCCCCACCCCTCAACCTCCAGCAGGATACAACTGAACCGCCACCCTCAGGCAGGCTGTTCTTTGACACCGGCACCAGCGAACCTACATCCTTTTCTCCCCTATCTTACATCAACCTCTACTACCTGCTATTGCTACGATGTCCCTCCATCAGAGCGGTGTCGTTGCTCCCTCCACCACCCAAATGTTTGACCAGCGTGCCCCGCCCAAAACGGTAAATTATGCCAGGGATGGGTTGGTGGGTGTTGATCGCCTCCAATATCGTGGTTCCCGCTCTTTCAAGACAGCCATCAATAACCATCTTAACAGATTTCTGTTGAACGGAGCGCCTCAGTACGTGGTCTTTAGCCCTGTCACCCAAAAGGAGTTTGAGGAGATCATCAATATCCGCGACAAACAGTACAAAGGACTTCGCTTCATGTACATTGGCTCCGAGACAATCCTAATCATCAAATTGGGGCTTAGTGCAGTCCAAGAATTGGCCTACAGGTGGTTTGCCCGTTGCTTCCAAGAGAAGTTTTTCAAGATGGATCTTGATAGCGAGGTCGTGCCTATGGGGGCTGCAGGGTTTTCAGGGCCAGGGAGTGAAAAAGAGCCGGATACAGCATTTAAACCTAGCTCACGCCGTTTCGTAGATGATTGGCCAACCCTAGTGGTTGAATGCGGAGTTTCAGAGTCTCTCGCACGTCTCCAAGTCGACGCTAAATGGTGGTTGGAGAACTCGGCTGGAAATGTGAAAACCGTTATTGTTATTTCTTTCTCGGTACCGGAAAGAAACTTCCATCTGGAGAAATGGGAATTGGCAGTCACGCCCGATCCATCCGACCCTTCCACATTCCCGCCAACAATAACCCAGGAAGCCGACATCATTGGAGAAGAAGCCCACATCACTGCACAAGGTGTCACTAAGGCTAGCTTTGTGATAGATTTCACGAAAGTAATGCTTCGCAAGCCAGTGGTACGCCGCGGAGAAGGCAATTTTACCTTCAGCGAGAAGGATCTCATCGAATGGGCGGGCCGTGTCCGGAGGAGCTCTCAATAAGTCATACTCACCACCGGAGCACTGTAGCCTACCTTTCCTGACACTTTCCGAGATTCCATTTAAGACTAATTTTCTAAGCAGTAGAGCGATTGCGGATGGACCCCCTCCCCCTCCTGGTTCTGGTTCCGGGAGGAAGCTTGGTACAGTGGATAGCATTAGAGGCTCTGGTGGGTGCAGCGGCGGCAGCTGCAGCTAAACATTGCTTTTTATCAGGTCATGTCATGGTCGGAAAGCTCGTAGGATGGATGCCACGGGATACGTTTGATTTCTTATTCCTTTGGTTTTTATTCCTCCAATTAACTAGTACGGTACTCTTTTTTATACACACGGACTACTTTATTCTTCCCCTCTCATGGTATTCATCTATTTTGCTCAATTCATCTGCTCGCAAAATACCTTTTTCAATGCCAGTTCGCGGTTCATTCACCAACTTAAAATCAAAACCATTCCATTACTCGCCAGACCCAATCAATCTCTACTCATTCTGTTTTGGCTCCGTTTGTTCCTCCTAAATTGAAACCCGTATAAGACTCACAATAGGCAGCATTACAATTCACACCTCTGTGGTTAGCTTGCTATCGAAACTCGTGATCAATAACCGTGCCAAGGTTCCCGCCACTTTGAAAGATGCTAAGTGACCTTCAAAGTTTGACAGCACTCCAAGGGAGTGTCCGACAGCTCAACGAGGTGGACAGCCTAAGGGGACTTTTATCGTACATGAGTAGAAACATTGACAACTAAACGTCCAATATCACAAAAGAAGAACTTCTGAAGCCTTTATTTCTTACTCTTAGCCTTTATTGCTATTCACAGTCACGGTTGTTTCAAAATTTCCTTCCATTGTTTCTTCATCTTGGTTTCCACCACTCTTTGGCCTAGAAGACTAAGTTTTACAAGGTAATGCAAGGCCTCTGCAGCCTTATCAGTATTCTTTCTTTGGCGTGTGTCGGTAGGTTGTGTTGCTGGCATTATGTTGGATTTTGACCTCGCAAGTGTTGGAGATATTTTTTTTATAGCGATAGTTGTGTTGTACGAAAACTCATGCACTTTTGTCCTCCGGTGTAGCTTAATATCATCGCAAGAGCAACCTTGAACCACACCTTATCCGGGATTCCCTCCCACCAAGCCATCTCAGCCACTGAAAATCGTCCAGATCATCCATCCATCTTATCGTGCTCTGTTCCTAGGGAGCAAGCAGCAATTCCTACCGAAAACTATGAGAAAATAAAGGAAGGAAGAAGGGGGAAATAAAAGGCTAGGGAGCAATCTTTTGGCATATCTTTTAGTAGAGAAATGAAAACACTTGCTTTTCCGGTGGATCACCATGATAGGGTAAGCAAGAAGTAGAAATGAAAGCCACGTACTCTGTATCCGAGTGACACCTCGTGACCGCATACGTCGCCCCCCTCTCGGGCTTTGATATTCTTCGTTCTTGTGTCACCCTTCCCTCCTTCTCTTAATCTGTTTATCATTGTCCCTCAGATACTCTCCCCCCTCCCCCACCCCCCTGATCCGCCTATCACCGATCTCCAGTTACTCTCCTCCCTCTCTCCCTCCGCCATTAAGCTCTTTATCATTGTTCTGGGCCCCACACCTGCCCCTACAACCGCCCCACCCCCAAAATTCAAAAACGTCATGGTTGGCGCAGTTCACGAATTTGCCAATGGGATTTTTTCCCAGTGCATTGACCTCAAACTTCTTGCGATGAATATGCTTGGCGAAATCGAGCCACTGGGGGGGGCGCAAACTTGTCAATCCAGTACGTTTCCGTGACAACAATAGCCGAAGATGAAAACGGAGAATTGGAGTTGGTGGAGATATACAATCAGGATGGCCATAGATCCCCGGCGAGTATTATGCCTGAGGGGCAGGTTTTTACTGTGAAGGAGCCGTATTTCAAGACGGCCTCCGATGGTGGGGCGAGCATCCGCGTTGATGATGTCTCGGATGTTATATTCTTAGAAGGTGAAGATGAAAGGATTCCGGAGAATTGGCGGCCAAGGATTAGGCTATTGGCGAGGAGATCATTGGATTAGAAGGAAGACGGGAATAGGTTTTATAGGGGGAAACAATATTTTGAAGCTGCTCAATGGCAGGTACTAGATTGCGAAGCTAGTAAGATCCATTACTAGGGGTGATTATCGGGCAGGCCCCTGCGACGGGGCTCGCGAGTGGCCTTAGCCAGAGTTAAGGGAGACCGCCAGGTTTTGACGTAGCTAACCCTTCACCCGGAAGGGGGTGCATCTCAATAAATTTTATTGGAAGAGTTTGAGCTGAGCTATGCTAACTTCCTAAAGTTACACAAAAAGCCTCGAAATCATTGAGCCTGGCTCGGCATCCAACACAATTCTCCTTCTTAACCGCGCCCAAGCATACCTTGAACTAGGCTACAATGAGAAAGCCCTCACAGATGCTGACAAGGTCTTCTCCTACGAGCTACTAAATCTAAAAGCTCTTTATCGCAGTGCGCTACCTTGCTACGAGGACGGCGACTACGAGTGTTCCAAAACCCGGCTTGTGAAGCTATTAAAGGAGTTTCCGGAAAACAAAAATGCAAAGGAAAGGCTTATCCGGACGTTCCAACGTTTGCGAGAGCAACGAACGGAGTATGAATTCTTAAAAATGAGAAATGAAGTCAAAGAGTGGGGGGAGAAAAGAGGCAAACTCGACTGTGCAGAGTATGGGCCGGTTAGGGTTGGGGACGCGGGGAATAAGGGGAGAGGACTATTCGCTACCCGAGATGCGAAGTTTGGGGATTTGCTGCTTCGTTCCAAGGATTTTAATGTTTGCCACAAGGAGGTTGCGAATACTAAGCTCGCTATTCTGTTTAACCTTAAGGCTAGGAAGGGACGGGCCGGCACGCATTCTCAACTTGTCCAGGAATTGATCCAAGTGTTATACCACAACCCGAAGAAGGCGAAAGGGTTTTATGAACTAAACAGCGGAGATTATCAAAGAGTTCCGAAAGAAATGGTTGACGGATTGCCGGTCGTCGACTTGTAAGTTCTTAGCAATACTCTAAAAGGGCCCCGGTTGCTAATGATATCAGACATCTAGCGATGCGCATCATGTTAAGGAACTGTTTTGGTTGTAAACGGCTTAGTTTTGTTAATGATAATCCCGGAGGCCTTTTTAAAGAAAAATCTGAGGTGGAAAAAATGATCGCTAAGGCGTCACCTTCGAGCACCACGGGGGGCTCCAGAATCTGGATAATGCCCTCATATATCAACCACTCCTGCTGGCCAAATTCCGTTCGTTCATTCCTCGGAGATCTCCTCATAGTCCATGCGGCAAGGGGCATCCCAGAAGGGGAGGAAATCACTATGACTTACTTTGACAACGAATCCGGAGTGCAAAAGCGCCAAAAAGCGTCACACTCGGGGTGGGGTTTTAACTGCGAATGCACCCTCTGTGAGATCGAAACCGCCGAATCGCAGGAGGTCCAAGCCAAGCGCCAAGAGCTGAGAAAGCATCAAAGTTCAAAATCTACCTCGAGCAACCGGTTAAGAAGACAAATTCGGGAATCGCACCCATGATGGCGCTGATAAAGGGCATCGAGGCAACCTATACTAAGCCCGAATTCATCCACCCACGCGTCCAGCTGCTCCCACCAACTATCCTACAAACGTTCCTCGTGAGGGCAGAGCGTCCGCCGGATGTTTCCCTCTTTGCAAAGGAGATGCTTAATGGACTGGGGTTCAATATTGCAACTAAGGGGGGGAAGGTAGTGATTGAGAGATATGGGTACATGTGTTATCCGGTCATGCACCTGTTTGTGCATGTTATTACAGCGGGGGCGATGATGGGCGATCTTTGGACTGCCACGCTATGGAGGAACGCTATTGCGAAGGTTTATGAAGTGCTTGCCGGTGAGAAGGAGACGTTTTTCGATGTTTTCGGGAGAGTGATCTTGCAGGCTAGGCTGCCATTTGATCGAGTCTATTTTCTTTTTATATTGCTTTCCAACCTCCTTAAAGTACTCTTTTCTTTATGTCTTTTCTAGGGCGGACATCCTAATACATTCATTGGTGGTCACTCGTACATGTTTCCCAGGTGAAGTTTTCTGTGACTTCGGGGGAGCTGGGGGGGGGCACATTGCTACCCCCTGTAACAGATCCTTCCTCTGCGATTATCAAATTGCGCCCGAGAACCTCCTCTTTTCCATGTATGAAACGAGGCAGTATTGCTCAAGATACTGGTCAAATCCGTCCCCTTGTCTCTCCGCGTAAAAGCTTTCCACTCTGCGGGGTCCATAAAAGCATTTGTCGACCAGAGGCCGGAAGTGATGACTTTAGGAGCGGTTACCTGCTTTCCATGCACGGCCTCCAGAACCACACTATCTGGGATAAGGTTGCTGCGCGTTGGCTACTCCAGATCTTCCCGTATGCAGACATGCCGGGGGCGTGCGAAATTGAGTTTTCTATACTGGTACTGTACTCGAGGGGTACCGTAAAAACTTGAAATCCGCCATCGGATTATCAGCCATGATCGGCGCGTTAGCCCCGGATAGGTTTAGCCCGATAAGTTAATGGAATTGAGAATACCAGTTAGCAAGATCCAAGCTGTCGAGTGGACAGATCTTCTACTCTGTTGGGAAAATACAATCCCTCTCCGGATGGCTTGACTCAGAATCCGAAGATCAGAGAACTGCTTGGTATGGCGGACCCCAAGAGTTTTTGCGGTAACTTACGCTTGGCAGGAAGGACAGAGGTTAGCTGTGGAGGGTTGGTTGATAGTTCAACCCCCCCTCCAACAGCAGACTACTTACACACAAGTGCCGAGTCGATGTTTCCACACCAACGGTCTCGCTACCGGACACCCTAAGGGAACAGCGACAGGAGTGTAGTAGGGTAAGAATTTTTGATCAAGCCGGATTCGAGGTGGGATTAAGTATCGTATCATACAGGTATCGTATGAGTGGGACGGCAAACTAGGCGTTCGGAGGCTGACGGTTTACCTCGATTCACTTGGGGTGTGGTGCCGAAGCGCCCTTATTCGCTACGGTGCGGGCACTAGCAATAGATCTGCTGCCCCGGGGAATGCGCCAGGGGATATATTTTTAGGATGATTTTGTGGTAGAGTTGTAATACCGGTATCGTGGTTGCTAATGCAGCCTCGAATGTCTTACCTTGGTAGGTGGTTCCAGGGTTACCGTGGCAGGTAGGGTACGGGGTACAGCGCTTAAGTTTTGTGGGTTCCGCGGGGGGGGCGCTTCCCTTACCCCCTGGTATGAGATCAGCACACCTCTGCTTGTGAAACCTACAAAACTTAGGAGCTGTGCCCCCGGATTCCACTAGGTTCAATTCCAGGGTGTCCGGGTTGCTGGGATTAAATATTTGGAATATTGAATGCTAGTGCTTAAAATACTCGAGTACAGGACATCCCTCGAGCGGGGTGCCGGATTTGGCTAGGTGCTGAACAGTAATCCCGGCACAACACAACTGGTGGCCTAAAACCTGCAGGAGCCAATGATATCTCGAGTGGAAATGCGGCACTGGCCCCTTCCCCGCTCAATTTTCGAGGCCGCCTAAAATAATTCACATGTGTCTCCCGTCGCGAAATCGGCAGACTCAGTGGGCTGATGGATGTAATCCCACCCGATAGCTATTAGCGTAGGATAGTTAGTTCAGCGCACGACCGGGTTGTGGGCCGTGACCGTTGTTCTGTGGGGTTTTCCCATTATGTGGGTTCTTCCTGTTTTATTGAGTGCCCTCTCTACTTGTATTAAATTTTAGTCTCTAGCTAGTTGGTGGAGAGCTCCTCTCGTCGAACACCTCCACTCCATCACATCACCACCGCTACGAAGTGCTTTTCTCTTGTGCGACGCGCGAACCTGCTGCGCTACCTCGGTTGCCATTGAGCTGTGAGCGAGTTGCCATCCGAGTCTCGCCATCAAGGGCAATATGTTTAGATACGAAGAACCTTCAGAGGAAGACCAATGGCGTGGTTATTTCAACAGAGCGGAGGAGATTTTCAAGGCGGCAGAAGCCCGCAAGGGCCAGAAACCTATTAATAAACCATCACGGTTTCAGTATATTTTCCAACACAATTTGCAGGACGAGGCTCAGAGGAAAACAAGAGTCGCTGGGTCGGATGAAGGCATGACCACAATTTCATTCAACATAGCTTACAACGAGCACCCGCCTTGCACCATCCCGTTTGCTACTCTAGAGAAAAGGTTTATAGGCGATTTAAGGCTCGAGATTGCCCATCGTGGGAGTTACCTAATGCTCAGAGCGGTTGTCAATCCCATCAAGTATGTTTCCATAACAACGGTCGCCGAAGATGAGAATGGAGAAGTGGAGTTGGTCCAGGTATATAATCAAGATGAGCGCAGATCTCCGGAGAGTATCATGCCTGAGGGGCAGGTTTTTATTGTGAAGGAACCATATTTCAAGGGAAATGCCGGAGGGGGGACGAGCATCCGCGTTGATCATGTCTCCGACATTATATTCTTAGACAGTGAAGATGACAGGATTCCGGAGAAGTGGCGGCCAAGGATTAGGCAATTAGAAACGAGACCGCTGGACTGGAAGGATGACGGGAATAGGTTTTATAAAGAGAAACAGTATTTTGAAGCTGCTCAATGGTAGGTACTAGATTCTGTAACCTTGCGATTCATTTCCCGGGAGTGGATATTGAGCAGGCTCTTACTGGGGTCATGTATGACTCCAGCCCGAGCCAAAGGAGACCAGTGCCAGTCTATAGTCAACCCTTGACCCGGACGAGGGGTGCATCTCAACAAACTTGATCAAACATGTTCAAGGCGAGCTCTGCTAACTTGATAAAGTTACACAAAAGGCCTCGAAATCGTTGAACCTGGCTCGGCATCCGACATAGTCCTCCTTCTTAATCGCGCCCAAGCATACCTAGAACTTGGCTACAATGAAAAGGCCCTCCAAGACGCCGACAAGGTCCTCTCCTACGAACCACTGCATCAAAAGGCACTTTATCGCAGCGCCCTAGCCTGCTACGAGGACGGCGACTACGAATCCGCCAAAGCCCGGCTTGTGAAGCTACTAAAAGAGTTTCCGGAAAATAGAAATGCAAAGGAAAGGCTCCTCCGGACGTTCAGGAGGTTGCAAGAGCAACGAACGGGAGAGTATGCATTCCTGAAAATGAGAAATGAAGTGAAAGAGTGGGGGGAGAAAAAAGGCAAACTCGACTGCGCAGAGTATATTGGGCCGGTTAGGGTTGGGGACGCAGGGAATAAGGGGAGAGGACTATTCACTACTCGAGATGTGAAATTTGGGGATTTGCTGCTTTGTTCGAAAGCTTTTAGTGTTTGCCACAAGGAGGTTGCGAATACTAGGCTTGCTGTTCTGGTCAACCTCAAGGCCAAGAGAGGACAAGAGGGCACGCATTCTCAACTTGTCCAGGAATTGATCCAAGTATTGTATCACAACCCGAAGAAGGCGGAGAGGTTTTATGAACTAAACAGCGGAGATTATCAAAGAGTTTCGAGAGAAATGGTTAACGAATTGCCGGTCGTCGACTCGTAAGTTCTTAGCAATACTCTAAAAAGGGTCCGGTTGCTAATGATATCAGACATCTAGCGATGCGCATCATGCTAAGGAACTGTTTTGGTTGTAAACGGCTTAGTTTTGTCGATGAGAGCCCCGGAGGCCCGTTCAGGGAAAAAACCGAGGTGGAAAAAATGATCGCCGAAAAGTCACCTTCGGACATCACCGGGGGCTCCGGGATCTGGATAATGCCCTCATATATCAACCACTCCTGCTGGCCAAATTCCGTTCGTTCATTCCTCGGAGACCTCCTCATAGTCCGCGCGGCAAGGGACATCCCCGAAGGGGAGGAAATCACGATGACTTACTTTGACAATGAATCCGGCGTGCAAAAGCGCCAAAAAGCGTCAAACTCGGGGTGGGGTTTTAACTGCGAATGTACCCTCTGCGGGATCGAAACCGCCGAATCGCAAGAGGTCCAAGACAAGCGCCAAGAGCTAATGGAGAAAGCATCAAAGTTCAAAATCTACCTCGAGCAACCGGTTAAGAAGACAAATTCGGGAATCGCGCCCATGATGGCGCTAATAAAGGGCATCGAGGCAACCTATACTAAGCCCGAATTCATTCACCCACGCGTCCAGCTACTCTCACCAACAAATATCCTACAAACGTTCCTTGTGAGGGCGGAGCGTCCGCCGGATGTTTCCCTCTTCGCGAAGCATATGTTAAATGGACTGGGGTTCAAGATTACAACCAAGGGGGGGAAAGCGGTGATTGAAAGATATGGGTACATGTGTTATCCGGTCATGCACCTGTTTTTGCATGTTATTACTGCGGGGGCGATGATAGGCGACTTTTGGACTGTAAAATTATGGAAGAATGCCGCTGTAAAGGTTTATGAGGTGCTTGCCGGTGAGAAGGAGAGCTTTTTCGATGCTTTTGGGACAGCGCTCTTGGAGGCTGGGGTACCGTTCGATTGAGTTTCTTCTTTCTTTCTGTTTTTTGTGACGCTTTCCCACATACTTAAAGGACTATTGTGTTATTTCCTTTCCTCCTCTTTTGGTTTGAGGTGCGGTTTATTCCTTAGCGCCTTGGTATCTCCTGTATGTTTGTACTTCTCTTGTCGCACTCCTCCTTGTTCCGCAGGTAGCGGCTTCTGGTGGGGCTATTTTAAATTATCGATCGTCCTTGGTTCTGCAGCCCGTAGGGGGTTTTTTTTTAGGGCGGAGACCCAAATATATTTACTTGCGGTCACTCACATAGTCCATGGCTCCTTGATTTCTGGAGACCACATTGCTGCTTTCTGCAAGAGATATTTTTTGCACGGTTGCCGAACTACACCTGAGAACCTCCTCGATTCCATATATAATATTAAACGAGGTAGTATTGCTCAAGCTATGGGCCATATCCTCCCTGTCTCCGTGAGTATAAAACAGTTTCCTCCACAAAATTCATTTCGATATCTCCAAGCAGCGGCTAAAATTTAGTGGGACTGCATTCCGAGAGAAGGTGGGACTATTAGCACGCCATGGGACAGTGGCGAAGTGAATTAACTCCAAATCTTGGTTACCGGTAACCCGCAGCTCAGACCCAAGAGGTCGAACTTATGTGGAGTTTACCCCATTGCACAGGCACATGATTCTGCCATAACTAATGTTATCAAGCTTACTAGTTGCTATGCTCGGTAAACCGGCTGAATAGAAATGGGGTCTTACGCAGGGGGGGTAGTTTTCGGCATCCTGTCGACCGGCACTTAAATGTTGTGTTAGGAGGGGTAGCGGGGGAAGGTGGTAACCTCCTGCGCGACGGCGGCTTAAATGCAAAGACCGAACCCATCGCAGCTCCAGACTTTATAATGGTCTAGCCGGGTGTTTTCTGTTAACCAAAAGCATTAGAATAGGTGAGGGGGGTTACCGGTCCACGCTTTCCATCCACGCCCCCCCGCACCACACAATTTCGAATGCGATTACCGCGCTCCAGCTGCTCAAGACCCAGGTGGAGATACTAGCAGTGTGTGAAATTGAGTTTCTCATATCATACTCAAGAGGTAGGCTTGACAAAAGGGCGGAGATTGGTGGTGGAGGGCTTGTTGGCAAGGATTCGCTTAAAGTGTGCTGCCAAAGCACTTTTCTCCTCTGCAAATACCAGACTAGAAATAGGCTTGTCATCTGTGACAATGTACTAAGTGAGATTTTTTTAGACGATTGTATGGTGAAGTAGTACTAATGCAGTCCGAGGCATCGTGTCTTAGCACTTGGTTCCAGCGCCACCCCATAGAGTAGAGCACAACCACTACAAGAGTATCAGACTTCCGGGATTAAATATTTTAAAAATCCAACGCTGGTACTTAGTGTCCATCTTCTCGGCTAGCTGCCCTTATCTCTATCCCCAGCCGTAATATTAATCGGCAAATGCTATCGGCATAGGATACCGTTTTGGGGCGGTATTTGGGCTCGAGTTGAAGTATTAGCAGCGGAACAAGGGAAATTTGGTAGCCTTGTGTTGGTGGCTGAGGCTTGCGAGGTTCAGCACTCATCTGGATGATGGTTGGGTGAATTGACATGAGCACGAGTCCTCGATATAAGCGGAATACACCTCCGGGTTCCACTCCTTGGGTCCCGAGCTTAATAGGGAATTTTCGGACATGTTGCTGGCGTGGAATATACGGTCCGGGAGAGGTAAAGATACTGGAATTGCACTTGAGGGGTCTTCCTGGAAGCCTATGAGGCTTAAAGCCTGTCTATCTAGCTATGGAAGTGTAAGGCGGGGGTGGCTACCCACACGGCACTCGCCAAGATGATGAGCAGCCCAAGGGTTTTGCACTAAAAACGGCAGTATCCAAGATCCTCCAGCCACTCATCCAGTGAAGCAATCCAAGCCGAACCTTTCCCCTGGATGTGAAACAATTACCTGTATCTTACTCTCCAACCTTTTAGACCTCTATATCTAAGCCTAGCTAAGGGATTATTAAGAGAGCCTGCCCCTGGTTGGTATATTGGGCTTGGTTCAATTTCCGACAATTTTGTATGGAAGATAGTAAGGCTTGGCGCTGTTTCAACTTTAGCCTCACAATATCGCATGCGAAAGCAGCCGATAATTCCATAGTTCCTTGATAGTCTAGAAGCACCAGGGAGATGTTAGGAAGGAACTCAGACCATACTACCAATTTTCAAAATTTTTATAGCTTCAGGATGTATTGAACGGGGGCGTGATATGGCATGGTTTGGGGTGCTCTATGCTATCCTACCAACTATTGTTTCTCTCTAGCCTTGTGCCGTAATCCTGGCGCATCGCAATTGGGGGCCTGAAACCTTTAGGAGCCAATAATGCCGGCAGTAGAATTACCTCGGGAGGGGCCCAAATAAACAAGCCCTTTCCCCCGCCATTTTTCAAGAAACTGCTCGAGATAATCCACATATGCCTCTCACCGTGAAATCGGCGACTCACTGAGGGCAAGATGTTTAGATACGAAGAACCTACATTCGGAGACCGGTGGCGTCACTTCATGAACAGAGCGGAAAGAATCCTCCAAGAGGCGGAATCCCGCAAAGGCCAGAAGCCCCATAATAGACCTTCACGGTCGCAGCATATTTTCAGACACAACTATTTTAGCGAGAAGGGTCAGGAGGAATCTGGGAGCGATGAGTCGGAGGAACATACACTTAGAGTTTTAACCAACATCGCCTACAACGAACACCCACCTTGCATCGCCCCTTTTACCACTCTGGAGAAGAAATTCCTAGACGATTTAAGGCTTGAGATTGCGCATCGTGGGAGTTATATACTACTGAGAGCAGTTGTCAATCCGAACAAGTATGTTTCTGTGACAACAATAGCCGAAGATGAGAACGGAGAAGTGGAGTTGGTGGAGATATACAACCAGGATGGCCGCAGATCCCCGACGAGTATTATACCTGAGGGGCAGGTTTTTATTGTGAAGGAGCCGTATTTCAAGACGACCTCCGATGGAGGGGCGGGCATCCGCGTCGATCATGTCTCGGATGTCATATTCTTAGAAGGTGAAGATGAAAGGATTCCGGAGAATTGGCGGCCAAGGATTAGGCTATTAGCAAGGAGATCATTGGATTGGAAGGAAGACGGGAACAGGTTTTATAAAGAGAAACAGTATTTTGAAGCTGCTCAATGGTAAGTATTAGATTGTGAGGGCACTAGGATTGATTTCCAGGAGCGGATATTGAGCAGGCCTCAGCCAGAGTCGAGGGAAACCGCCGGTCCTTTTCAGTGATTAACCCTTGACTTTGGTGAGGGGTGTACCTCAACAAGCCTTATTAAAAGTGTTCAAGGAACTCCACTGACTTATTAAAGCTACACAAAAGGCCTCGAAATCGTTGAACCTGGCTCGGCATCCAACATAGTTCTCCTTCTTAACCGCGCCCAAGCATACCTTGAACTAGGCTACAATGAGAAAGCCTTGATGGATGCTGAAAATGTCCTCTCCCACGAACCAACCAACCCAAAGGCACTTTACCGCAGCGCACTAGCTTGCTACGAAGGCGGCGACTACGAATCCGCCAAAGCCCGGCTTGTGAAGCTATTAAAGGAGTTTCCGGAAAACACAATTGCAAAGGAAAGGCTTATCCGGACGTTCCGGCGTTTGCGAGAACAACGAACGGGAGAGTATGAATTCTTAAAAATGAGAAATGAAGTCAAAGAGTGGGAAGAGAAAAGAGGCAAACTCGATTGTGCAGAGTATGTTGGGCCGGTTAGGGTTGGGGATGCAGGGAATAAGGGGAGAGGACTATTCGCTACTCGGGACGTGAAGTTTGGGGATTTACTGCTTTGTTCCAAGGCTTTTAATGTTTGCCACAAGGAGGTTGCGAATACTAGGCTTGCTATTCTGTTTAACCTTAAGGCTAGGAAGGGACAGGCCGGCACGCACTCTCAACTTGTCCGGGAATTAATCCAAATGTTGTATCACAACCCGGAAAAGGCAAAGGAGTTTTATAAGCTGCACAGCGGAGATTATGAAAGAGTTCGGGGAGGAATGGTTGATGGGTTGCCTGTGGTTGACTCGTACGTTTCCGAGATACGCTCTAAAGGGTTTCGATTACTAATGACATTAGACACCTGGTGATGCGCATCATGCTGGAGAACTGTGCCAACTGTACACGGCTCAGTTCTATCGATGATCCTCTCGAAAACATGTTCAAAGAGCCAGCCGAGGAGGAAAAAATGGCTGCCGAGACCTTACCTGCAGGTACCGCTAATGGCTCAGGCCTCTGGATAATGCCCTCATATATCAACCACTCCTGCTGGCCAAATTCAGTTCGTTCATTCCTGGGAGATCTCCTCATAGTCCGTGCAGCAAGGGACATCTCCGAAGGGGAGGAAATCACTATCACTTACTTTAAGAACGAATCCAGCGTGCAAAAGCGCCAAAAAGCGCTCTACTCGAAATGGGGTTTTAATTGCAAGTGCACCCTCTGCGAGATCGAAGTCGCCGAATCGCAGGAGGTCCAAGATAGGCGCCAAGAACTAGTAGAGAAAGCATTAAAGTTCGAAGTCTACCTCAAACGATCGGTTGAGAAGACAAATTCGGGAATCGCGCCCATGGTAGCATTGATAAAGGGCATCGAGGCAACCTACACCAAGCCCGAATTCATTCACCCACGCATCCGGCTACTCTCGCCAAGAAATATTCTGCACACGTTCCTCGTGAGCGCAGAGCGTCCGCAGGATGTTTTCCTCTTTGCAAAGGAGGCGCTGAATGAGTTGGGGTTCAAGATTACAACCAGGAGGGGGAAGGCGGTGATTGAGAGATATGGGTACATGTGTTATCCTGTCATGCACCTGTTTGTGCATGTTATTACAGCGGGTGCGATGATGGGCGATCTTTGGACAGCGGTATTATGGAAGGACATTGCTGTAAAGGTTTACGAAGTGATTGTCGGTGAGAGGGAGAGCTTTTTCGATGCTTTTGGGAGGGCGCTCTTGCAGGCTGGGGTGCCTTTCGATTGAGTTTATTTTTTCGTTCTTTCACGACGCTTTCCAGCCTTCTTAAATGTTCCCCCGTTATCCCCTTCCTTCTTCTTTTGGTTCTGATGTCTAGTTTATGGTCAAGCGCCTGGCTATACAATATATCTATATCTTTTTTTTAACACGTGCTTCTTTGTTCTGACTGAAGCGGCTACTGATGGGTCCATTTCAAGCTATCAATTGTTTATAGCGCTGTGGGCAGTAAGTTATTTTCTAGGGCGGAGATCAAAATATATTCATATGTAGTCACTCGCATATGTTTCCTAATAGGGGCGCCTAGCAACCACACCGATGCTGGAGCACACCAGAGGTGGGGGGTTTCGAGCTGTCATTAGAGAGTTTGCGCGAGAGGACCTAGGTAGCGGTGGCAGAAAAATAACTCTAGGTCCAAGAACGAATCCACCCAAGAGGTGTAGGTATTGTTCCATATCAAAAAAAACGAACGCGCCCAGGTAACTATTAGAATTAGATAAGCTACTCGCTTATTAGGATTGGCTGTTAGGATAGTAAAAGTTTTTCCCCGTTGCTACCTTGCCGCGTTCGGTTTTTTTCTTTTGATATGATATGTGACAATAGCTTGGGGGGCGGGTGCTTGGGGTGGGTGGACTAATATCACATCGCCCTCGAATTTGTTTCCTGATCAAATTTAGATTTCCGGGCTATTGCTGGTTGGGTATTGACCGTGCTGCCTGGCATGGGGGTGGTAGTAATCTATAACTATGTACCTAATATTATGACTACTATAACCACCAGAACCCCCTATATAGATGGTAAAGAAAGATGTGAGTGTGTAAGGGACACAATTGATTATCAAGCATTTTCACCCTATCATTACTAATACAGCTGGTACCTGACTTGCATAGCTGGGAATCCCGGTTTGGAGCAGCAATTAATTGCGGCTCACATGATAGTACCACCCACTGGTGAAGGAGATATTAATATCTCCCCAAACCTTGTCACAGCATTGGGAAACATCAAAATGGCCAAAACACATTGTCCAATTTTCCAAAGCCGAACAAGTGTATTGAAAAATGACTAAGTAGGGAGTGGAAGGGGAGGTAAAGAGAACCCTAAACGAAGGGTCCAAAAAGGAATACTAAACCATTACAAGCTTCTTGGGCCCCGATCAACTTATTCCACAGCCGAAGGTCTTAGTGAAGTTGTCGCTACCCTTCTCACAGGAGATCGCTACCACAGATGTATCCCAAGGTGACAATAAGGGCACATAGAGGTTAGGTAGGGGCGGCGGGTGGGCAATAAAGAAAGCGAGCTGTATGAAGAATGGTGATCTCATGGTCGGGGGAGCTGAAAGGTGCTACATGTACCGGGGGTCCACGGACCCAGCGTCTTTGAGCTACACTATGCCCCCGCTCTGGCCCAGCAACCGGCCGTGCCTTTTTCCACCAACCGCCGAGAGACGGCTTCTGCCTCCGAGCGGGATCCGGTGTGCTTTGCCCAATCGGCAATGGGTTTTTTTCAACCCGCATTGTGGTTGCTGATTGATTATTCCGCTGCAATAAGATTTCCTCAGGACTAATAAGCCCTATTTTATACTTCTTCTAGGTCTCACCGTCCACCCGGGTGTCCAAGGTCCCTACGTAAACCGAAAATAACCTGTTTTCCTACCCCGATGCCTCCTTGCACAAGCTCTATACCACCCAACCACCACGGGCAGAAGAAACATAGAAGATATTCAAAAAGTAACTAGCTATAATAGCACCCACACGGAGGAGCGTGGGACTTTTTCCTTCCATTTGTCCTGAGCAGTGACGAGTTAAATGTCCTTTCTATCAAGATACCTTCCAAGACCTGCGTTTTTGTACGGAAAATATACATTACAACACACCTTACCCAGTTCGCGTGTCCGCAGTTCTGTACAAACTGCAGACAACAGCCCGAAATGAATATATAATAATTATTATATAATACGAGGCAGGTGCCAAAATTGATAAGTGCAGTAATCCAAGAGTTTTGCGCTGAAAACAGCAGCCTTCACGACCCCCAGCCGTTAACCCAGTGAAGTAATCCAAACCACATTTCCCTCTGTATGTGGAAATTTTTTCTGGGTTTTAATTTCCGGCCCTTTAGAACTCTCTATCTAAACTGGCTGGGGAATCAAGGGAGCCGTGGTCGGTACTGTACTCGTACGGTACGAAAACTCATGCACTTTTGTCTTCCGGTGTATCCGGGTGTCGCTGTTGACAGGGCCCCCGAATAATCACCCACTTGGCCCTCCGCCCGGATTGGAAAGCGTTCACGCTCAATAAAGATGTCGAACCCCTCGCCAGCCTTGTTTACTCTCTCATGAAGACAGGTGGTGAACATCCTACCCCCATCCTTGTATTACCTCAAGCAATCAGTTCTAAATCCATCCAAACATCGCGAACTGTCTCTCTTCCGAGGTCTAACAGATCAGTCCTAGCATTATCCGCGATTGAATCTATGAAGGAAAGCCTTAGCCGGCGCTGCGAGGCTAATATCACTGGAGGGGTGAACTCTTTACTCGTCATCCTGTTGCAGCGCTTAAGCGACCTAGTAACGGAAATACTGTAGATATATCAGGAATGTGCCCTGTATTTTCTGGAAACTAAGAGCCCATTACCTAACCCTCTATCTAGTTTGATAATTTTGGTGATAAAACTCGACCGGCGTCCCAACCGGCATCATGTTCCCATAGACGGTGCAAAGGCGTTGACACGATGCTCCACCGTCCTAGATCTTGTTGCCAGATGGTCAATACAGTTAGCCGGGTGTGGTTGGCCCTGTTGTGGGAGTGCGGAGGATCGCTTAGGAGATATGCAGGTGGTTCGGATACGGGAGACTGTTCAACGATAGGTTATACCGACATGTCTTCCTTCTATTATCACGAGAGTACGGAGGAACAGGGGCGTGTAGGGAAATACAGAGATAGGTAATTCATGGAAGGATAAGGACACGGTATTTGTTTTACTTACACGCCTGCCCTTACCATTAGTTTGGCCCGAGATAATTGTGAGCATGTGAATGCACGAAGTGCGAGCGGCGACAGTTACATTTCATATCCTTCCTAAGGAGTGCCCAAGTCCCACGCAGATTCTCTTAGTCTGTCGTCTACTTCGGTGCGATGCATATAGCTCCCAAATTGACAAAAACATGACGTTGCCTCGTGGGTGGTTTGCAAATTCAGTCTGCCCTGGATGTCAGGCAACCGCAAGCAATGTTGCAGCGAAGGGGGGAGGGGGTTGGATCGGAAGTGATATAAGGACTGCGGGACAGTCTTCACCGTACCCACGACCAAACTGGGAGGCGACGAACAGGGGTATTTGGTGCTCAAAAAAAGAAATCGTCAAGGTTAGGGTTATAAACATTACTCGAGTACTAGTAATTAATCCCTGTTCGTCCCCCGCCCAGTTTCGTCGTAGGCACCGTAGGTGAAGACTGTAGGAACGCGCTTTTTCGAACCGGGGGGTTACAAGATACAACCCTTTCTGGCAAGGGTGGTAAACAAGGTAAACAATGACATTCTCAGGAAAGGAAGCAAAATGTAGCAGAAGAAACAAATAAGCTAGCACCAGTATAATACTCCTCTTTCCCTACATCTGAGCAATAAATAATCATACTTCCAGGCTGAAAGTAGAAATTCCGATAAAACATCCTGCGATTTTGACTTAATAAAGCATTAGAGAGCCCCCCCTTCAATCATTTTCAGAAGACCCGATTCAACCCCCCCCCTTCTAACCCCCCGGGTTCGATCATCAAAGGCCTTCTTTGCAACACTGACTACAGTCGCACCCCGTTGTCCCGGATGGTCAAAATAGGGGTTGACTTTCCGGAACAGTGAACCATCGGGAAGAGTGAAATGGTTGATAAATATGGTGTTTAAGGAAACTGCGAAGCGAGTGATAATTGTGTAGATATGACTATTGGATATTCCCTATAAGGTTCAGGTGAGGGGGTGAGCGGAAGATCGAGAGATGAGTGAAAAGAAGAAAATTTAAGGAAACCTCCTATTATGAACTTGACCCACAACAAAACTAAACCAATAACGAACAAAAATCAATTACCAGTAATTCCCGTGGCCATAGCATTGGGGATTTAATTTCTTGCTCACCAAATAGCCCACACCTGTTCGTCGCCTGCATGGTTTCATCACGGGTACGGTGAGGACTGTACCCAGTTCAGCCTGTTTAGCCTCAGCCGGGGCTTGGACGGTGCACGATGCGGTTTGGCTCTCCATAGCGTGCGGGCCGGGAGCACCAAAGCGGAACCGACACAATCCCGCATGCACGGCGTGATAGGATATGCGCCAATTGTTGGAAATAGCCACACTTGAAGCGGGGTGTACCCGCACTCTGCGGCCGCAGTGGTACATGTATGCACCTGTGAAGGGACTCACAGGCTAAGTTATAAGAAGTTTTCCCCCTCCAAAAAAAAAAAAACCTCCCTGTCCTCTCCTCACTTCATATTCTTCTACCTGTTCTTAACTTTCTTCTGGTCTTTCCTTTCTTAACTCGAGGCCCGGCAAATCATGTGCTTATTCACTGCTTAATACATTACAAATAAGCCTTCCGATGGACCAGCCGGGGTCAAAAAAGTGCCAACCTGACCCAGCCCAAGCCCAACCAATATTAAGCCTGACCCAACCGAACCCAACCCAAGGAAGGAAAGCCCAGGCTAGCCCAATGAACCGAGTGGGCTAGTGGGTAAACGTAGAGGAATTAAATATATATTTGCATTAGTGTGAAATTATTAGAATACATAATGGATAATAGAAATAGTTGGTAGATGAGCCAGTAGCGACTCATGAATAGCAGAGAGATGGGGAAGTGGCTGTTGTTGGGCGGGTATGCTTAGCCTTGTTATGAGAGTGGAAAGGATTGTTCAGGCGATATGCCGACAGAACGGGTAAGGGAGAATATTCAAGTTCTATAAAGCATTTTATTGGTAATGTCTTTTCTTTGTTATCACAGGAGTGTACAGAGAAATAGGGACAGGTAGCAGGCATGAAGATATATGTGGCGATCCATAGAACTCAGAGAAGTATGATATACTGAACAGTATTTTCAATAGGTTCGAGTGTGAAGCAAGATATATAGCCGAAGGAAGGCTCGGAGAAAAAAGGGGGGAGGATCAGGTGAAAAAAGGTACAGACTCGGTGTTCGCCTGTGGAAGTTGCTCTATTTCCAACCTTTCAAACCGCCAGAACGAGTGACAGTCCAAGACCGCTAATCACTGTTCAGCATCGCTTTTTGCCGCACTATCTCCATTGGAACATGGTTCTGCTTTCACTTTTCCACTAAATGTAAATATCATACTATTCCAGAATTCCGCGTGCTCAGACTCTAGTTTCCATAGTAATCATGACTTAAAAGTGTCACGAGAATAACGAATCTAAGATAAAAACATTCATCGGGTTCGCCGGGCAACCCGGGCTTGGCCCCCACGAGCCCGACCCAGTCCAGTGAGCCCTGCCCTGCCCAACGGAGGTCCCGGGGGGGCTAACCCAATGAACCCCGACCCATTAGAAGGCTTGTCATACTCGTAAATCCGGGTTGAAACTGGAAGTTCCGATAAAAGTTCCTGATATTCTGACTTACTAAGGCGTTAAAGCCCCCCCCCCCCTCACCACCTATTTCCAGAAAAGCTGTTTCAACCCCCACCTTTGACTCCCCGGGTTTGATTACCAAAGGCCTTTCTTTGAAATACTGATTTTAGAAACTATTAAAGAAGGCTCGTTAGGCGATCCTTGAAGATGTTATTGGACTATTGAGGTTGATATGATATATCATATTGACTTGACTGGAGCATACTCGTAGCCGAGGGATGAAAATTGTTGATGAAATATGCTCGGCTTGCCTGCCTGCACCTCTGCACCTCTACACTCTAAACACATTCGCTCATGCTCAACAAAAACCAACTAACCAAACATAAGTCTTGGTAAAAATAATAAATCTATATCAACTATTCCATGGCCTGCCACACCTATCAATCTATCCTTCATGCATAACCCCATTTGCCTTCATACCGCCGTAATGTTAGTAATGCAAAGAGATCACCATGAACCCCTCCATATATCCTTCCGTGCAGAACAAATAAAATCTCTGAAGCTATTATTCCTTCTTGTCTCTCAACTATCCGCTTTCTTTATCTGACAACTATCAGCTTCCATCAGCACTGACTGTCATGACTCAGGTTCGGATTGATGGAGATGGAGACGCATATGCAGCTCAGTTATCACGGGTGCTGGGGTTGTTGCATCACGATGGTTTGTTGTGTGAAAGACTTTCTTTATCGCATGTCCCTATGCGCAAATAGCGATAATCGAAACGCAGTTCCTACACCAGGGCTATGATACTCCGTCTCAGTTGTCATATTTCCGATGTATTTTCAGCCCACTGCAGTCATGGGGTATTTGGAGGAACACTATCCACACAAGGTCACATTCTCTCCAGTGGTTAGAATGAGATAGCACACTTCTTTTGTTCCGGCTTCCTACATATCTTCACTTTCACCTGGCGGAAAAAAAAGACTTTCTCTGGTAGTCTCGTTCAGTTCCTTTCTCTAATTTGTCTTATACTGTTGGGCCCTGGTGTCTTTAGCAATGGCTGGCGCCCTGAGGTTTCCAGGACTAGGGAGTGCCATATTTTTCTGTCTCGCAGCATCCACGGAAGCTGGCAGTCCCCAAGTCAGTAACTAAGGGGCCCCAACCCATTGAGAGCACTGTTTCTCTGAGTCTGTAGGGAACACCAACTCTCCTAGTAGATAAAGAACTCTATGAAGTAGGAAGTAATACCCCGTGTCTCAGGTTACCTGTTGGAAGGTGAAACAAAGAAAGTAAGTCCAAGATTTTGTAAGGTAAAAAAGGGAGGATTTTACAGGGGAAAATCAGTTTGGGACGGTGCTTGATTGAGCAAGGACTTGTGACCACTATTGTGCTAGCAGCACAGTGGGCGCCTACAGCACGCTGGTCTAGCATTTCCTAGCATATGTCTCCAGCTATAGTGCAAGAGAGTTTGTTCATTGCGAACGGCTGTGATGTCAGAGGACGACTGCAGGCCCCAGTGGCCATCTATGGATCGGTAACTCTTTTATGTTACATGCCGCTCCCACCAATTATCCACAGATCGTGCCTCTCCAATTGAGCCCGCCGATAGCCTGAACTCGCCACCCACTACGTAGAGTGACTTTACAGTTCCCATCCATCTGTCCCACCCGGCCATCCAGACAGTCATTAAGCGATGACTTCCTCAAGATGCCCTTTCCTGTTGCTCTCCATCCCATATAAGCAGTGTTCCGAACAGCTCTGAGGCCCCACAGAGATGGCGGGGGTAATTCCAGGAAGAGAGGACGGGACGAGATCACTTGCCTTTGTCCTGTGCTAGGCAAGTTGCTCGGGGGACTGCCAGACTAAGCTAGAGATACCAGGCCCCACACACCAGGCCTCCATTAGTATAGTGAGGCAAACGGGAAAGCGGCTTCCTAGGCGGACGGCAGGGGAGATGGCGCAGAAGGCCCTTAACGAACACTGCTCGGGGCTGTTGGAGCGTCCTTCAATATCTGGTATAGTTGACTGCGGGGTGTTATGTAAGCCGGGGATGTGGCAGCGGCGATGCGGAGGCGAGTGTGGCTCTGTGGACTGGGGAAATCGTAACTGCGTCCTTTCTTGTTACATAGCCGGGGTCACCCCCCACCTTTCTCTCTCTCTCAACCAATACAATACAACAACAGTGGTTTCAACAGGGGCTTCAGAAAGACAATCAGTGATATATTGTGGTGCGATGTAACCAACGCAATAAGCCATATCCCTGCAAGAAAAGAAGAAGGTTAAATGGGTCATCAAGTGCTTCAAGTATTAAGATAAGACAGAACCAACCATTCCGCTACAAGCCTTATTTCTTTTTTAAATACTTCCATAAGTCTTTTGCTTTAACTATAGTCATAGTAATGTGGCAACAAAGCCAAAGAATTGATGCAACTAAAGTTGACTCGCGGCACAATGCATAGGAATTTCCAGAGGAGTTACCAGGAAAGTCAATTGAGCCTGTCGGATCTGGATATCTGCAACCAATACTAGAACTTTCGGATGGCGATAGTTGTAGTGACCTCCCCAGTGAGGATATGCTTAATGCCTTGTAGCTTCGTGCTGGTGTTTTTGAATTCTAATTTGAAACCACTTTTGTTTTTTTTATTTCTTAAAGATTTATTATTCCTTGCTTATTGGTTTACGCATATGGCACAGTATTTGCCTAATTATAAATTTATCAGTGAGATCCAATTTTCCAAAGCCGAACCAGTATATTAAAGATAGATAAGAGAGGAAGGAAACAAAGTACATCACAAATCCAGAATAAATAACACCCAAAGAAATCCAAGGAAAAGAACCATAACTATCTTCTCACTCCGTGCTCAAGCTGTTCCACTACGGGAGGCTTTTGGGAAGGTAGCCGCTGCCCTTGCCGTGGGAGATGGTTACCGCCAAAGTATCCCAGAGTGAGGCAGGAGGACTAGCCTGCCGTGCTGGGGGTAATCTCTCCCTCCAAAATTGAGGCAGGCTCGTCGGTGTGACTACTAGGCGGTACCGTTATGCTGAAAACGACGGGACAATCTGATTCGTTCTTCTTGAGTATATTCAATAGACACCTTGTAGGCATCTGAACGCCACCTGCCTAGTGTCTGGATCTCGGTGTCCTCAAGTCCAACCTTCGCCGCCCACGTTGCTGCTCCTCTACGGAAGCTATGCCCGTTCCACTTCCCCTGGCCCAAGCCCGCCGTGGTAGCTATATGTTGTAGTTGGTGGACAACATGTTCGCGTGTGAAGGCTTGCTGTGTGTGTTTTCCATTACAAAAAAGCGGGGTGTGGTGGGGCCGGTGTGTGTCGCTCATCTGGAGTTGTCTCATGGCCCGTACTGGGCACCCCTCATCCTGTGTCGCTGCAATTGTGAGGGTAATGCCCTTGCGGAAGGGATCAGTTTTGGATGCAGGGATAGTCAGTTCTAGGTATGTCGCGTCGCGGGAGACTTTGATGCTCTGCTTTGTAAGAAACCATCTGGAAAAGGAACTGCCGAGTTGCTTATCAATCTCGCGGTAGGTGAATTCTCCTACCCGGAGGAATGCGGCAAAAGCTAAGGTAAAGGCGGCCCGAAGTACAATGTGGTCGTATTGTGAGCCACGGAGGTGGCGGAGGATATCCAGGAGTTAGGGACGGGTTAGTGGGCTTCTTAGTCGGCGCTCTGGTTCGTTATGGTCCCTTTTAATTCCCTGGATTGTTCTCTCCAATCTAGGGTCTCCGAAGGCGGTGCAGTCAATACCGAGGTCGTGTTGGTATGATTTTATTCCCGTGAGATAGAGCTTCATGGTTTTCGCCTTCACAGTTCCAGCTAAGCTGCAGAGCCATTCAATCAGCCATGTGGCCCGGGCTGGGAAGCATCCCCCACCCTGGTGCTGGAAGTTGGATAGGGCACAAAAGAGGGAGAAGCGGGCCCTTGGTGTGTCGTAGTTACGCCGTGTTGTAGGTGCAAGTCCACGCCAGAGATAGTAGGCTGCCGTGGCTGAGAGTCCCGATTGCTGAATGTTAGCAACCCACGTTGCTGGAGGTTGCAGGTTGGGTATATCAACTGTGGTGCCATGTCAGTAATTCTCTGGGTATCTAAACGTGAGAGGGCATCTGCTAAAGCGTTCTCTTTAGTTGAAATCCATTGTGTCTCTAGCTCGAGGTCATGCTCAGCAGCAAGTAGACACCATCTCAGCAAGACCTGCATTGATGCACCACGTATGGTACCCTTAGCTAATCCATGGGCTACTGCCCGGTTGTCAATGTGAATAACCACTCGTTTACTGCGCCAAACCTTTCCCCAGTACAGAATAGCTTGCTCTACGGCCCTCATTTCTAAGGTGTTGATATGTTCTCTGGCATGGGTTTGCGAGGTCGGTAATACTATTGAGAATGCAGACTCGGGTTGGGGCGTGGGTTGAGTATTGGTGGTGTAGAAGGCACCTAAGCCTTTGAAGCTAGCTGCATCTGTCCAAACGAAAATAGTCTCTCTTGCATGAGTAGCGATGGACCGCTCCGGTGCCCCTGAGAGTACCTCTGCCCACCAGGCCAAGTCCTTCCTGCCTTCACCTGATATCCGCCGCCGCTGGTGTCCGTTGCCAGGGGGAAAATACAGCTCCATATTATATAGTCTCCGGAGGAAGGTCCGCCCGAGAGGTACCACAATTGAGACGAAGTTGAGATATCCGGTAAGGCGCTGTAGGTCGAGTAGAGAAAGGGACCGTTTTGCGTGTGCTGTTTGGACTATGGTGCGTGCCTTGAGGAGTTTATTGGAGGGAAGCCGAATGACCATTAGTCTAGTGTCTACTTCGATACCTGCAAAGCTGGCTCTGCTGCCCTTCTCGCTCTTGGAATCTTTGATACACAGCCCAACTTGGCCACACAAACTGGTAAACAGTCCAGTGTACACTTCTGGCTGTGACCGTGGTGGTAGAACTAAGAAAAAGTCATCGAGATAGTGAATGACAGATACTGGTAGGCTTAGTCGCTGGAGCTGATCTTCTAATAGCCAATGGAAGACTTCGGCAAATAAGTTAAAGAGATATGGCGCCGTCCGCAGTCCGAAGGGGAGGAAAAGCTCTGTATAGTACAGGTTCTGCCAATGGAAGCCTAGCAGTGGGGAGTCCAAGGGGGAAACTGGTATATGGCGAAAGGCTGATTCACAATCTCGTTTTACCAGAATTCAATCTTTTCCCCATCTCTGAACGGCTGCCACTGCATCAGTTATACTTGAATATGCTATGGTTCCGTGACTCTCGGGATTCCGCTATTGATTGAGGTGGAGCCGGCGGCGGCGTATGAGAGGTGGTGTATGCGTCTCTTGCTGCCATCTGCCTTATCCGTCAAGCCCAGGGGCGAGGCAATATAATGCGGTGGCAGGGAACCCGTCTCTGAGAATAGCTGTAGTCGGTTTTTGCTCAGCTCGTTTTTGATATCGGAGGTTACTTGGGCGAGGTCTATCATTGCGGATGCTAGGTTTGGATGAATTGTAGTTGGCTGGCGGGTGCCTTCATGGCCGATTCTTGCCCCGAATTCGCATATGCCTATAATAGCAGAGATTATTGCCTGGTCGGGGAATGTGCTGGTAAGTCGCTGCCATCCTCTAGGGTGTAGTTGGCCAGGAGGCATTGGGACATTGTGCGGGGTAAAGAGTGTGTAATGGATAGAGGTATTAGGGCGGGCTGGTTGTTGGCTAGCAAGGGAGCTGGGTGGATTGTAGGTTATAGCAGGGGCAGTGTGAGGCTTCGTGATAACAGGGGAAGTTTCTTTGTTTGGGGTAGGTTTAGCATTATGATGGCAGGCTTGAAGCAGGGGGAAGGGGTGTGAATGGAGTTTGCGGATAAGGGCATAATGGTTGCATGGCAGGGGGAAGGAGGGGGGGGAGAGACACGAATAAGGGGTAAGGAGTGCTAACGTCTATGCTGGCCATTGCGGGGAAGAGATGAAGGAGCAGCATTGCTTTGGGGGCATTGGTATACGCGGTGGCTGCTGCCACAGTTGATGCAAGCATGTTGATAGCGGCATTGTGCTAAGCTACACTCTCTGTAGTTCCAGTTCCGACAGGGTTGGGTTGTGGGGGATATGAGTACCATGCTGGGAGCAGATGTGTTGGCATGGGTTTGGTTAGGGAGGGGGTAGCTCGTCCGGTGGTCCGGTCGCTGGGGAAGGCTTTCTCTGATGGGAAGCTCGAATGTTCTTCGTGTGGGGATTGGCGTGGGCTTCTGGACTTGGCTCCAGGCAGGACGGGGTACCGGGTGTGCGAAGCATTTTGAAGCGATCAGTTGGCTATCGAACACTCGCCATTCTGCTGGCTGGTAGATGGTCTTTCCACTAGCCACTCTCTTCCTGTGGAACTGAAAGTGGTATGCTTTCACTCCGTCCCAGGTGTATTTCTCCAATAGGTCGTATAGATTCATGGTGTAGATGCATAAAGCAGTGGCCAGCTCGCCCTGGAGACCATAGGGGGCTAACTTGATTAGGATTCCAGTGTAGGCCGCCCACACTTTGAAAAAGTTGCTCATGCGGTAATCACCCTCCTTTCCGTCTCTTTCGGTTTGCTCGAACTCGATTCCTCCAATATTAATCATTCTATTGGTTTCAGCTCTATCCTTTTCGCTAGCGAGCAAGTGATATATATTCGTGGGTTTGAATCGATTTTCTATGATTTGGACCAGAGTACTCCTTTCCACCCCAGGGAACAGGACCTCAACTGACTCGGCAATCCCAGATGCGCTCTCACCTACATCTAGTGTTATATATTGAGTGGGGTTCGACATACCGTTGGCTCTTGGTTCAGTGGGTATTGGCTCTTGGCTGTTCTGTCCTCGCAGTTGGGCAAGCTGGGCTTCTAATTGCGCTATTTTTGCAAGGGTGGGGTTTGCGGAAGATGGCTGTGTGCCTGGGTGGTGGTGGTGCGGTGAAGATGGACTAGGTTGTACTAGGTTGGGGACGCGGTGGTTCTGGGAGTTCAGTTGGTCAAGGACTTGGTCGATAATATCCTGTTGGTGAGAGCGAAGTAGTTCTCTCATGGTGTGGAGGTTGATAGATTGCTCCTGTGTTGAGAGTGGATGGGGCTCATTGTCTGCTGTCTGTGGTGTGGATCTAACGGCTACTCGTTCCGCAAGTGTGGTGCTGCTGAGGGACCTGAGGGTTTGACTGCGAGTCCCATCATTGTCGCCGGGGGAGAGAGAATACTCGGGAGTACTTGGCTCGTCTTCGTCGCTGTCGCTACCGGCATCATTCGTGGTCTCGCTCCCGAGGCTGCCAGAGGGGGTTGGATGGTCCTGGCCATAGCGGATAGGCTGTTGCCGACTACGCGTATTCTTCCTAATGCCTCCCGGAGCCCTTCGTGTATTGGCACGCGTAGCGTGTCCTCCACGTGCTGCTGATCTCCTAGGGGCCATTATATCAGTG
>Ga0307513_10000986_pt1 | contig 41183 bp, 43 predicted proteins | sample 15_EM_MG_FD_202174 | JGI IMG/M metagenome (GOLD analysis project Ga0307513, IMG submission 202174) | Populus trichocarpa ectomycorrhiza microbial communities from riparian zone in the Pacific Northwest, United States - 15_EM | ecosystem: Host-associated > Plants > Roots > Unclassified | place...
GTTTTTTTTTTTTGTTTTTTTTTTTTTTTTTTTTTTTCTGCTTTGTTTTTTTCTTTTTGTTCTCTGGGGGGGGGGCGGCGCCCGGGGCGGCGGGGGGGGGGGGCGCCCCCCCCCCCATCTTATAGGGGATCATCGCGTGATCTGAAGAGCATCTGAGTAAGTGAGTATTAATCACCGGCACAGTGAGAAGAAATGTGTGAAAGATTAAAAAGCGCTAGGTCGCTCGTTTTATACCCCATACCAAGACCTTTTCTTCTTCTTCTTCTTCCGTTCTTCTCCCCCCTCCGCCTCCGCCGATGCAAGATTTGCTGGAACAACACATCCCATAGCCCCCTATGTCCCCCGTCAGCCCACGACTTGTGGTAGTCTCTGTAAATAGCATTGTTTAGTTCATAGCCCAATAGATCCCAGGCGCACGAATTTACGGGTGGGGAACAGGTATGATCACATGGTTGGGTATGATACATTGATATCGACCTAAAGATCGACCCGTAGGCTTATGAAACGTTACCACAACTTCCGATCTCATTCTAGATAGGGCCCATTTACTGCCCAGATCCGGGGTAAAAGACATTCCGGGGAATCGGTACTCTTTCCAGGGAGTTTCAACATGCATCATGGCCCCTCACTCGTAAGACAGCCCGCTGGCTCTCAGAAACTGCCCCATAGATATCTACCAAGTCAATCAGCCGGTGTTTTTTCAAGAATATAAATACATTTCAAGACTCCCAATCCTCACTTGAGGCCTGATGACGAAAAGAAGTTCACTACTACTATGTTACCATAGGGCGGTAATACTTTTGACATCTCCACCCGGCAGCAAAACTCAAGTTTCGTGGGTGGGGACGGAGCAGATAAATGCTAAGGGCCTAAAAAAAGTTGCTAAAATAAGAGAAATACGAAGGGGATAATGGGCAGCAATATATTATTGTGCCTTCTCGTGCCACAGCAAATAGTCGACCGGGTGAAATGAAGCCTAGAAATAAGCCGACAAAACGCCTTGTTAGCAAGCCCTATAGAAGCACTAGAGTCAACGCTCCCACCCAAGCCCTTCCCATGGTAAAGCAAGTGTAAGCGGGGCAGCCAAAGATGAAAGTGACCACTTGTCTTGGGTAGAAAGTTGAAGTGACTTGGCCTCACTTCACTTCTTGCATTATACTGAATCATGCAAATAGGTCCTCCCTCGTAAAAGTTGATAATTCTCGTTAGGTGTAAGCCGTAGCAAAACATAAAGTAAGCTAACCACCCGCCAAAGTAGAGAAAATATTCCCAGTGAAATATCTTACTGGGGTTATATGGTACTACATAAGGAGCCTTGTGCCTGCCCATTCTAGATTAAAAGACTGAGAGTTTGAAGGGTAGATTCAAACCACTTTATAGGCCAGCGCGATGACGACTTCTCGCATAAGAGCTTTTAATAGCAAACAGAGGGCTCAGAGGCCGGAGAGACGACTAACCAAGTGTTCCCTGGCTTCGGGCGAATCCTCTCTGCCAGTCCACGCCTCTATACCGCTGCTTGGCCCCGACATGAACTTCCACACGTCGGACATAAGGTAGTGTCGATGACTCCTTCGCTAGGTATCGGGTTAGGGCCGTAGAGCCTACCAAGAGAACTGCCATATGCCACGACGGCTAAGCCTATAGGTTGCCTAGTATAGTATAAGTAAAGTCAGAAAAATCTATATATATCATAGCCCAGCGACATACAATAGGTTTTTTTATCCCTTTTGATATGGCGCCCGAGGTGGGATACAGAGAAAATCGCCTCCTTAGTTGTAGATATCGTGCTCGAGCAGAATAGAGCGTTATCCCATTCACTCTTCTCCCAAGGTAATCCTACTAAGCACAGTATCATCGTTCATGGGGGGTTGTCAACAAAAACGCCGTCTTCCATTGGCGGGCCCTGCTTCTGAATCTCCTTAGGATAGTCATCGACATCCTAAACCTCCGGATGCAATTGACAGAGTTGTAGCACCTGAGAGAGCTTACAGAGGAGTGATATTCTAGCTTTCCTGTATTTTTCTCCTCAAAGTAGGGATGTATACATGCTCCATCCCCTTTGCCAGGGGGTTCACTCGGTCGAAGGGATATCTTTGCCAAACAGCCATCTCTTCCATGAAGTAGACCACTTTGCGAGGATGTCTGAGTGGTCAAGAAAACCTCAAGTCATTCCAGTCACCAAATAGGATTTTGTGCTTGATCCCCGACCTGCTGTTCAACTACCGGAGGTTATACATAACCCTCATGAGGCGTAGGGACGCGAGGTATCAAAAGTAGATAAAGTTTGAAATTCTCAGAAGATCTAGTCCAAGAATCTACTAGGCACACATGGTGTCCTAAGCACCTTATCGTACCTTATCTACCTGCTATAATTGATTCCTCCTATCACCATAAATCTAGTGCAGCTAGAAGATTATGAGAACACCCCACCAGTGACCAAAACCAACGGCCAGTTCAAGTGCTACAACACTCCTATACCATCCTGGCGATGGAGTGAGCTCGCAGCATCGCAGGGTTGTAGTTATGTTTTATCCGGATTCCCGCTGACAACAAAAGAACAACAGTAACTGCAGCCCGACATCTGAGCGCTTAGTCACTGGGCACGTAAAGATTCGATCCGCCAATGGGATGCCCCCTTGGACAAGTAAGCTACTTGATAACTGGGATAGAGCATATTTGATACATAATGAATCAGTGCGGCCAGATTCCATTCATAGAAGATCACTCGAATATGCAAAGGGGGGTGTCTGTTGAAAATCTGGGATGTGGAGCAATAACGGGCGATGAGGGTTTCGTGCAGCGGAGCGGAACGGCTCAAGTGAAAACGCAGAGTTTGTGTTAAGCGGTGAAGAAGTTTATGATTGATTGTGCTGAATGTTGAAAAGGAAAGGTACGAGAAAAGATAAGAACCGGAAGCAAGAGATGAGGCAAGGAAGAGACGAGAAGGAAGAAAAACAGGTGGGGGGAAACTTTTCATAGCTTGCGCGTCCCTTCACCGATGCACACGCGTATCACTGAGGCCTCCGAGTGCGGCCATTTCCAACGTGTCCGCCGGAGATTGAGGAAGTGGGAGTCCGGATATAAAGGAAAAATGGAGAAACACGGGAGATTGTGGGGAGGTATAGATATTCGCAGTAGAGAGTGTTATTTCGCATAATATTTTTTCCTATTGCTACATGCGCCAGGGACCGCTCTACGGTACCTATGCCTCCATGAGGCACTAGAAGAATGGAGCGAGGAGCAGCCCGCTTGCTACAACAAAGGCGCTCATGAAAAAAAAACTCGAATGCCCTAGATGGCTCAAAGAGAAAAAAGGAACCAGCAAGAGTCTTCTTTGGGTCGTTCATTGACAATTAGGGCCCTTTTAGGCCTCATTTTGCTGATGAAGCCAACAGAATATCGTCGTGAGGCTGTTGGAAAGTGTCTTAGGAGCCATCTAAGACGCCCAAGTTTTCTTTTCCCGGGTTGGCCTCAAGCGTCTCGGAAGCTGCAATACTGCAGCGGGATAATAGGGTCGTTATTCTTGTGAGGGCAAATATTTTGAATGCGGAGCACCGAAGTCAATCATGCTGGCGGAAAACAGTACAATTGGATTTGCGGGGGCCAGAGTTTGACACTGCGGCCAAATTGCCAGCCCCGCGCTCTGACCCCCGACGGGCTGCTGGTAAAACTGAGACCTCGATCCTTTCGCTAACGGGGCTAAGCTTTGAGGCTCAACCGCACTGCAGGGTCCCAAGAAGAACGGCAGTCGGCTGCGGTTCTGCGGGGTGCTGCCGGTCCGGTGCCGTACTGAGCACGAACCATGAAGTCATAATACTATTTTTATACTTTCACACATGCCTTATACCGGATTTGTACTGTACTAGTACAGTTCGGTACAATGATAGTTAGGCTTTGCAAAGCACTTACCAAGATATCTTGGACTACCTAGGGCTGGGGGAGTTATCTTTGCTCCCAGCGTCTTCCCCATGTCCAAGGGGGGGATTGTGGGGTGTCCCAGTGTGAGGTACATTTGCTCAGTTACTATGGTATTCGAGTAATGAAGGGATTGGCTCTCTTTGATCTCTGCTTACGCTCTTAACTCGCTCGTGTAGGTGTTGGTGGTAACATTGTATTAATGTTCTGGTGTGATGATCCTCGAGCTCTCTGGGGGATGGATGAGGGGCATCAGGAATTGAGATGGTTTTTTTTGGGGTTTCGGGTTTCATTGGTGGAGTTACGACACTAAAGAGTATCATACATCAGAGGTCAAGCGGCCTTACTATACTCGAGTACTGGTACAATGACGAAGTTGTAGTGCGCTCATCACAAATACTCGTACTCGGGTGCTGTACGAGTACTCGGGCACTGTGTTCATGCTGAACCGCATCGTCGGATCACGGATGGAAGCCATAGAAATCTTGAATTTGTGTCTTTGGATACGGATGTGTGCATTAAATGATATCATATCAGCAATGTGGGCCTTGCCGGCTGATAACGTAAGCTGCTTGGGCACCTTTCGGGGAGGGCTGCCTGTCGCCTCTAAATTTACCCTCCATTCGCGTGATGCCAAGATATGACTATGATTCGATAAAGTGCCAAGAATTCGCGTCCTGCACAAATTCAATTCTACTCCCACGTCCCCCCAGTTCTCCATCCTCCACGACCTACCAGACCACCGCCACCGATAGACGATCTGTGGTCTGTTCTCTCTTTTGTCTTTCATTCTTCCCAGACTCAGCTTCTCAATTTATTAGTCGTCATTTTTTATAGCTTCAAGCTTTACCAACCGAGCGCTGCCTTGAGTTCCGTCAACATATTCTCGGGGGTGTTTGTTCGCACCCTCGCAGCTCGAAGTCAACAATGTCTGCTACTGATACTTTAGACATCGAGGACATCGAGTCTGGCTTAAGGTGAGCTTCCCACTTTTTGCTCCCCTACTCTTTCGTTTGGCTGTTTGGGGTATTGATCTTCCTTATTCTAGGCTTGTACACAGCCTCCCGGAACAAGTCCACTGGCTATGTGATAAGATCGAGAAACGAGATGATGGTGTGGAAGTAAGATATGAAGGAGATAAGTCGCGCCGAAATCGATCGGTAACGCATGCCATGGTGCTGCTATCTTTTGCCGACCAGGAGGAGACCCAAGCCTGGTTTACGGCTGCACTGAATGTCCAGCTATCAAGGTGTCCACGCTGCGTTGAACAGTTCTATGTTTTAAAGAAGGGGTTGTATAAGGAACTATTGGAGTGAGTCACAGATCCCGCTCTTCCCCCCCCCTCCCGGGGCTCCGGTCTATATTTTGTTTTTTGGCTCGAGTTATTAACATCGCGCTAGGGCCGACAACAAAGATAATGTTGACATGTTCTTTGGATTTCTTCAGACTTGTGACGTCAACCGTGTGAAACCGGTATTAAAGGAGATTGCCGGCGAGCTCAGAAACTCGCCCACTGTGGACTCTTGGTATCAGACGTTCCAGAATCGTGCACAGTATAGGAACAGCGTTTACCAGGTTTTTTGTTGCCCGGATCTCCTTCAGGACCCGGAAATCAGATCGGATTTTACCGATATCTGTGCGACTCAAAGGGTATTTCCTGAGGGACCTGGGGCGGGACTGATTAGCCTTCTCTTTAACAACGATGCGAGGCTTCGGTTTCCAGTGGAGCATTCCTGGAAGGAGCTAGGGCCGCATATCACCCCTGAGGTGTTCGAGACTCACCTGTTAGATACGTTGGAAGATTGCGTTCAGAAAACGGAGGCTCAGGTTGATCCAGGCAGCCTCCGGTTATTCTGTGCTGGAGTGGCGATTATTGTTCAATCGGTTTCAAAGGAACTTATAATGAAGTGTATTTGTGGTGCTCAAAACGATCCGATCAAACTGGCTGTCAACCGAATCTCGAGCACTGCCTCTTATCTCCCCACCCTGCTTAGACTATTCGATGCCTTAATGGTCCAACTTGGCTTTGAGTTCTGGGACGTTGTTCAGCCTTTGACATCTTCGGCCTTGATAGATACTCTATTCGCGAACGGGAGTTTTGCGAACTTCCTGAGGAGTGCACCCCAAGAAGCCTCTGGGGAAAAGCTTTTAGTTGATATGACGAGGTGGATGTCCTCCTTGGTGGCAAGTGTGAGGCCATTGTCACGAGCCACACCCGCTGCACCCCTCTTACGACTGCTCCTGGGAGACCGGCGCTTACCAGCTTTGTCCAAAGGAATTTGTCTCAAGGAGGGAATGAAAATACTGAGCATGACCTTGAGTGGTGTTTTTTCCCACCCAATCGAGGGCGAGGGTGGCCGAATGATCCTGCGACAAACCAATGAGCTCTTCGACGAGTATGCTCTCTTGGCTGTTGAAATTGCCGTCTCCTCCACCGTATTCAATGATCAGATCATGGCGGATCATATGGGAATTGCACAGAAAAATGCCTACAATGCTATGCTTTTAGCTTTGCAATTGGATATCAAAGTTATGAAGACAGATTTTGGTCTACTATCGAAGAAGAAGCCTGAGATTCCGCACACTGAGACTAGCATACGGATATTGCTATGGGATACAGTGTGCAGAAGCATTCCTATTGACCACGTTGAGCTCGCTATCGATCTTTTATCAATAATTTATGAGTTCTTGGGCATAGGGAAATCCGTTCATCCAAAGGGCATTGACACTGGTAGTGAGGCGGACAGGCGTAGACACGCTTTCAATAGAGCATTGGATACCCTCTCGAGACACTTCGCTCGTATATTCCAACAAATAAGTCGATTTGCGCCCAACAAGCTAAAAATGGTTATGGAGGGAGAGCATTCGCGGGTCGCTATTTTTGTCGGAGTTATGTTTCCTCCTCCAAAGGATGTGGCTTTTGGCGCTGAGGATGTTCTGCTTAGTTGTTATGGTGTTGACAGTCGTGAAAGTGCAACACACGCCATGTTCGATGACAATCTGGCTATGGCGCTAGCTGCTGTGACAACCATCTGTCGCACGCAGGCTAAATCTAGTGTATTCGATCTCATGCCTGCAATGATTAGGTTCAATCTGGAAGTCCTCGACATTCTGTGTGCTCCCGACACGGGTGTTATCTCTAATACCAATATGGAAAACTGGATGAAGACGTCTTTTCGGGTTTATTGGGATATCCAATGGAGAGTGGTTGGCAACATTTTCAAGAGGTGCCGCCGATGGTCACACACAGTGGAAAAAGGGACGATGATAGAGTTCACTCGAGATTCTATAGATTACGCAACGGAGCTTTTTCGTCGGTTTTGGACGTTTGAGCAGGCGTTTCGTGCCAAAGGCCCTAGTGATGAGACTACCCGCCCCGAGCGAGAAACAAGTTGGAGGGTAAGACTTCTCCAGGATCCATCGAAGGCCTTGGATTCCATAGCCGCTCTTCTCACCATCCAGGACATGCATCTATTGAGCTCTAGCCAAGAATTAATGTGCAACATATTGGAACTGCTTGCTAAAGAGGATGTTGATGTTGAAGACGAGTTTGTGGATAATATGAGGCAGATCTTTTTCCCAGAGTTATATAGCAGTACACGAACGATCCCGATCACAAATCTGGTAGAAGCACAAAAGGCACAGCTCATACATGCTTTGAGCGCAGTCAGACCCGACTTTGTTCCACCTGAAGGTAAGTGTTATGGGTACCTAAATACCACCCAGGTTCATTGTTTTCACTAACGAGAATCATTTAACAGCAAAATCTAAGATTGTTGAGATATCTGACGATGAATATGGCGACATCCCAGATGATGATCTCATGCAAGCAAGCGAACAGTCTCTTCGGATTGTCTCCCGGGGACAGTCCAAGTTCGACTTCCCTGTTGCCTCAGCTCCTCCCACCCACGGGCAGAAACTTCATAGAGTTGGGGTATCAAAATCATCGCTCATTGACGAACTGAGAATTGGGACTCCCAAAACTCAATCCATTCCGCCCAGGAATGAATTCCTTCTCAAGCGGAAGGCAGACCTAGCTGCTGCCGAAGCTGCGAAAGCTGCACGCTTGGAGTCGAGGAAGAAGGAGCGGGCGTCTGCCATCCATAGCTCTGATGAGGATGATGACAGCAGTGACAACGATAGTGGCAATGGCTTGTTTAGGCTTGGAAACTCTGTGCAACGGTCGACAAAGTCTGTGCCTGAGCCAAAGCTGATCGATTCTAGGCCGAAGAACTTACTCCGTCAACCTGCAGTGCCCACACGACGAGTTAAAGATAACCGTGCTCGGGTTGCACCTGACCTTTCACCTCTCTACAAACAGATTCTTAAATGGGAATTTTTCCATGATGACGTCTTCCCCCCCGGCCTCAGCGCTGCGAACTATAGTAAGGTGGACCGCACATTTAGCTCGTATGCAGCCTATAAGAAGACATTTGAGCCTTTATTATTGCTCGAGGCTTGGCAGGCGCTCAAACAGGCCAAGGAGGAGGCCCCTCAGCCTACGATAAAACTCAATCTTGTGACTAGAATGAGTGCAGATAATTTTGTCGAACTCGAAATTACGATCGATGGAATGAATGACCGCAATAGATGGCTCGAGTCAGATCTTGTTCTAGTTTCCGTCAGTAAACAGCCTCTTACTTCCAAAGATTCTCCTCACTGTCTTGCAAGAGTCCACAGCCTCAAGAAAAAGTTTACGGGAGCGAATACCACTGAGGTGCAGCTGCGCTGTGATCCTTCCCCCCAGATGATGCAAGAAAATATGAGGAATGGAAGTACGCTTTACGCTGCCAAGATTATGGGGTAGGTTATCTAATCCTGGGCAGAAGTTTTGTCATTACTTTTACTAATCCCAATCATGAAGCTTTGTGCCCACAGAGAGGGAATACAGCGCCTTAATGTGTTTGAGGTATTATGATCTTGAGCAGGAAATTTTAGCCGCCAAGCCTTCCCCACTTGAACAACCAACGGAGAAACAGATAGTTCGAACAAGGGGCATTTACGGGGTGAACGAGCCCCAAGCACGAGCAATTATATCTGCAGTGAAAAATACGGGATTCACATTGATACAAGGGTAATTGGTGCCCCTCCGCAGTCCAAGGCCATTTGCTAACTCTTGTGCAGTCCACCTGGTACTGGAAAAACTAAGACAGTGGTCGGAATTGTCGGCGCCCTCTTAACGCCAAAAGTCGGAAGTACAGTCATCCAAATACCCGGTTCAGCGAACAGGTCCCCCAAACCTACAACCAAGAAACTCTTGGTTTGTGCGCCAAGTAATGCTGCCGTTGACGAATTAGTCCTCCGGTTTAAAAAAGGCATCCTCACAGCAAAGGGCGAGGAGATGCTACCAAAAGTTGTACGAATCGGGAAATCCGATGCCGTAAATTTCACTGTCCGGGATGTTACTCTGGATGAATTAGTTGAACGTAGAATGGCCCCAACGAAAGAGTCAGCAAACAGTAAGAGTGCCGACATGGATGAATTGAGACAAAAATACCGCGCCATTCTTGATGAGCGTGATGCAAAGCTCAAACAATTAGAAGATGCAAGGGCCAAGTCGATAGATCCAGGGACCTTGCAATCTGAGATTGATAGCCTGAGTGCGACTATTCGTGATACTAGACGCAATTTGGACATTAAACGAGACCAGAAGAAGGAGAGTAGCCGGAATGCCGAAGTCCTTAAACGCCGTATTCAACAGGAGATCATGGACGAGGCCCATATCATTTGCGCCACGCTTAGCGGAACTGGGCAGGACTTGTTGCGAAATATTAACGTTGATTTTGAGACTGTGATAATTGATGAAGCAGCCCAATCAGTCGAACTCAGCGCGCTTATCCCGCTAAAATTTGGATGTGAGAAATGTATCCTGGTTGGGGACCCTAAGCAACTGGTTAGTTTTCATTCCCGTCTATTTCTTTAGTCCCAGCCGTATTGCAACCCTAATCGGGGTTGCTGACTACCGTACTCGAGTACTAAAAGTAGTGACGTCATTCCTTCTGCCTTCTCCTATGCACCCTTTTGCCTCGCACGTGCTGACAAATATGCAGCCTCCAACAGTCTTATCTCGCGAGGCAGCTAAATTCAGTTATGAAAAGAGTTTGTTTGTGCGAATGCAAGAGAACCATCCTAAGGATGTTCATTTGCTCAGTATCCAGTACCGCATGCATCCTATGATTAGCTCCTTCCCCAGCAAGCGATTTTATGATTCTGAATTGGAGGACGGGGAAAACATGAAGGAGCTTCGAACCGAAGTGTGGCATAAGAATCCAATCTATGCACCCTATCGCTTTTTCAACATTGCTGGACAGGAATCTGCAGGAGGGCTCCATTCGCTGGTCAACCACCAAGAGGCCAAGAGCGCCCTTTTATTGTACCAACGATTGACGACTGATTTCCCGCAGACTAACTTTGACGGTAAAATAGGCATAATCACACCATACAAGCAACAGATTAACCTATTAAAAAAGACTTTCCGTGACCAATATGGGGATAAGGTCTGCGACACTGTCGATTTTAACACCACAGACGCTTTTCAAGGGAGAGAACGTGATATTATCATCTTCTCCTGTGTGCGAGCTTCTCAGGAAGGCGGAATTGGGTTTTTGAGCGACGTCCGCCGGATGAACGTTGGTTTGACCAGAGCAAAGTTTTCCCTATTCGTGCTCGGTCACTCTGCATCGTTGATGAGGAATAGATTGTGGGCATCGTTGGTACAAGATGCAAAGGATAGAGGTGTATTCGACGAGGAGACCTTCGCACAGTTTAATCTGAATACCAAGGGTAAGGGTGCAGGTGGTGCAGGCGCTTTTCGCGGATCAACCAGAGGCAGGGGGGGTCATGCTAGAAATCATAACCGCAATACTCCTACTCTTACAGCACCCAAGGTAGATCCAGATGCCATGGATATTGACGAACCAGAGCCTCAAGCACAGCACCGGCCAAACCCTTCTCGCGTCCGGCTATGTTTTGAGTGTAATCAGCCTGGACACATTGCTAACTTCTGTCCTAACCGCCAGGGCCCAAGCAATCCCCCTCGCAACTCGAATAGCCCTAGGCCAAGACCCACGCCTCCCCCGGTCAAGGGCGACGATCATATGCAAGACCAGCGCCATGAGCGTCCCTCTCAGGAACATAGCCAGTTGCCTAATCAGCCCGCTAGACCATTAAAACGGCCAATTGATAAAGAGAGTGAGGTTTCCTCGAAACGTCAACATCTTGAAAATCAGCCAAGCACGTCCAATCAGGCTACTCCTGGGCCCTCGACAATACCAGTTAGTCCTCCCATAACTAGCCTATTCAGTCATCTACCCTTTGGTCTCTAATGCTTAACATAGGTGGTGCGCCCGCGGCATAAGAAGAAGGCTCAGCGGAAGTCCGAACCACCCGCCGTGTTTATTAATCCTAAGCGTGGGAGTAGTGGCAATGGTGGGCGGGGCGGAGGTGGTAGAAACGGCGGTCAGCCCTCACGTCCGAAGGGGTAGAAAATCTCAAACGCCAATCTACCAGTACTATATATTTGCTAACCCTTGTGCAACAGAAGCGACAAACAGGGGCCAGATCAAACAACTAGATGAAGGGAGTGGGAATAAACAGGACTTTATTCATAAATTTTATGGCTTCTTTTCTTACTTCTCATAGCTCTCGAAACATTGTTCCTCTGGGGGTTTTTTGTGGTGCCGGTTGGGTTTTAAAGGCGTACCAAGCAGCGTTTATGCTTTATCTGTATCTCATTCTCATAATCATAGACATCATCTTCCTATCTCCCCTACAGTTTTTGCATATTTATGTTTTTAACTTGGCAATTTCACCCCGACGCCACCAGGCGCTGGATGTATAGGACAGCTCAGGCATGGGGTTCCTCATACTTTTAGGAGAACTGTATTTTTAGAAACCTCGCACCCGGGGCCCGCCATACCAAGCAATATATTAATACTGTACGGTACAACACCATGTTCCTGCAATCAATTGGTCAGGTCACTGCTCGGCACCTCGCATTCGCAAAACCAAGGAAGTCGACCCCGCACAGGAGGGTACTGTTGGGAAACAAGCGCAGTTTGCATTGGTGGGGGATAAAAAAAATTCCGGGTCATAATTTCCGGGTTATGATAGTATGGTTACATGGGGGAAGTTGGCCTGAGCCGGACCGAGATGTTTCCGATCCACGAGCGGATTGAACATTAGTGTAGAAGTAGAGTACTATACTAGTACCAGTTCCGTATCTCTGCCGTGGATATTGCGTGAATGGGGAAGCTGGCCAGGTATCATAATATTATTATGGCACTTGTAGAGAGTCTTAGGTTCTGGGTTGTTAATGAGGGACGTCTGTGCCCTGAATGCTGGTTTCTGGTATGATACTTGGAGGAGGAAGTGTTGTTCATGTTGAACTGCGGGGGGTTGGGGGGGTTTAAGTGGTACTCTTGTGAATTGCGGTTTTTTTGGGTATCTTTAGTTGAGGGAGGGAGTAGTCCTCTGCGCATTATTGGAAGGAAAATAGGGATGTCTCGAGCTTTTATGGATATTGGGGGTTACTGGAAGTGCTGTATCGTGGGTAGAAATTTGGGTACAGGTAGGGGAATGTGGGGGATATGTTAATTATGTTAAAAGGTGGAAAGTTATAGACGCAAGCTTTATTCTATATCAGGAATACTACGTGAGTAAGGGGAGTTCGCGCTGCATGCTAAGTGAGCCTGAGGAGGAGCAGGTAGTATGAACGCAGGTTGGTAGAGGGAATTATGAATTGTATGACTAAGAATGGTGTATAAAGACATTTGGGGGGCCAAAATATCCTGAATATCATACCAGACAAGAGAATTCATGTAAAATCTCGACTGTTGTCGTGAAATATTAATGAAATACTGTAATAATATGTTTCTAATTGTAGTAGTATGATATCTACAGTGCATAGATAGGGCTTAAACACAAAGTATGAGAATACACAATAATATTATCCAGGTTGTAACTGACTCTAGGGCAAGTAAGGGAAAAATATATGAAAAGATGGTGCACAGTGTACACCGTCTTTTAGAGGACAAAGTACAGTACCGTAGACAGCAAGAACAAAGAAATATACCTATGAAAAGAATCGGGGATTTCAACAGATTACTAGGTAAAAGGTTCTGGATAGATACTCGTTAAGGTATTAACCTGTAAAATGGCTGGTATTACTAAGTTGGAATGAATGTCTGCCTGTTCCGGTTACAGAGGTCCCTTACCATAGTCAGATACTAGGTTTCGTACGCGAAATGCCAATTTGTGTTCGAACAGCTCAAGATGCGTTTTTGGGCTTTGCTACATAGTTGCAGACAAGACAACCCCGGCTTTGTCTGTTGTGAATGAGTGAGTGGCTGTACTAGAGTGGATTAGGGGGAGTGAATGTGGTCTGCAGGAGGTTACAATACTTTGCAAGTATAATAGTCTGCTCGGGTATATGGGTAACGATGAGACTTTACTGTTATTGGTGTTGGACAGGATATGCTATCGGAACACTCATACCCTGTCAGTCTCATTACAGGAAGGGGATAGTGCAAGACTCGGGATGGAGGCTCTGGTGCGGATTTCGCATTCGCGGCGGCCGTTGAAGGTGGATGAGATGTCACGCCCTAGCGGTCGAGACAGGATCCGCCGACACAATACCAAAAATGTGCCTTCGATGCGGACAGTGTTAGGCTGTTGCCAAGGACTTGCAGACGTCGATAAAGGGTCCTCGATTATTAGGCTGATCCATTCCACGCTTAAAGAGCATCTTTCTCGTCATGCCGACTTGTCTGACAGCCCTCAAGCGAAAATCGCAGAGCTTTGTTTGACATATCTCAATTTTCAGACCATTAAGGATCTTTCGGCCAGCTCTGCCCGAAGCACACCCTTCCTGGAATATTGTTCTTTGCATTGGGGAACCCACATGCGAATAGGGCTCTCAGATCCCTCAAGAGATCTTGCTCTGAAACTCCTTGATCAATATGATAATCACATAGCTGCTAAACCACTTGCGAAGTCAGCTAGCGAGCGGCGCTTCGAAAACAAAATGCCACTCCCCGCACAACATTGTATCTCGTATTTCGGTATTGCCGAAGTTGTAGTTGATTTGATAAGAATGAAAAGATGGGGGGTGAACAAGCGAGATAGCTTGGGTCTGACACCACTGATGTGGGCGACGAGGTATGGTTGCGAAGAGGTGGTGGAAGTGCTCTTGGAACAGAAGGAAGCCCAACCCGATATGCGGGACAGGCAATCTGGTAAAACAGCACCCTCTTGGGCTGCGAGGGGTGGGTACGAAGGGGTAGTTAAGCTATTTCTTGGTCCGCTATTTGTCAATCCTGGGGGCATAGGCTACTGGCGGGGAACACCACGAGCAATGCGCCTATTTTTTGGAAGGAAATACATCAACTCAGACAAGTCAGACAATTATCGCCGGACACCTCTCTCCTTGGCGGCTAGGGATGGGCATGATGGAGTAGTGAAGCTGCTGTTAGGACGGAAAGAGGTCAACCCCGATAGGCGAGACTGGAATGGCCGAACTCTGCTCTCGTTGGCCGCCGAGAATCGGCGTGACGGAGTAGTGAAGCTACTTTTGGGACGGAGAGAAGCTAGCCCCAGTAGGCCAGACAATAGCGGCCGAACACCCCTCTCATGGGCCACCGGACACGGGTGTGATAAAGTAGTGGAGCTACTTTTGGAACAAGAAGGCGTTAGTCCCGATAGGCCAGATAAGAATGGCCGAACACCGCTCTGGTGGGCCGCCTGGAATGGGCGCGTTGGAGTAGTGGAGCTACTTTTGGCGCGGAAAGAGGTTGACCACGATACGCCAGACGACGATGGCCGAGCAGTGCCCTCGTGGGCCGCCCGTAATGAGCATGAAGTAGTGAAGCTGCTGTTGAAAGAGGAAGACGTTAACCCCGATACCAACCTGTGTGCTTGCGGTTTTCAGAAGTATGGTGAGCCTTTGGACAGGATGTGATACAATACTCGCAAGCCGTTTGTCACCGACGGTTAAATTGTTGAATAACCCACAAACATCGGAAGCTAACCTGGTTTCTAAATAAATGCCAAGCAGCCTAACAGGTGTTGTCATAGCAACAAAGGTGCAGTGCAATTGAATGTTGACAACTTGACAACAGCTCTCTTGCAGTTCTTGCCGGCAGGTATATCAAGCCATTTGCTGGGTCTTCTCCTCTACTTTCTTCCCCCATCCACACTCCCTTCTTTCAGCACAGTACATCCCCCCTGCCGATCTCCCAGCCCACGGCTCGTTTACTCCAACAGTTTAACTCACGGGCCTAAACCTGAGAAATTACAATGCCTCCTTTAACATCGGCAGATTACGATGTAATTGGCACTATAGGTACACCCAAAGGCTTCTTGGTTAAGTACTTTTGGGACGATTTATAATTAATTGCGGATAGGCCATGGGTGCTTCGGCACCATTCGCAAGGTCAAACGAAAGCAGGACGGAATCGTCAGACCCCTCCCCCACTCCCCGTTAAAGAGTCCGTTGCTGATATTTTGGTAGATACTCGCACGGAAAGAGATCTCATACGTCAAGATGGGGAGCACCGCAAAGAGTCAACTTGCCTCTGAGTTCGAAATCCTCCAATGTCTAGATCATCCGAACATTGTTAAGTACTACCATCGAGAACACATTAAGAGCGAGAGCAGTGTTCATTTGTGAGTTATTACAGCACCAAATACCACTCAGGCCGAACGCAGCTTAGTACCCGTTGCTGACGCTAGCTGTTAGATACATGGAATATTGTGGTAATGGTGATCTTGGTGGCCTGATAAAAAAAGCTAAAGAGAGCGGCAGTTCATTTCCTGAGAGTTTTATCTGGGCGGTGGTGGCGCAACTTGTCACTGCTCTATATCGCTGCCACCATGGGATCGATCCCCCAGAACTGGATGACTTGTTTTCTTACAAAAATATGACTCCTCCCACTCCCCGTACCGAGAGTGAAGAGAGAAATTTAGTCAAGGTACTCCATAGGGACTTGAAACCTGAAAACAGTAAGTAATGCCAACTAGCCCACTGAAAATGTGTTAATTGGTAAGCAGTCTTCGTCATGGGAGATAATTCTATCAAGATCGGAGACTTCGGTCTCTCGAAAAAACTTGCACCAGGAAATATGTTCGCAGAAACCTATGCAGGAACCCCATACTACATGTCTCCCGAGATCTCTAGCGGCCGTCCTTATACAGTCAAATCTGACATCTGGTCTATGGGATGCATTATATATGAGTTGTGTACCCAAGAGCTCACATTCACTTCAAATACCCTTCCCGGCCTCATAAACCTGATCGGGAAAGGCAAATATAACCCGATTCCAACTAGGTACTCCAAACGTCTTCGTGACCTGGTTGCCAGGTGTCTCACCGTGGACCCGGATGGCCGACCGGATTCGGCACAACTGTTGGAAGATGAAACAATTAAGGTGTTCCGTCGTGAATTGCAAATACTGGAAGTGAGTAGAATGCTTAAGCTACGCGAAGAGGATTGCCTTCGAAGGGAGGCGTGCCTCGAAGCCAATGCGAAGACCCTTGAACAGAGGTTCATCGAAGGAAGGCAGCGACTTGAGCGGGAGATCAACGGGAAGATTAGATCTGATTGGGAAGTAAGGGCGGAATCAGTGATAAAGGAGAAGGTCGAAGAGGCGAAATTTCTGATGAGAGGGGAGCTAGAAGCTCAGTATCTGGAGAAATTCAACCAAACTGTTGAGCTTGAAGTGCAGGCTCAGATTGCACGAATGGGCTTGGTTCCAAGACCTTACGCCCTAGCTGGGGGCGAGCCGTTTACAGAATCTACATTCAACCAAAGGATCGAAGCCGAAGTACAGAAGCGGATGGAACAGATGGACTTAGTTCCACGCACTACTAGCCTATCCAACAGTAATTCCCGTGGTGACTCGGGATACGCCGGATCAGCAAGTCCCACCAGGCCTGGTTTCCCTAACCTGCCCCCGGATTCACCGGCCGACATTATGATGGAGTCCCCTTCATCCCATACAGTTGCCACTCCGGATCAGAAACTTTCTACGGCACACATCCTGCGCGACCCCCCCCCTAAGATGCCGTTCGGTAACCTATCCCACACCTTCTTTGATCCCACAAATATGCAGCCGCGCGGAGCTCAAAAGGTTTGGGCCCAACCAGCAATGCAATCGGAGATTGAGGATAATGCGAACCCCAACCTCCTTGGAAGGCAACCTCTTAAACCCCCTACCAATGGTCTATTGAGCCTAGCCGCCAAACGCATCATATCAACGAATGCCAATGGGTCGCCTACTCGTGTTGCACCTAAGGCGAGACATGGCCTCCAGAGGGCGGAGACGACTGGAGGCCTTGGCTGGGCCAAGCCAACAGCCGGCTTTGGCGCAAATGGCACTAGGTCGACCGACGACATCGCCACCGTCAAGTCCAGCACGGGAGGTACTATCAAGGTCAAGAGCATAAACGAGATCGGCCGTGAGAGATTCAATCGTGAGAGAGGCTTTCCAGTCGTCGACTGGGCGAAGGAGGACCCCAGCGATCGTCCATCCCCGTACAAAAAATCATGAATCAGCGCCCCTCAGCTCCTACAGGTCCGGTGCTCTGGTGCCTCCTTAACGTGTCCATGTCTTACGGTTCTTCTTATGTCCCTTCCCTTACCCACAGCCTTACGCGCTTCGACCAACTTTAGTGGGGCAGGCTGCGGCCATCACCGCTTTCGATCATAAAGTTCTCTCTTGGAGCGTTCAAGCGGCGGGGGGAAAGGTGAGCGGAGTAGTTTTTTGGTTAGGGAAATCGGAGTCCTTTTCTTTAATACTAAATGTACAGATCCTCTCTTTTTCCTTTTTCGTTGGGGATGTTTTTCGCTTTTTCGTATTATTACATACTCCATTTGTTCGGCGTTCGGGGGTGTTTTTCTCAAACCCCTCTTTCTTTCCTGTCACTTATACCGCACCCGCGCGGTTGCACGATTCGACCTTTTTGTACTATATGGGCTTGAACATTTCCGAACTATCTGAGAGTAATTAGGAGATTTGTAGCTTTCGGGAGCGAAGTGGGTACATAGATGGCTGTAAAGTTGTCTATCTGTTTTTTCCCCTTCCCCCCCCTTCGGCATCGGCAACATTGAAGGGGAGGGTTGGGGGCTGTAGTTAAATTTTATGAATATTTGCCATTGGATGTTAGGATATCTGTGTAGCTTCCTCGTGGGTATTGAGTGCCGGTAGTACAGTACAGGTACGGATCTGCCCTAACTTCCGAACCATTTCTTCATAACTGGCGCTCACATCTGTAGTCTTAATGGGACCAGAAAGCTCCCGTAGAACCCCCCCCCCCCCCCACCAACCCCTACCTCTCCGAATATAGCTTTAGCTACCAATCGTGCTACTACGCACAGCAGTTCAAAAAAACAGCGGCACCCCCAAAGCGACGAACAAAACGACAGAACCTCCATCCCATTCAACACCCCTCAATTCCCTGGCAACGTCTCCAGTAACCTCAAAACAGCACCCTCATCCGCCCCAACCACCGCCCGTCCATTATTCCAATCCACCAGAAGCGGTCTAACCATTCCCCCTCCCCCAAGCAGTTTCGCCGCATCCCCTTCACTCCTCGCGCCGGGGACCACCTCCCCGACCCGGTTCTTCCCAATGAACTCCAGTATCGAGGCTAGCTGCGTGGGCGTCGGCACCGTGGGTGCCTCGACGACGTCGAGCTCGAAGGTCTTTTTGTGCGCTGTTGGGCTGGAGCGTAGGGTTTCCAGGATGCGCTTTGAAGCGGTGGAGGCGGGGGCGTGGAAGAGGGTTAGGACGTCGAGGGTTTTGTGCTTTTGGTTAGTTAGTTATGTGTGGGGATGGAGAGGGGGGAGGGGGCCGTACGAAGCGGAACATTGGGGTTGTTGTTGGAGTGGTTATAATTTAGTGAGCGGTTATTGATTGTTTTGTGGTTGAGGTTTGGTGGGATGTTTGGAGGGTATGACGTTGTTTGATGGGTGGTGCCAAGGTGCTTGGGAACGGATGAATGCAGATGGACGGACGGGTGGATAAAGCGTGGGATGCAGCAAGGGAAGGGACAAGATGCATGGTCGCTAAGATTACCTATTAGGTTTTTTTCCCCCCTTAAAAGCGGATAGGGCTAATATGTTTGCTGCAGGCGGAAATAATCAGTGGGAGATTACAATACTATTACCTCTGTAAAAGCCTGACTTAATGACATACTGGTATTTCCCTATAACGTATTACGACAGATGGTTCTACAGCAGTTCTATAGATAGCATCCCTTCCTTCACAAATACTTTTCAAGATCAGATTTCCCGTTGGAGTATTTCCATTATCGAATTACCTATTAACTTTAAGGCTACCTACACTCAAGATTCATCTCTTCGTCAAGCTCTTTGGAGCCCTCTCTCGGTGAGGTAGAAATTACCAACACTGTTATTGTCTAAAGAGAAAAAAAGGAGGAAAGGGGAGAAAGCAAATTCTGCATCTATCATGCACCGAAATGTGCAACGTGTGCTCCCCAAGCATCCCCCATCATATCAACCTCTCCTAAACCCAGTATCATACGTGTTCTCAAACCTCATTCTCCTGCTCTCCCTCCCCCTCCTTTTCCTCCTCAACCCTCGTAGCAAACAAAGTAGTCGGTTGCACAAATCTAACCATACCCTTGACCTCCCTAGGAAGGCTATACCCCAAGCATCTCAAAGTGACCTGATCCCCATTCCTGTGGTTTACATACCACCTATACTTCGCCTTGAGCAGCGCCTCTGCCTTGCCAACTGTAGTCTCGAAGCTGAGCCAGTCGTACTCGAGCTTGAGCTCGTCCTCTTGAATACCATACCTCCTCAGCCACGCTAAGACCGTCTCGTAAGTCTCATTGGTGGGGCCGAGCAAGAGATCCAGTTCATCGTGCCCGATGTACTTGCCATGGTCGGGGTGGTCGGGGTCGTGAGATGTCAGCATGCGTTGCTCGTAGAGGTCCCGGTGGCCGTATGCTAGAGGCATATGTAGCGTCATCTTGGTCTCCGCTGGGACTAGCAGGCCGCGGAGTTCTTGCCAGGGGAAGGGGACGGATGTGATTACGTCGAAGGGCTCGTAATTTAAGGTGCCGAGTTGAACGAGCGCGTGGACCGCTGGGAGGAGGAGAATGAGGGGCTTTAGAGGATGCATTTTTCTTGTCCTTTGATTTATTTTATTTTATTTTTCTTAGTAGTCGTGTAATGGACGGGCGGACGGACGGATGGGTGAATGGGTAGGTAGGTGAACGGGAAGAGGGATGAATGGATAGGTTATGTACTTATTAGAGATTCTTGACACGTATATATATCCCTAAGCTGAAGAGTATCCTCCATTTAGAGAAATCAAGTACGTCATTTATATTATATATAGGGCATAGCTGCTCAAGGCAACCACCTCTTTAACCCAATTTCAGGCACGTCACCACAACTTAGCCTTCCTAGCGAAGCTTCATACAATGCTACCGCACCCATCCTGGGAAAATAATTGACCCGGAGGTAATGATCGGCGATGAGGGTTTTACGTAGGTGTTCAAGTGGTGGCACAGAGTTTGTATTATTAAGTGGTGAAGAAGTCCATGATAAATTGAGTTGTGTATAGAAGGGAAAGTCTTTTAAAAGTTAACAGGAGGTAAGGAATAAGGCGGGGGAAGGACAGGAGAGAAGGAAAACAAACAGGAGAAAGCTTTTCATAGCTTGCGTGCCCCCCCCCTGCTGATGCATACGCGTGCGCCTCAGGGTACGGCTATTTCCAACATTCAAACCCCCAAAGCGCCGAGTGATATATCGTGATCTGATGAGCCCAAACAATAGCACTATTATGCCACGATGCGATACTCGAGTACGGACTTACGGAATAAATAATATCATACCACTCCAAGTATGATACGAGACCCAAGTCCTGAGGAAATTGTAATGCGCCCCACTTTTTCGCACCCCACGAATGGCCGTTCTGACAAGGCATAAAGTAGGCTCACACTACAACCAAAGCCTTGAGGACTAGTTTCATACTTCTAAGCGAAGGCAGGTAGCCCCCCCGAGAGCGAAATCTCGATCCCCTACATTGAGGGTTTTTCTCACATCAAGAGTCTACTGCGCCTTCACCGGCATGTATAATATTAAGTAGTCGTCGCGTCAGGATATCACTATGAATTTTTTAAAAAACAAGCCCCAACAGGGTATCAATTCCATAGAAGAATGCCATATCAATAGTTCCCAGAAAACCAATCCATCAGTCCCAATCAACTTTTTCCACTTCCCCCACTCGACAATTCTGTAATCAGCTACCGCCAATGCCCTTCCATCAATCCAGCCTATACACCAGCGCCTTCCGAGATCTCGATATATCTCTTCACCAGAGAGAGGGCTTTGGGGGGAAGAAACCCACAAGCTGGAAAGCAAGTTTAAAAAAGAAAAAGAAAAAAGGAAAGGGTGAATTATCATACATTTACCAACGAATCGAACCAAACCCAAGTGTCTCCCACTCAACGCCTCTTCCCCTTCTTTGGTTTCTCCTCAACTTTCACAGAAACCTCCTTATCCTTCCGCTTGGCCTCATCCTCGAGGTCATCCCAATCATCTATCCACCGCAAAAGCGAAGCAAAGCATTAGAGCTGTCTTTTTCTCTTTGATAATAAGAAAGAGCTGTTATTTGGAAAAGCGAGCAATAATGAAATTCCGAATATGTGATTTTTTTCCCTAGGGACCATGTATGTGTAAAGATAACTGTAAAAGAGAAAAAAAGATGACATGAATTTTTATGAAAAATGAATTAATAAGGTGTAATGAGATCATTCCGAATCCTCACCGCCAGATTCATCGTCCGACGCTTCAGAGCCTTCATCTGCGCTAGCGTCATCGTCGTCGAACTCACTATCTTCCCCGCTGCCCTCGGATTCAGAGTCGGAGCTATCAGCTTCGAATTCAGACACCTCATCTTCTTCATCATCATCGTCGGCATCGGACTCGACGGACAGGAAGTTCCATCCACCTGCATTCGCACATCGTTAGTCTGTATTTGGGTTGACATAAGGACGCCGGAAATCATATTACCATCCTTGAAGAACTGATGGGGATCTGCAATCACAGTCTTCATAATTGTTGGCCAGTTCAAGTTCAACGGGCCTTCTGTGAAAGGAATGTTAGAAGAGTCAAGCCACTCCTTGACATTCTCAAGAGACTCCATGGGGATGGAATTGATATGAGAAACAGGCCGGGTGTAGTCTTTATACACAAAGACCAGGTCAAAGTTTTTCAACCCAAACTATAGGAAGCACTAGGTAAGCCACATCTAATTGCTTCGATGTAGGGTTTGAAACTAACCTGAACTCTCTCCAAATGGGCAATCTCTATTTCGTCAAGAGTGATGACCAAGAATGGGGGATCGGTAAGTTGCACAAGAGCATCCGTAGTAGGCGCGCAAAGCACATTTGCACGGAAGGGGACACCATTGAACCCTAGTTCACGATACGGTATGTCAACGTCTACGCCATTTTCATGCTTCTTCCCAGCCTCAGAGATTTTATCCGCGAACGCTTTGAATTCCTTATCCAAAAGCGCTCTCCGTCTACGTTCCTCTTGCTCCTGTTCGAATTCCTCTTCGTCCCCATATCTATACTTCCTCTTTCTATTCCCAGTCTCGTCAAATTGGATGTCGGTAGCCTCGCGGTAGAACTGAACATCCTTGGTCTTCTTTTTCCCGACCATGATTGGGTCTTTGAGATGGACATGGATAAGAACAATGAGTTCATGGGCACAAGGTTGGAAGAAGAGATGCTTGACGTTGCTGAAAAGGACATCAATGCGATGATCGTTACGAACAGGTGACTGATAGCGAAGACCGTTCTGGTGAATTTCGACTTCTCCTGGAACACGCTTGCCTTCTAGAGCAGGGCGGACGTAGATATCTCCAAGTCTTTGAGGCCGACGATTCCTGATCTCCACCAGATTGTCTTGGGTCACCACATCCTCCATTTCCTTGCGTTCCTGTTCACGTTTGACAGCATTCTTCTTCATGTCTTGGATGGCTGCACAGATCTCGGCCATACGATCATTATCCGTGCTTCTATACGTTAAGCTTCGTACAAAATGGGCATTCGGGTCTTCGAATGGCTATTAAAAGTATTATCAGCACAAGCTCTTCTACGAATGTGCTACAAGAAAACACTCACCAAATCATCTTTCCTTCCAACACCTTGGCCTGGTGAGAGGAAATTGATACGAAGATAAGTCCAATCACCCTCATCCGTTTTGCTGGCATTCTTCAATGTTGCGATGTGAAAAGGAACCGGTCTTCCAAAAACAGGCACAATAATGGTTTGGCTCTTAGCGTCTACCACAATCTTAAGGTCTGCAACCGACAAAGGCAATTGGTTTTCGCGTTTATAAGACTCAAATCGTTTGATCGCCTTTTTGCCCTTGCCATCACCAACCGCATCGCCCTCCGCATACCGAGCCAAACCCTCCTCTTGCTTTTGCTGAGCCAACTCCTTCTGATGCTCCCTCCTCTTCTGCTCCGCACCCTCGTCAACCTCCTTGCGCTCTCCACGGAGCTTGGCTTTTAAAACAGCGGTGTTTTTGGCCGGGGTTGGTTTAGGTGCCGGTTTCTTCTCTTTGACCTTTTGCTCCGGCTCTTCATCTTTGAAGTAGAATGCTGTCTCCTTCAAATCTTTGGAACATCCTCCAGTGAATACAATCGGGTCACCAGGAGTAACTTTAATGGTGTCAGTCAAAACAAGACTATAGACTTTGCTCTTCGAGTCTTGTGGCCTTGGGTTCTCCAAATCGGCAAAGCCCACAGTAACACAAAGGGTCATCCCATCCTTAATAACCCTGTTGCTCTTAGCAGTGATGGCGGTGGTTGTATCCTTGGCCTCGATTCCAATAATAGAACCAATAGCTTTAAGGAAATGCTTCTCCAATTCTGGATGCTTTGACTTAATAAAAGCAATAGCTTTATTATAAACATCCTTGCAAACAACTCCATCGCGTATTTCGGATAAAACCTTCCATTGAAGATCGACTAGGAAGCTATAGTATTTCTCTTGGGACTATTATCATGTTAACAAAGCCCTTCATCGGACTCAAGAGCTGAAGTTTACCTTATTCGGGTCGATAAGAAAAGTTCTTGCAATAGCTGAACAATAACTCTTATACCGCAATCCCATGGTTGACAGAATTATCCCACCATGGAGCTGGCTATCGTCCGATGTAGCACTTGACCGCAAATCATACCTTCCTCCACTCTGTACCAATGGTCCAACGGTCCAGTCTAGTTGCAATGGGTCAAACTATGACAAAAGTTAGCTTTGTATGCAATAAATAACAAAGCTAGAATGGTGCATACATCTGGGCCGAGTTTCATCTCTTTCGCTTTGAAAAACTTTTCGTCATCGATTTTCGCCTCGATTTTCTGTGACAGCTGTGCGTGAGTTATCTTCTTCTCCTCGTCAATGATCGTGGACATTTCATCGATGAAGTAATCCTTCATGATGCCAACCAAAGAACGCGAGGAGGCACGCATAGTTTTCTAATCCCATTGTCAACACCCAGCTCTTAAGCTCTGTTATAGTTCGACTTACCAACTCCAAATCGTCCTTGATCGCTAGGCACTGTGAAATAGCGGAGCTGACATCGAATTCCTCTACGCCTTCAATTTCCGCAGGGAATATTTTCTTCCAGTCATTGACGAAGGGACCTTCGGCCTTGTCTTTCATGCAGACGCCAACTTTTTTCTACATACCAGAGGCGGTTAGTTTCCGAGCCTCACCGTGTAACCGAGCAAAGGGAGCGAATCTCACCCCTGATTTCTTGATGACCTCCGCTAGATCCTTGAAGTTTTGAGTATTCTGTGCCTCATCCTTTCCTCGTACTAGGATTTCAATCGGGAATTTGCCACCCTTCAGAGTTTCTAGATGTTTAGCTGCAGGCAACGGGAGCTGTTAGCTAATTCGCCACCAAGACGATCAAAACCCGCTGTGATTGTAACATCGACTAAGGAGATCGCAAGTACGAACATTTCTTGGGCGTAGTCACAACATAAAATTTCTCCTGGGTAACGACAAAGAGCGTTGTCGGAAATTCGTATCCTAGCAACCAGAACTGCACAATTCACGTAAGCTTCGGAACACAAAACTTCTCCACAAAGCTGAAGCGAAGAATGAATAAAATGCGAGAGCGATGATTCAGGGATGAAATGTCCCAAGAAAACTTACATGCAGAGCAAGGCTCTTCGAATAGGGGCCCTCCACAGTCTTTCCCAAGATTATGACAATAGACCCAACACCACCAAACAAATCCGCCTTCTTCGGATCCTTCCAAGCCGCAACCAGGCCGCCGAGACGAGAGTGAAAGAGCGACTTGTCTATGCTAACTTCATCACCCATGACTGGTGGTAGCCTCGATTTTTCTGATTATTTCACCTATTGACGATTCCGAGTTCTTCAAGCAGTCCAACAGTGTTTCCCGGCAAAAAAAATGAGAAGTAGATGTGTTTGGATGGCAGAGGAAGTGGGTTGGAGGAGAGAAGGCTGTCGCCGAGAGAAGAGAGATTAGGGATTCCCTCAGAAGTCGCGTCGGTCGCCAGAAAATTGTCTTGGCAGACGCGCCCCCTGTAGAGATTCCCGATCCCACTTCGGCTGACTCAACAATCCCTCACCTTTAATCTATCATATCCCGTTACCACACCTACCGCCTGTTCTTTTTTGTCCACCGACCGTTTAAGATCACGCCGCCCCACCTCCCGCTGTCCTCGACCGATTGAACGGACGAACGAAGAAGTGATGCCTATTTCAGCTCTTCGAGCTGTCTCGAAATCACAGAATGGTGTAGGGGCCTTTATTCTCCAATGCAAACGCATGGAATTCAATTTTTGTGATTGGGCTGGGAGCTCAAAGGGAATGAGGCATGTTCGGACCTGCCCAATACCTCTCCCCCCCCCCAATCTCTCTACCATCATGCAACCCGACCCGATACCTCTTTCCTAACTGAAGGACAGGTCGTTCCTAAAACATTCACTATCACAATTTGCCAAGGAAAACCCACAGATAGAAATCATCGTTGCCCCACGACCCAACAAGACACCGATAATCCGGGGCACCTACAGTATTCCTCTCTTTTTCTATTACCACCCGCCACCTCTTTTATAGATGGCTAACTGCTACCAGTCAATGGTCGTGAGAAGGTCATACCGGTCGATGGGTTAGAAATTCAGCAGATCCTCCAGAAAGCACAGCTTCTCCGAGATTCCTCCGGTGCAAAGTTGAAGAGGATTACCAAACCAGTTATTTCGTTGAACGAGAGTGTAAGAGGCATATTCTCGCCATTCCACGGGAAGAAGCATGTTATATAGATGGTGGAGACATATTGTTCTCTGATGTACATTATATATATATATTCTATTCTGTGGAAGTGCTAAGGATAATCGGTCATCCCCATAAACACAGTTTCGATTTAATACCCCAGGTTTACCAAGGCTTCCGGGCTATGGAATCGAACCTATGCCCTCCAAATACTATACCGCCCAGAATCTATTACAAGCACACTCTACTTAGTTTTAGCTCCCTTGCACACTTGGACTTTCGCCCCCATCTACCACCTATATCCACAGAGCGTGCATAGTACTGTGAAAATTTTGAGAATCTATTGGACCCCAATCGACAGTGTAAATAAATAGCATGCCCTCCTGGGAGTCTAGTTGAGAGCTCTATTCACAAAATATCACTCGTTTGTTCTATCCTATTCTCTAAACCTCCCAAAGAAGCTATCGAAACATTGCCAGTAGACATGAGGGTTATGGCAGAGAAGAGAAGATCTTTAAATTACATACTCTGAACGTTATTGGCCCCAGATTCTATAATAACCCCCCCAACGGGAAAGAGGAAAAACAACTCACCTTCAACTCTAAAACTCAATGTCAACCTTCATAGCCTTCCCCCCCTCTACCATCCCATCATGCTCGCCCTCTCCCTCATCCATAGGTGGTAAGCTGTACGCCTTAATCTCAAACCTTTTCCTAGTCACTGTGAAAGCAAGATCCTCGCCGCTCTGTCCACCAACGCCACCGCCCTTCTCCCCGAGCACTGGTAGTTTCCACATCTTCACCAAGCCCTGTGGGCCCTGATCCTGGCCCCTTACATCTTGTAATTGTGGGAGGGGTGTCAACTCTAGTACCCCGTCTGAGAGTATCTCAGCCCATCGGACAAGACTTGTGTCTCTAGGATAAAGCTCAAGCGGAAGCGAAATCATGAGAGTAAGGTTTGACGAATGCCGGCGAAGGAGGGCTCGTAGAGAGTGTAAAAACGGTAGGAGGTGTCTTAAAGAGGACGCAGAAGGGGGGTATGCCAATGGCGACAGAAGGGAAGGGATAATTATTCGATGGAGGAGAGTGGGGGGATGTTGGTTGATGATATTTGTGAGAGAGGTGAGAATAGGTACGAATGGGGAAGTCTCGGCAGCAAGTGAAGATAGCGATTGCGGTGGTGGGGGAATAAAGGATATTTTCGCTGTTGGGGGAATCGTTAAGCGCTTCGTCAGGTCGAACGAGTGACAGAATGCGTGTGGTGCGGTGGATGTATCAGGGTTCCTGGCCTCTTTGGGGTCTTGTCTCGTGAAGCTTTGAGCTATTTCATACCAGTTAGTCCATTTATCGAGAGCATTCCACAAACCTTGGATAGGAACAAACCCCTGCTGCCACCGATCCCGCTTCCAAACTCTCCCAACCTCTCATACCTCCAAGCTATCTTCATTCGCTCTCCCTCTTTCAGTTTCCCACCACTCCCGCTATCTGTTTTCTCTGCATCACCAACTACAGCTGGCAGATCCCGAACCCAGTTTTCCCCGAACCCTATTATCGTAATTGCATGCCCCTGGGCAATACCTTCAGCAGCATAGTACCTCAATAACGCTCCTCCAAAATCTGTAGTTCCTGGCTCTTCTATCAAAAGCGAGCAGCCCAACGGTAGCCCTGCATGGCCAGCAAGTAATGAATCCAATGACGGCGTTCCTGTCGAAGTTGTGTATTGCCCGTTAATGGGTGAGGGACGAGCACCGGGGGGGGGGGCCTTGAGTACTGGGGGGATTGTTGAAGGTATCCCAGGCACGGAAGATGCACCTGGGGGACCGCGATTTATTACTAGGTTTTTCTTGCGGAAGCTCATTTGCCGGGGGGTTGGAGTTGTGGACGTCTAGCAAATATTGTGTGGGGTGCGTTGCATGGTGGGGCTGCCCGTATGACACAAAAATATTCTTAGGGAGCTGGGAACTACTTGGCCATTTAAAAGGTCTCCGGACGCTCTGCGCTTATTAATACCTGGCTTGGCACAAAAGCGTCCGGAGACTTTTTAAATTGCCAAGTACACTATGAACGACCAGGGTAACTTAAAATAAGAACTTTTCCAAATTCATGATTCTCCATGGTGACGAGGACTACTAACCATACTATCATACTGTTGTATGGGTACCTACCTTATGTGATTCCTTCCTACTCCATGGCCGGTTGTAGCTTTTTGTTTGCAATAAAGTTAGCCTCGAGTTGTCCGCGTTTCCTATCAGACCAGTGGTACGCACAATGTTTCTCAAAGCAGACCAAAACACGAAACATCAAGATTCGTGTTATATTACGACTCCAGGTGGATGTAGCCACAGTATGAGCCTATATAATGCCATCTAAGAAGGAGAAGAATCCGAAGAAGTAGAAAACATCACATCCAACTTGAAAACATCGAGCGCTCATCGACAATCGACACCTATCAGCAGATCTTATCACGTGACTGTTTTTTCACGTGAACCAAGCCTGCCAAATATGCCCGAACCGTTTCTCGCCTGCAATCAACCTGTTACTCCCCCATCAGAACCTCTCCAAGCTTTCGCAGATCTTCCCAGCTCCGCTAACACAATGAGGTGAGTACCGCCCTTTCCAAGGCTCTCCTAATATACTGTGGCTACTATTCTAACTACGCAGTGAACCAATTCTCTTTGATTCCACCTTCACTATTACTGCTTTCGACCAGCATAAATACGACCGTGTCGCTCGAATATCTGGGGAGAGAGAGGATCTAAAATTCTCTCTTGACATCCACGTCGAGCTCTACCCGGTCGCCGTTGGCGAGACGGTTCAACTATCCCTCGCATCCACCTTATCTCCCGATGGTGCAAAAGAGGACCCAGCGGAGAGCAAAACCGGCTGGAAGGAGAACAAGGCAGCCGAGCCGAGCCTTGCTGACACCTACGACTACGTTTGCCATGGGAAAGTGTATAGATTCGAAGAGGGAAATGGGGAGTTCATGTGAGTGTCTACCCAGATGCTTCTGTTTCCTTCATGTGCTAACAGAATCGGATATCCAGCAAGGCATACGCCTCCTTTGGAGGTTTGCTTCTTTTTCTCGAAGGCCCTCACAAGAAGCTATCCTCAATGAGACATGAGTATGTCTACTTGCTCATGAAGAAATAAACTGGACACGTTACTAGACGTAAAAGTAAAATAAAAAAGAGGAAAAAACTGTATACTAGCCATCCAAGCATTCACTTGTCCATAGGGTCATAACAGTGTCAAATTACTACGAAGAAAACGCAGCTGTTTTAATTAGAATACCCATGAACCCGCCCCATATGTGAAACAAAGCACCCTCTCGACAGCCCATAGTGTATGTGGGAAGTTGACGGATCACCAGGTTGGGAATTCTAAGCGTCTATGCAGACGGGAGCCAATTTCAAGGTAGTTTGGCTCGTTTTCCGGAGTAATGATCCCATGGCGAATGAAGAAGTCCTGAAACCGTTAGCTTCGCGCCCACCGTGAGGACAAAATTTTATATATTTCTACCAGAAGAACTATGCAAATAGTCAGCCTTAGTTAAATATTTAATTTAACCTCGGGTTGGGTTGGGTCCATACCTAAACTGCAATTGGGCTTAAAACTTCCCTTCGCCAATTCAGCTTTTACCTATAATGCTTCAAAGTCAGTGAAACCTCCCTCTAACTTAAGACATCGCCTCTCGGACCTGCCCTACGTCCATCAACTGAAATTCTTGCACTTCGTCATCGCACGGTTTCGGGATTACATCACTCCCAACTTCCAAGTCGTAAACATACTGCACCTCGGGCTGGAAAAGCCCTTCCTCACCGCCAGCGGACTTCATTCTCTGATAGAAGTAGGACACATGCCCAACAGCCCTCGCCCCCTCCTTAATTAAATCTTCCGGAAACGAGGCCTCCTCTTCAGACTCTTTCACCAAAGTTTCAAAAACTGACATTCCAGAGGAGATCCCCCCGGCAACAGTATTGTCCAGGAGACCACCATAGGTAGGCTTTTCTGGGTTACGGCGGGGTACCCATATCTTCAATGGGGAAGTAGTATATGCCGTCAGATGGACCTACGCACTGTTAGCTTAATGCCAAAAGCCGATGAGCCGGTGAACACTCGCTCCATAGGTAACAACCCCAAACAATGCACAAGCACTCCTCTCAAGCCTGAAGTATTCATGTCCCTTAGGACTATAGACTGTATATAGTTCATTCCTCCATCCCTTTAGAATATCGAAAATACCATTCTCTCTCCATGACTGGGCAGTCTTTCGGACATTCTCTGAGCGCTCTTCGACAGTTTCGCCCGCTAGAGTAATAACTTTCCCGGCAAACCCCCAGTGCGTCCCCGAGAGTTTGGTGTCTTTTAACACGGCTGTAACAGATGGGAGGATATAGCCGAGGGCGTGTTCATTATGAACGAGGATAGACAACTCCCCTAGGCTCTCCGCGTGGGGAGCGGGGTGTGTTGTAGCGTTTGGGAAGCTATCCACCAAATTGATGAGATCGAGATTGGAATAGTGTTTAGAAGAAGTCATAGGGATGGGAGTGTGGGATTGGTAATTTTCGGGACGACGTCACAGGATGTTACTTGGAAACGGAGGGATGAGCGGGTTATCTTATTAGGAGCTAAAGCGAGTTTGTTTCTACTGCACCCCACAACAAGCACAACTGGATCAGTAGCCTGGAATTATTATTATTTTTACGGGGCAGGTGGTGGGGGTGTTATCGATATGAAAACCCCACTTTACCAGACGGCCACCCCAACATCTAATTTATCCCCTCATTCCTTCCTTGCTCCTCACCCCATCCCGCCCACATACAACCCCAGTATTGCCGAAGGGAGGAAATCAACATAACCAATGACACCAACAAAGTTGAATGCCGCTATCATAATTGTCTCAACAACAGCGTCAAAAGATCCCTCCTCCGATGTATCTGGCAATCTGCTCACTGAGTCCTTTACCGCCAATTCAACTGCAGAATCAACTACTTGGAAAGTTGTAGCACGAAGAATAGTGCCAGATGACCGCGAAGAGATTCAGGGAGCCCTGAAGACCCTTTTGGAGAGTCCGAATAAATTGAACCTTATTGTGACAACCGGTGGGACAGGTTTTGCTATTACAGATGTTACCCCCGAAGTAAGCGATCCAATATCTGCCCTTCTCCAGATACTGATAATAGGGACAGGCAGTGAAACCGTTCTTGCAGAAAGAGGCTCCAGGACTGGTGTAGGTTTGATATCTCTCAGATAGTCCGGGAATTATTCTAAAAAGCGACTATAGACACGCCATGCTCTCAGCCTCACTTAACATTACACCATGTTCGTTCCCCAGTGTTCGAGCTTTGTGTTCTACTAACTAGACGGTAGTCTCGATGATGTCCCGACCTGTCGCTGGCGTCAGTGGGAGTACTATAATCGTTACGCTCCCCGGTTCACCAAAAGGTGCCACAGAAAATCTCGGAGCCCTCATAAAGCTACTCCCACATGCCTGTATTCAAGCCGCCGGGATCCAAAGCTCCCGCAAACTTCATTCCGGGGGCGTCGAATCTCTCGAAAAGCAGACCGGTGTTCATGGGCACGGTAGACACCGCCTTGAAAACGATAACCCCCATGGCGGCCACCACCATCACCACCACCATCATCACGGCCACAGCCACAGCCATGACTCCGCTACCCCTGAAGTTTATACCTATCCTGGGTCGAGGGCCAATAGGCTTGGCGATGCTGTCACAAGGAGATACAGAGAAAGCCCTTACCCAATGGTTACAGTAAATGAAGCGGCTGACATGATTGCCCGGGAAACTCAATTAAAGGAGATCGTCGAAGTTCAAGTCAATGAGGACCTAGTGGGCTATGTACTGGCTGAAGATGTTACAGCCGCAGAGAGCGTTCCTGCGTATAGAGCGAGTATTGTGGATGGGTATGCTTTAGTGCACTCTAGCGGAAAAGGAATCTATCCCGTTGTGTCCGTATCCCGTGCTGCCCCAGGTTCAATTCCTCCCTTAAGCTCTGGCCAGGTGGCTCGAATCACTACAGGAGCACCCTTACCACCTGGCGCAACCGCAGTTGTCATGGTTGAAGATACGGTCCTGAAATCTATGACTGAGGATGAGAAAGAGGAGGCGGAGGTGGAAATTCTGGCAGACAGAACGGAGGACGGGGAAAACGTCCGCGAGGTCGGCAGCGATGTTATGAAAGGAGATGTTGTTTTGGAAAAGGGGGATATCATATCCGCGATCGGCGGGGAAGTTGGATTGCTGGCTTCTGTCGGTAGAGCTTGGGTCAAGGTATACGATAAAGTCACCGTTGGCGTATTGAGCACAGGGGATGAAGTAGTTCGCCACGACAGGAAAGGAGAATTGCGACTTGGAGAAATAAGGGACAGCAACCGCCCAGCCCTTTTAAGCGCAATCAAAGCTCAAGGATTCTCAACAGTAGACCTAGGAATCGCGGGAGACAAAGCAGGAGCACTGCAGTCAATATTGATAGAAGCTCTGCAAAGCGTGGATGTGATCATAACGACAGGAGGCGTATCAATGGGGGAGCTAGACCTTCTAAAGCCCATAATTGAGCAATCTCTTAATGGTACCATTCACTTCGGAAGGGTAGCAATGAAACCGGGGAAGCCAACTACATTTGCTACGGTCGAATCGCCTAAAAAGAAGCTCATATTTGCATTGCCTGGGAACCCAGCCTCCGCGCTTGTCACCTTGCACTTGTTTGTCTTACCTTCGCTTAGGAAATCTCAAGGATACGAACACTACGACTTCCCCCGGGTCAGAGTCATAGTCGACGAGGATACAGGACTTGATCCTCGTCCGGAGTTCCGAAGGGCATTTGTTAGGTTTGACGCAGTGGACGGGAGACTTCACGCTAGCGGGACTGGTGGGCAAAGGAGTAGTCGTATTGGTAGTGCCCATGGAGCGAATGCAGTTCTGGCAATGCCGGCGTTGAAGGAAGTTAGTGAGAAGAGGAGGGAGTTAGGATGCATTCCAAAAGGGGAGACTGTTGATGCAATTTTGTGGGGACAAATTGGTTGCGCTTAAGGTCTTCCGAGATCAGAGGGTTTCGTTATTGTAATAAGCTAGTTCGAAATTCAGTAAGGAATCGAATCGCCAATACTTAACCAGAAGGACGCCCAGAGCCCGCTAAAGCGAGACGTCTCACTGCTAGAAAGCTTAAGTACCTCTAGAAAGCGCTAGAGTTTAAAATGGATGAAAAATGCAGCGTCAAGAGTTCTAAGCTAAATTCTCCACTGCATTCTAGTTTTCGCACTGCGGCTGTGAGCCTTGTTGAAAAAATGGCTTCAATGTGACGAAAGTATGTCCGACGGGGGATAGTGGAACTCATATTATTGGCCATGGATATACCTTGCGCCGGTATAAATACCATGCCCGACACCTAAGTAGCAATATACAATAGACGTTGGAACTACTCTGATCCTTCCTCTATGAACTATACTCCCACGTTCAACCGGTCTTTGCTTTCTCTCCAAGCCGCATCTCTCATACAGAAATTCCAATAAGCGTTGAGCTGGACTGCCGAGTGAGGATTTGTGAACTTACTCTGGCGGGAAGTTTCGGCTATCACCACTCCTGATACTATCATAGTAAGAATCACGGTCGTGGCACTAAATACTTGACTGTCATACTATGGCCTTAGTTTTGGCGGGTTAGCGGTTTTGTATAGTATTTTCTTCCTGGCGGGAGCGGACAGATTAGGGCTAAGTGAGCTCTGTTGCAACTCACCAGAGGCTGGGTGGGGTTAGTCAGCGACTTTCGTGTCCTTCCCGCCTTTTGCATCCTTTTTCTCCTCTTCTCCTTCCTCCTTCCACGGCAACAACTCCCTTTCCTTTTCCATCATCCCCACCTATTTCTCATCGGTCTCGACTTCTGCTTTTCCTCTTACTGGAAGGATATTCCTTAGTCGATCGTCTTACTCTTTCTGCCTTTTTCCCCCTTTATTCCTCTTCATACCTTTACGAACCTTTTACGACTCCCTTCACCCACCTCTATCCTATCTTTTTTCTTCACAGAACACCAATCTCCCAACGAACATCATGTCTGGCGAAGAAGATCTCATTGACTACTCCGACGACGAGGGCCTTGACGCCACCAAAGAAACCCCTGCCGTTGCTGCCAACGGAGAAGCTGCGGCAAAAAAGGCTGACGCGACTGCTGCCGCCGGCGGTCCTGCTGCCGACAAAAAGGGCTCTTACGTCGGTATTCATTCTACTGGTTTCCGCGATTTCCTTTTGAAGCCTGAGCTTCTCAGAGCTATCGTCGACTGCGGTTTCGAACATCCTTCCGAGGGTCAGTTTTTTCTCCTCCCTACATCTTGAAAGCAAAATTACCCTCTTTTATCACTCCTGTCTTCCTTCTGCATACTACGCGTCGCGTCTTCGTGGTGGTCTTCTCGTCGTCTCTTGTCTGGGTGGTGGTCACATTCTCGCTTAGCTCTGTGGAGCATGGAGAAAAGGTGGAGAAAAATCAAGGACAAATCACCTTTGTTTGTGATTGATGTATACAATCACATTCAAGTGGTAAAGGAAGTCGCCTGCTTGGCGATACCCGAGGACATCGTCGCGACTTTTTTGTTTCGAGCTGTGGTGTATCGAGACGATTGAGGGATTCACATCATAACCACGGAGGGTCATGAGGGGAAACCGTGTCCGAAGGTTCAGAGTGGGAGGAGACAGAGATCGACGAGACAGACATACTTCTGCACACTCATACGCATCGCCTTTGCATTTGATTCCCAGTCATCACTTTTTACAAAATTCGGTCGGGAGTTAACATAAGTATTCGGGTTCGTTCTACAGTTCAGCAAGTTTGTATCCCACAGTCCATCCTCGGAACCGATGTTCTATGCCAGGCCAAATCTGGTCTTGGAAAGACGGCTGTCTTCGTTTTGACCACCCTTCAACAAGTCGATCCGGTCCCTGGAGAGGCATCTGTGTTGGTAATGTGTCACACCCGCGAGCTCGCCTATCAGATCAAGAACGAATATGCTCGATTCAGTAAATATATGCCTGAGGTGCGGACCGCAGTCTTCTACGGTGGCACGCCAATGCAAAACGATGTTCAGGTTCTCAAGAATAAGGACCAGCACCCACATATCATCGTTGCCACTCCCGGACGATTAAACGCTCTTGTCAGGGATAAGCACCTAAGATTGGGTAGTGTCAAAGTATTTGTCTTGGATGAGTGTGACAAGATGCTCGAGCAAATCGGTTAGTTCAAAGCGCATTTCTTGCTCGCTTGTTAATATCTATGGGTTGCTAATGTCTTTCTCTGATTCAGATATGCGTCGCGATGTTCAGGAAATTTTCCGGGCCACTCCTCAGCAAAAGCAGGTCATGATGTTTTCAGCCACTCTTTCCCAGGAGATTCGCCCCATTTGCAAGAAATTTATGCAGTCTCCTCTTGAGATTTATGTCGATGATGAAACCAAGCTCACTCTACACGGTCTCCAGCAATATTATGTCAAACTTGAGGAAAAGGAGAAGAATAGAAAGCTTAACGAGCTCTTGGACCAGCTTGAGTTCAACCAAGTTATCATTTTCGTCAAGAGCACTATCAGAGCCACTGAGCTTAATAGACTTCTAAACGAATGCAATTTCCCAAGTATTGCGGTTCATAGCGGCATTCCCCAGGAAGAGCGGTAAGGCTTTCCCGCCACCTCGACAATCTCCCACAACGCCAGCTAATTCAATATAGCATCGCCCGATACAAGCAATTCAAGGAATTCAACAAACGTATCTGTGTTGCTACCGATGTCTTTGGCCGTGGCATTGATATCGAACGTATCAATTTGGCCATTAATTATGACCTCCCTGCTGACCCGGATTCCTACCTGCACCGTGTAGGACGTGCTGGTAGATTTGGCACCAAGGGATTGAGTATCTCATTTGTAAGCTCCAAGGAAGATGCTGAGGTCCTGGACAAAATCATGGAGCGTTTCGAAGTTAGCTTGGATGAGTTCCCTGAAGGCGGTATCGATTCTAGCTCGTGAGTTTCCTATTCGATGGCAAAGGCATGCCGAGATATTATACTAACTAGTTATAGTTACATGAATACCTAAATTTGCCGGAGGTCTCCTGTGTTTGAGTCATCCTGTTGGGGTTCTTGAGGGATTTTTTTTTACAAAAAAAATTAGGTTCTCATTAATAAACATACGGTTAGGGTTGAGAAAGATGCTTTACACGTGCGGAAAGATCGGTGATACGTTACCTAAGCATTATCGTTTTTGTTCTAGGAGACATTCTCTTAATGGGCCCCGAGGCAAATTAAGTGTTGGTATTCATGTTATTTTGCTTCTAGTTTTATTTTGCTCCGTATACTTCATGTACTTGATGTCTTTCTTCACCTCGTGGAATTTTTTGTTAAGCTGAGGACTGCAGTTGATTCAATAAAAAGCTTGATAGTACTCACATTTGCGATGTTAGGTGTCCACGGGATCGTTCTGCGCACATGAGTATTGGGATCACTGTTAGGGTATTATCCGAAACATGGTCACCCACTCGTATACCCTCTAGGTTTACCTTCCGCGATTTATTTGGTTTGCAACGCTGAACATACAGTAGTTTTCTTGTACCCTGTGAGCGTCGGCTAGCAATATGCTGGCATACAATACTGGTTTCTAGACGGACCATGCCTGCAGACTATTTCCCCGTATGACCCTTTAGATGGTTGTTAGGGTTTGTTTAGTGGTGTGGGTCAGGTGGAGGGAATCCAGTGTTTGCGGCGGACCGGGCAGTCTCATTTTCTCGGTCCCTGTGTGCGTGTGCGTGCGGCATGTTGGCAGGCGGAACATGTATGGGAGGTCCGGGTACTTTGCAAATGGCTCTGATTCTAGGAGGGTCTGCGGGAGTCGCACATACGTGGCTGGAGCTCTCGGTGGGTGGTTGGGAGGTCGTTATAAAAAGGTAGCAGCTGCTCAAAGCTTACCTTCAAGTACCGTGTATGGGATTGGATGACTTCCCGTTGGCGTAGCGCTCTAAATCCTAGGTTTCGGTCATCGATAGCACAGCGGGAGTGGATTCTCACTTGGGTGGATTTAGTAGATAATTATCTAATATACGGCAACGCTCCTCGTGAAACTTTCAGCGGAGGCCTTTCGATGTAGAGTTACAGCTAGCCGAAATCTAGATGTAATGTTCCAGAGGTCTACGAAAGTCATGGTTGGCTTCGCGGGATCCGTGGGGCCCGCCCGGCAGCAGGAGGGTTGCGAAACGAGGCCTGAGCGCTCACAATTGCCAGTAGCGATCAGAAGAAAATATTCAATTTACACAGCAGAGCTCTCATGGACCAGCGTATTTAACTCCAACGAGTGATGGTGCATGAGTAAGTGGTGCACAGGCCTGACTCCTCTCCAACGCCCTGAGCCATTCGGGTCTGTCATTTTCATAGCCAAAGCTTGTAGGGAGAAGCGGTAACGAGCGCAAGGTATGCAGTGCTCGTATAAGCCATAGAGGCCATAGGAGGATGTTCCAGGAAGACGCACTGGAATACAAGTGCCGCCGTCCACTCCAGCCCTCTTTCCAGATAATCACCGGCAACAGTTTTGTCCTTGTGCCAAACTATCTACTCACGCCTACTGGCTCTAGGCATGAAAGGGGACCGAAGGGTCGATTTATAGTATTTCTCAGCGAGGGTGGCAGCGGCATGATAGTGTCGTCCGGCTTATGATCTTGATCGAAATAAAAGCTGCGCCGACACACTTTTCTTTCCCCTACCTTAGCCCTGCTCACAGCCTGGATAATGCCTTGGGCCTTCAGTCCTCCCCTTTCCAGTAGCCTCTAGTAGCCATCGCTGTGCATTGCCTGTACTGCAGATCGCAACACTTGGCCACCCCCCTTTACAGGCGTTCAGAGATAGAAACAGCCGTCTCCTCGAACTATTCTCAATTAGGCCCGGTGGGATGGAAGGAAGAGGGGAAAGGGAGAAGAAGGAACAAAAGGACATTTTCTAGACACCCCCGCGATGTGCCTGCCATCTCCTCTGATACAGATTTGAACGAGCACATACAGTCCTACAGCAATATTTGACGGGAATTGGCCCAAGGGCATTACTATACCAACCCTAGACCTACCCCTCAGCAAAAAAGTGGTTCGCCGAGCATTTTTTTTAATGCTCGACTAATCCACTGTCCCCCGGATTCGAACTGACGATGGTCCCTGTTTCAAATTAGCCGACCAGTCTCCTAAGCCATTAGACCATAGGAACTGGCCGATAACAGTCTTTCTTCTTGATCTTTTAACTGCTTCTTCAGAGAATATACAGTTCAGGCGCCCGATACTATACTTTATCTTTGGTAAAAAAGGGCATTCGTATCCAATCATAGTGCTCTCTCATGATATCGATAGAACAAGGAACGGGGGTTTCAGGTGTATGTATATCTATGCTCTACCTCCGAAACGCTCACGTTCTTTGCCAGAGGGCAAATGCCCCCCAAATTCCATGGCTAGTATCCCGATGTAACTATTCTTTTTGGTACAGGAAAAGACAGGGGTAAAAATTTTGTATGGTAAACTATCTATGCGTATCTGACCGCCCATACAAAGCTCGGACTCAAGTGTTCGGGTTCTATATGCCCGTGACTTGTAATATCATGGGTTTAGTTTCACCGACTTCACCTCCACATTACCGGGATCATGGGCCCTTATTTAGCCCACTGGATTTTCTTCGTGCTTCCAGGGAAAGACTACAGTATATAACGTGAAACGCTCCTCCCTTCTTTTCTCCTTTCCTTGTTCTCCTCTCCCTCTTTTCGCCCTCAGCTAGGTGTTTCTCTCTCTCCTGTCTATATTTACTATCCACCCCCTCATTTCTCTTCATTCTCCTTCGTGGCATCATATCTGAAGGGTCTACCCTATTGCCATCCGACCATTCCCAAAACCTCCGGAGGGGGGAAAGTATAGGTGGCAATTATATGATTGGCAGCTTCTCTAGTGCCAGACCCTACAGGAACTGCCATCACTTGGGTCCGTGGACAATTATTTCTCGTTTCGGGGGCTTTAAAAAAAAGTAGAATAACCGCTTCTTGGGGCAGGTCTCTAGAAAGTTTAGGAGCTATTATTTCCCTCTCCCCCCCCCCCCCTCCCGGTTCCTTGGTCTCATTCTCCTTCTACTTTTTCGTGTTCGAGGTACAAGTAATATCTGCCATTCTATTACCATTATTACTAACAACACCCACTTCAGCTGTTATGGCTTCTGTTTCTTCAACATTGCACACCCATCATTGCCTAGTAGGGAAAAACGCGAGCCGGAAAGTGTGAAGACATGGGATTTATCTTAATCTCTACTTCTAACATAATTGGCGGTACAAAGTCACAATACCTTGTTGCTATATCCTACAAAGCCCCGATAATGACTCCAACTATTACCGGTGTAGAGGATTCGCTCATAACCACTAGTGTTACGTCATAGCAGTGTCGGCATAGATACCAGGGCCTAAAGGCCAGCTGTTGGTTGAAGATAAAAAGACCCCAGAGGACAGGTGCGTGAAAGGTTCAATAGTACGGGGGGGTTGTCAAACGCCTAAAGGGCAAATATAAGAAGGTAATATCCAAAAGAATACAAATCAAAAAGAACCAATCTAGAAGAATACATAATTATACTCGTAGATACAGGTCTGCCCTATAAAACTCCAGAATCTATCTAGTAGCGAGAGTTATGGTGATCTACGAGAGAAGATCAATTTTACTCCTACACAGCACCTACGAGTTATCACCTCCAGGTAGGTAGAGACCCCCCCCCCCCACCTGAAAAATTTACAATCCCAGAACGATTGTCAATCTCAAATCTCAAAATGTCCTGCAACCCAGAATGCGGATGGTCATGGTATACAACATATTTCCGTCATAGAATCGTAAGATATGCTAGGCCTATGCTGTGGATACGATTAATGTTTGCTTCCCCACTTCTCCCCTTATTCTCTTTTCCAAATAGATGGATATTTCACTTGGGATTCACATATTAACGCTTGTTAGGGTTGTACGAATCTCTTAGAGGAATGGTAACCGTCGAGGAAGTGTAGTCCCATACGTGATGGACAGTGGACGGTCCATATGACTCCACCCACTCGTGCACGGGTTACATTTGTCTCTGTAACTCTTTCTTTCCTTCTTTGTAGTTTGAGGAAGTAGTCTAGCACCTGGGGAGTGTACGAGTACGGATGGGTGCGTGAAAAAAGAAGTGCTGACCTACGGTAGCTGCAAGACATTTGCTAAAAACGCTAGCCTATGATTCCTTATATACCCTCAACCCAAGTGGGGCTCAGTAGTAAAGTTTGACTTCATCCATTAATCCAAATGTATGTGCCAGTCAGCTTCGATAGCATTATTGCCATACAATCTAAGAGATAGCCCGATTGTTAATAACTCCGGTAGCCCAGCAAACTATTTGAAGAGGAGTAGCAAAATAGCGAGATTCCCCGACGACATGAGAGCTCAAGTCAAGCATTGCACAGCACCACAAACCACCTCGCCTACCATAACACCTGTCTCTATTATATAACATCTAAAGTTAGACCTTCAAAAAGAGAAGAGAAACTCGGAAAATAGACTCTATTCTAGTGCAGCGCCCCTTGGTAAACCCAACAGCTCAGAGGAAAAAAAGAGAAAGCCATTGTGAAAACATCCTAACTGGAAAATATGTAGCGTATTTGTTTAAAATAGTAGTTCACGTAGTACAATAAGTTGTAGCAAAACAAGTACAAGTTCGGCACGGCACAGTACTGTGCGATCGATTTCCGACAACTTGACAGGCCTGTGCCTACCGCAAAGCAAACTCCAAGGGCTGAAAGGCACTGACCCTCATCGCAAATTGCAGAACCGGGATCAGCTCCTTCCCATCCCATCCGTCCCAACTTCTCCAACCAGTCAAGAAACATCGGAGTGTTTGAAGCGTCCATAGCCCAGCCAGCTACAGGATCGCGGAAGGGGGGGGGGGGGGGGGGGCCAATAAACCGGCC
>Ga0307513_10000987_pt1 | contig 41170 bp, 25 predicted proteins | sample 15_EM_MG_FD_202174 | JGI IMG/M metagenome (GOLD analysis project Ga0307513, IMG submission 202174) | Populus trichocarpa ectomycorrhiza microbial communities from riparian zone in the Pacific Northwest, United States - 15_EM | ecosystem: Host-associated > Plants > Roots > Unclassified | place...
AAAAAAAAATCCAGTAGGAAAAGAAAACACAAGTGCAAAACTGTACACTTGTTGATGGGTCCAAAATAAGCCATTTACCAATCTTATTAGTAATGTTACTTTTCTGAAAAGGGAAAAGATAAAAACTAATCCATTCATAGCGTATTCCGAGATTCACTTACATGATGAAATATGTAGCACAGGCATTCTGGAAGAAATCTAACATTAGCAGCTTCCCCCCATATTAGAAAGTACAGGGAAACAAAGAGCAACTTCTTTTCCTTGCTTAAATCTTCGAAACTGCACAGAACATTTTATTGGCATAAGTTTCAAACATTATCATTCATGAATTAAAATTCAATAATTAACACAAACGAGAATGAAAGAGGTTAAATTTCCATACTTGCTCCACACTGGTTGAATGCACAGGTAGCTGCACCATTTAATGTAATTATCGAGTGACTTCAAGAATACCTTCTGCACAGCAGCCTCATCCAATTTCTGAACAAACCGAGGGCATATAACAAATAGTGATTTGATGACATCTTATGAAAAAAAGTTTGCATCAAGACAAAATTGTTCAGAGCTTTTTACATAAACTAAATCAAGGCCCAAGATTCACATTAGTATAAATTGTTGGAATCTGGTCATGTTCTGCAGTTACATGGCCTAATAAAATCAGTATCCATATTGAAGAATAGAAAAAATAATATATTCCGCAAGTTAAAGGCCAAACCTAATGAAGCACTCATAAGGTAGTCAAACAATCTTTCTCTTTTTACATATTCTCTTCAATTCATCAATAGATCACAATAAGCAAAATACAAGACACGTGGATGGCTTTAAGCATGAATGTTTGTGTAGAAGTGCTTTCTAAAATGGTTTGAACAACAGCTATCAATGGAGCTGTAACATACACTGGCCCAAGTGTATAATTGGATCTTTAAATTGCATGCATTTATGGACTGTTGCTAAGCCACTACTCTTTTGAGAGCCAACAGCCTTTAGCTTAATCATGCAATCACATCCCCGGTCAAATTAGGAATCAACAGTAAAAAAGTGCAAATCTCACAGAATATCCCGTTCAGGTTTACTCTCAATTTATTGCGTTATGGAATGGGAATCCAAATAAATTCAACACAAACCAAAATAATCCACATCCATATAGTTATCAACCTACCATGCACAAAGAGAATAGTTGGGGACATCGACCCGAGACATGGTTCACATGTCCGTATGATTTATGATGACAAAAGATAGTCCAACCCTTACATTATTGGATTTTATTTGGGATTATTTGAGTTTATTTGTTGGGCTTGATTTAGTCATTGTTAGATATTTTATTTGGTGGGCTATAAACCCAATTATTTGTTCTAGTCAGGGTTTTAGTATTTATATTCTATTTTTCTAAAAGTTAGACAGTTTTAATTAATTGAATAAAGAATTGCAAAGTTGCAAACTTTTTCAACTCTATTCTTCTCTTTTTAGGCTTTTTCTTCTTTTTCTTTGGCTTCTTCTTTTCTTTCTTCTTTAGCTCTAAATCTCTTCTTATGCCACAATAGCTTTGGTATTAGAGCATGATTTTTTACTTGTTCTCACAATTAAACGATCCATACACTTATTAAAATTCTTGACATTCAATCTAGTTCGTAAACTCTAAATTTTATGGGAAGCTTTCATCAAATAACAAAAAATGTAGAAGTACCAAAAACAAAAGTTAGTATTCATCTTCTCTACCCAACTTAACCAGCCGCACAGCCACAATCATCACCACAACCTGCCTCATCCACCACACAAGCCCTATTCCACTCTTCTTGCCACTTCAACAAACCCTCCACACATCCAGCCACTTTAGCAAACAAGACCCAACCAAACATCAACAGGGCCAAGTCCCTACAAATCAAATCAATACAACAACGGAAGCCACCCACACGTTGGATTCAGCACCATCATAGTAGATGAAGACCCACTGTCACAACCATCGTCTCCAGAGTCCCTCTGATTTATAACACCTCAACAACCCAATCACCAAACAACCCATCAAACTAGCATCAAAACCAAAAAGAGCCAGAAACTTTCATGCACGGCAGAACCCATTAGCCAGCAAAGATCAACAGGTTTTCCACCTCAAACCATAGCATGTGTCCAATAGTAAGATCTTAAGATAGACGTGAAGAATAAAGGAATTGTATAGGTTAGTTTCCGCAAATTTTCCATCTCTTGTCTTACTATACTTTTATTTTTATTTTCTTTTATATTGATTTTTAAAAAAAAGTTGAGAAAGTAAAAAAAAAAGTGAAAAGTTAAAATAACAAAAAAGCAAATTGATAAAAAAAAAGTCAAAAATAAGAGTCAGGGTAAAAAAAAAATACTCACGGTAGCAAAAGGAGATCACATCATCCAGTACACCATTGCGTCAATGATACTACATCACCAACAACAACGTGATTCGAAGGTCCATCTACGATCAAATTCAATGATTTCTCCACCTTTTGATTTGTTTAGTTTTACTTTTCTGGTTTTACACGTGTCATTTAAAGTTGTCATTAATATTACTTTTTGTGCCTAAAAAACATATCTCACCTTACATTTATATCTGTTATTTTTTTCTCATCAACCTCTTTCATCATTGATATCTAGCATCTAGTCTTCTTTGATAATTGCGAGTCCTTGCTTGTGACAATGTGTTTGATTAATTATTTACACTTAAAGGTCTATCAATGCAAGCTTAAAATTTTATTGGTGTATTTTGTTCTTGATTACTCTCCACATTAAAAAAAAATGGAATTACTATTATTTGTTGTATTGTGACTTCACTTGCAGGAATCGTATGTGATGTCAATTCCATTTTTATGTTAGTGTTGCATGCATTTGTAAATACTCGTCTAGTATCCAACTTTAAGTTTACAACTATCATGGATTCGACCTTGAGTGATATCTTTAAAGCCAATCATGAACAAAACATTGTAGAGTTTGAGACAACTAGGTTGGTTGTAGCTAGATATGCCTTAACACAACCCGAGAGAGCTGAAGACTGAAGAAGAACTACTATCTTTCACACCTATATCAAGTGTGGGGATAAAGGATGTAAGATTATCATTGATAATGGAAGTTGTATCCATGCAGTATCTTCGAATATTGTAGCTCACTTAGGCTTAAAACGTGTTCCCCATCCTAAACCATATAATGTGTCATGGGTTAATAATACCTCTATAGCAGTCAAAGAGAGATATTTGTTCCCTATCAAATTCCTAGACTATCATGATGAGATTTGGAGTGATGTCATTTCAAAAGATATAGAACATGTCATTTTAGAGAGGCAATGGATATATGATTTAGACGTCATCATTTCTGGTCGATCAAATTCATGTTTTTTCGCTTTTAAAGGTAGAAAGATCAAACTCATTGGATTACCACCAAGACCAAGCAATAATAACAAAAAAAAAAAAGGATGTGAACAAACAAGAACTTAATACAATGAGCCTAAATGAGTTTGAAAATGAGGTTAAGGAACAACATATTGTGCCTGGTTTAGTTGCAAAAGAAATTTCAAGAAACTCTTTAATGGAACTACCAAAGGAGGTAAATATAGCTAACATAAAATGTCCAAAAGAGTTTGCAAAGGAGGTTCATGAAAAATCAGTTATGCCTCCTTTATTCGTAAAAGTTTATGGAGACTCTCTCATAGAGTTGCCTGAAAAGATAAGTGCAATGTTAGGAGAGTTTCAAGATAGTTATCATTCTAACTTCACTAATTTCTCGACCTTTATGCTTGACACCCAACTTGTCATAGATTTTGAGCAACATTCTGAGCTTCATGATTCTTCACCACTATGCTTGACATCCAACATTTCATAGATTTTGAACAACCTCTTAAAGCTCCCTAATGCTTTGTCCTCGATGCTTGACATCCAGCATGTCATAAGTCTTGAGCAATCTATTGAGATCCTTAAATCCTTACCCTTTATTCATGATAAGAAGAGGATAAGGATGACCCCGATTCACTAGGTTATGTTCAATATATATCCATCCAGGATTCAAAGGTGTGTTTCATTCCACATTCTCATTCGTGTAAGGTTCATGGTCACATACCTAGGATGCCAGTAGACATTCCTCCTTTGTCTCCTCACTCTAAAATGTCTGATTTAGCTGAGTATTTTGCATGTAGAGTTCATAATTTGCATGTAGAGTTCATAAGACATATTCAAGCAAGTAACTAACGATACACATTTCAAGCTGATTTACATAAGTATCATGATGTACTTGGAGATTATTTCATGACACAGATTAAACTTGAATGGTGTCCTTTGAAAACCAGTTATAAATTGCAAGTGAGTAGTGTTAGACCATTCAAAGTTTTGCAAATGATTGCATCAAGTAGTTATATCATTAAATTGTCATTAAACTTTGATATTAGCTATAATTTTGGCATGAAGAACCTCGTTATATATAAAACACAACCTATCCCTGAAGCTCTATTTGATATTACCACCCCATTATCATTATCATTATCATTGGCATAAAAGGAATATGTTAATACTATATTGAATGCACAAGTTGTTTTTAACAGGGATGGTGAAGTTCAACGAATCTCAATTTATGAGCTTAGGGACCAAATTCAGAATGTATTTGGATTAACAAAGAGACATCATAGCAGCTTAATGCTTATCTTTGGAAGCGTTATCACAGCCGCCTTGAACTATACTTGACAGGGTAAAGTTCTTCCAATCCCAGGAGAGTTGATGGAGACATCAGACCTGAGACATTGTTTACATGTCTATATGATCTACAATGATAGAGGATAGTTCAACCCTTGTGTTATTGGATTTTATTTGTTGGGCTTGATTTAGTCATTGTTAGATATTTTATTTAGTGGGCTATAAGCCCAATTGTTCATTCTAGTTAAGGTTTTAGTATTTATATCATATTTTTCTAAATGTTAGACAATTTTGATGAATTAAATAAAAATTTGTAAAGTTGTAAACTTTTCCAACCTCATTCTTCTATTCTTTGGCTTTTTCTTCTCTTTTTGGCTTCTTCTTCTTATTTTCATCCTTTCTTTCTTCTTTAGCATTAAATCTCTTTTTGTCCCACATCAAATCACACCTAAAACTATCAGACTTTGGGTTCAACTCAGCCTAATGCGAACATGTCCATCAAGGGAGGGACAATTATTCACAAGGATCTAAAACCCAATGAGATGATGATGAAAACTAGTAACACCAAGAAATTCCAGTCCTCTACGCTAATTCTGGCTATAACAACATGCAATTAGGTAATTCACATATTTTACTTGGAATATTTATCTATAAAATTCAAATAGCAAATATTTACCTATACCAATTGAAGTATTTCTACGGCCCCTTCTAATCAGATAAATTAGAATAAAACAAAGTAAACAAGTTCCTTTATTTTGTTGAAAGAATTGTTATCGTCTATTATGGTCAAACTATTGGAAAATGGAAAATGAGCATCAGCCACAAAATACTGGAAGATTTATATGATTCATGCTAATAACAGCATGCAAACAAATGTATAATGGCAATCACAACCATTGTTGTCAAAACGTTACTTCACCAAAGCTAGGGCACCCTAGGTGAGGAGAGAGCCACCAAGCAAGGCGATTTAATAGGTGCTCGCCTGGAGAAGAGTTGCTAGGACTTGAGGCGCTGTCTAGGCAATAATTTTTGTCTTTTCTTTTCTCATTTTTGACTATATTAATCTTATTCTTCTATCCACCCACCCATAGTTATTTAGAGGGTATAATTGTGAAACCCAAGGCTCTTGTCTTTTAAAAATTATAAAAAGAAACAAAAGGAAGAGATTCGCCAAGAACTGTCACTGGGATTGACACGTAGCATGTGAGGACCACCTTTTTCCGTTCAACAGCAGAGACATTTAATGGAACCAGCTAACCTCCATGCTTTACTATTATTTTATTCATCTTCTTTTGTTTATTTCTTCTTTTCTTTTATCTATTCTGACTTTCACCACACTTTTCTTCTCTTTATCAGTCTTCATTTATAAATATTTAAGCTATATAATGCTGCCAGATTTTCAATTTGATTTTATTTTTTTAAATTTCTTCTACGGTTATCAATTTATTTCCTTTTAGACTTGTCAAGGTTGAACAGTTACCCTTAAATAACTCCATCTATCTTTAAGACTTATTTTATCTACTTGCTCATTTAAATTATCTAGTATCCTCTTTTATCTTTCAAAGTTATAGACTTAATTAACAGTTAGTGAGACATTGATATGGCTTTCTATAATATGATATTTTGCTTTTAAATTTGATTATTTTATTTTATTTTAGTATATCACCTCATTTTGTTCGAGTGGGCCTATGACACCTCAGGTGTTTAGCACCATTGGAGCCTTAGGGCACCTTTCACTTTTGACAACACTAAATTCACATTTCAAAATTATACTTTTTTAAATTTCAGCATTTCTTTATCTTCGGTATACTTATTTGACAAATTTTCACCACCACCATGCAAAGGAACCTTTAAATATAGCAACTTCCTATAAGGCAATTGATTGAAGCAAAGTTTTAATCCTTTCCTTGTTGGGCAGTTGTTAAAAAATTAAAAGCAACAAATAACATGTGCTAGGCTGTGTGACTATAGAGCAGGCTAAGAAGATAAAAGCCACTATGAAGGTACTTTCAAAAAAGATGAACAAAGAGTCCAGGATAAATTAAAATAACAAACTGAAAATCAAATCACTCAATGCCAAATGTAAACACTAAAACAGCATTAGTTCCAAACGATCTCATAGAACTTAAAATCTTTGAACTATAAATACTTGCACGTGAAGCAATTTAATTAGCGGAGAGTTAATAAAAAGATCTGATATGGAAAATTCATATTTACCTGGGGATAGCATCCTAAAATTCCAAAACAGAAATTAACCCAAATATGAAACAGAAACATGTGAGACATACCGGTTCGGTTGCATCAGGGATACCAAGTCGAGATTGTTCATTGGCAAGGAGGTGAACTACATGTTCCCGCTGGTTTGAAACATTGTCTTTCTGATAGCCATAAAGTTCACAAATGAGAAGCAAGAAACAAATTATTCCAAATGATTTCTTAGAAAAATTCCATAACACACTAGAAGAAGTGAATGCAAAAGTAGTGTAGAGAAGCGTGATTTTGAATTGAACCCCCCCCCCCCCCAAAACTTATATAATTTTCACCTATTCTGAATGGAAGATAAATATAGGAGGCTGGGCAAAGCACAGAATTCTCAGCATCCAAAAAAATATGAATCCAATTTAAAAACCCACAATTGCTTCTTTTAATTTTCCTCTCTAAACAAGTCATATTCCTAGAGCCTATCTCCCCTTATGAATCAATTAACTTGCTCCTTTTTCAGTTAATGAACTTAATGAAGACAATGACATGGGGTTTTGATATCCCTGTTGATAAAGTAGATGGGAGAATGGTTGTTCATATCATTTATAGTGTATTTTGAATCAACTGAAAATTGATTATGGTAGGGCCAAATAAAAGAACAAAGACCCAATTTACTATTTCATGAACGAAATTCAAGTTTTAAAACTCCCTTTGCATTCTAAGTGAACCAATGAGGAGTGAGAATTGCAACCGAACCAGATTATTACCCGATTAAAATGTAGTAGCCAGGTAAGAACCCCAAAAACATCAAAATATAATATGGCTCTGATCACATCCAAATACAACATCAAGAAATAACTAACTACGGATATTGCAAATCCAAAAGACATCCAAATAAAATTTCTGCTTCTAAATAAGCATACAATCTCCAAGCTTGACACTTCATTGGTGGATTTCTACTTTTAGAAGCATGAATCAAGAGAAAACAAACAAAAACTACGGAAGTGCACAAGTGAAATAGCCTCATACAGCACATAATCACGGAATTACAAACCTGAAACCCAAAAATGTAGTGCAGAAAATCAAGCATATCAAGACTTCTTGTAGCAGGAATAGGAAAACCATCTGGTAATTGCGGCAGGCCCTGGAAATACTTCAAAGCTGTTGCTGCTGCTCGTACCTGCACTTGAATGATGTTGAGTGAAAAATTATGCAATTAACAAATTATGAACATAGGATAATAATAAAACTAGTTGACCTCAGGGAAAGTAACAATAGCATTTGTCATAGTTTGACCATCCAGTGGAATGATGTTATAAGCAATAAGGTCCTCAGTCATGGTGGCATCGGATTCGATCATTCGCTTAAGCTGCACAAAATACAACATGCATATTAATTGACAGTAGACACAAATAAGTATTACCAACGACCTTTACAAATGCATATATTAATGATAGCATTCATTGGTATCCATAAAAAGGGGAGGGGTGGAGAGTTGGTTGCATTAAGAATATCTTTTCACGAATAAGTAAAAGAGCAAAAATGAAAAGCAAAATTATATTCTCATGCTGCAGTGTCCTTCCATGTCTTCAATTAGTGCAACCATGGATACAACTTCACAAAAGCAGAGCATGTCACAGAAAATACCACAATGGATGAATTATCTGGATTTCTGAGATGGCTTAGAAGCACCAAGCTCTACCAAAAACATAGCATAGGGACTGTGGTAGGCAGGAGAGTAGAGAAGTAGATCGAAGCACATATTGCATAACATGTTGAAATGGCGCAGGAAATAAATAAAATCAACCTGGAAGAAGAGAGTAAAGAAGTTGCATATGCATGCAATTTTAACTTTTCAAAGAGAAAGAATGAAGAAAAAAAAAATTGTGGCTTGAAAGAAACATAGAAGTTCAAATTCTCAAAATAATCCTGATATAGTCCACAAGATAAGTAACTGAAAAATTAATGTATGAGCAGCCATGAAGAGAATTATGTGTGAAAAGACTGTAGATCGAACCTCTTCGGGAAGTTCATCTGTTAGTTGCCCAAGTACAGATCCTAAAACTTTCAGAGTTGCAAAAACTCTTTTTCTCTTCACTGTCTTCCGCTCCAACCTGGATTGACAAATCAAAACCAAGCATGCCATGGTGAAACAAGAGAAATCATAAATAGTTCCAAACTAGGCAACAAAGTGCACATGCATGTAGCAAAAACTAAATTTATGGGACTGCCAGAAACCTTAGAAACACAAGAAAATGGAGCTAATGAATTAATTAAGCCAGCAAATTAATTAGCAGAGCTACAGTTACCACCTGAGGTAATTTCAGCGACAGGGCTTATTTATGGTGGCAGCCATTTTGATGGGGCACTTTTTTTTGTTTCTTGGAGAGGAGGGAGGGATCAGAGTTTGTCCAAACTCAAAGGCGAGCATTCTGAGATACAGCATATGAAGTGGATACCTCCAGAATTGAGTGGAGAATATAACTAAAAATGTATTCCTACCTCATTCAGCAATTCTAATGAATACCAAGCATGAACGACAAAGCCTCAATTCCAAACTAATAGGGGTCAGCTGTATCAAGCATCACTAGTTAAATTCTTCATATAAGCTCCCAAGTACAAGGGCTTACTATTACATATTGGAGAACTATAAAAATCTGCCCCTTCTCATCTAGGTTTATATTCACAGAAACTAAAACTATATCATGAATGCTGATTAAACCTAAAGAAATGACAAAAAAAAAACATTTATGAATCAGAAGCAGTGTTTAAATACAAACCATGTCTATGGTACCTATTCCATGAAATTAATGATGTTAAAAATTGGCAAAGAAGCAGAGAAAATAAACAGAGGGAGAGAGGTGGAGACAAAGAGAAGAAAAGAAAAATAAAAGGAAAGCCAAACTATTGTGGATGACATTAAAGGCATTCTGCTGTTTAAAGGCAAAGTTCGACTCAATTTTTTAATGAATTCTTTCTTATTTTAGGAACATACTCGCCAAGGATTCCAGTAAAAGCACCAGATTCCCTCAACTGCATTTCTTCTTCTCGTAGCTTGTCTACATTGTTGTTCTCTCTGTAGGATTTGTAAAACTCTTGCAGCTGAGCAATATCCTGGCTTCTATCTATGGTTCCACCCTCCCTTTTTGCCAGCTTTTGCTGAAATTTTCTCAAAAGGACAAAGAAGGCACATGATATTAGCAGACATATATATATAAAAACACATCACATCTATAATAACTATTGAATAGCTATTGAATAGCATCAAACATAATATAATTGTTAAGGTATCTAAAGAATAACATAACTATAACATTATAAACTACCAATCAAAATAATACCTGAATGTACAATTATCATTATTATAGATAATGAAAAGAGAAGACAAATTTAAAAACTTCTCAGCACATCTACAAAATAGCTTTCATCATTTATCTGGAAATCTATCTTCTGGTAATACTGTATTTTCCTGAATTTTTTTTCTACAAAACTGAAAGATCTTCTACATGTAAACATGACCAAAAGTCTTCATATACAAGAGCTATACCTTGATAACAGACATCAAACCAGTCTTGAATTGTAGAACACCTCTTCCTTCACTATTAGGATCCAGATTTTGTGCAAGTGAATAAGCATGTTCACATACTGCAGGTAAAATAATAATTAAAAAAAATACAGTAGCTTCAAGAGCGCAAAGCTTCTGCTGATTATATGGGGCATATCATTAATAGAAAACAGAATCAACAGCAGAATACAAGTCATTCAAGCAAAACATAGAAACTCCTATTTGTCATGTTTATAAGGGTTTGATATTTGCTTGACGACTTACCTCATAGCTTATTATTTTAATTACTTGTGGTTTGCTAAGTTGCCTAGATTATTATGTCTTGAATAGGAAATGCAAAATATTCCATATGCATGGGACATTGATAATTAATTGATTTGAAGTATCAGCTTATTAGTTTATGAACTTTGTAATTTTTTCTTAAACTTAAAGTTCAGATTTTACATCATGATAGACTAGATTGTTCATGTTCAAAAGTTTCTTCATCCAAAATCTTTTCTCTTTCTTTTTTTTTTTTTTTTTTTTTTTGATTTTTTTGTTCTTTAATTTAATCAAGTATGATCAACTTAAGCTAAAATGATTAACACTCTCCCTAAGAGATTTGCATAAATACCCTAGGTTAGATGGTGTAAACATGCAAAATAAGAGTGACATAACCAAAAGAAAATAAAATACATACAAATTCTAGACACAGCTGGATTTCCATCTTGAATTTCATCTGCTGCTCTCAAAATTTCATCTATATCCCTATTATTAGTAAGCGAAGACGGAACATATCCAGCAATACCACCAACAGGCCGACCAAGTGCATCAGTCCCAGTTCTTTCCCTCCTTAACACAGCCCTTACTAACCTCTCCCATAAGTCCTCTGCTCGAGACATTTTCTGCAGAGCACAAATCATCAGTGCACTCTATCCAAACAGTTCAAAAAATGAAAAACAAAAAACAAGAACCTTGTACTTTGGAATTTTAAATAACAAGTACATATAGATTCATTGATTGATACAATGGATGATGTCATGGAAATGCATCAGATACAAATAAAAATATAAATAATACTTGCAGTTAAAATTGTCTGTCCTTTACAACCAATAGAGCATTACTGGAGTATAGCAGCCTAGCTGGCAATCAACAGTCTAGGACCGAAGAAGTGCAGCTCACAGCTGAAGTAAAAGCCGACAAATGATTAAAACCAAAACGCAAACTAAATATTCAAGGGACAATCCTAATAATAATTACTAACAGGTATCCAATCCGAAGACCAACAAGGCTACTGCAAGCAATCACCAATCAGATTAAATTTATCCAACAACCAATTGCACACAAAATTTGTGCACGCCTCAAGATACTACAACAAAAGGCTTTATGCAAATTTATACTGCCTTGACCTAGTCCTTTTCATAGAGCCTCAGATTTTCACTAAACAAGAGACTAAGCCCTTAATTTTGACGAACACTTGAGAGCAACATAAACCCTAAAACGAACATTTATCAGAAAAATTAACTTAAAAAGTGAGCAATACAATTAAATAGCATGATAACACCAAACAGAAACAATTAAGGTAGCCAAACACCCAACAGAAACAATTAAGGTAGCCAAATCATACTTTCTAAATAAGAAATTACGTGACAATTAGCTAAAATTACAAGAAAAAATACTCAAAAGTTAGTTAAATTTGTGTGTATTTATATACTAATATGTAAAAGAATAGACACAAATGGCTAAATAGAAGTTGCAGATCAAAGAAAGAGATAAAGGTTTCCAAAAATAAACAAATCAAAAAAATTGTGGTTGGGGAATTCAAAACAGAAAAAATTACAAAACTTTTTCGAATTATTTTTCTGTGCTCAACAACAACAAAAACAAAAACCTAATAGATCTCAAATTATAGTCACTAATTTTCTCGGTAACGAAACAGGAGAAAAATTCAAAAACAAAATAAAAACCAAAAACCAAAAGCCGTTACCTGAATCGCTACACGAAAATGGTAGAGAGAAGGAGAGAGACCGAGTTGACAAGGCGAGTTGAATCGATCTGTTCTTCTTTTTCTTCGTCTCGAAGCAAAAGATTTCAAATGAAAAAACAAAAAGACGGGGGTTTTTAAAAGGAAGGGTGTTTTTGCTTTGCTGCCATTTAAAAAGAGAGCTGGGAGATCGTTTCCGAGGAGAGAGAAAAGAAATGAGGGGAGTGATAGGGAATCTATAAAGGGGTAGTTATGTAATTATACGAATTTGATAATTTATATAGGAGGGAATTATAAATTAGCCCCTCTAGTTTAGAAATGTAATAGATTTGTCCATGTAGTTTTAAATATACTTATGATTTATTTTTATTTTTATTTTTTCTATTTAAATTTATTTTGTTTTTTCCAAGGGGTGTAGTGAAATTCATGAAATTCTTTGATTGTGTTTTCTCATAAAAATATTTTTTTGTTTGACAAATGAGAACAATAAATAATTAGTTATAACAAATTAATATAACTATAAAACATAAAAATATAATAAATACTAAAATAAAATACTAACAAATTAAAAAAATTTCATGAATCGCCTTATCTCGAAGCAAAAGATTTCAAATGAAAAAATAAAAAGATAGTGTTTTTTTTTAAAAAGTGTTTTTGTTTTATTGTTCTCTTTTAAAGAAAAAGCTGAGAAATTATTTATGAGGAGAGAGAAAATAAATAACGGGAGCAATAAAAAATCTATAGAGGGGTTATATATATATACGATGATAATTACCGCTCATAACCGGTTGAATGCGGATTTGATAATTTATAAAGGAGGGGATTATAAATTAACCCCTCTAGTTTATAAATGTAATTGATTTGTCCATGTATTTTTAAATATACTTGTGATTTGTTATTTTTTTCCATTTAAATTTATTTTGTTTTTTTAAGGGTGCAACGAAATTCATGAAATTTTTTGACTGTATCTTCCCATAAAAATATTTTTTTTGTTTGAGAGATGAGAGCAATAAATAATTAGTTATAACAAATTAATATAGCTCTAAAACATAAAAATATAATAAATACTAAAAGAAAACACTAAATAAAAAAAATACTTATATCTCATTTAAATATTTTACACTAAATACCTTGTGATCTCCAACCAATTAAATAGTTTTTGAAACTAGAAAAATTATTTAATTCTTTTTTAAAAACAGAGGGACTAATTTATAATTTACTCTTTTATTAACATGGGATGAGAAGAAGACATTTACCGGTTATAGGGCGTGACACGGGGTTCGATGCCTTTGAACAATTAACGCGGAAAAGAAAAGTAGTGTAAAAAGGCCTATGGGGCCTTGAGCACGTGGAGTGGAACCTGGTCACATGATCAGTTGATCCTTTTTTTGTATTATAAAAAGACCTTTAGTTAATAAATTGATAATAAAACTAAGGAAATTGATTGATGAATGATCAAAAAGAAATTAATTAATTGAAATAAGGAGATCAAACAATGGGAAATGGTCTGTGGAGGTACCATTTGGGTAATTTGGAGCATAGCTGTAAACTATGCACCGGTTTAGCAAGTATACCTGAGATTTGATTGATTTAAAATTTAGATGGGATGAACTGAAGAGAAAAAAATTGGCTAAGGCGATTAAAAATATAGGGCAATTCATTAGCTTAGTCAATCTTGCTTAACCATCAATTCATTAATTTTTTTAATTTTTTTTTATTAAAATGATATTCTTTTAATTCTTAAATAAAATTGAAGGTAAATCTAGATTGACACTTTCAACCTATAATCCAAACTTTATCCTGATTCTGAGTGGATCTTTATTTCATGTTTTAGAAATATGATTTGAATGAAAAATTATCTTTTCAAGTATTGTTGTAATTTTTTTTATTTATAATTTTTTTTTCTCAGATTCCACGTTTCAATACCATAAAAATGTTTTCCTACATTTCCATGGCTAATAGTTAGCCCCATCTATAAAATCAACAACATTGTTCAAGTAATTTTAAAGGGGTGTAGTTTAATTAGTCAGATCTTGGGTTTGTTTCTCAAATATCAACAGTTCGAGTCTCATAAACCTCAGGGTCACTGGAGGTTTATATGGTTGTTAACTTCAAGACCTCGAGGGAATAATCGAGATGCGCGTAAGCTAGCCCGAACAAAAAAAAACTTGAAATTAACTTTAAAAACTTGAAATTCAGATCATGATTTGAGTTGAATTTTGAGTTAAATTTGATTCAAACAGGTTTTAGTGACCAATTAAGCTGATTTGATGTAATCCAACTGAATTAATACAAAAAAAATAATAAATAATATTGATTGTTGTATTTCAGGAGCACGCTTACTTGGTATGGCTCATTGTCATCTTTTCAGCCAAGGGCCTGCAACTTCACCAGTTGGAAGCCAGAATACTAGGAGCGTTTGTGACTCAATTTGGATAGCAACGAGACAATGCCTCCCTTCGGCCCTTCAGCTCCTACTTCATTTGATGCTAGCAACTTCAAAAGTGGTGAACCATTTCGCTAGCAACCAGTCTGAATTCTTCACAATGCTACTGGAAAAGATGATGGGATTAGGAACGATTGCAGGAGGGTTGATTATCAAGTTTATGATTTGTAATCATGTTTAGGTACTTGAATTAAGTCATGTGCAGTAATAAATGTGACAATCAATATCTTAGTATTATTTCTAATATAACTGTGAACCTTGAAACCTTTTAAAATTAAATTGTGTAGAATCGGAGCTAATTTAATATAAATAGGGATCTTGAACATAATTACAAATATAACATTTTAAAATATTTTAAAATATTTTATTATTATTTTGATGTATATGTGACAAGTGGGCTTTGGACAATATTCATTTGGAGGTAATCTTTATTTCATAAAACATAATTAATAAATATATATTATTTATTATACATTTTTTTTTTTTTTGTTAAGTGGGGGCTTGGACTATTGCTTAAGTGGCCATTAACTTAAGCCAATTTTGTGTGAAAGTTGCTTTGATCTAGTTAACTTAATTGGTTTAAGGACAACTCAATTAACTAATAAAATAATTTGAAGATGAAATTAAGTAAAAAATTTTGAAATAAAATTAAAAAAATAGTTGATCTGAAAAAAGTCAAAAACAAAGTTTCACTATTTATATTAAATTTTCTTTAATAATAATTTTCTTTTTTTTCCGAATGTACATCATTTATTATATTATTTAATATTGATTGAAAAAATATTGAAATAACCTATCATTACAAATTAGTTTTTACACGTTTATTAAACATATCCAACGTTTTATTTTTCACCTGTTTTTTACCTTCTTGACACTTAGATCATGTTTGGTTGGAGAGCAAACGAGGTAACTTTTTGATGATTTTTGAGTTAGGAGAAAATTCAAAGGAGGTTAATTATCAATAACTCCAAGCTTTCCTCACATGTTTTATTTTTTTGGCTTTTGTTCCTTTTTTTTTTACATGTTTTTTTTCAAAATTGACTTCTTCTTCTTCTTTTTTTTTTTAATTTTTATTTTCAAAATTATCTTTGCCAATTTTTTTAAATATTAAACTGGTTAAGAATTTAGTTATGTAGTTTTTTTCTTTAAAACAATGTGGATTACTACAATATTTCCCTACATGGTTTTTTTTTTTATGATTTTTTTTCAAACTGGTCTTTGTCGATTTTTTTTTTATATTGAGCTAGTTGAGAATTTAGCTTCGTAGTTTTTTCAAAAATAACACTGTGAATTGTTACAGTATTTTCCCCACATGGTTTTTGTTTTGCTGCAGTGTTTTCCCACATGTTTTTTTTAAAATTATCTTTGTCGAATTTATTTTTTCAATATTTAGCTGGTTGAGAATTAAGCTTTAACTTTCCCCATAATTTTTTTCCATTTATTTTGTTTTATTCCAAAATTGTCTTATTCTTTTTTTGTTTTTTTTTCAGAATTGTTTTTGTCGATTTTATTTTTTTTTACTATTGAGCTGGTTGAGAATTTAGTTTTTTAGTTTTTTTCTTTGAAACATTATGGGTTGCTACAGTGTTTCCCCGCATGGTTTTTTTTAGAATTATCTTTGTCGATTTTTTTTTTTCATATTGAGCTGATTGATATTTTAACTTTGTAGTTCTTTAAAGCACTGTGAATTGCTATAATGTTTCCCACATGATTTTTCGTGCGATGTCGCGGGCTTGTGGCATGTTTGTGCGTTGCCGTGGATTTGTGGAAAAAATAAAAAAAATTATATGGAGAAAAACTGTTGCAATCCACAATGTTTTCAAGAAAAAAACTACAAAACTAAATTCTTAACCAGATTAATATTTAAAAAATAAAATGAACAAAGAAAATTTTGGAAAAAATCATAATTAAAAAACAAAAGGAAAAAAAAACCATGCAGGGAAACACTGTAGCAATTTATAATGTTTCATAAGAAAATGTAAAGTTGTAATTCTCAACCAGCTTAATATTAAAAATAATAAAATCGATAAAGACAATTTTGAAAAAAATCATAACAAAAAAAATCATGTGGGGGAACACTGTAGCAATCCACAGTGTTTTAAAGAGAAAAACTACGAAGCTAAATTCTCAACCAGCTCAATATGAAAAAAATAAAATCGAGAAAGACAATTCTGAAAAAAAAAACAAAAAAAATCATTAATAAATAAAAAAAAACCATATGGGGAAACACTGTAGCAATCCACAGTGTTTTAAAGAAAAAAAACTACAAAGCTATATTAAAAAAATAAAATCAACAAAAAAATTCTGAAAAACAAAACACAAAAAATTGAAAAAAAAGAAGAAGAAGACAGTTTTGGAAAAAAAAAAGGAAAAAAAAACATGTGGGGAAAGTTAAAGATAAATTCTCAACCAGCTCAATATTTAAAAAAATTTCGATAAAGATAATTTTGGAAAAAAAACATGTGGGAAAACACTGTAACAAAACAAAAACCTCGTGGGGAAACATTATAACAATCCACAATGTTTTAAAGAAAAAAACTATGAAGCAAAATCGACAAAGATTATTTTGAAAAAAAAATTCATAAAAAATATAAAAAAATTCATGTAGAGAAATATTATAGTAATTTATAATGTTTTTTTTTTAAAACTATATAATTAAATTTTCAATCAATTCAATATTAAAAAAAAAAAACATTGTTAATATCTAACCTAGAAAATGTTGAAGACGTAGGGATAAAGTAATTTTTAGGAAGAAAATTCATGATTTTTCTCTTTCCCTCTCTCTTTTGAATTTAACATGATATTACTATTTTTAATTTGAAAAGCAAATATATAATATATAATTAATGTTGTAATCAAATTTAATTTAAAATTTTAATAATCCACCATCACATATAATTTGTTTTTTGTTTTAACTTCTATCAAACATCTTTAGAACTTCACCCATTTTAACCCTTTTTACAAATCATACTCCATTTCTTCAAATTTTTAACCTCAAATCAAACACAACCTTAACAATTTCAATTTTGCTTTTAAAAATATAGGTTGTTTTTTAAAATATTTTTTTTCTTAGAAATAACATCAAAATAATTTTTTTAAAAAAATTACTTTCAACATAAACAGAACCTAAAACCCCTGCACAAACTCAGTCTTGCTTGTTTCAGGCATTAGACCCTACAATTCATAGCATAACATTGATAATTTGATCAAAGATCCTCAAAACAGAACTGATGATTTAGTGGAAAAAATTTCATTCAAGTTGGGGGGGGCTGGCTGCTAGAAGTTGATTTTATCCCAATTACGAAAAATGCAATTCCTTACTCATCCACAAGTACAATGGTTAGCAAACATATTAACAGAATTTTCACAAGCCAGTGTGATACTGCTAGTGTGGTACTAAGATCACTCCTTGTTCCTTGAAGAGCGATCCTTCCTTGGGCCGCCAAGAATTCGAGAAATTTGCAGACCTCTACTAAATGCTTGGTTGAACAGCATACGAGTCTGGAATTCAGACACAAATGGAAACCAGGCAAGGAATGCAACTGGAGTGAACAGGAGCAAGCCCATAACGATTTCGTAACCACGAGCAAGTGTCTGAACTGATCCCCAAAACCCTGCTCGTTGAACGATTGGCTTGCATGCTTGTGCAATCTGGTAAAAATGGAAGGAAAATTAACATGGGTGATGATGCATGGAAACTGAAAAGGCTATTCTGAAAACAAAATAATGATACACAAAGACATGAAGTAGTTTAAAAATGAAGAAAGATCTTGAATCTCGAAATCTAGAAAGGCAACAATGTAATTTTTACTCTTCATAGTTAGATTTAGTAATTGAACAACTAAAAAGAACAGAAAGAGGCTAATCAATGCAGCCTCCTTAGTTAGAAGCTTATGATATAGTTCAAAAGTGATGCAAATGAAGCCAAGCCAATTTGACACCAAGTTCGAGCTCTAATTCTCTGAGCTTGAGCTCAATTGAACCACCACAATAATAGAGATGTGTAGCAATCATGGCTAAGGCTAAGATCCAGCTTATCAAACTTTCAAAACAAAACCCAGGGGCCCAAGAACAAGAGTACGATCTGCTTCAATGACCATGGAGGTCTACCAGACCATACAATAATCATAAAAAAAAAATGAATTATACTCTAGTTGAATGTTTATGGAGAAGCAAACTTGAAATTAATAAGCCTAAACTCTGCTAGGTATTGTATTTGTCAAGCATAATTCAAATAACCGAAACGAAAAAGGCCAAATAGAGTGCTCAGCTCATCTACACCGCATTTGAGACTCAAATGAGCCAGATGTCAGGAACATTGGCAGAAAATATAGAAAGAGCAGGATAGAAATTCACTCACCAAAAGCATCCCCCAGCCAGTTGGCATGAAAGCAAGAATGCATACAAAGATGTCCTGCACCGTCATATGAGGCAGTGCAATCAAAGTGACAAGAATGGAGATAAATGTTAGGAATATCATTCCCTTAATTAGACGGAACGCAAGCTGGAAGTTAGCACTGAACTTTCGCCGCCCAACAGATACAGTCTGAGTAAGAAAGAGAGAAGTAAGTGGATTCATACATACAACACACATCTCAAAAAACTAAGCGTGAAATACATTTCAAGGAAAACGTTAATCTGATCCAGAAAGAAATACAAAGTTGTTATGGACAGTAATTTTATCCTCCAACTTCTATTCACAAATAGTCCAGAGATTTTTATATCTTTCTCAAAAAATGAGACTCGTTGAAAAAGAATAAGATTTATCATCTATAGCATTTGTGAACACGATCTTGTGCAGCTAAAGGTACTAGTGAACCATGAGAAATAGAAGGAAAAAAAGAAAAGCATTGATAGCTTACAACTACATTGCTAATGTAGAAAGATTAGCAAATGACTATTGCTAAAGATGTGCAGAAACCTAGAAGACTGAAGAAATAAGCAGCTTACCTTCATCACAAACAATATTAGAAAGATGACCAGCCATGATACACGATCTTTTTATATCTTTCTCAAAAAATGAGACTCGTTGAAAAAAAATCAGATTTATTATCTATAGCATTTGTGAACACGATCTTGTGCAGCTAAAGGTACTAGTGAAACATGAGAAATAGAAGGAAAAAAAGAAAAGCATTGATAGCTTAAAACTACATTACTAATGTAGAAAGATTAGCAAATGACAATTGCTAAAGATGTGTAAAAACCTAGAAAGATAGAAGAAATAAGCAGCTTACCTTCATCACGAACAATATTAGAAAGATGACCAGCCATGATACACCATAGACCTATGACCAAGCACAAAGGATATGACATTGGTTTAGAAATGCCAGGTTTTAATTTTATTTTTTTTAAAGCAGGAGGTGAAGGTAAAATATGAGTGTAGCTGAGGACATACCAAAAAACTTTTGGTTTTCTTTGTGATTGTTAAATGATATACTAGTCCATATTGATAGATAAAGAATCGTAGAGATAACAATATCTCTGCTAGAATACCACGCTTTCCAGAGTGACGAAGATGCTCCTGTTCTTCTTCCCACCATGATTCCCAACTCTTCTCTGATGGAACACCTATTCCTCCACGGTTACTTATCCACTTGTTCCAATCAGTCCAATCATCAACAATCTTCTGCCACTCAAATCCAGAAGGATTGAAGAGGAATGGAGCAAAAAGCCAGGTACCAACCATAAACCACATAGATATAGTTATTAAGAGATAGGCGACTGCACTTCTGTATGGCTGACCAAATATTTGATACACAACGAGCAAAATCATCATCTCAATACCCTTCACAAAATGACTGCGGGAATAGAGCCTGTAATTGTCAGCAAACTTGGCATGGAACACTACAAACCCTCTACCAGTGGGCCTATATTTCGCACCTCCATGGAGCAATGTCCTTCCATAGTAGTGGGTCTTTGTGCCAAGAGAAAATGTGAAAAATACAGGTGCTAGTTGTAATTGCATCAGTATAAATTCACTTAGTGCAGTGCGGAAACCCCTTTCCAAGCCAATTTCCATCAACATAGGCAACGCCATCAAAAATCCAATTTGAACAAAAGATTGAGATGCAAGAGCCACTTGAAGAGGTTTGTTGTCTCGAATTGCTTTCTGTGTGCTCAAACCTTCTTCAAGTCCACTGAGAACAAGATAGAGGCGGCCATAAAGAAATACATACACCGTGAGCACGGTTATCTGTGAGAAGAGATGTTCAGTACCTTCAGAATTTCCCATAAAACTAACACGATAACATCTTTGAACAAATGAACAGAAATTTTTAATATACCAGAGTGCTGAAGTAAAAACCAACTGTGGTGAAGTAGCAAGACAGCATTCGGAAAAAGTCAAAGCGGTGTCCAAGCCGGTATATATCACGACTCAAAGTCTGCTCTCCATTTCCATTAGCAATTTTGGCCTCAAACATAGAAATCTGATTGAGGCCCACATCTCTCCCCTTCCCAACTTGTATATATTCATGATGGGTAACATTCCCTTCACGTAGTGTAGAATTGAAGCCTGTGGATGCAATTCGAAATATATATGATCAGTTAAAGCAAAGACCACATAGAAAACCAAAATGGCTACAGAAAGTTCAAAGCAAATACAGACCGGCAAATATATCTTCACTCAGATTGATAACCTTAGAAGCTTTACTGACACCCCCTCTAGTCAAGTGAAAAAGCCTATCAAATACATCCGGATGACCATAGTGGAACCGCACCCTATATGAGAAGAAAACAGAGACATGGAGGAAACTTAGCATATGAAAAAAGAAGAATGATATCCTTGTTGAACAGCTAATGAAATAAGCCATCACATGTTTATTTTTGCTCTAGACAAATTATCATAAAATTCTTACCACGCTCAACAGCATCAGTGGCCAACAAATCCAATTATCCAACCTTTCATGATCATTTTTATTCTCGACACATTTATTATAAAATCACTTAAGATTTTCCATATGGTTTTAACCTTGGAGTTTGCACCACTCCAAGGATTTTTGCTTGCATGATGCTTCATCAATCCTATTCGATAAATAAATCATATATCATTTGATGAAGCATCATGCAAGCAAAAATCCTTGGAGTGGTGCAAACTCCAAGGTTAAAACCATATGGAAAATCATATATCAATCCTATTCGATAAATAAATCATATATCATTCACCATGATGATAAAACTGATTATAATTCCTGTTTCTAGCATTAAATGTGATATAGAATCGAATCTACTTCAAAAATAATAAAAATTTTTTTTGTCAGTTTCCATCATCCTATTTCTAGCATTAAATGTGATCTAGAATAGAACCCCCCCCCCCCAATCAAGAACAGGAAACTGAAAATTTTGGAGTACAGTTACTTCAAGCATTTATAACTTACTTAAGAGGGTTGGCCAATAGCCTCTGACCGATAGTCACAAAACTGGTTTCCTGATTTGACATAAACCATGCAAGAGATGAAACACTGCACCAAGCAATGAAAGAAAATTCAGTGATCATAATCACAGTAAAATACATCTGGAGAAAGTAGCATACGCAAAGAATAACACACCTTCCAGTAAATATATGTTCTCTAAGCCCAAGTATCGAAGGATTCCTCACACCGTCAGGCTTTTTAAGAAATTCTTGCAGCAAATTCCTCATTTTCAAGGCTTCTTCCATGTAGTTATCCTATAGAATTGAAAACATCAAAGAATGCACAACAGCTGAAGTTAATGATAATGTTTATTTAGATTTCACTTTTATCATACCTGGTTCATATCTATTGTTTGCAAGCCTTCTCCACGTGTGAAGATAATAGCATGGTTTTGGTTTTCTGGTTTTCCTTCACCCAAGATGGCTGGTCCTGGAAGTTTTATTCGATAAATGACCTGCAATTGGACAGCAAGACAATCCAATTGAAGTATTGTAATATCAGAAATTGATAACGAAATTGCCCAAGTTTACTTTTTTCCTTTTAAAAAAAAAAAACTTCTTTTGCTCACTAAGAAACCAAGGTGCACTCGTGATATCTGCTTTCCAGAAAAAGTATCATGAAACAAGGGAAATCCACTTTCTTAAGGAAAGTTTGCCTGGGTTACTCAATTCTTCAAGATAGCAGATTCATCTCAAATTTATGCCATCATTCTTTAGAAGAAGAGTTATGATACTTTTTGTTGATAACTGCTACAATGTAATCAGAACCAATACCTAATTTCTTAAGAAATGCCTGACTTGCGAAATAGTTGGCTTTACCTGGTCCAAGTTTTGCACTGGCTCAGAGGAATCAATGGACTTAGGTAAGGCTGCCTTCACTAGAGATGAATAGTAAACTTTTTGGATGACCTTGGATCTGTCTGGATTAGTTTCTTCAACCTCATCAATGTATGCCACACGGAGAGATGGATATCTACCAATTGGAAACATATGAGCAAGTTTAAAAAATTGAAATCAGAAGCTCGACAAGAAGGCTAAACAAACCTAATACTTACGTTGTCATGAGCCTCAAAATATCCTGTGCACGAGGATCACCGGACCGCTTGTGAATCCCATATTTCTGGCATGATACTACATACGTAAATTTCATATCAGCAACTGCCTGACACTGTGCCAACAGTGACCTTCCCCCCTTTGACTGATCATCAGTACTCAATTCAATAGCCTTATAGCCCTCCATCAAATCTGAGAAGTGTAATAACAGGACAAGAAGGAAAAATAATGTGTACGTTAAAATTATAACATATTAAACATACAATACACTAAATAATCGATAAATCCAAAAGTTTAAAGAGAGTAGTCACCTTCATCTCCGGCCATATCAAGGAATGCCTGAAGCTCCAAAGCATGCCGATAGTACATCATACCTCTCACTGCCAGTGGTAATGTTATAGTCAAACGAGAAATTAATGAATAAAACAGGAAAAGAGAAAGAGGAACTGAGTAAGTACCCGTTCTAGTCAAAGTTTGGCCCCTATATGATGCCCATAAACGAAGTTCTTCATCCAAGTTGTCTCTTCCTTTGAGTTCTTCTTCACTGCTGCAGTCCACTCGTTCAAGAAAGTTGTTCCACTCATCTGTCCATTATTCTAAGTCTATCAGGTATCAATGGAAGATTTATGGTCAAAACAAAGAGAAGCAGATCTGGAATTTGGTACGGCACCAAATGGAAAAGAAAGAAAGAAACCTGGAAAGATCTTTTGCAAGTAAAAGAGGATGGAAACACCATCTTCATTTGGCACTTCCAAATCAAGCAAGGAGAAAAGCACATCCTCTGTATAGTAAGGAGTTAAAACACTGCAAGATAAATTACCACATTAGGAAAAGGTTTAGTTCTGCATATTAGTTAACAACAAAGTATGTCTATTATTTTACTATCATTGTTTCTGGTGCAAAAGTTTCAACAAAACAATAGAACATCACTTAAAGAAACATATGCTACATCATATGGATAAAATGTACGAGGCGCGCAATTCATCTGGCAAAAGTTTTGGCATCTTTGTCTAACCTTCACTTTAGACAAGTACCGTATCCTTTTCACCTTCTATTTTATGTGTAATACTATCCTAGTTACACTCTAGCCAAATTATTATAGTTATAAAACCCAACCCGGGTTTCATGTCAAACCAGGCCCGGAGTTTACTTAGTCAAAAAACCATGTTTGGCTTTAAAAAATTCCAAAACAACTCGCTTTAAATTGGTTTTAGATCTTGAAACAATGCCATTTTGGATTGAGCCGGATTGACCCAACCAACCCGTGACCCGGGCCTTGGATTAGGCAAACTATGCAAATTATATAGATGGACTTGAGGAAAGACGGATTCATTGACGATTGCATTTAGTCAATAGAGATTGGAGTGGGAGGCAATATTTAATTTAGTTTAGTGTCATGGAGACTATCAGTTGAAAGACAGTAAAAGATGAAGCCACAATCATGATGGCATTGAACAAGCCTTACGAGAAAGAAAGCATATTGCGAACTTTAGGTGCAGTAGGCATGTCCATAAACAGTGAGTTTGAGAAGAAAGATATACGCCTCCTAGCTTCTAAGTTGGATGGTACATCCATCGCGGATTCTTTCGTGGTAAGCAAAAGAAAAAGCCTCTTGATCTGCAAAGACAGGTGAAGAAGAGCTATTTAAATTAGCATGCTTATCCAATTTCATAGTGGTTAATAAATTTCTATTCACAAAACAAACCTTCTCTTTCCATGCTTCTGTGACTGGTTCAATTGGAAACTTGATTGCTCCAGAAGATGCAAATAACTGATATTGTTGTTCATGGAGAGTCATTCCCTCATGTCCAGATCCGCCATGAATAGAATCCACCAGACTTTAAAGGAAAAAACAATAAATTATAAACTTGGATGCTAACATGTAAAAAGACATAACAACGTGATGTCAGATGCAAATATGCTTGAAAAGACCAATTACAAATATGTCGCACTTGGATATATGATCCTCCATCATAATGTCTCTTGTCACAACCTCCAGCATGTCCTGAAAGAGAATCACAACTTGATCCCTGTCCTCCGGTTTATTAGCTAGCTGCAAATTCCAAAAACATAGGTTAGGGCTTCTCATTATCATAGTTGTATCAGCACTTTGCTCTAGAAAGGATGTGGAATATTACCAAGTATTTTATAAGCTTCACAAAGTGATCATAGAGGAAAGGAAGAGCACTCATTTTGTATTCACTTATCAGATCACCTTCGTCTATGTGTTTGTTAACTTCAGAGAATATGAAATCGATCACCCTGAAAAATTATCATGAACACATCAACAAAATGGTCAAAGTTACTAAAGGTCAAATCCTAGTGAGCATAGAGAGTTGAAAGCAAATATGCTTTTGGATTTTCATCTAAAATTTTCTAAACCATCTGCAATGTAATAGAACTCACTCTTTCTCACGTTTCCCTTGAACCAAAAACAAGATGATGTTCTTGAAAGAAGCATAGCATTCACGAACAGCACAATACATGTAGTTGTCAGCCTCGATTCTCTTTTTCAGCTCCTTATCCTTACCATTACTGTCCTTAGCCATGTCTAATGCTATTGGGATCTAAAAGGAGACACAGAGTTAATATCATCACATGAAGATTTCACCAATTTACAATAAAGTGTGCTGAAAGAAACCTTGCTAGCCAGCAGAAATGGAGGCCACTGTATAAGGTCCAAATCACGGTCAGCCCAATATGGAACAAGCAACAAGTCCATCTCCCTGAAAATGAGACATACAGTTCAAGTAAAATGTAATAGCAAGAATGAAAAAGCTCTAAAGAAACTAGAAAAGACACCATTCTTCCATTCTTCATAGTAGCATCCTTACTTATAGCTTATAAGGTCTTCTTCTCTGAAACTACTGATGATTTTATTCCACAACTGAGCAAATCTTGCTGCCTCCTTTTCTTTGTTAGATGGGATCTACATTAAGAACCCCAGATTGGTAACTCCAGATAAGGACTACTTCTGTAATGATTGCATTACAAAATTTACCAAGGTCACCAATTTTTTACCCAAAAAATACCAACAGTCAAGTCTAACCTCAGCAAATTTGCGAGACAGGGTTGCCTTAAAGCCTTTCTTCTTTGGCTCACTCTTATCCCCTGGAATTAAACAGGCATTGAAAGCACCAGGCAATGATTGGAAACGAGATCTAAGCATTCCCAATGTTCGAATCTGGAATAAACAAAATAAGTTACAGACCAAACAACAAAAACTCAAATACCAAGATGTCAATTGGTTTGAAACATATCCAAAGTGGAAAGCATAAAAAAAGGCAACCACACTAGTTCTTCAAGTTACAAAGCATAAAAGAAAACCACATCATTATATTCTCTAAGCAAAAGGGTACTACCCTGCATGAATAAATAAGAAAGATAACCAACATGATTGACATCCAGGAATATATTCAGCACTAAGATTTACTAAAAGGTTCTTAATTATAATTGATTGGGAAAATAAGCATGTAAACAAAGCTAGATGATTTTCATTGTAGTGTATTATCAAGAGAATAAAGAAAAAGATATTGCTAACAGGTTCTTAATTATAATTGGTTGGGAAAATAAGCATGTAAACATAGCTGGATGATTTTCATTGCAGTGTATTATCAAGAGAATAAAGAAAAAGATATTGCTAACCTCTCCAAGACGTCGAAATGCACCATAAATACCTCCAAAGAAGGTGGAAAATATGGCATACCAAATCTGGGAATCCATAAAATATACCTACAAAATTTGGTATATTAGGTCACTTTCAGTTGAAATAGAATCAGATGAGAATTTATGCATTAACAGAAACAACTCATACAAGAATAATTGGAGCCCAGAGTGCAATCACAACACCAATATTGTTCTTTGCTGCAAGTAAACAGGTAGACCATGAATTTTCTTCAAAACAGAAATATAAGTGCACCACAATCTGATGCTACTAATGTCTTCAAGTCTATTACCTCGTGGAAAGAATTCATGCCATTGGAAAGTAGTTATATGAACACTCATTATGGCTTTTGTTGGAACAACTAGAGGCCTTATCTGCAACCAAAACAAATTACAGTTAGCAGTAAAAAAGGATTGAATTTCCATCTAGCATGGCAGGTCAAGATTCAATAAGCAATGGGAGATCTAAGAAAATGAAAGAAAGACACACCTCTATATAGTAACTAAATGTCAACTTTGTTATAATAAGAAGAACCCAAAACATTGTATACCTGAATATTCAATAAAAGCAACAGTCAAAAAATTGCAAATTTAATGTTGTACTGTGATTTATTTTTCAAACAATGATCCTTACTTGAAGAGAGAAATTGTACTCTCATGCATTCCCCTCCCAACATAGAGCCGAGGCTGTAATGTGTCAAATGCAGGCATGAATCTTGTTAAGTAAGATTAAAATTATATGAATAATAGATAAAATATGGACAGCAATTGCCATGCATAACCATTGGAAGTAACAGAAGGATGAAGAAAGTGGCAAAAAATGTTTCTTTATACCTGTGACCACCACATCATAAGCATCACGATCCTATAGTTGGACCTCTCAAGGAATCGACGTATGAAGGGAAAAAGAAACAATAATGCCGCCAGCATATTTGGTGCCAGGTAGATAACTACAGCCAATATAAACAAGGAAGGCGAGCTGAAACCATTGCCAAACCAACCTTTGATGGTTTGAGCAAATCCTGGAGGTTTATCATCCCAAGTGTAAGCATAAGTTACTGGTAAAACTACCACCCATGCAGCAGCTGAAACAACCTTCAGAATAAATCTCAACTTGACATGGAATGACATTATTTGTCGTGCCTTCCAATTAAGAATGACATCAAGGATAGCTGCATCAGTTAGCAGAGATTTGTCACATAACAACTTCCTCTTCATACAAATCCAGCAAACATGGCATGATAAATAGGTATAGCTTGAAAAAATGAACTTCCTTAGAAATTTCATTAAATGGAAAGCATGATGCACATTGCATTATTCATTCCATAAACAAAACACCAAGTTGGGAATGTTCAGAACATACTAAATAACAGTAAATAATTTGAACTCGTGTACACAGCAAGAAAACACTGACAAAGGTAATTAGATAGAGATAAGAACCAATTAAAATTAAAAGTAATTAAAGCCATTACAATTTGTTTTGTACATAAGCATATAGGCTAGCCTATCCATTGCCTAATTGAACTTTATTGACATTTGTATAACATTTTAAACTGGTACAACACTGTACTTATGGAAGAACAAATAGAAGATACTAGTAACTGAAAGGACAACGGATAGAAGTAAGCTGCACTCTTTATTACCTTGCCCAAGCTTTAATATTGCAGCAGTAATGAAGACACTCAATACTTTCTTAAATACATCACCGCTAAAGATAACACTTGGTTGCCCCGAACCATGCCAAGCAACCGTAATCATAGCCTTCAAAATCAGTAAGCATCAGCACCATATCAGCATAGCCAAAGTTGTTAAATAAATTTAAAGCAAATCAGATGCATGAAATAATAGAAAATGTACCTGTAAGCACAGGATAAAAAAACTCCACATTCGATCAAAGCTTCTAAAGACATGCAAGAATGATCGTATCTCCACGAAATTAACTTTTCCTACCCATCGATCTCTATAGGCTGGTTTATTATCCTGAATATCATAACAGTTTAACACAAATTAACATAATGTCCCTTTTGCAGTATAAAAACCCAAATAAAGAAACCAGGCAAGAGGAATGCAACTGCCATTCCATTTACTTCCAGTGTAGGAAGCATATGATAACCAAGACCCCCTCAATTAGATAGGAGCATTTGGTCATAACACCAGTCCAGTAATCTCAGTCTGTTCAAGTCATGTGTGAATTGATATGAAACAATGTCATATATAATTATTAGGCTATTGACACTAGGAAAGGGGAAAGAAAACGAAGAGAAATTTTTTTAGTGGTTATTGCTTACCCCATTTTTTTCAAAATGGTGATGATCAGACAGGCAAAAGAAATCAGCATCTGCACGCATGGGCCAGCCTAAGCGGAAACAATCAACTGACCTACAAATGATGCATGGGCAAGTTTTTGTTTTTAGAAATCATGCATAGGTAATCTGATCAGGAGAAATTTTGAAAAAAGACATACATAGACATCTCAAAGGAACAGTAGGAAACCAGGACCAATACCAGAAGTACTCATTTAAATCGTCGTAGTTCCTCCACTGAGAATGCTTTGACTTCCCTTTTTTACTCCTTTCAGCTTCCTGTCAAGTGGTGCAATGATGATGACAGATGAATTTAACCAAAAAGAAAATACAACACTCAAATTAATTAGACTACATAAGAAAAAAGGACAATTATTGCATTCAGCACCTTTGCGATCATGTTGTAGATAGGAGTAACAACTTTACTCAAGAAAGCCTCTTCTTCACCTCCATAGGCAGGCTTTACATTTTCTCCTGTCATAGGACTGACATTTCCAGCTAGCATGCCATATAACTCAAATGCCATCTACAAATAGCAAAATAATTTAGCATCAATTACACTTAACAGTCAATGAACAAGCCCAAGTTGATGAAAATACATATTTGCAGATCTACAGTGAAATTGCAAAGGCATAAAAGCTCTGAAATAAGGGTGATGGCACAAATAGTTCAAAAGATTGTCGTGCACTCACTGGTGTGTCCCCAAATGAGCAAAAGCCAGTTTGGAACTATTGTTAGTGTCCTTGCCCCAAAGATACAAGGCAGGCAGAACATTGGATGAGTTATCATGAGACAAGATCCATCTATTCTATTTGGGTATCCAGGTTGACACCATAAATAGACTCATTCTCTCCTCTGCGCTATTTCTACTAGGGTCACTCAACTTATCCAGAATCTGATGGGGTTAAAGATGATGGAAGACAAAAATCTAAAACCATATTTCCAGTTTCCCGCCAATGAAAAGGAAAGTCAAACAAAAGCAATGAGATAAAAATGAAACTATCTTAAAACATACATGATGATAAATATAGCAAATGCATTCTGGCATGAATCTCAGGTTTGCAGCTTCCCCCCATATCAAAAGATACAGACCCATGTACAATAATTTACGCTGTTGCACCTCCTGCTGTATGGTTGGTAACCTGCAAATTCAGATTAAATCCATTAATATAAGCATAGAATGGAAATCTACAATCCCTTTCTTCCATAATTGTCCTCTCCCCCCTCCTCCCTGTTTTTTCGCATCCCACAACAAAGGAACCAAAAAAGTTCAATGCATGATGTATCTGCACTGCTTATTTCCATGTCAATAAAATCATATTGATGTCAATTTTGTGGTTAGAAAATATATAAATTGCTAGCAGCTCAATCTTTTTTGTAATTTTCTGAAGCAGTTCAATTAAGCACATTCCTTAAAAGATTTAACCAGCTGGAAGATGAAATGCAAACACCATCTAATCAATCCTAAACCGGAGTTCAGTCAGCTATTGAAAAATTATCATATCATTCACAAGGAGCTGGGTGCTCTTACCAAAGGCTACTTTTTCTATCCAAGTACTTGCACCATTTTTTGTAGTTCTTAAAAAGTTTCTTCATCACTTCAGTCAATGCACGCTCATCCAACTAAGAAAGAAAAATGCACAGGGTTATTCAGATTTTGTTACACAAACGCGACTGAAAGCAAATAGAAAGAAAAGAGGAACAAGGAAGAAAAGGATATCTTCTGCACCTATAATTGGTTTACGGTAGAAATTATAGAGAAAGACATGGGCCCAAAGCCCACTATACTTTACCAGTCACTATTTATAGAGTAAAAAAAAAACTGATTTTGCAAAGATCGAGTCAGAAAACAAACCTTTGGTTGTTGGTCAGGCTTGGGAAATTGCCGTATGTGCACATTTGCAAGTAATAAGATTAAGTGCTCTCTTTGATTTGCCACATTATCCTTCTGCAGAGTTAATAAATGGTATTTGTTTGAATTATATCCAGCTAAAACAGTTTCGTAACACTAAAAAATTGCAAGAGCCAGATGCAGAAAAGAAAATAATCCTTCTCAATTTATTTTACCTGAAACCCAAACATTGCCTGAAGCCAATCCAAAACATCTTCGTCGTTTTTCTTCTTGTAATCCTTGGGCCACGGAAGACCTCTTGTGTTACGCAGAGCAACAACAGCAGCTTGGATCTGTGTGCCAAAAAAATATAAACATAGCAAGTGGTAAAAGAGAAACAGCTAGGTTGTAGGTAAAAAGAGAAAGTGCATATAGGGAAGATACCTCAGGATATCTCATAATCGCTTGATTTGCACTATCTGGATCAAGTGGCAGGATATTGTAAGGCAGATAGATCTGAGTTTTTTCTGCAACTTTATCTTGAGCTTCTAAAATCTGTAAAATATTTGATGCAATGATACAAATCATTTATGTGCTAATAACAGACCTCAAACAATTAAAGTTCTTAACTTAATTTAGCAGATAGAACTTGCATTAACAGATACTGTCAGAATGCACGTTCACACAATAAAGCAACTAGAGAGGTGATTATAGATGTCACATGGTTTCACCTCACGATCAACTTCAATAGATTGTGTCGTATTAACAGCCTTTAAAACCTCAAAGAGCACATTAGCAGTCTGGTATGCCTTGGTAAGCTGGGCGCTGCATTTAAACAGAATACAGTCAGTTAAATACAGTAACAAGAGCAGCAACTTTAAAAGCATTTGATCTAAAGAAACTTGTTATAAGATATAGCTTCAAAGAATTTATTTCTCTCTCTCATTTAAAAGAACTTACCGGTCAGCTTTATCAGCAGCATTATGCAATGCTTGGATGTATTTTTTGTAGTAATGCTGATAAAAACTCTGCATTTCTCGTGCATCACTTTTTTTAACCCTTCCCATCAAGGTTGGATCGTTCTCCTGAAAAATGTGAGCAGAGCTTTTTTGCATAAAAGCCAAGACCAACAACAATAGCATGAACAAAAAAAAACCAAATGCATAACTGAATTACATAGAAGAAAGAATTGAACACTAAAACTGCCACAAAGTTTCCTAAAGGAAAAACGATGTTGTTTTTTATACAATATTACAAATTAACATTGGTTATTCTTCTGGTACTTGCATGCCACTCTTTCTAACTTTTTTACATCAGCAATCAGTGCCTTCAACACACACGCCAAACTCATAAATTAAGCATGTTTAACCTAGAATACGTCAGAGAAAACTACAGAATACACTCTCCTCTCCCTACCTAGGGAACTGAAGAATGTTCTGGTGTAACTCTAATGGAAATGATGTCACTCATGATTTATAACTGTTATGATTGAACACTGATTCCCAGAAGATCAATTTAAGCATTCAATGTATCACTTGAGGTGCCCATTCCAGAGTCTCTCCGCCTCTCTCTGCCCACTCCAAGAGATCCTCAGATATTTTCTCCACTGTAATTGATCACACTGACCTAACAAATAGGCTTAAACTTTGAAACAAATAATAAGCCGTTGTCAGAGTCATTCATTTCTTAACTCCATGCAGACCACGGTTCATCATTATAAATGATTACCCTCGACAGCTAACTGCTCGACATTGTAAATCTAGAAATACCAGGACACAAATGCCACATCTTAAAACTTTCTTCTAGCAAAGAACAAATGATGACTCTTACCCTTTCGAGACGTTGAAGAAGTGCAGTTTTAAATTGACGAACACCTCTTCCACTAGAAGTAGGATCCAACCTATGCGCTTTCTCAAAGGCATAAAATCGACCTACATTAACAGAACATTACAATCAGATATGCATATAACGAAGACCATATCTTTTACTTACTGAAATCAAAGATAAGAAAAAATTTCAAAAAACAAAAACAGCAAGTCGTTATACTTGAAAACACTATAAATCAAGCCTGCATTGCATAAGTACTAAAAACAGAAACTTTAAATTCCAAAAAAAAAAAAGCAAAAACATCACGAAAAAACAAAACTTTATTTTTACTTCGAAAAGCAAAGATAAAAAAATAATCTTTATGCTTAGAAACGCTATAAATCAAGCCTACATTGCATAAAAAAACTAAAAACACATGCCTTAAATTCCAAAAAACAAAACAAAACAAAACTTTATTTTTTAAAAAAACTTACAAAGATAAGCAACTCTAGGATTGCTAGATTCAACTTCATTAGCAACACGAAGAATAGGCGCGATCTCAACAAGTGAAGACGGCACTACTTCACTATCAAATATCGACTCTCCAAGATTCCCAGCTGTCTGCGTCCTCGTTATCCTCCGTTGCGTCTGCGGTGGTGTCGCTAACGGCCCCCCAGCCGCCTGATCCATCCCCATTCCTCCTCCTCTCGACGTCGACGACATCTCTTTCCTTCTAAATTCAAAACAACAAAATAAATAAATAAAAAATCTAAAAAACGAAACAAATTAGATAAATATAATAAAGGAAAGAGATGTACCAGAAGAATTAGGAGAAGTGAGCAATGGCTTATGAGTCTTACATATCTGTAAAAAAAAAAATATATATATATATAAGTACATTATTATGAAAAATAAAATAAATAAAAATAATCATGTATTTTTGCAGTGTGAAGGATGAGAAGCTTACAGGGAAACCCTAAGAGAGAATGTAGAAAGTTTTAGAGGGTGGGAGAGAGAGAGAGAGAGAGAGAGAGAGAAAGAGATGCTGCAAGTGTAAGCTGCTTAGCAAGAACGGGAGCTTAAGAAGTGAAGTGGTTTTTTAGTGAGTGAGCTGAGTGGGGAAGAAGAGGGTTATAGCGTGTTTGGGAGTATGTTTTTTTAAAGTTTGTTTTTTTAAGTTTTTTTATTTCAAAATATATTAAATTATTATTTTTTTATTTTTAAAAAATTATTTTTAATATTAACGTAATATTAAAAAAATATTAATTTAAAATAATTTTATTAATTTAAAATAAAAAAAATTTAAGTTTTTCAAAAAGCATAAACAGTAACTTAATAAAATAAAGAGGTAAAACAAAGTTACCGTTGTTTTTACTGGTATGGTAAGATTCTTGAGGTTTGTGATGATAAACGGGGTTAATGTATTAGGTTATTACGATATTGCCATTGTGTTCTTTTGAGCTGATTGTTTAAAAAAAGAAATAAGAAAGTTTTCAATAAGTTTTTTTGTTTTTTTTTTGGTAGATGTAGAAAATTATAATTATGATGAGGATGACGTGATTAGCACAAGATTTGCATGAGAAAATGAAGATTTATACTGTAGTGAAATTACAATGATTTTTAAAAAAATTGATATCAAGTTTAAAAATTATTTTAATTATTTTGTAAGATAAATTGTTATTCATTTATGTGTCATATGACTTCAGTCTTTTTTTTTTTTTTATCATCTTAATGGACTAGACAAAAATAAAGGTTGGGTGAGTATTAAGTAATAATTAAATTTATTTTGTTTGAGTCTTATAAATTTTAGGATTACTTGAGGTTTACATGGTCGTTAATTTTAGGACTCATGGAATTAGTCGAGATACGAGCAAGCTAAGCCGGACATCCACATTAATTTAAAAAAAAATTAAATTTATTTGAATTGGACTAGCATTAAATTTAAAAAATAAAAGTACAAATATGATCGGGTAATAATATTATATAAGAAGTGGGAAAAAATTGTATTTATATTCTAATTTCTTAATGTAAATAGAATTAAATATGCATTACTTCTTTTTACTGTTATTTTATAGACTGCAGCAACGTTAGTAATATTTTGGAGAGTGAAAAATTGAATTTTAAGACATGTTTAATTCTTTTATTTGCCTGCTATATTGTTAATAAATAGGACAATGAGTGGATTTACGTGCTTCTACATGTATTGCTAAGCTTTTCTTGTGAATTTTTTTATCTTATATATAAAACGTTCTTATATTTAAACAAAACTATAATAAAAAAATTATGAAAAAATGCAAACGGATAGAATATTTTACTCTAATCAATACATTTATAATATATTAATCAACTGTGATTTTGATGTTAGAAGTTTTTTTTAGATCACAATACCAAATATTATTATTTCAGTACGTTAATGAGTTAATAGATATTTTATTTGAATTGTGATGTTTTTTAGAATGGTAATATCCTTGTACAGAGGGGATATTTTCGTCCAAGCAAAGCAAAAGCATCTAAAGTGGAGTGGGGACTACCGTGGAAAAAAAAAAGTACCAAAACATGGGCATTCTAGGAAAGGTGTTCAAAATTCAAAAGGAGGCAAGATTCTTAGAACCTGTTTGGTTACGTGGTGATGTTTATGTTTCCTGCGGCTAAATTATGCAAGCTGTTTAGTTAAGTAATAATTGTTTATTACTGTACATGGGGCTCAAGCAACACAACATTTAAAACACAGGAACAAAGGAAGCAGCTAGGAGCTGCTTCCTGCACATTGCAAGAAAAGAACCATGCTTCACTGTTCAGTGAACAATGGATGCATGGCTCCATTGTTCACTGAATAGTTTTTTTTTTTTAAATCAGTGCAGTTAATTAATTTCACTCGTACTGAACGTGAACAATAATTTTTTTTTTGTTTTTTTTTTAAATTAGTTTAAGGTGCATTACATTTATTTGTACTATAATCTCAATTTTATTTCTGATAATATTTTACCTAATTTTGTAGTTTTTGTCGGATAAATTTTGTACGTAATGGAATTGTAGATAATTTAATGAAACAATAATTTTTTATATATATAAAGTATGATTTATTTCATGATGTAATAACAATAGTTAACTTCATAATATTTAAATTAAAAACCATCAATATTAATATATATTTTGTAAAATTATTTTATAACCTCAATTTCAAAAGCACTTTTAACCAAACACATTAAACTACTTTTTCTTCAACCTCAATTTCAACCACAGTTTTAACCAAACACCTATTTTTTCAAATCAACATCAACTAAAAATACTTTTTATAAAACAACTTTTTTCAAACCACAACCACAACAGCTACCGCAATACCAAACACACTCTTAATGATCTAACTGGAATATTGAGTGGAAAGTAGCCATTTTGTAAAACCTCAATGGACCATTATACCCTCACCAGATTCATTTTTTATATAATAACCCAAATTATAACATAATCCAATGTTTTTCAAGGAAATTTTACTTAAAAATATATTAAAATAATATTTTTTATATCAACATATTAAAAACATAAAAAATCAATTTGATATTTTTTATTCAAGATAAATATACTTTTAAATAACACATAAAAACAAAAGCTATCATATTTTTAAATAGAATTTTAAAAACTGTATAAGAGGTTAACCCAAAATAATTCGAGTTAAAAAATAAAAAAATAAACAATTAATCTATATAAAAATAATAAAATTGACTAAAGCATAAACCGGTAAAAATCAATCATCATCCTGTTAAGTTTTTATTTTTTATAATTTTTTTATATTAAAATACCTTTATTTTAAACTTTTTATTCAAATAGGTTTTAAAATCATGATTAACAAGATAACAGCCATCAATAACAGGGGCAGCATTAGTAAATTAACAAACAATTAAGAAAACAGGGGAGCATATTAGGAAACCGAGGAAAATTGAAGGGTAATTAAGACTTTATGGTGATGAGAGATGAAAGTCGGTTTGTAGTTTTGTACTGTCCGAAATTCCTGCCATGCTTTTTCACTTTTAGTGGGACCCACGCAGTCGCTGGCACTACTCATGGGTCCACTCCATTCAAAGATGGGAGACAACGTAGCACTGACGGGATGGATGGATAGTCTTTATTGATACCGTTTATAGTGTGTTTTACAGTGTGGTAGCGGTTGTTTTTTAAATAGCTTTTTGTGCCGAAATACATGTCAATGATGTTTTTTTATTTTTTAAAAATTATTTTTAAAATCAGCACATCAAAACGATCCAAAAAGTACAAACCACACTCAATTTTAGCAAAAAAAAAAATTCAAAATTTGACAAAACACAGGTTGAAACGCACAGCCAAACAGTCTGTTAGTATTGTTGTTCGATTTTAAAAGTTTTCTTTTTTTATAAATATATTAAAATAAATGTTTTATTTTTTAAATATATATTAAAATAATTTAAAAATAATAATTTGAAACGAAAAAAATAAAATATTTAAATATTTTTAAAATAAAAAAACAAACAGATTATTACTCTTATCTTTCCAATTATACAAAGGAATTCGGAAATCTTGAATTCAATCATATAAATTAAAATGCTTTAAATGTTATGTGTTGTTAGACAGATGTAATTTTATAAAATTTATTTTTGATCTGTTTTTTTTATTGTTTATATTTATTTTTTAAGTCATATTTAAATGTATTAAAAAAATATATTTAACTTAAAAAAATATTAAATTATTATTTTTTAAGTAAATTTTTCATATTTTATTTTTCACATGGCCCTGGTCTTCTGTGCGCCTTACAATTTAACTTTTTTTTCCACTTATTTATTTGTTTTTCTTAAAATATTATCTTCTCTGTGTCAGAGCAACATAAACTTGAACTTTTAATATTTAATTAATATTATTTTATCAAAAACTCATTCACATCCTTCAAAAACCCACGAGACATTTAAAATAAGTAAATAATTGTTAATAACACGTAGAATTAAATGAAGATCTCTATTAAACCATTGCATGTTCTCATGTTTTACATCGATAAGAGTGCACGCACAAAAACACACATACTTTCTGAATAGTTTTCCTTGTCGAGATTCCTTCTAAATTTCCGTTTGCTTGCGTGGTTATTTATGTGTTTGAAGCAATCACACAGCCTAGAAACATTCAAAACGCAATTCATTTTTTATAGGACTTATTGAAAATTTTAATTCACTCGTATTATTCACATTAATGATATTTTTTTTCTGAAAAACCAATGTAATAAATTAAAAATTCACTCATATTGTCATGTTTATGTGAACAGTAATTTTTTTTGAAAAATTAGTTTAGAATGAATTAAATTTACTCGCAATATAATAAATATCAAATCAACTTTAACTAAAAGTAATTTTTATAGAACAGTTTTTTTCAAATCACAACAACAAAAACTACTACAATACAAAATACAGTCTAAAATTACAAAACATGAAATCATTTTTTAAAACTTGAACGAATCCAAAATGATATGATTAAAAACTTAAATTGATCAATGATTTAATTAGGATTTTATTTTTATTTTTTAAATAATATTTTTTTTTATATTTTTATAAAATATAAAAATAAATTGATATGTATTGATTTGATTTAACCCATCGAACCTTTAATTCAAAACTCTTCCTAGATGACGCTCATGTCAGGTTTGGAAACGATGCATGACATGATAAGTGTGTCACCTTAAAACTATAGAATTGTGGAAATAGGCCCATGCTGACTAGATTTTTATATTTTTATAAAATATAAAAATAAATTAATATATATATATATTAATCTAATTTAATTCAAATTAACCCATCCAACCTTTAATTCAAAACTCTTTCTCGATGACGCTCGAGTGAGGTTTGGAAACTGTGCCTAAAATTAGTTGACATGATAAGTTTGTCGCCTTAAAACTATAGAACTGTGGAAATAGGCCCATTGGACCGATGTTGACTAGATTTTGGAGTGTTTGGGATAATAGTAAAAAAAGAATTTAAAATATTTTTTGTTTTAAAATAATATTTTTTTAAAAAAATATTATTAACATTAAAATAATTAAAAATTCACAAAACTGTAATTCAACGCATGAATAAACATAAACATTCCGAGAAGGGCTTAGATTTTTTGATCCTAAGCCCAATTTGACATGGCTATTGTATAGAAAGATTCGCCCATTTCACTCGACACTGGAAGTCTGTCTGGATCCCATCAACAAGATAAAAAAATATCTAATCTTATACCACAATGTTAGCTTTAATCACTGATCTATTAATCCTCCTGTTGCTCTTTTTTTTTTTTTTTTTTACATAAAAGAGGTATTTTCAGACTCGCTTCGAGATTAAGTTTTTTATTGGTACAGTTTCAAAGACGGGCCATTTTAATATATTTAGATATCTTAAATTTATTTAGGTTATGGTATTGATTCAAATTTATGAATGAAAAGAGCATGTCTTTTATAAAAAAAATTATGATACTTACAAAATAACTAGTAATATTTTGTAGTTATTATCTGAATTTATTTATGTGAAAAAAATAAACTCATGAAAAAAAAAATTAAATTTACAATCCAATAAGAATATATTTACTTAGACATTGTCTCTCATATTTGTATTTAACTCTTTTTTACAGCTAAACCCATAAGAAATAGAAATATATTTGGTTGAAGAAGTAAAAATTATGACATAAAATAAATTTATTTTTAAGATAGTTTGAAAATGATTTTTTGTGTTCTCGAAACATGAACTATAAATAAACATATCTCATGTATTTTTATTATCTTAATTTTTTATATTTTAAAATAGTAACTAAACACCAGGTAAACCATACATATGAAAATATAAATAAAAAAACATTTTATATTAATTTAATTTAATACTTAGCTTGGCTCGTACCATTTCATTTTCCTTTCGACTTTCCCTCCTTTTCCAAAAAATACTTTCATGGAATAAAAATGATTGAAACTTGATCTAATTTCATAAATTTATGTACTTGTCTTTTCTTTTCACTTTTGTGTTTGATTAATATCTTAAATAGAAGAGATAAATATAAAATAAATAAAAATATGCTTGGTTGAAAAAATATAAATAAATTTATTTTAGAGATAGTTTTTTATTGATTTTTTACACTCTCAAAACATGAATCATGAGAAAACATATTTCATTTGTCTTTATTTTTATTTTATTTTCAAAACAGCAACTGAACGTTAACAAGTAGATTAGTTGTAAATACTGCACGTAGCATTGTCCTAATAAAATTATAAATAAATAAACATTTCATGTTGGTTTAATTTAATACGTAGCTTGGCATGGTCCATTCCATCTTTCTTTCAACTTTACCTTATTTTCCAAAAGGTACTTTCATGGAATAAAGATGATTAAAACTTGATCTTACTCCGTAAATCTATGTACTTATCTCACATTTTTGCTTTTGTGTCTGGTCAATATTCTACAATAGAAATAATAAATATAAAAGAAATAGAAACATGTTTAGTAAAAAAATTAAAGATAATAATATAAAATAAATTTATTTCGGTTATAATTTTTAAATAAATTTCTATATTTTTAAAACATAAACTTAAAGGAGACATGTCTTGTATATCTATATTTTTTTTTTTACCTTGAAACAAGAACTAAACACCAACCAATAAATTAATTCTAAAGGTTGTCCATATAAAATAACAAATAAAAAATCATTTCATATTAGTTTAATGCTTAGCTTAACTTTCCATCTAAAAAGTGTTGCATAGTTAATTTCATTTTGCTTTCAACTTTACTTTCTATTTCAAAAAAAACATTTCCATATAATAAAAGAGAGGATTGAAACTTGATAATTGATATAATTTTATTGGCTTGTTAAGGAGTGTGGTTGCGGTTATTTTTTAAAGTGTTTTTTATATCAAAATATATCAAAATAATATTTTTTAAAATTTATTTTTAAAATCAACAAATTAAATTAATCTAAAATATATAAAAACAATTAACTTTTAATAAAAAAAATTTTAAAACTTTAAAAAACACGAGAAGAACCATGTTTTCAGCTTTTGAAACGCTGACATCCAAGTACTCATCTCTCGTTTTCACTTTGGTGACATGATTTGATCCTGTTCGATATAATAGAATGGTTAATTTAAATCATGGATCAATAATTTTTTTTTCTTTCAATAAAAGATATTAAATGTGCAAGCCTAGCCGGACATGCCTAGAACTTGTTGTGATGCGTCCATATGGTGAGTTCTAGTACGGACTATTTTGGCATTAGCTAGATTTCATAGCATCAAAGATTTGTATTGGTCAGAGTG
>Ga0307513_10000988_pt1 | contig 41103 bp, 12 predicted proteins | sample 15_EM_MG_FD_202174 | JGI IMG/M metagenome (GOLD analysis project Ga0307513, IMG submission 202174) | Populus trichocarpa ectomycorrhiza microbial communities from riparian zone in the Pacific Northwest, United States - 15_EM | ecosystem: Host-associated > Plants > Roots > Unclassified | place...
AAAATAGAGTCCTTATTTGATAGATTTATTTTGTATGTGATGACATTGCACATAGTTTAATGGAATAATAAAAAATATTTGATATCAATATTATTTATTTCATGATGTAATAACAGTAGTTAAATATATAATATTTAAATTAAAAATCATTCATATATATATATATATATATATATATTATTTTATAACCTTAATTTGAAAAGCATTTTTTTAACCAAACATATTAAAACTACTTTTTCTTCAACCTCAATTTCAACCACAGTTTTAACTAAACACCTATTTTTTCAAACCAACCTCAACTCAACTAAAAATACTTTTTATAAAACAACTTTTTTCAAACCACAACCACAACAGCTACCGCAATACCAAATACACTTTAGTTAATTAAAGAATGATAAGTAGGAGGGTCATTTTAAGAAAATTAATTGATGGAGGGCCACGTTTAAAACATTACAAAAGTAGAGGTACTTATGAGCTTTTTAACCAGTGTTCTCCAGCACCAAAACCCGTCTGGTTCCCGTAAATCCTTCCCTCATAACTCTTCCAGAAACTTCACTCCCTCGCTCACAGCCATGGCTAGGGCTCCAGGCAAGCATGGACGTGATCAAGCCCTGGTACATTTCTTTTCACTTATGTTTTTTTTTTTTACTTTCGTAACCCTGTTTGTTTACCAAGAAAACTGTAATAAGCAAGAAAATGGAAGAAACTGAAAGCTCAAGTCTTTTCAATCATTTCCCTTTCAAAACTTCATCTTCACTATCCTTTTTCTTTTGATTATCTTTTCTATGTGTTTATTCGTTGTGCTCTCCGATTATCATTTCTAAAAATCAAGTCTTTGTGCATGTTTCTTCTTCTTCTTCTTAGAAATGGAAGCTTTTGTTAAATGGAATTGTATTTAATAAGGGATTTTATTTATTTATATGTATTTGGGGTGAAAACCCATTTTTGTTTCCAGGATTTCCAGGGGTTTTTGAATGATTTGCAGGACTGGGAGCTTCTTAAGGATACTGATAAAAAGATGAAGAAGAAGTCACGAGCTTCTGATGTGGTAAAGTTTCAATTTTGATTATGGTTTCAGTTGCTTTCAACGCTTTTTTGTGTAATATTGGAAATGAGAATGGGTTGTTGAAAGAAAACCATCTTTATTATGAGAATCTTGCAGCTTGGATAAGAGACTTCAATGTAGCATTTGCATGTTGCTTTTTTAACTTTAGCTTGCTGTTTTAGGTGGCTCAGTGAGTTATGCATGTGTCTTGTGGGTTTATGTTTCTGATGGCTGCTTTACAGAATTTATTGGTTTGCTTTTAGAATGAAATTACGAGGAACAAGTAATTTTTTCATGGTTTCTTTTAGTGTGGAAATTGAGAGGAGGTGTTGGGACTAGCAAGTTTGAATAATCCAATACTTAATATTGGATGGTTCTTGTCTGAATGGAAACTTGAATGGTGATTGTCAACATTCTTGTGCATTTTCAGTAAGCTATAGTGGTGCTCAATTTAAGGAGCGTTGATCAATAAACTAGATGTTTAAAATATGCTCTTATTTCCATATGAAAAGTCATGGCATACCTGTGTGTTTGCACCCACACATATGTTTAGAGTAATTATATGGGCTATGATAGTTGCTTGCTGAATTATCAATTTTTCGTGTATTCAGAAGATTGGTGAGGATGGAAGATCAGAAGGAAAAACTTCTGCTGCTGATTCTTCTAGAAGTGGTTCAGGACAGTATGATTACTCAAGGAACTTTGGTGCAATCAATCATCTATCAAGTAGTTTTACAACTGATGAGATTACTGTGGATGCTACCACAGAGAAAGAATTGGTATGAACTTTCCTGCGATAGCGCTTAAAAAAGATTCATAATGGATTGTGATGCTAAGTTTGCAATTTTTAAATTTACAGGGAAATGAATATTTTAAGCAGAAGAAGTTTAATGAAGCTATTGAGTGTTATTCAAGAAGCATAGTCTTGTCACCAACAGCTGTAGCCTATGCAAATAGGGCAATGGCATATCTCAAAATCAAAAGGCAAGTTTTTCCTGTCAGATATTGTTAGATTGTTAGGTATTGTGCAGAGTTCTTGTTGCCTAATGCAATATAAGTTCACAACTTATGATAACTAGAAGGTATTTAATCATCTTCATTTCATCTTGTCATCTAGAGGTTGTTTTACTGCCTGTGAAGATATTTTTCATGAATATGACAGTTTTTTTTTTTAATTCATTTTCTTTTGTTCAGATTTCGAGAGGCTGAAGATGACTGTACAGAGGCTTTGAATCTAGATGATCGCTACATAAAAGCGTATTCACGCAGAGCAACAGCTAGAAAGGAATTGGGGAAACTTAAAGAATCCATCGAGGGTGTGTTAACTCAAACTTATATGTTGGTCTTCTCTGAATATCTAGTGCTTGATCCTTTTTGGTATAGTTTTTTAATGACTGTATGATTTAATGTATATAGCTTACTACAGATTCTGAATTTGCTTTGAAGTTGGAACCTAATAACCAGGAAATCAAGAAACAGTATGCTGAAGTCAAATCTTTGTATGAGAAGGCAAGTGACTCTATCTTATGTTGGTATTCTAGCTGTTACATTTCATTGATACAACTCTCTGTAACTATTGCTATTAATTTTCACAGGAAATTCTCCAGAAAGCATCTGGCGCTCTCAGAAGCTCTTTACAAGGAACACAAAAAGGAGGAAGGTCAGAAGCAAGTGTAAATGGACATGCAGTGCAACCAGTCTCGATTGCCACTCAAAAGACTGGGGTCTCTGCATCTAAAAAGGATAACACCAAGGTAAAAATAAGAGATCTGCCCTCAACTTCTGAGTAATGCTCCATGTGAATTTAAGTTGTTCTTATACACCCTACCCCAAGTGCCTCCCCACTCTAACCCCCTCCCCACCCCCCAACCCACCCACCCTCATCATTGTCCCATAGCAAATTCAGTAGATGTTCTAGTCTGGACCTATGTTTCATGTCTCAATTTTTTTTTTGTTACTTGGAAGTTGGAACAAGAGGTAGCGTTGTTTTATGAGCATCAACAAAATGATTGAAAGTTTTTCACATTTGACTCTCTTTCATCTATGTCTGGGAAACATTTGTTTGAACTTCTAGATTTTCATGGCAGGAGAATGATGGAAACAATCTTGTGAAGAAATCAGTGCATGTGAAAGAATTAAGGAACAAAGGCACAGGTGCTGGAAGCAAATCTGATGGTCATGTAGGCAATGATTCTCCTGCAAATGCCACTCCGAGTTCCAGTGTAGAGAGTGTCCAGGTTTAGCTTTGCATCCTTGCATAACTATCCTTTTTTTTTTTTTTTTTTACAAAGATGGAAAATAGAATTATTAAAGGCACATATTGCCATCTGTCCCCATTAGACTGTGTTGTCACCCATGCTATGTATTCAGGGCTTTTACCGAATTCATTTATCGGTATCTTTCTGCAAATAGCCAGTAAAATTGGGACTTTTCATTTATGTGCACTTAAATTGCATTAGATTAAAACATAACTGGCACCATTATTTGCAGATTTCATGTACCACTTGAGAGGATTCTTTACTGTTATGGGAAGATAAATTTAAATTCATCCTGCTAGCTCTGAGCTTCACTTTGGGCTACTTTACACTGCTTTGCATCTGTAATTGCTGTTTCTGGTGATTGATATTTCATTTACTGTTTTGCAGAAAAATAATAGAACTCGAAGACAAGAGCTGAAGACCTCAGTAATAGAACTTGCTTCTCAAGCAGCTTCTCGTGCCATGGCTGAAGCTGCGAAAAACATTACTCCTCCAAACTCAGCTTATCAATTTGAGGTTTCTTGGCAAGGCTTTTCTGGTGATCGTGCACTCCAGGCTCACCTCTTGAAGGTTTTTGTTTAGTTTAAATCATTAGCTTTTCTTTTTGGATAAAGGACAAGGTCAGAAAATAAAACTTAACATGCATGCAAAAAAATTGGCCTTTCTCTGTGATGGTAAATTGAGATTGTCAAGCACAGTTACTGCATGAGATGTCTTTTTTTTGGAGTGTCTCCAGTAGCATCATGATGATGAAAAAACAATAGATATGCTGCTGCTACTTCCTCTCATTAAATTATATTTTCAAGAAGTTTATTCATTGCCTCTTAATAAATGAGTAGATGCTGTAAGTATTTGATCGGGGCACTAACATTTATGCCAATGTTCTTCATCCAAGATGGTCCATCCACTTGACCGCTCATTGTTTTCTTTACTTGAATTAGGTTACTTCTCCAAGTGCATTGCCTCAGATATTTAAAAATGCGTTGTCTGTTCCTATTCTAATCGACATCATCAAGTGTGTGGCCTCCTTCTTCAAGTAAGTGGAGTTCTTCTGTTCATGTTCGGCATGTTTGGCTTTGTGTTTGGGTTAGTTGAAGTTTTTATCTCTCTTCTGGTTTGTTCCTCTGATAGCGATGACATGGATTTCGCCGTCAAATATCTAGAGAACTTGACCAAAGTCCCAAGATTTGACATGCTTATCATGTGTCTTTCATCTACAGATACGTCTGGTATGTTTTTGTAATGCGCCTTTGCAGATTTTAGAAAGCCTTGAGATGACTCATCATCAAACATGTTCCATTTGTCAGGTTTAGCCTTTTAATGTTCAATCACGTATTGACTAAATTTGATGTCTTGTCTATGTTTAATTTTTTGGATGGCACATGGAGTTTCTGATTGTGCACATGGCACACTATAAATTCCTTTACAACACATATCATTTCAAGCAATTGTCTTGTATGAACCACATAATAGCATGCAAAGTTCTCTTGTATGGATCTATCATATATTGAACATGATTTTCAGCTTAATTATTGAGGTTAGTATGGATTTATGTGCGCACTGACTTGATTATCATCTGAGCAGATCTTCTCAAGATGTGGGATGGAGTCTTCTGTAGTGCATCCACACCAATTGAATATGCTGAGATTCTTGACAACTTACGATCAAAATACTGTCCCAAATGTTGACAGGCATATAACATAGAGAGTTTTTAGTATCACATGTTCTTCATCCAGTCCTAACGTTGTTGTAAGTAACTTTTCTTTTCTTTAAACGAATTGTAAGTAATGAGTTCAATAGCTCCACCACTTTTCTCTTGATGTACCCGGTGGGAATTCATCAAGAATTTGCTAAAATGTTTTGAATTTCTCTTACATCTAGCTCCGTTGCCTCATCCGTTTATTTCATCTTTTGATCCGGAAGGAGTTTTTGAATGTTTGAACTACTGTCGTCAATTCTTGATTGTATAAATGTTTTTGATCTAGATGTCTCAACGTTGAAGGTAGGTGGCTTCTTAGGCAGCCAGAAGAAGCCTCGCTGCCATGCCAGGTTTCCTTTATTCACCAGACTTTGAAGTTGCATCGGATTTCGGTTGTGATATAAGAGAATTTCAATATACCAACTTGAACTCTATCCAGAGAGACAACAAAGATGAGCTCTGATTCTTTCTTGAGAGAAAAGAAAAGGAAAAGGAAAAGGACCTCCTGCACAATTGTCTCCATTGATATCAAAATATAGTTATGAAAGCAAAAGGTTGAACTAAAAATATCTTTATTGTTAAAACTAAATTTAGAACCAGATTGGCATCGAATTTATATTGGGAGATCTAAAATTCTAAATAAATCTCACCATGTCTGAGAAATTCTATGGTATTTGGGATATAATTTATCAATAATTATAATATAAAAGGAGAGACATATAAGGAGAAAAATATAAAAAAATGAATCGAAAAATAATAATTTTCAGTGAGAAGTGATATATTCTTATCATTTGTTTTTGTTTCTCTCGCCGTAATGTAATTTTTTTCAATTTTTTTATTTGAAATTTATTAAAATAATGTTTTTAATGAATTATTTTATTAAAATAAAATAGTTTGGCTGCAAGGGCATCATTTTCTCTCATGCTTGTTACGTCGAAAGGTCCAAATATTGCCACAAATTTATTGGTCTCAACTGTCTAAAACAAACTACTGGGGAGAAGGAGATTGAACCCGGTTTGAGGGAGTCTTGAATGTCTGGCCCATTCTACCATTGATATTTTTCCTTGATATTGACCATTCTCTTACAAGTACATAAAGAGAGCTGGCCTCTCTTCTTCATTTTTTAATGTCAAAATATATTAAAGAAAATGTGTTTTTTTTATAAATTTAATGCATGCACTGTGCGTATAATTAAGAGATACATGCACTGCACTTGATCGTTGTGGCCTAATAATGAAAGGAATTTATTTTTTTTTTGCACCGGGGTTTAAGTTTTATTGTACACGCCTGTCATTTCCGTAATGTTTTATATATTTAATGGGCTTGCAGGATATTCAGTGGACTTGAGGATTAGTTGTGGTGTGCATAAATTAGCCCAGATATTCCAGGTAAAAAAAAAAAAAAGAAGAAGAAGAAGAGGAGTGGGATAATAATAAAGATACTTGCAGATCTTGTTGCTGAATTTTTTTGACCTGAGATTCATTGAACATAAAAAAGGCATGTGATGCTAATTAATGAGATAGATTAAGACTTCTAACCAATTCCTTTTCTTTTAAATTATAATTTAAAATAAAAAATTATTTCAAATTAACACTATTTTTTTTTTTTAACTTGCTTGGAAGACTTGTTTATACATGGCAAAGGCAAAGGCATGTCAAACCCCACTGCAACAGTGTATAGTCGGATCACGATAGAGCCCTTTAACACATGGTTAATTATGGGTTTAATTAGAGGTTGATTCGGATTAATAAAAAATTTAAAAAAAATTATTAAAAAAATCTAAATAATGATTTTTGTCCCGATTAAGCTAGGTTTAACAACAATGCATGTTATTTTTCACTAGGGACGGTCAAAATTCGGTGTTATGGACGTATTGTCTCGAGTTTTCTCATAGCTTCGCTCCATGTCTCTATTGGTTTTTAGTCTTCGTAAGCTTGTATTTGTAGTACTGTTGCATGGCCACAATTTTGTACAGTTCTCTCCCGTGTGGTGGGGCAAATTTAGAGCACCCAACTCATATTCCAGGTGTTATTGTACTTATGATGATATATAATGCATGGATTCATATGATCCAGGAGGAGGTCCATTCATTTGATCTCGAGTCCCTTTCCTCTTTATCTAATTAAGTTTCTCAAATAATTGATTGAGAGATTATATATATATCCCTTACCATTTGATCACGAGTCACTTTCCTCTTTTATCAATTTGACTAAAAAAATAATGTTATTTTAGTTTTTTTTAAAATTAAAATAGTATTATTTTGAATTAATTCGAGTTAACTTGAATTAACTAATCCAAAATTAGATTTAATAACTTTGATATTAATAAAATAAGTGATAAATTAATAGAACTTAATTCATGTTGAAATTTTAAGTTTTAGCCATTAAATTGTATTATCAAGTAATTATAGTATTTTTCTTCACTAAAATCTTCAGCATCTTAATTTTCTAAGTGGATGCTGCATCATCTTTTCAAAAACTTTCCTTTTCTATAAATTGTCTTCAATAATTGCAAGAAGCAACCACCAGCATGGAACATGAGTGCTAGTGATTGTGTCGGGGTTCCCATGAGACAAATGTCAAGGCAGTATTTGAGATATGTATATGATTGGTTTTATTTTTTCTTGAATGATTTTTTTTCATCAGTTATGATTGATCAGTTTGGTTTCATGTTTCGGTAATTTTCGTGTTTTTAAAGGGTTTTTTAAATTATTTTTCATTTATAAAATAGTAAATTAATATTTTTTTTATATTTTCTGATAAAAAATATTTTATACCATAATAGTAAACCCACTCAAAATTAATTACACTGTATGAGAACTCAAGAAATGTAACTGGTGAGAAAAAGACAAGCATGGGGATGGCAAGGAAGGAGATTGATTATGAAATTTGAACTTCTTCTCGAGTAGTTATCTTCATGAAAGCTCTGATTAAGGAACTTAATTGAGATATTTTCCTTCCATTGTGTATGAATCTCAGCATGCTGAATTTTTCAATTTTGATTATGAATTAATTTATCGGCTTCATATGATGTTATTCTCAAAAACTTTGTTCATATGTGAAATTTTATAGCAATTAATATTTTTTTTTAAAGTATTGGTTTTATTTTATTTTTATTTCTAGAATGCATGAAAAACCTATCAAGATATTTTTTTTTAAATAAAAAAATATTTTTAAAATATGAAAACAAATAAAATTTTAATAACTTTGATTTTTCTTAAATCCTTGAAATAAATTTATGGCATAAACAAGTGCAATCAAAGTATATTTTTTTTCAACCATCTAGGAGGTGGCCCAGTGGTAAGAGCTTGAGACTAAGGGGTTTGCTTTCTTTGTGGTCTCAGGTTCGAGTCCTGTGGTTGCTCATATGATGACCACTAGAGGTTTACATGGTTGTTAACTTCAAGGCTTGCGGGATTAGTCAAGGTACACGCAAGCTGGTCCGAACACCCACATTAATAATAATAAAAATATATTTTATTCCAAGAAAGTTCATTAAGATAAAAGTGGCTGAAACTGGTAAAGTGCTAAGTTAACTTTAGATTAATAATGATATGTTGACTGTCTGAGGCTGGAAGAAAGGCACATTATTATTTATATCCTAAAAAGTTGGGAATTCTTATCTTCATCCTTTTCGATCAAGCGATCATTCATCGTTTTCCACCTGATTTCAGAGTGTCTTTGATCTATACGTTGTTCATGGGACCTGGCCAAGAATCTTAGGCTTTGAAGATACATATTAAAAATAATTTTTGATATTAATATATTAAAATTATAAAAAAATATAAAAAATTTAATTTTTTATTAATATAATTTGAAACGCAATTCTAGACCGCACAAAGTAGCCACTTAATCCTCAATTCAAACTAGAACAGCAATAAAATATAACATTTACTAAAAAAAGAATTCACGATAAATTATTAATATTTGTGGAAAAGCCATGTTCAAATTTACTGGGCACCAAAACCACCTTGTTAAAATAAACAAATCTACTCTTTTGAGTCAAAGATTTGCCTTAATTATCTCTCCCACTTTGCAGATACTGCTAATCATATTCTTTGCTGCTTAATGATTTATAGCTTGAATCCACCAAACTTGTTGTTTTATTATAGTATCTTTCTTCATTAATCAGGGGAAGCGACAAGTTCTTGGTTGCTTGAAAAAGGGATTTTCAAACCAATTCAAGATAGAATTTGATGAGGATTTGAATAATCTGACTTGACCAATTTGAGCTCTTTACAGCCAGTTCAGCATCATTCTTCTTTTTATTTATTTAACCAGTTGAATCACTTTTCTCTCTCTCTCTCTCTCTTTGGGAATAACCAACATTAAGGTACACATTATTTTAACGAATGTTCTAATTAAATTGTTTTTGGTAGAGAAAAATAAGCATGATCATAACTTTGATGTAGGAAATTCAATAGCTACGATGAGTAGTGTTAGACAATAATATAAATTATATTTTAGAATCTCACCTAACAGCTTAAGCTTTTAGGTTGGGATGGTTCTTTGACATGATATCAAAGCCTTGATGACCAAGCGGTCACGAGTTCGAATCTCACTATCTCTATTTATTTAATAAAAATGAAATACAAGGTAATATTAGCTTATATAAATTTCAAATTTAAAAATCTTTCACTTAAGAAAGTATGTTTGAGAATAGTATAAATTATATTCTAAAATCTTATATAATAACTTAAATTTTTAGATTGAAATGGTTTTTTTTTTTTAAAAATAACCAGCAAGTTGGCTAGCAACAAAACTATAAGAAGGTTGAAAGTAAGAACCTAAAGGATGACCCCATTGCACACCATCTCTGGCATGACCCAATAATGGAGCTCATGGCCTCAAACGAGGGTGGAAACAGTAGAGCATGGTACCCAAACTGTACGAAATCACTGTGCCACACCCGCTCTTGAAACCCACAAAATTCAATTTCTTTTAGCCATTAAAGAGAATTCGAGTTCTGTCAAATTTGAATATGCCTGCCACAGTTTGACCTGCCCACTGCTACTGGGACGATAGAGAGACACGTTTGTCATCTGTAAACACGGGAGCTGCTTCACCATTATCATTGTACTGTTACTCCCCGTACCGTGTCAACAACGTGCAACCAACTGCATCAATCATTTCTCTATAACTAAGTTATACTCCAGTCTTTTTTTTGTCTAAGAAACAGATGATTTATTCTCTTATTGTTTTTATATTTAAAAAAAAATTAATTTTTTTTACTTAAAATTAATTTTTTTTAATATTTTTAGATATTTTAGTATATTAATGTAAAAAATAATTTTTTTAAATGAAACAAATCATGTTGTTTTTGTTTCTTTTCCATGGTGTTTTCTCTTCTCATCTTGCTTGGTGCAGAAGAAACCATAATAACATATGAGGTATTAGCATGGTTAAATTATTAGTTTTGATACAATAAACTCTTTTTATTATTTTATCTATATATTTTAAGCTCTACCCCGGTAGAAACAACATAAAAAATTCATAAAATTCTTTGGATAGGGTCACCATAAAAATTGTAATTTAAAATTTATTATTGAATATATTCTCTTCAAATAATTTCTCCCTCTGAAAAGTTTACAACCCCTTAAATAAATCAAAAAACTAAAAAATCAGAAAATAAAAAAAATCCTAAACAAACTAGAAGAAAGAAAAAGAAAAAAAGTAACAAAACTAGCCTAAAAAGCACATTCTAGACCTAATTTAAAATAATCAAATAAAAAGCTATGAATTTTTTAATTATGTCGATCATTCTGCAACCTATGTCTCTAATTGAGCTTAATTAATCCTATTCAATATATTTATAAATATCCCTATAAAATTATCCATAAAGTCCAGCGATTTATAACTATCTAATTAGAACTATTTGCACAAGAGAGAAGTGGATGTGGTAATTCTCTTCTTTTAGGAGTTTAAAACACTGAAGGTATCCTGAGGTTTTTTACAAAATTTAAGAGATCAACGAGTTAAGAAGTCAATTAATATCTTTTGAAACAAAAGGGACTGAATTGTTTTTTTTCTAAAAATTAGGGACTGAATAAATAGTTAAACTTTTCTTTTAATTTAATACATGTGAACTTTTTCAGCTATCACCTCTCTCTACTCTCCAGTCACTGCTACTTCTACTCACTGTTTTCTGTCTTTGTATGTGTGTGGTCTCCACTTTATCCTAGGTCTTCTTGGAAAAAAAAGGTCTGGTCTTTTTCCTACCTGAGCCTCAGGGTTACTTTCGAAGTTCATAATAGTTGTAGCTATAGCAGAGCTTCTTGCATGTTCTCTTTCTCTTTCTACTGCTCTGGTTCATTCATTGACTAACTAAGATCCTCTTTCAACTATATATCGAAGTCTGGGCATTGGAGAGGATGGGATGCGCGCGCGCTCTCACTGTTGTTACTTGAAAAACTAACTAGATCATTTTGTTTTTGTTCTTTAAAGTTGTTGGTGTTTTTTAATGAGGGTTTACACTGTTTGCTGATAACTTTCTTGGGTTTTTCATATATATTATCACCTGGATCACAGGTCATCCCTACTACAGTATTTTTCAATGCCAAAAACTCTCTCTCTCTCTCTCTCTTTCTTGGGATTCTTAATAACTTGACTTTTTTTTATCTTGAAGTGCTTAGAAGTTAGATTCTCTCTCAAAGATCTTCTCTATAAAAAGGTTTTAGTCACCTGAGGATCAGCGAAGCTAATATTCTTGCTATTACAATTCTAGTTTGATAAGTTTCTTGACAGTCTTTTCGTGTACTAGCAAACAATTTCATGGAGGAATTCTATAGGTTTAATCCTACATTTTTTAGTTCACCAGATGATACTGTCAGGCTTGAAAACCTGCCTGTTGCAAACTTTACTGATGCTACTACTAGTACTGCCACTGAATTTCACAGTCATGCTAGTAGTTTTCTTCAAGCTGGTCATGGTCATAGAGAAGTCACTGGATCAGATATGTATGATGCAATCAAGACCCAGATCGCTAATCACCCTCGCTATCCAGACCTAGTATCTGCACATTTAGAGTGCCAAAAGGTTTATAATCATCATCATCATCATCATCATCATCGCATAATCTTTGAGCTTCTAAACTTTACCCCTTTTTCTATTTTTTTTAAAGAAGTTTTTGTTAATGGGGAAGAAAAGAATAACATGAAAGGAACAAAAATGGAAACCTATCGTGTCAAATTTGAGCTTTTGAGTGATTTTCTGTTTCTTTGTTTGCTTTGAAGGTTGGTGCTCCTCCAGAAATGGTGTCTCTTCTTGAAGCCATAGGCAGAGGGAACTACAAAATCAATTCTTTCTATGAGATAGGAGCTGATCCAGAACTTGATGAGTTCATGGTATATTTTGAAACCCATAGTTTTGTCTTATTTCTTAATTTTTTTGTGTGTTTTTTTTTAATTTCTTTTCTATTTAAGTTCCTTTGATTCTCAAGAAAATTAAGCAAAAAAAAAAAAAAAAACTTCGAACTTTTTGTTTCCCTTTCACATTTCAAGCTATGAGATTCTAAGTGTTGTGCTTCCTTTTCCCTTTCTTTTTAAGCAGCCAAATGGAATAATAATTTGTTTGTCTAGTAGTTTTATTCTTGGAATAACCACTGAAACTGCTGCTGGTTTTCAAGGAATCATACTGTGAGGTTCTTCGTAGATACAAGGAGGAATTGTCCAAGCCATTTGATGAGGCTGCTACGTTCTTGAGTAGCATAGAATCACAGCTTAGTATTCTTTGCAAAGGGACATTGACAAAGATATTTGATTATGGCTCAGGTAAAGTTTCTTGCACTGTGCCGTTTTCCAACACTGGTTTCCATGATCGACTCGCACCTAACTATAGTTGTACTAGCTAGTTGTTAAAAGGGGTAATGTTGTTCTACTATATATGCATTAAAATCAAAATGAATGCTGAGAGAGGTACAATGAGATCAAACTTTTGCTACTGTGCTTGTTGAAAAGAATAGTTTTACTGATCATTGATGAGTTGAATTGTTGGAATTCTCTATGAGTAATTAAACACCATGTGCTGTCCTTACCATTCATGATCTTCTGCTCTATTTTGGGCCCCTACCTAAAGTTGGTCCTACTTATTTTGATGAAAATGACGTTGTGCAAAAACATATTTTCGTTGTCAGGATTGTTTGTTTTTTTATTTCCTGTTTGTTGATGTAATATATTACACATTTAATAAGGCAGAACCGTATAGAAACATACAAATAATCCGTTGTTTTATGACTGGTTATTAAGGCTGATAAATGGTGGGAATTAGCGGCTTAAGTCAAAATCTAACTTCGCCTAGGGCCTTTTTAATAAAAGCTTTGGTGTCCTGTGAGTTTGGTTTTTACTTTTCAGTTTCATTCTATATAAGCTACGAGAAAATTTTGTAATATTTCAATGTGGGATAGAGAGTTCTTGAGTTTACAAAACATGCCAATCAAGATTTTTTTAAAATTAATTTTTTATTCATCTACAATTTATTTTAATCAAGTTGATGTTTTATGTTAAAGTACTTTTTGTTAGAGAATAATTTCTAATAAAGTTTTAACCCGTAAGCAGATCTATTTTTAATTTGATTTCAAATATATGCTTATTAACTATGGTTTTAAAAACAAGTTTCTATGAAATGTTGATGTATTTCTAATTTTTACAGAATGAATACAAGGTCTCTGAATCAAGTTTCTCTTCAATGGTAGCATATCATGTTATGCATCGTTTTCAATTCAGAATTCCATCTTAATTGCTTACGCCTGGAATCTCGTATGTGTTTAATCTGTCATGTTAACTGAAATTTGATCCTGTGAACATTTCTTGTTTCTCATATTTTGTTCTTCCATTCATGGTTTTATTATTTTTCTGTATTCATGTCAGTTGCCGAAGGAACTAGCATGGTAAAAAAAATGTTATGCAGGAGGCACAAGCCATGAAATTGTACAAAGCATGCTTTTGATTGTAAATAATATAATCCTAGGTTCAATTTATTTGGCATTACATAGTAAGATTTGTCCAAAACTGCACTAGTTAAGACACACGGGAACAGCTTTCTTATTGTTTGGCAGCATTGTATTGTCAGGATGCAAAACACATAATTTTGCAGCTGCAATTCCATTATATATTCAATGAGAAGCTGTCACTTCTTGGGGCCTTGATAGAACAGATACTGAAGAATTGCAAGCAACTTGTGTAGTCTCTAGAGCATATTTAAATCAAGCAGGAGTAGTCATTGCATTTAAGTAGATCAGTACCTTTTGGTCGTCCTGTGTTACAGTATTATTGGAAGACAAGCAACTGTGCTCCCAAAAACCTTAGATTATATCTCTTAACAACAAGGACTTGTTTTGCTGCTTAGTTTCTACATAATTTATGAGCTTGGAGGTGTCTGAAAGTTGATGTTAAACTTGTGTTAGCAAAATTCTATCTCAGCTAGTTACTATTACCTATGGCGCTGGAAGATGATTGATAGCTTGTTAATGTTCAACATCTTGCCTGTAATTTTCCAGTAGCTTGATAAAGCCGTTTCTTTCTCCTTTGGGGATCTGGTAGATTAACCTATAAATGACCACCATGGATTTCATTTCAAGAGATGCAGCCTTGTGACATGAAAAGTGCTTGATCTTAATTTTAAAGTTTTTGCTTAATGTTTTATTGGTTTTTCAATGCAAAAGTCTAACTACACTGTACTGTCTTTGTGGTTTCATAGCAGATGAGCCAGCAGGGACTTCTGAGGAGGAGCTAAGCTGTGGGGAGGTTGAAGCATCTGAAAGTCAAGAAACAACAGGTGTTAGCTCACAAGAGCAGAATCTGAAAGGAATGCTCATGCGCAAGTACAGTGCTCATCTTAGCAACTTGAGAAAGGAATTCCTAAAGAATAGAAAGAAAGGAAAATTACCAAAGGATGCAAGGACAACGCTTTTGGACTGGTGGAACCACCACTATAGATGGCCATATCCTACGGTGATCATTATAACCTTATAATCTGATTATTCCTACTTCTTTTCACTCTACATTTTGTTATTCTCTTGGTTTTCTTACAAATGTCTCATGCATGTGCTATATTACTTGTCCCACAAGTTCATGATATGTTGAGGCAAGAGAGAGCACAGAGAGGAGATATCGATGGAGAGAGATATTATTAGTTGAATTAACTATTACATACTTGGATCATTATCACCAAAACATCCACTGAAACAAGTTTCACGAGAAATATTCAAGTCTCTTGTATATCTTAGCAAGAAAGCGATTTCTATTTGAAGGATATTCAGCGCATAATATAATTGGGTTTGCAAGCTGAAAACGATAGAAAGTACATAATCTTGGCATTGCTTTGGTTCATGTTTTCTTCTGAAGAATTATTATGTAGAATATACAGCACCGATATTTGAAATCTTTTTGCTGAAAAAGTTGCAGAAGGTGAAAATCCATCCAGAAATAAGTTGTAGAAGGTGAAACTCTGTAGTGTGCTGATGCATTTGTTTCGGAGTAACCCTTCATTATCTCGAAACTATATAATGTGCAGATGCATTTATCTCGGAATAACCCTTCATTATACTTCAACCCCAATTTATCAGTCAATATTCTGTTATATGTACTTCTTTGAAGCTATAATCTAGAAACTTTAACATTTCATAACTTCCAGTCACAAATTGTTGCCCAAGCATGTCTATCAGCCATCTTCAGCAGGGTTAGTCCACAGTTCAATCTTAATCCAGCACTCTTGATCTGCAATAGCTAAAGTGTCATGAAAGCTTATGGAAGCTCGTTCCTTTCCTTATTGCCTTTCATGATAATTTTTTAAGCCTAACCAGGGTGAATGGATGTCATGGTATAACAGGAAGAGGAGAAAGCGAAGTTATCAGAGATTACAGGACTAGATCAAAAGCAGATTAACAATTGGTTTATCAACCAGCGGAAGCGGCACTGGAAACCATCTGAAGATATGAGGTTTCCTCGCATGGATGGTGTCAGCGGCGACCCAGGGACCCCCCCCAATATGCTATGGTATTGTTGGTGATGATATTGGGACATAAAAAACTCCAATTTGGTATCCCTTCCTCCTCCTCTTCTATAACTTGCATACTTGTAAAGCTATCTACGTAAAGTTGCGTATATGTTTTAAAGCCATTGGTTCCAATTCTTACAAAGCAGTTCTGGTTCCTTAGTTGTGACCAACATGAACTAGCTTTCTCTTGTATATGCATGCTGAAAACCAGGAATTCCCTTGGTAACGTTAAAGGAAATCTCAGATCAGCTTTGTTCATAAACTGGAGTTATATCAGTTAGCAGTCGTAAACTGTTAAGCTTGCTTTCTGTTTGCTAGTGCTTGTAACCCTTGTAGCAGGACCGATCCTTCTGTATTATTTTATTTTTTGACGATAAAGAGTATTTTCGGATCATTTTGCTTGTAAATCAAGACTAAATTCCCTTCTCAGGTTAATAAATTTTTCTAATTACAAGTTTCAAGTTTGAACATAAAGAAGGAAGCATTCATTTTACCACCGAGCCAATCACCAAGCTTTTACTTGTAGCTGGTTTTTAATCATCAATGAAATGAAAATTTAGATTCAGAGATTTTCATGTTAAAAATTATTTTAATTTTCTGGAATTGAATTTCAAAATGGTATAAAAGCAAATCAAAGATCAATCTTTCTGACTTGCTATACAAAAAAGAAAAAAATTAACTTTTCTAAAATGTTTATCTATCCAAAAATCCATCGAAGAGTTAATCTTTCTACTCTTGGAAATGCTTTGATCGAGCTCTCTCACTCGTTTTTATAGTGATCGAGCCCCTTTATTCATCGTTTTGTGTTGAATGGATGCCTTGTCTGGGATCCACCACAATCTTGAACTCTTGAAGAGAAACTGTTTTTCTAACAAGACCTTTTTGAAACTTAAGATCCGAGTAGAAATCAATTTTAACATAGTATTAGTTTCAAACAATCTGTAAGAAGAATCAAGGATGTGATTAAATTGTCCTGAAGAAGAAAAGTTTTTGCAGTTGCAAGATTGAACTCCATAGAAAATGTTCTCGGCTCCTCTGGATTCTCATAATGCTAGTATGCTACTACGCACTAGCTAAGTAGCTAGCAAGTGTTTGGGCTTCTTTCAGCTCTTTTCCACAAATGCAATAGAGCCCACTAGGACCAGCATGTTTTGGGGCTTCTTCTTCTTCTTCTTCTTCTTCTTCTTCAAGCTCTCCATTGTTCGTGATGGTCTTCTTATATGCTCATTGGATTAATCATTTTCAGTACCTGGGCCTTAAAAATTTCGTATTTTTCTTTTGATAATAGCCATGATAATCACTTATTCATCTAGTTAATCCCAAACAGTAAAACATCATGTGGATGATAAACAATAGGAAACAAATAACAAAGAGATTATAGCTTCTCGTTGGAGCTTTTAAAAGTATTTTTAAGAAAAATTAATTTTTTTATTTGCTTCAAATTATTTTTTTGATATTTTCAGATTATTTTAATATGATGGTGTCAAAAATAATTTTTTTAAAAATAAAAAATATTAATTTAATATATTTTTTTAAAAAATATATTTTAAAAAATAATTATCACTACAATATAACAAGTTTCATTTTAGGTAGGTTGTTTTATTTATACAAATAGTGGGATTGTTTTGGCCAATTCTTCTGGTCCATCCCAACTAGTTACCACTATTTGATTTTGTTCATGCAATGCCTTCTTAGATGAGAATTGTTTTTATTTAATTAGTGTTTTAGAATTAAAAAAAACAGATATAAAAATGATAAAAACGCGTTGATTACATGAATGAAAATAAAAATATAAAATAAGTATATTTTTAAGCAATTAATTTAAAATAATTTTTTATCATTTTAAAACAAAAAATATAGGGAAACATGTTTTCTATATTATAAAAAAAGATTTATTGTACAAGCAATTCGTCGTTTCAGAACTATCATTTATTTATTATTTTCTATATATTTAAAAGCAGTGGGGGTACTTACAGGTTCTTTTGAACGACTAGTTCTTCATGACTTGGAAGAGGTTGTGCAAGATCACGCCAATGTGTTTAGCCTAACACCATCTATGTTTTCTTCAAAGAAAAAAGACATGATTTCCAAATATTATCCTACATGTCTTTTTTCTTAAAATAGAGCTCAACATTAAAAAAAATTCAAGATAAAAGGACCATTAATTGGTGGGGTTTAATTATAAACGGGTCTCCTCTTCAATATTATAATCTAACGACTTGTGTGCATTTTGAATTGTTTTTCTTTTTATATTTTTTTTAATAATTACTATCACTCATAATCTTAATAATATTGTTTTCTAATAGGTTAAAAAAATTTCTCCCTTCAATATAACTGCTCCCAACATATATAGACCAATACATTAAAGTTAAACTTCTGCGTCCATACCCTGATAGCAATTTGTTCTTAGGTGTTGTTATGTGATAAATACATGTTTTTAAATTGAATTATATGTTGAATTGAATTGAATTTATAAATAAATTTGAATTTAATTGATAATATATTATAATTATTATGTTTAAAATAAATTACTAAACTGCTAGGTTGAATTTAATTATATTGTTTGAAATACTAGTAAAAATTAATTAGATTAGTAATCTTGACTATTTTACTTTTAATTTAGAAATCATTTATTTTTGTTATAAGAACCCTTGTATTTATTGTCAATGACATAAAATATAGACATTTAAAAAGGATATAAATAGATCTATCTTATATTAATTGCTTATTAAATATTTATTAATTTTTTTAAAAAATATATACATATTAAAAAAAGGAAAGATTTGGGTAAAAACAAAAAATATATATAAAAAATAAAAGATTAATAACATACCTTATAACAAACAAAAATATGTTACGGGGATTGATGTGAAGTAGAGAAAGAAAAGATATTATATTGTCAAGGGTTTTTGGATGGAAAGAAAAAAGGCCTGTAAGAGAGACAAAGTAAAAATAAGGTATTTGTTAGTATATGAGTATGTTTAAAATATTGTTTTTAATGTTAATCTCAAAGAGATTAGCAAATCAGAGGGTCTCTCTCCTCTAATTTATTTTTTTTATAAATTGAATTTTATTAGAAATTTAAATTAATATTTTTTTTAAAAAATTCAAAACACAAGAACTTATTTAACCTTCTAAATTAATTAAATTCAATTCATGGAATTCTAAACAAATCTAGCATGCCATATATTGAACAAACTGACTAAACAATTTTTTCCTTCACAAACAAACTTGATGTAAATTCAAAAGGTAAGATAGCCTTGATTGTCTATACAACAATATGTCATGATGCTTGCAAAACCAGACAAAAGAGGAGTCTCCTTCTATTTGGTTTTCTTTTCTTTGCATCCTTTTTTTTTTTTTTTGGCTATTGCCCCTTGTGGTACATCAAACAAAAACAATAACTACATGATGATGGGAGGAAAAAAAAAAAAAAGAGGAAAGAAAATGGGATGAAATTGATGTCATCATAATGTTGGACTGTTTTTCTCCACGTATAATTGGATTTAAACTGTTCATGAAGTCAAAACATAACTATTGCAAGGTAAGGTTTGATTTTTAATTAGCTTTTTTGTTTTTCATTATGTGTAAGCCAATGTGGGAGGCTTCTGTAATTGGTTGCTTCCATATACCACTAGCTAGTCCTTTCACATAATGTCAAGCAGCTTAATTAATTTGTCAATGGCAATACACTCCATTGTTACAAAAACCAAGAAAATAACGCCAATGTTAATTATTATAATATTTTCCCATTGGATTTACCGATTTTCCCAGTAAAATTAGTATCGCCGAATCCAATATAATTAAGACATGGTGATTAAACCTAATGATGGAAAGAGAGAGTAGGAAATGACACATTAGTGGTAAAGTGCAGTATTTTTCTTTGATTTTTATGTGGAATTAATTGGATGTCTTTTTTGAGGTCATAAAACTGTTGAAAATGGAAATTATTATGTTGGAATGAATAGAAGATGAACTTGGCAATTAACTACCGAAGATCAGGAACCTGAAAAGACGTGCTTGCTTTTATTTACATCCATCAATTTATTGATGCCATAGCACACATAGAGTACCATTAATGAGCTTGTAGCTCAATCAATGGCTGGTTTGGAGTTCGAATCCTTTCTTGAATGAAAAATTAAAAAAGAGTAGTTTTTGGAGATATAGTTCGAAATAGATGTTTTTATTCATTGAAGTTGAAAAGCAAAAGACACAAATTCGGAAGGATACAACAAAAGTAGATGACAACAATACATATGTTAGACATTCATGAGACAACAAGATGCAATTAGAGATCAATTCTCAATCGGTGCATAATATAAGAGGATATTAAGGGCGAACACATGGATAGAGAGTTTATGAGTGCTGCTCCTCAACGGCCAACTCTTCAACCATGGTAACATGGCTGAGGGGATTGAAGGCCAGGATCTCACAACACTTGTTAGGCAGTACTATCATGGAGCCAAGACCAGTTTGCTGCTGATCGATTGAATTTATAGGCAATGAATATTTGCGAGCGATGACAACCGAGTTTATCACCTCATCACTTGGATGAAACACAGAGAGGACCTCGAATCCTCGAAGATCACAAGGATCAATCACTGGGTAGAGAAAAGCCCTAGCTCCATGAGCACTCCTCAGCATCAATATAGCACCAGGAGCCATCTGCTTAGCCAAATGATCAATGACCTTAACCTTCTCCTCCTTGTCCATCCCAACTAAAGCTGCCAAGAAGACGACATCAAACTCTTGAAGCTCACTTGTCACATCCATTATATCGGTCGTGTGAAAGAACATTCTACTCGACAAGTCAGGATGAGACGTGACTAATTGAAGAGCCTTTGAATTGGCTGAAGGGTCAATATCATAGTTGTGGAAGGAAGTTGCGGTGAGGTGGTTACAGGCTAACACAATTGAAGATAAGGGAAGCGGACCGGAACCCACAAACGCAACTTTGCTAGGGACATTCGTGCAGTGTTGCTTGAGGATGTTGAACTCAAGGTGGCTAAGCTTAAGGTAGTTTGAATAATATGGAAAGACATTGAGATGGTCAAGAGGGTTTTCATAGGACCCTAGGATAGCAGAGAAATGACTCTCCAAATGTCCTTCGGCTTCTCCACAAAGTCTAATGAGCTTAGACCTCATTTCTTGAATTTTTTTGCAAAGCTTGTTGACATCGATAGGGTTTGGTGGGATGCACGTGAGAACAAGCTGTGTGAAGAGCATGTCGACATCTTTGGAGGGTTTGAGACTCTCAAGGCTTGAGATTTGCTCATACAGATCGCAGACTTTCTGTACAAGAGGTTCTTTCTGGCAAACCATGTCGACACTGTGAGGCTATAAGCAAGGACTCTTGAATATCAAATAAAACTCAAACACTCTTCACAACTGGGGAGGAGAACACTCCAATGAGGTCATTATTTATGGGCACTCGCGGGGCTCACACCGCAAAAAAAAAAAAAAAAAAAAAAGAATTTATTGTTGTGTTATAGAACGGACTGCGTCAAAATACACTGTACTGAAAACACATCTAAATTAAGCATCACTTTTACTATAAGATTTTAGTGATTAAATTACTTTATGTCTTTTCATTTAGGAATGTCCTCTGGTTAAAAGTTTGGGAATATATGCAAATTAATTTTCTACTTTTCTTAACTAAAAATATGCAAGTTAATCGATTTGCTTGAAAAGTAGAACTTTTCCCAGTTGACCATTGTAACATTGTTCTTCGATTTGAATTTTTTCATAGAATTAGTAGGGAAAAAAACCCAAAAAATCTATCGAAACCAAGTTTCACATGTTAATTAAGTTGTTCTAAACTTCAAATTCTATGCAGTAATTGATCTAATTAAATTAATTAGGCACCTAGCTACACACACACACACACACATGCAAGGCTTTAAATGTTAGATTATTTGAGAAAGTATAATTAAATAAGATCTACATTTTATAAGGATTGAAGGAAACATCCCACACATCTCATCAGCTAGCATACTACTTTGGCATCGTACAACGTAGCTTGTATTGGATTGTGCTCAAAAGACATTTGAATTAGGGTTTTGATGGACCAAATTAATAGATGGTTTGATTGTTTTTCTATTGTGAAATGTAATCAAACCCATGGTCCCGATGCCAAGGATCAATGTTTCAGCATCACATCACTATTGCAAAACACTGCATATATACCAACCCCAGTCGATATCTTCTTAGTTTTTTTTTCTTAATCACTTTATGCCTTGTTATAGTCATGAAGGAACAAAAACATAAACAGCTAATTGCAAGTGTCCAAGGTGTAATATTAAAGTAGAACATATGCAAACTAATTCAGAGATATTTTTTATCATAAAAAAATGAATATGATAATTAGTAAACTAAATCTCTGCATCTAAAACAGCTAGGTTTCTAGTTGAGCCAAGAGAAAACTATTAATATATATTTCACCGACAATCAAATAATATAAACAGCATCTGTACCATTTATTGGGGTTTGGAAATCTGAAGGCTAGCTAGAGAGCTTGTCAAGGTAGCGAGAAAGAATCCACGAAAAATTAAGGGCTTGATTTGAGAATTTGCTAGAGTGAAGAAATGGCAATACCAGAATTTTGCATTCTACAGATTGAATATTCCGTTTGTATTTAGACACTGATTTAGTGCATTAATTTTACCAATGAGATAATGGATGATTACTATTCATTAAAAAAATTATTATTGGTGATTTTTATTTTATTAGTGATACAATTATTGATGGATTTACAGATAAAAAAAATACACCAAACAAAAAACATTCATTGATATCATTCCATCGGTATTTCCATCTATGAAGATGGAATATCACTGATGAAAATAATCATTTATAATTTCATCGGTGATTTATTTTCATATTACCAATGAAATTAACATGTCGGTGATTATATAGTGCTAATGGCATTTCCAGTAATTTTATTTCTTTACCTCTTTTTAATATACCGATAGATTTATTTTGTCAATAAGCCTGTCAATAAGTTGTTTAAATATTTTTAAGAAAAATCTAATAAACAAATTAGGAAAAACTTAAATGAAATTAAAATAAAATAAAATAACAAATTTTTTTTATATAGATTTAAGAATTTATCAGTTTAAATACAATTCATCTATAATAGAGGGGCTGGAGGAGGAGGAGGAGGAGGAGGAGGAGGCATGTCTTCGCCAGGACCGGGGATGATAATATGGAGCACATGTACCACCCATGTATGATTTCAAATCCATGTATAGTCGCCGGAGTTTGGTTATCTTAGCACTAAGTCGTTTTGTCACAACAGCTAGATGGTTCGTTCGAGTTTCAACTTGTTGGTTTAAAATCGTTTGGAACTTTGAAGATTGAGTTTCTAGGACCAATTGCGAGCATCCAATGGTTAAAACATTTCGAGTCATTCGTAACTCCTAAGTTGTAGTGTTTTAGATACCATAAACCAAATTTATATTGGGTCCACTGGATGATCCTACCTCCACCATAAATATGGATCGAGTTTTGGATGGGTCGAAGGATTGTCCCCATATCTCTCCTGCAATTGGATGCTATATGTTCCTGGAAAAAAAGTCAACTAATTCAAAAAAATAATAACTTAAGAAAAAAATTGTTAAAATCCAACATACCATGAGATTCTAAACTCAGCTATCCACGAGTTGTTGCACCCATTTCCGACAGTCATCATTTCGCATGTGAGTTTCTTAAAATATCTTTATCAGTCTTGGTTCGCGTCCAAGAATCGTAGCCTATAAAAGAAAAATATTATTAATTAAACATTTTCATGTAAAACAACAATTTTTTAAAAATAGATGTAATAAAAAAGAATCATATCATCTGTTTTGCTTGCGAACCAAACATAATAGACCCGCTAGTGTGCATGGTAATAGAACCGTGAATCTCCCTATTTTGGTTCTCTGTATCATACTGCAACCACTGAATGAAATGCTTAGATGTCACGTGTTGAATATATTCTACTCATATAGCTTTCGAGACGTATAGAGGTTTGAAATCTCTCCATACTGCCACATGTCTCCAACCTGAAAGACCTATTTCTTTAACATAATGTTTTTGCTTTTTTTTTATGCCTCATACCAAAAATCACGTAACCTATATGATCGAAATGAATTATTGATTAATTAAAAAAATAACATTTAAATAAAAATATAATATTTTTAATTCAATTTTACCTAATTGTGTTATGATTCTTCCAAACCCTCCTAGCAACAACATTGTCAACCCTATCCAATAAAAGTTTTCCTTGCACATTAAATTTGTAAAAGCATTAGTTTATTAAAATTAATAAACTAATGGAATTAACATAATAATAATAAATAAATATTTAAGTATATATTAACCTTGAACTTTCTGAGCCATGCATCAATCGCGGGTTTTTATTCAGAATTTTTGGAAACCATGATCACATAAATTGAGCGAGTAGCTAGTGATCTTTTATTGTTTTTTGTAAAAAAAAAAATGAAAGAAAAATAAGAAATGAGGGAGAGGGAGAGAAAAGTTGATTGCCATATTATAACTTAAGAACTACCAACAAATATTAGCAACGAGTTTATTTTGTTGGTAATACCGTCTATAATAATGTGACATGTCATTTTTTTCTGTTATAATTCCCTTGTTATATATTGATGAAAATTTTCTGTTGGTATATATCAAGGGAAATAGCAAGAAAATATTTCATTGATAAATTTCACTGCAATTTATCAACATAATTGTTTCTATCGATATTTATTTGTATTTGTTAATTTTTTGATAGTTTAGTTGCTTGATTGTTAGTAGGTTCTCTCCCGTGGTTTGACTCTTAAAATTGATTGTTCACTGGTGGGTAACGTTCAAGAGTGTGTCTATGATTTTAAAAAAAATTACTTGAGGATGAGTTCTTATTTTAATGCTTTCACAATCTTGATTCTTTCAACTTATGGTTTCACAATACCATTTAATATAATTCGTACTAGATTTTGGAATAGCTATGAATGATATATTCCCATAGAAATTATATAATCTCTTAACATATATATACCATCAACAATGATAATTAACCAATCACAAAGTAAACGATCTTACGATCTAGACTCGTGTTGAAGTGAGGAGAATCCTTCAGTTCACACTAGCTAAGCCAATTTTATAATCTAAATTAGAGTAGAGACAAATAACCTGGTCAATCTAAATTGAAATTATATATGCAAGATCAAGCTGATCAAAACTTCCACGAGGGAGATTTCAATATTAGAGCTGTTTTCATTTCATAGGTGGCATCTCGAATCCATTGGGTATATTCTTTTTTGGATTTTGTGATGAAGGTTTTTTTCACTTTAATTCCACAACTTAGTCAACAGAGAAAAAAAGGCCAGAAAATAATAAATATTCCATGAGATCAATATTTTAGTTATTTTTAGAAAAATTAAATAAAATTATATATCAATATTCATAATAAATATACATGTCCCAATGTATCTACCAAAAAATTCATTACGTAAAAATCCAATGTGTATATTTATAGTGTGATGTGGTTTTTATTGAATTTAAAGTTAGGAGTTAGTAAGAATTCTGATGGTGCTTGTAGTTTCAAGATATACCAGAAATTTTAATATATTTTGTCCTAATTTAAAATTTTTAATTCAATTGATTATTTGATATCAAATACTTATTTTGAATGAATATACCTCTACTAATATGATTAATTATCCAAAAAATATATAACTCAACTAAGAAATTCAGAACAAGCATAATATATATATATATATATATATATATATATATATATATATATATATGATTAATTACCCTCATTTATACCTCAAGTTTGTTTACAGCATTAATTATCTGTTTAAGGATATTAATGATGAGTAGGATAATAGTGGAGAATTAATGAAATCATGAGCATTTAAACATTAAAATGTTTTCTGAAATGTTGAGAATGAAAATGAAAATTTTATTTTTATTTTGTTCTATAGATGTTTGATTGAAATAAATAAAATGAGAATACAGCGGAGGAATATATCAAAGAAAATTAAACATATTTTTTATTTTTATAGTAGAGGTGGGAATGAAAACAAAAGGAATGTAAATAAATGTTTTTTTTAAATGATCTACTATTTTTATTTATCAGATATTAATTATTTGTATTATTATCACTACTTCTACCATTATTATTAATTTATAGTTATGATAATATATTTTATTACTGTTATCATTATTATTATTATTGTTATTATCATTATTATATCATCGATCATACGCATTCCCAAATCTTTGATGCTATAATTCATATAATTTAATTAATCTTGTAACGCATTCAATGGTTCTCATCATTCATCTCGTCATTGCTTGTCTCATACTTCAGCAAGGTGACACCATTCCTCTCGTGATTGCTTGTTTCATGATTCAGCAAGGTTTTTAGACATAATTAAAAGTTTTCTTTAATTTTTGGTGCGTGCAATGAAAAGGCAGGTAGACCGTCCCATAGTATGTGATGTCTATAATATTACACTACTATATTATATAAAAAGATTTTGTTCACAGATGGAAATTTAAAATCCTTTTAAGAGATAATTATATATCATGAGAACGTAAATATATCACCAAGTATAATCTACTACGAGATAAGAGATAAGAGATAAGATTCGTGCTCTAAATAACTCACTTTATATATATATATAAAATTCGAGAACTTCATTAATAACTGTTATAGCCAATAAGATAATGACAATACATAGAAAAAAAAAATCATAGTATCAAATACTTTACTAAACAAGACAGGAACTAAACAAAATTGCCCTTTTAACCCACAAAGCCAAAACAAAAACCAAACTTCGAAATTAATTAATAAAACTAAAACTATATTATTTATTTTTTAAGAATATGCGTAAAGTTTACAACAACAAAAATACCATTAAATTTACTTACCTTTTAAGCGTCATGGTATCATCATATTACAATTTACCTTGTAATTGTGCCTTTTGTTGGATTAAACACTTCTTTATTAATTCCTTGTAAACGAGAATTCGTGCACAGATCCACAGATGTTTTGGCATCAATGTGTTTTTTTTTTTTTTTCATTTTATAATGTTTTGAATCCTGATTCTTCCATTAAACAAACAGACAAGGTGACCTTACAAAAGTTGGATGGCCACTTTAATTTTGTAGAGTATTATGTTGACATTTCATGTCATGGGAACTCTTTCCCTTTCTACTCCAATACACAGCTGAAAGCTCACTATATACTTCTTGCAAAAAGACATGGTAGTGCTTTATAAAGCGCTACAGTTTTCCATGAATTGTTGGACTTTGATATTTACTAATTTCGATTCAATGGTGAATATCATTCTCTTTTTTTCGAAGCAATGACAATCGACCAATTGGATATGCCTTTCATATGAAGATTTAGGGTTTCTCTAGGGATTTTTTATATATATATATAGTTGAACATGTTAGAGAATAATATAAATTATATCTTACGACTTCACCTAATAAAGTTTAAACTTTTGAGTTGAATTGATTTTCTAAAATGATATCAGAGTCTTAATAACTAAGCGGTCACGAGTTTGAATCTCATCATCCCTATTTATTTGATAAAAATTAAGCACAAGGCAATGTAAGCCCGTATAAGTTTCAAGCCTAAAAAACTTTTATTTGAGGGGGTATACTAAGGAATAATATAAATTATATTTGATAGCTTAGGAATTGTTTCTTTGTCTTAAACTCATTAGCTAGGATATGATATTTTTAGATTAATTTATGAATTTAAGATTAAATATTATCACAAACAAATTTTAAAAAGGTTAGAAGAAGTTGTCAAATAAATTGATTTACTATAATTTTTTCAAAATCTCCCCATAATTTTGAACTTCGAGTGGCAATTTAAAACTCAAAATCCAATCAACACCTCAATATATATGTTTCGTTCGCTAAATTATGAGAAGTATTAACAAAAATCATGTTGGGAGCTAAATGAGGACACTATTACACATTTTTTAGCGTCTTTTTGAACATACATTTCGAGGGTCAATGATAGAGAGTCGTGGTGCTGAAGGACATGATGGAAACTACTTTAGAACAGGATACTTTTTAGCCAATTTGGCCACTTTCATTAGCAACAAGAGGACCTACGCGACTACTCGACATTGAAATTGGAGTACCTTTTTTATGATGTTGATGATGATAATGCCCTTTTGAAAAAGCTAAGTAGGGTAGGGTTCTTAAAAAATCCAAGTGCATGTACTGATGTTTTTTAATTGCTACATGAAATTATTTGTATAATTTATGAATCTGCACCATCTTTTTTTTTTTTCTTCCAGTTAATTGTTAGGGTAATAGTTATTTTGCTCAATCATGAGCAAGAGGAATTTTGAAATATAACAAACTAATTAATTATACTAAAATAGTCCCTAAATATATTATAAGTTCTAGATGGTTTAGTGTTGCGGTTTTGATATTTTTTAAAATATTTTTTTATTTTTAAAAAAATATTTTCGATCGCATTATAAATTATATATTCACTTAATTTATGCTCTCAGCTTTCAGAACTTTCTCAATAATTATTTTTTAAGTTTCTTCCCAAAATTAATGTGGCATTATATATTACCTCCTAATCTCAATCATCCAAAATCATCAATTTAATTTCATCTACAAAATCATGCCCACAACATCCTAATTAATATCACTTTCTCTTCTAGTCATCACTCAAGTTAAATTAAGATATATTCAAACATAAGTAAAACTTTAATTAACATGTATATAATCATGATTTTTTTTTAGTTCTTTAATTTTGAATTTGAAATTATTTATTTTAGGGTCGATGATATTTGGGGTATTGATCGTGTGTTAATTATTTTTCAAACAAGAAGACAGAGTGATAAAATTTTCAGAAATTTAAAATGACAAATGATGAATTTTTTTTAATCTACAAAATATAATGGCTTTGGCCAAGAAATCAATATTCAGGGAGGTCTAAACATTTTAGCTTCTAGTACTAATGTCCGAAGCATCTTTTCTTTCCTTGACCTTACCAAAACTCTATGACCATCACTTCTAAGTCTTTCAAGTAACGAATATGTCTTCATTATATTCTTTAATGGAGTATTCTAAGTTCTCCCTAACAAAGATATTAGACTCGATCTATTTAATACTTGCATCATGGATTGAATAGATTAAAATTGGATTGTTATTTTAAAAAAAAAATAAAAAAATAAAAAAATCAAATAATTTTATTTGAAAATAGAAATCAAATGAATTTTAATTAGATCAATATTCAGATTATGAATTAATTCATTAAATTAACTACGTCAACTTCCACTAATATTTTTTTTAAAAAAATACAGCTTAGATTAGACATCAAGTTGATCCACAAACCCTATCAGAATATTTGATAACACTGCTAACAATTATTGGAAGGCGAGCTTCATGCCATACCAAAGAAAATGGAATGCTTTCATATTTAGAAAGCAACATAAGGAAACAAATAAACAAGAGACAGTAGTGGGGTCAATTTGCATGTTCATCGGTTATTATCGAAAACAGAAGAACAATAGCCATTTGGCATGGGCGGTGGCAACCACACGAAGCCATGCGCATGCCTCGCTCAAGATACTGAGAGTCTTGTGGATGCTTGTAATTTGCTTTCTTAGAGACCTCTTATTCTTCACTCTAGTCCATGGAAACGCTATCTCTTTGCCAACTTGGGCTGCTAGCCGGTCCAATACTCTTCCTTCCTAAGAAATTATTCAGCTGATCTTTTGGAGTATCTTGAATATTTTTAGTTTGCAAATTAGGAGATCCATTCTTCCAAGACTAATACTAATAAAGAAAGCAAATTAAAACAGAAGAAGAAGACGATTATATGTTTGATAGAATGTAAAAAAGTTTGCATGTTGAGGGTGTTGGATTTGGATTCTTGTGTTGTTCTGAAACCCGAGCAGGACTTGGTTCTTATGAATCTATTAAGTAAAAGCTACAGCCAAGTTGCATGGTGAGGAGGGCAATTTCAAGGTTGAGGTTCTAATTCGACAAATTCAATGGAAGAGGAGACTTTTTGATGGAAGGGGGGGATTGACTGTTGGTTAAGTTATAAACTCTCACGCAAGCAGATTTTCTATGTGGATTATATGTAAAATAGCTTCCTTTAATCTAACAAGTTGGAGTTTCAATTACCATGGTTCTCAGGCTAAAAAAAAGTATAATTTCTTAATTTACTCGATATATATAGGTTTTGACAAAAGACTCAAGTTATTTTCTGGTGTCAATCTCTAGATAATTACCAAGTTAATCTAAATCATTTTTTTTTTATTAAAATGATATCGTTTCATTTAAAAAATAAAAGAATTTTTTTATGTTAACTTTATTAGATTTAAAGTAGATTTTATTGTATCACGAATTAACTCCATAAATTACTTAAGTATGACGAAATCACTTTAAGACCAGTCTAGTTTATATTAAACCCAGCTAGAATCAGAACTTGGTTCTTGTAAATCTAGTAGGTAGCCAAGTTGCGTGGGAGGATTGCAATTGCAAGGGTATGTTTTTTTTTTTTTATCAAAATTATATCATTTCATTCCTTTTATTTTATTTTTTAACATTGATTTTATTAGATTTGAACTAGATTTAATTGTGTCATGAATTAACTCTCTAAATTCCTTAAGTTTGACGGAATCACTTTAAGACCAATGAACTCAGCTAGAATCAGAACTTGGTTCTTGTAAATCTAGTAGGCATCCAATTAAGTTGCATGGGAGGAGTGTAATTGCAAGGGCTTGTTTGTTTTTTGTCTTTTCTTTTCAAGGTTAAGGTTCAAACTCGAGAGAGGAGACCTTTAATGGAAGGGGGGGATTGACAGTTGGTCAAGGTATATCGGATATAAATCTGATAGCAGTAAGTTTTAGTCACCATGGTTCCCAAGTTACGAAAACTATGCTGGTTTGTTCATGGGAACTCAAGCCTGCCCAACTTTATAAAGGGAGGTTTACGGAAACCTGTGCAATTGCAACCAGGAGGGTTCTATGATGCTGCATTCTTGTGGCCCAGCAAGTCCTCGAGCATTCTGACGCCTTCCCTCTAAATTCTACATAAGCCGATCCAATCACTGTTACCAAAAATTCCCGATCCTAGCATAACCTAATTATAGTGGGAAAAGCACTCTACAATAGGTGTGATTTGCTATGGATTTAATCAGTAAATTTACATTTTTTATCTTAAAAAAATCACAAAGAACTGGCCTTCCGAGGTTAAATGATAATTTCAACAGGTTTATTAGAATTGTTTAGCGGTCTTTCGGTTTTTTTATAATTTTTTCAGAGTCAAATTACTTGATTGTCATTATAAGAAAAAAAACACTTAACTTTGTATCATACAATGTGTTATTATTTAAATATTTTAAATGTGTTTAGGCTTGTGTGCTAACATCTTTAATAATGTTTGCCATCTATGTCGTCTATCCCATGAGAGCTCTAGGACTCGAGCCTCTAATTCGTAAATTGTAACCCTGTCCTCAGGCTCACTGTTAACCACTTCATATCTTCTATCCCCTTGAAGCTCATTGTTACCTTTCTGTGTCTTTTGAGTAGGCTTCTTGCCTGTTGAACTCATGTTCTCCGGCTCTCCCTTGCAAGAAGACTACTCAAACACAGGACCAACAATCAGCAACATCACGCATTGAGGAGTTCCCAGCACCTCACATGCCCACCAGTTCAGAAATCTGTCCAGAAAAACTGAAATGCTAATTCATCATGTAATAAGTCATTTGTTATAATCTGAACAAAGAACCTGCAACTTCCAATTCATCCAGGCAGAAGTAAATTTTGTTTCAGGAAAGCATCAACAGCCCCAAACAAACATAATAGGCTGAAAAGGACTCCACTTTGGAGTACAATTTTAATGCCCCCTTAAATAAATCTAATGATGCATGAGGAAAATAAATGCAGACAATCTACTCGCAAGTTAACTGCTTGAAGAAAATGAATTTGATCATAGTACCATATATTTATACACAATCTCAACTGAGTCACTAAATGTTGCTTACATTTCATCTAGCTCGATGCATCTTACCCACAAAGGGGAAATAATCAAATATTGTCCCTATGTATTCACCTGAACTCAGAATGTTCAAATGATTCGGAACTTTCTTCAGGAGGAGATTCATGCACATTAGAATCCTTGGAAGCCTCGTAACTTGTGTATCCTTGAGAGTCCTCCGAAACTTCAAAATTCTCATAAGTTGGAGTTTCATGAACTTCACCATCTTCTCCTTGAACAAACTGAAGCAAGTAATGAACTCCATTAACCACATCGTAAACCATTAGTCCTATCCTACCTCCAACCCAACTGCCAAGGTGACTGCCAACAAGATAACCAACACGTCCAAGCCTTTCCTCACCAAAAAAACCTCCAGCGTAGGCACCAGCCAAGGTTCCACTGCCCCTGAGGAAACCTTCTGTCACTGTACCACCATAATAAAGAGCTTCGAAAAAGTCCCATCCAGAAGAAATAACAGGACCTATGATGCGTTTTGTTTGCCGCTTCGCCAGCTTCGCTGCCTTTGCCCCTTCTTTCTGTGCTGTTTTTGCCACATCTTGTGCAGGCATTCCCTGTCCTATTGTATCAAGTAATGAACGCTCAATTGCAAGATTTCTCGCTCTCTCGACGTGAGAAGATCTGATATTGTAGAAATAAAGTTTTACACCTTCTTTCACCGCACATGCTAGGGTTCCAGATCCCATGTCAAAGCAGTTAAAGATTGTAAACTTCCCACTCTGGGATGAATAATCATCCCCAACCAGTTGCCTACATTTTTCAGCTATAAAATGGAACCACACATAAGCATACCATGTCGTGCAAAAAATTTCAAGCCAATACATTTTACATTCAATTTTGTTAAATTCAGATGATAATTTAAGAAACCAACTTCTGCTCTACTTTCAAAGATCCAACAACTAAGCACAGAATGGATTTGGTTAGAATCTTGACTTGATGAGAATATTGTGTTTATGCTACTATGAACACCTAGAACGTGCAATGCAAAGATAAAGTTGTTTGCAGGCACACACAAACACATGCAGACATTGTTAAAGAAACACATATATGCATTTTATACATTTGCAAGGTCAAACTGATTGTTCCTGATTTTGTCCTAAAACATAAGAGCCACTTCTACAAAACAGTACTTACTAGATGCTCATAAGAGATAATCATTAAAACTATACCAAGCTGGGTGATCTCAACATTTAATTAGACTATTTCACATCAGCTACATTGCCTCAAAAATTCAGAATTTGCAATCGATTTTCACCGTGAACACTCTCCAAACCCCACAAGTTTAGCCAATTAACTGAAAAAATACAAAAACCACTAAATTTTGACCATCAAGCCTGGAAATTTTACCTACTTATTTACACCATCCCAATCAAATTTCACCAATATCAAAATTTCAGTACATTTACACTGATACAATCAAATTACTAAATCAGGGTGCTATCAGCATCCAGTCCTTAATCAGAGATTGGATCTTTAGTAAGTAATCAACAAACCCAGATTAGAAATGAATCCCTACAACACAAAAGATCACAAATCTCACACACACAGAACAAAAAACAAAAACCTATCAAAGATCCACCAACCCATAATTCAAAAACTCAATCAAAACCAAAAACAAATCTCCTTGACCCTTAAAGATTCAGACTTTTAACGTAAAATAGAATCAAATAAAAAAAACCCACAAAGAATTACACATCAAAATAACAAAAACAAGTACCTGTGATGCTAAGAGCTATGGTTCCAACTATAAAGACAAGAAACAGAACCCTCCTCTTTTGGAAATCCATAAAAACAAAACAAGTATGGTTTCTTGTGTTTGTGTTTCAAAGAACTGTTTGTTTAAGTAGTTAATGATGTAAGAAAGGAATAATCTTTTTTTGCTTAAGCTTCAAGTTGTCTGCTTTTTTATAATAAAATGTAAGAAAGGTAAGAAGATTGTTCTTTCTTCTTGCCAATGGAGACTTTGTGCATGTACTACTGAATTTATCACTTGATGCAGGGGAGACTGAAAATTCAAAAATTCAAGAGACCACGCACCGTTTTGAACTTTTGAGTTTTGATGGTTTGCCTATGTTGACTTTTTTTTTTTTTTTTTTAATGACTTATATTTGGTAATGTGTTTTGAGTATTTGTAATTTAAAATGGCGTTAATATTACATTATTTATTTATTTTTTATGATCTCAATATAAAAATATTAAAAAACATTTTAAAAATATTTATGTATAAGAACACTTGTATTATATTATTAAATACACGTGAAGTCTTTTTTTTTTATTACATTATATTACCAAATACATGTTAACTGAATTTTATATAAATTGTTCGTATTATTTAGAGTAATGTGTTCATTCAAATAAGACTTATAAACGCTTTTGAACTATATCTACTAGGATTTCTAATCAATTACGATCCACATTCATAATATGGTTGTTTACATTATTATTTTTCTTGTATTTATTTTTAGGAAAAAAACGGTTATTTTAATTTAATTTTTTATAGTGATATGGTGTCTCGTTTGTTTTTTTTTTAAAAAAAAAACAAAGATTAAAATTTTAGGCGGTCAATGCACTTTTTTATATAAAAAAATAATTTATAGATTTCATGTTTTTTCCATTTTTGGAATGATTTTCTTGAATTTCAATTTTTAAGTTTGCTTTTGGTCCCATGTGTCATTATGCCATTGGTTTTCTCAAGCTAGTTAACGTTTCACTAAATAAAAATATTAAGTGTCATTATGTGTCATTATGCCATTGGTTTGGTTCTGTTTATACTCTAAATCGATAATCGGTCGATCATTTTCATTTATTTTCCTAATAGAACTAAGCTTATACTTTACACGTACATGACATATGAACTAACAAAATTAAGTATTTTTATTGAATTTTATGTAAATCGTTCATATTTAGAGTAATGCATTTGCGAAAAAGAAGAAGAAGAAGAATTATTTGGTCCCTCTTTCTAGAAACTTAGAAAAACAGGTTTACTTATCATCAAAATCAAACTTGTAAACTTTTTGGAACCTGATTTACTAGGAATGCCTAATGAACTACCATCCACATTCATAATATATACTATGGTTGTTTATATTATTATTTATCTTGTATTTATTTTTAGAATATTTTTTTTTACTGTGACGTAATTTATAACGAAAAACAAAAGTACATTGTGTCTCATTGGGTTTTTTTTTTTTTTTTAACAAGTATTAAGGATTTTAGGCAATAAAAAATGCACCATTTTAAAAACAAAAATGTTTTATAGATTTTATGTTCTTCCATTTTTGGATTGATTTTCTTGAATCTCAATTGTTAAGAGTGTTTTCGTCCCATGTGTCATCATGCCATTGGTTTTCTCAAGCTAGTTAATTGTTTCAGTAAATCGATATCTCCATTGATTTTCTCAAATTAACTATCTTGTTTAGTTTTCACACCGGTCTTCTTGGATTAATGAGTCAACAAATCGACCCATTGCGTTATCCACTGAGTATCATACATAACATATTTTTGTCGAAGGAACAAGTAAGATCTTTGGACATGATGAATGATTACTCGGAGAGCATTGAATTTGATTAAATTCGGGAACTACAAAGATTACTCGGAGAGCATTGAATTTGATTAAATTCGGGAACTACAAAGACCAACGGTGACTTCGAGGCAAAAGCACCGTGTGGACTGTTATCAAAGCTTCTCAGCTCATACTGTGACAACAACATCGACCCCCAACACAGCTTCCACCCCCGGACCCATATTTGCTTCCGCAGTCCAGACTGCCTGACAAAAACTAAATGACGAGGAAAAATTATTGTAGATTAAAAAAGATCTTTAACCATGAATTATAATAATAATTTTAATTTTAATTTTTAATTTTTTTTATAAATAGATAAATATTTCTTTGACTTTCTTCCATAAAAATATTCAAGTTTTTTTAATTTGCAAGTATAATCAAATAACGATTTTAGCCTTAGAAAAAAAAAACTTTGTTTTTGGGAGTATTTTGATATTTTTGTATGAATATTTTGTGTAATTAAAATGGTCATCTAGGATATTTTAGTATTTTCACGATGTATTTTTTATTTTTTAATTGAAAAATTGCGGGCGTATATTCCTTACGCATCAGCGAACAGACGGCGTTCGCGCCATTAAGAAGAAGCATATGACGCTTCATGGTGGCCAAATTTGATCATCCATTGTCTAACTGGATGTACAGTCGTGCTCTCTTTTATATGGTGTAACTTGTGTAAATAGATAATGGTTGAATTGTCGCCGGTGATCGATTGTTTGTATTTTTTCTTTCTTTTCTCTCTCTTGACAACTAAAGTGCATTATTTTCTTTTTTGTTTGTTGCTTGTCAAATCAAACATGGCTGGCGGACCCAAGACGCTTGGATCTGACATGATTTGTTAGACCCACGGCACTTGAGTCTGGCATGGTTGTCATCCCCAGATTGCTTGGGTCTAGACCCAAGCGCCTGAGCCTGACAAGCATGCCAAACCCATGCGCTTGGGTCTGTCAGACCCACGTTCGGGTCAAAAAATTTAAATTTTTTTAAATGTATGATTAAACTGCAAAAACAAACATTGCCTCATTGAAACAAGATTTTTCATTCATATGCAGTAGAACTTAACTACAAACTCTTTTTTGTTTATGCAACTTATTTTATAAATTTATTATATTCAAAGAGGAAAGAATGAAAAAAAAATATTGAGTTCTAAATGATTTATTTCAAGTCTTCAAAAATAAACTTTCTTTTTTTGTATGTATTGTGGATGAAAATATTAATTTTATATTTCCATCCAAGTGTTTGATAGTTTTTAAAAGGGTTCATACTTTTTTAAATTTGAGATGTTATTGCATGATCTAATTGTCAAAATTTATTATAAAAAGAGTTTATTCTATATTATAACTATTAATATATAAGAAAATTTAAAATATATGATCATTGGAGAAAACTTTTGAATTGATACATTATGTTGTAGGAAAAGAAAATATTATATATGTAAAAGACTTATTGTTCTTTTTACTATCTTAATTTGTGTAATTTTGTAGATAATTTCTTAACTAAAATTAAAGATTAATAAAAACAATTGAGTAAATTTAGGGATGCGTGTGGTTAATGTCCCAAAATAAAAGAAAAAAATATAGAAAAGATAAAAATATACTTGATTAAAAAGATAGATGAAAATACAAAATAAATATGTTTTTAGAACAATCATAAGTGAATTTCTATATTTAAAAAAAAAAACGCATAGATTTAGTATAGCCTAAGGATCTTAGATCTGACATGGCTACCAGACCTAAACCGCTTGCGTCTAACATAGCTCAAGGTTTTTAGATCTGACATAGCTGTCAAATTAGGCACCTTAGTCTGATAAAAAATTAAGTAACAATTTGAAAATTAATCCACTTTATTAATAATAATATTATTAAAACATTCTTCATACTTATAATGTTTTTATATTTAATTTTTTTTTATATTAACCGTGAGAATGTCAGTTTATTTGAATTTGGTATACACAATAATCTTCAATTCATTAGGAATTCCAGACAATGAACTAGAATAATCCATACGTTGAAGTGCATTAATAGTGACAAGGATCATCCACTACTTCTACTACACCATTTGCACATCTTCTTAAGATTTAAAAACATTCAAATTTTTTTATAAGAACAGAAAATATAACCCCGAGAGGTTGCTTTTATTGTTAAGAAGATATGTTTACTATTTTAAATTCTTGAGTTTGGACATTAATTAAAGCGATTACGGCGAAAAATTCATTAATGTAAATGCATCTGATCTATATCAACAATGCTCCTTTAAAATCATCAGAAATGAAATTTTAGAACACCCTTTACCATAAAATAAAAATAGAACACACAAAAGAATAAATATAAATAGGGTTAGGGTTTGAGAAAGATAATATACAAGTGCTTGCCAGAACGATTATGAAAGCAAAAGTGAAAAGAGGGGGAGAAAGTGCTTCATTTCTTCTGCTTAATGTTCCTTATGGTTTCAGGTAACACACACACACACACATAGAAGTTGAAATCTCCGAAACCTCCAAAATTATTGCCATGATATATATATATATATATATTTTTTTCTTGATTTTCTACCCTTTTTGTATGATTTTTTTTTATGGATTTCTCTACAAAGATATAGAGTTTAAAATGGAAATTATTTCCATGTGTTGTTGGTAACAGGTTCAGCTCCAGAACCCTTACCAAGCAACTCGCCTTTGAGATTCCTGGTCGGTTTGATCACTCCCTTCTACATAAACCAGCAATTAAGCAGCTAGGTGTCGAAACATCAGGCAAAACTCCTCTCTCTAATGTTAACAAAGTTAGGTAAATGCATGCTGCTTCCCATCCTAACAATAAGCAGCAATCAATGTAGTGCGTGTTGTGACATTAGGATCCACTCCTTGTTTTGCCATACAAGAAAATAACTCAAATGTTAAATATATGCATTGAATTGGTCAGGGGTGACAAACTCCAGCAACTGCCCAAGTGTACACAGGAGCAGACAGACTTGTGAGAAGTACCGTGTGAAGGTCAGGTTTCCGATAACCAAAATGCATCAGATTCCATCTGGATGAGCTTAAGCTTTCATGTACAAGTTCCCAGATGAAGACTCAACCAACATCCTTCCACACCAGCATTTGCATATCAAATGATATGTAATGGCGACAGTGAACAATTTATCTTCTCTTTACGTTGGTGCCAGAAACATTATATACATGTCCTTCTATGTCTGGAACAAACCCTTTCTCCATCATTTCCTCTTTAATAATCTCATAAGTTGTCCGATTAGGCACCAAACCCCTCTCCAACATCTCATTGAGAAGCCCATTTGCATCTTCAAGCCTACCCTTCAAACAAAAACCCTTGATCAGCACATTGTATGTGACAACATTTGCTTGTTTCCCTTTTCTCTCCATCCGTGTCCTCACAATCAATGCTGCCCGAAGATTTCCTTCCCTACAATATCCATCCATCAAAGTATTGTATGTCACGTGACTTGGGTTTAATCCTTTTTCAAACATCTCATCCAAGAGTTTCACTGCCTTTCTCGATTCCCCTTTTTTGCATAATGAATCTATCAGTATGTTATATGTGACAACATCAGCACTCAATTTCTTACTGACCATTTCATTCATAAGACTCCGGGCTGCTTTCACATCTCCCTTCCTACATAAACCAGCAATCAAGCAGTTGTATGTTGAAACTTCAGGGAAAATCCCTCTATCTATCATCATATTATATAGTGCAAATGCATCTTCCATCCTTCCATCCTTACAGTAAGCATCAATCAGTGTGGTATATGTCATGGCATTAGGATCTACTCCTTGTTTTTCCATATCATTAAATAAGTTGATTGCTTCGTTCACTGTTTTATTCTTACAGAAGCCATTTATAAGCACATTATGAGTCACAACATTCGGCTCCAAATCAGAACTAACCATTTGATCCCGTAAAGCAACAGCCTCATCAACCTTTCCATCACTGCACAACCCATTAATCAGTATATTATATGTCACAACATTTGGTCTCAAACCCTGCCTTTGCATTTCTCCAAACACCCTCATAGCACCTGACACATTCTCATCCTTGCAAAACCCATCAATCAAAATATTATAAGTAACCTCATTTGGACAAATTCCTTTCACTACCATCTCCTTCAAAATAGCATCAGCTTTATACATCTTCCCAATTCTACCCATCTTACAATACCCATCAATGAGAGTATTATATGTAATCACATTCGGAGAAACTCCCCACACTTTCATATCCTCAATAACATCACCAGCCCTATTCAATTTCCCAACTTTACACAACCCATTAACCACAATATTAAAACTAATTACATTAAGCTCAATCTTCCTCTTAATCATTTCCCTATACACAAACTCCATATCCCCATTTTCACTCTCCTTAACCAAACCACTCAACAATGGATTACAAGAAATCAAAGACAGCTTAAAACCATAATCACCAGCTCTCTTAAATGCCTCGAAACCCCTTAAAATCTTCAAATTTCGCACATATGCTAATACCAACATATCAGCTAATATTGAATTAACACAAAAGGAATCACCACTCATAGAAATAGCATGAAATATAGCAGAAACTGAATAATCCTTCTCATACTTAACAAACTTATCCAAAAAAGATCTAATCTTTGAATACTTTTTGGTAAGTGCAAGTGAGTTTAAGATTCTAAAAGTGAGTTCTAGTGAGTGTGAAAGCTTAAACTCTTTCTGTGACCAAGTAAAGTACCTTAAAATGAGTTCTGGGTCAGCTCCAGAATTGAGCAACTGTTGAAGGAGTGTGTTGGGGTCTGTGTTTTGGAGATGGGCTTTGAGTTTTGACCAGTGTTGGTTTGATATAATGTTTGTAATGGTGGGGGTGAAGGATTCGTCTAACGATAATGCACTGAATTGCCTTTTTCCTTGTTTGTTTCCCGGGAAAATAGTTCCTTGTAGAAATCTTCCCTGGATCTTGCTGATTTCTATTTCTTTCTTCACCAACTCCAAAGTGAGTTTCAAACATTTATACACCTATAGCAGAATAGCAAAAGGATGGAGATCCACATCTTACACCATATAAATGTCAGCAGAAAATGTTCACTAGTAAATCACACATCAAAACTCAAAACTAGCCAAAACAGTTTCTATTACACCAATGCGATTCAGCAAGTATAGCTTACTCCTATCCACCCTTGCGTTTACTCTTCTTCAAAAACTCAAAACAATAACATATTCATATCACAAATTCCAAAAAGAAATTAACTTTGGCAAACCAATGCACAATTATAAACCTCAAATACTAAACAGGATAATTAACTCTCATTAACCACACAAATCAAAAACCCGTTTCTGTCACTTCCCAAACCAAAACATCACACTCCATTTATATTGCTAAACAGTTTCTAAATGGAAAAAAATTTAAAAAATATCATGTTTAGACTCCAATTCATTACCAAACTAATAAAGCCTCCCTCTCTGAAAAGCCAAAACAGTTTCTATAACACCAATACGATTCAACAAGTATAGCTTACTCCTATCCACCCTA
>Ga0307513_10000989_pt1 | contig 41072 bp, 34 predicted proteins | sample 15_EM_MG_FD_202174 | JGI IMG/M metagenome (GOLD analysis project Ga0307513, IMG submission 202174) | Populus trichocarpa ectomycorrhiza microbial communities from riparian zone in the Pacific Northwest, United States - 15_EM | ecosystem: Host-associated > Plants > Roots > Unclassified | place...
GACGAAAGGCAACGAGGGGGGGCGCCGCGAGGCACGGTGGCGGGCTCGTGGGCGAAGGCCGGGCCGACGGAGTGACAAAGGCACGAGGGGGCGCCGCGCGGCACGGTAGGTGGTCGCGGTCGGCGGCTGGTGCGCGCGCCGTCGAGGAGGCTACAGGCGCGCCTCGGCGAGCTCGAGCGCGCGACCGATGCCGACCTCGAGGTCGAAGGCGTGGACGTCGATGACGGCGCCCCAGTGCTCGAGGCGGCTGGCCAGCGCGGTCAGGGCGTCGGTGGCGGCACGCGCGAGCGGCTCGCCGAGCTCGCGGTCGAGGTCGGGAGAGCCGCGGACGAGGGCGTGGTAGACGGCGTCTTCGGCGAGCTCGAGGCGAGGGACGTCGTTCCTGAAGAAGGCCTCGACGTAGCCGCCTTCGAGATAGCCACGGAGAAACGCACGCGCACGATCGAAGACGCGGGACAGGGCGAGGCCGATGCGATCGTCGGCGGCGCGCTGGAGATCGCCGACCACGTCGACGCCGAGCGCGCTCGACAACGTGCGCGCGGCGGCCTCGCTGCCACGTGATCGCCGCGCCAGCTCCGAGGCGACGCGGCGCCGGCCGCTCTCGATCGCGGCGTCGAAGCCCGAGGACAACAGGGCGATGAGATAGTCGCGATCGGCGGCCGTGGCGGTGTGCGATGAGAACGGCAGGCGCCGCGGTCGGACGAGATCGAGGACCTCGCGGGCCGCGCGTCGGTAGAGCAGGGAGGTCGCCTCGGACAGCGCCTTGCGCTCGGCGAGCACGCCGACGGTGGACAGCTCGCGCGCCGAGGCGACGAGCTCGTCGCGGCCATCGCGCGCCGCGTCGGCGGCGGCCTGCGCGGCGGACTGGAGGCCTGCGACGACGGTTCGCGCCTCGGTGACGACGATGCGCAGGGCGCGGGCGCAGCCGTCTCGCTTGAGCTGGCGCGCCTGCTGGAAGAAGCGCTGCTCGAGCGCCGCGTCGAGCGCAGACCAGTTGCCGTCGTCCACGGCCGGTGTGGCGCGCGGGAGAGCGGGGTCGGTGATGCGCGGCGCGCCGAGGTGGCCGGCGTGCTGGGGATCCGGTGCTGGGTCGCGTGGCGCGGTGCGGGCGTCGGCGGACTGGAGATCAGGCGCCGGTGGCGTGGCAGCGGCCGGCGGGGCGGCGGCGGGCGTGCGGACGGATGCGGCGGCGCCGCCGGACTTCTTCCAGTCGAGGGCGCGGCGAGCGGCGAAGGGCACGATGGCCTCGACGAGGTCGCCGAGCTCGGCGGTGATGAACTCGACGACCTCACGGGTCTCGTCGGGGCTGAGCTGATCGGCCTTGTTGAGCACGCCCAGGACGCGCTTGCCTTCGTCTCGGATCGACGCGAGGGCGCGCTTCTCGCTCGCCTTGCCACCCTGCGCCGCGGTGAACACCCAGACGATGGCGTCGGCGCGCGAGATGAATGCGCGGGCGGTGGCTTCGTGCTCGGGCTGGATCGAGTTGAGGCCGGGTGTATCGACGATGTTGATCTTCTCGAGCTGGGGCAGCGGGACGAGGATCTCGACGCGGTCGATCGCGCGGGCGGCGTCGGGGCTGAGGGCGCGCAGGTGCGCCATCAGCGCGTCCCAGCCGAGCTCGAGCGTGGTGCCGTCGGCGCCGCCGGCCCCGATGATCCGCCCGCCGCGCTCGCGGCCGTAGCGCACGACGTTGATCGTGGCGGTCGTCGGCGTGATGCCGGTCGGCGCGACGTCGGCGCCGATGAAGGCGTTGACGAACGACGACTTGCCGCTCGAGAACTCGCCCATCACGGTGACGAGCAACGGCTGATCCAGGTTGGCAGCGGCGCGCGCGACGTCGCCAACGAGGTGGCCGAGCTCGCGGCGCTGACCGACGATCTTCTCGATGAAGTGGGCGAGCTCGGCGATCTCGGGGCCGGGGCTGCCGAGCTGGGCGGCATGTGCGTCGGTCAGGATCCGGCGCGCGGTGGCGTGGTGGGGCGCGACGCGGAGCGCGGCGAGCGCGGAGGTCTGCGCCGCGGCGGGGTCGTGAGCCAGCGCGAGGCGGGCGAGGCCGACGTGGGCGTCGACGTCGTCCCGGCCGGCGGCGAGCGTGAACAGCGCGCGGGCGGCGTCTGGCTGGGCCTCGGCCATGGCGGCGCCGCGCGCGACGATCGCGCGTACGTCGGTGGGATCGAGGGTCAGGAGGTCGCTGGCCCAGCGCGCCTGGCGCAGCGCATCGCCGGCGGTGATCGCGGCGTCGACCGCCGCGCGCAGCGTGTCGATGCCAGCGCCGAGGGCGAGCGCGCGTTCGTAGCTGGCGAGCGCGGCGTCGGAGTTGCCGATCGAGGAGTGGGTCGCGGCGATCTTGGCGTGGAGGTCGGCGCGGCGCGGCTCGACCTGCAAGGCCTCGAGGAAGAAGCCGTGGGCGCGGTTGGCGTCGCGCTCGGCGAGGGCGGCGTCGCCCTGCGCGATGATGACGTCGAGGCGGATCTGGGCGCCGAGCGGCGTGGTGTCGAGCTCGGCGCCGGCGCGCGCCTTGGCGAGCTGCTCGCCGGCGATCGCGAGCGAGCCTTCGACGATCCACATCCGGCCCAGGCCGTAGAGCGCGAGCGCCGGTGGCGCGGCGGCGGCGGCGGCGCGCTCGAGGTGGCGCAGGGCCTCGTCGTACGGGCCGCCGTCGGCGACCAGGGCCTCGCCGAGCGAGGCCCGCGCGTCGGCGTCATCGCCGTCCTCGGCGACGGCCTTGCGGAGCTCGCGGATCGCCTTGTCGACGTCATCGCGCCGCCGCCACGCGACGCCGAGGCCGCGATACGCGTCGGCGAGGATCGCGCGGTCGCCGGCGGCCTCGGCCACGGCGCGCCCGAGCGAGGCGATCGCGGGCTCGAAGCGGGCGAGCGCGACGAGGGCGAGGCCGTGGCCGACCAAGGCGGCGGGGTCACCGGCGCGCAGCTTGAGGGCCTGCTCGAACGAGGTCAGCGCGCCGGCGGGATCGCGTGCGACGAGGCGCGCCTCGCCGAGCAGGATCATGGCCTGGCCGTGATCGGGCTTGGCGAATAGCAGCGCCTCGAGGACTTCGATCGAGGCGGCGGTGTCGCCGGCGGCGAGTAGTCGCTGCGCCTGGTCGAGCTGGTCGCGGTACTCATCGAGCACGAGCTCGCCGGCGAGATCTCCCAGCCGGCGCTGGACGCGCGACCACAGCGACATGCGGTGAGCCTACAGCACGCGCCCGCGGCTCGCTCGTCACGGTGTGACGCTGCGTGAATCACCGGCGAGCGCGCGGCGACGGGCGCGCAGGTGATCAGACGATCAGATGACGCGATTGCCAGCCGCGTCGGCGGTCGCGGTCGGGTGACGGCGGTCGCGGTCGGGTGACGGTGGTCGGGTGACGGCGGTCGCGGTCGGGTGACGGTGGTCGGGTGACGGTGGTCGGGTGACGGCGGTCGGGTGACGGTGGTCGGGTGACGGCGGTCGGGCGACGGCGGTCGGGGGACGGCGGTCGGCGGTCGGGTGACGGCGGTCGGGGGGTCGGGTGACGGAACGGTGAGGCGGAAGGGTCAGCGGTCGCCGGTGAAGGTGGCCGGGGTGTGGCGCAGGCCGAGGCCGAGGTTGAGCTCGGCGTTCCAGGTGCCAGCGGTGATGCTGTCGCCGATGCCGTCGCCGTCGGCGTCGACGAGGATCGCGGTGCCGCCCGCGAGGTGGAGGGCGTCGAGGCGGAAGTCGGCGAGGCGGTTGTGCGCGAGGTCGACGATGGCGTCGAGGCCGCCTTCGCAGATGCTGGTGAGCTCGGGGGCGTGGCCGACGCAGAGGCCGAGGAAACACTTGCTGGCGACGCTGGCCGCCAGGTTGGGGCAGTTGACGGCGTTGCCGAGGGTGTCGCGCACGCCGGTGCCGAACAGCGAGACCGAAACAGCCTCGATCGCCTGCCAGGCGTACTCGCCGTAGTTGAGGCCGAAGTGCTGATCGCCGAACGTCAGTGCGCCGCCGTCGCGGACGTCGAGGCTGGGCTCCTGGGTCAGGATGTCGCCGGCGAAGCCGCTGATCGGGATGCGGATCGGGAGGCCGCTCGGGGTCAGGTCGAGCGCGGTGAGGCGGTGGGTCGCGCTGGTCTCGTGGATCGTCAGCTCGCTGTCGATCGCGAAGCGCGAGAGCGCGGTGTCGGCCAGGCCGGCGAGCTGGCCGGCGTAGTCGGTGACCGGCTTGCCGCCGATCTTGACCTTGTCGATCTCGTCGTTGATCCAGCCTTCGAGGTGATCCTTGATCACGCCGGGGATCAGCCCGTAGAGCGTGCCGACCGCCGGGACGCCGGCTTCGTCGGCGATGGTGACGAGCGCGCGCGCCGGGTTGGTCGACAGCGCGCGCAACGTCGAGACGACGAGCTCGGCCTGCGCGGGTAGCACGGCCTCGATCGTGAAGTCGACGCGGTTGACCATCTGGTACGGCCCGGTCTTGGCGAGCGAAGGGTTCTCGGGAGTGCCCACCTGGTCATTGGTGGCGGACGAGTCCGCGGAGGTCCCACAGGCCGCGACCAGACACAGGGCAAGCGCTCGCTTCATCGCTGCACAGCCAGAGCAAATGCGCGGCCACGCCCAAGTCGTCGAATCTTTGACGGTTCCGCGCGACGCGGTGGAGGGTGCGGACACCGCCCACTGCCCACGAGCCTTGGCGGCAACTCGACTTGCCGGAGCGGCGCCCCGGTCGCGCCGCGCGGGCGGAGCATCGACGTCGGGACATGCAGGTGGTTGTCAGCTGGCACAGGTCCACCACGACCCTGAACGACCCAGAGAACTCCCTGCGCCGTTCGCCGTCGAAGATCTCGAGTGGTTGATCGCGCGCACGGATCGGCTGAAGCGACCTTGCCGGTCGGTGAGCGCACGACCACGATCAGCAGCGTGCGCGGGACGATCGCCAGCGGTCGATAAGGACTACGAGACGTCGGGCGGGAGCTCGGGCAGGCTCGGCGCAGGCTCGAACGCCGCCGCGGGCTCGTCGGGGGTCCACAGGCCTTCGCGGAGCTGGCGGAGGGCCGCGCCGAGCGCCCGGATCTGCTGGATCTGGCGGGTCGTCGCCGACTTCATCTCGGCGAGGCCGCCGGCGTGCTCGCGGCGCTCGGCCATCGTGCGGTCGAGGATCTCGCTGATGCCCTTGTAGAGGGTGTTGCCGGCGTTGGACACGAACTCGGAGAGCCGCTTGGCGAAGTCGCTGATGCACTTGTCGAAGTGCGGCTTCATCGCCTCGGCGGCGTTGAGCACCGCGGCAGGGACGCGCTCCTTGGCCTGCACGCGGATGTCGCCGGCGATCTTCGACTTGAGGACGATCGCGAGGATCGGCGCGGCGAGCGTGAGCAGGCCGCCGGCGAGGGCGTTGACGAACAGCATCACGGTCGTGCCGAGGGCGCCGACCGCGTAGATCCCGACGTCGTACTTGAAGCTGTCGACCGTGATCTCGACGGCGGAGTCCTCGGGACCGAGGCGCTCGGCGAGCGTGGCGGCGGCCGCCGCGACGTTCTCGTTGGTGACCGAGATGACCTCCTCGGCGAGGTGCTCGAGCATCGCGGCGAGCCGCGCGCCCTCGAGCTCGGCCCACTCCTTGAATTTGTCCTCGATGAACGCCGGCAGGTAGAGCTTCACGTCGTTGGCGTCGACGACGTCGATCTGCCCGGGCAGCGCGTGGACGAACGACTTGGCGAACGCCTCGAGGTCGAGGCCGATCTGGTTCTTGATCGACTCGGCGTCGGCGTCGATCCGGACGTGGAGCTCGTCGAGCTTGCGCTTGGAGGTGTCGAGCTGCTCGCGGACCTGCACGATGCGGTGCTCGAGCTCGCCGAGGTCGAGGTCGCACGCGTGCATGCGGACGCCGAGGTTGTTCTCGAGGTAGCCCGCGGTGCGCGAGGCGTCGCCCGCGGCGTTGTCGAGGATGACCTGGGCGCGGTCGCGCGCGAGGAAGCGCTCGAGGTACGCCATCAGCTCGGGCATGCCGCTCAGGGGGTCGGCGGTCTTGGCCCAGTCCTTGGCGGACAGCGCGTAGATCACCGGCTCGGGCATCATCTTGCCCAGGCCGGTCTTCACGTAGTCGAGCACGGCGGTGCGCTCGTCGACCGACAGCATGTCCATCTTGCCGAGCACGAAGATCAGCCGATCGCGCGCGCTCTCGAGCACGCGGCTGCGCAGGAACTCGCGCTCGCTGTCCTTGAGCGCCTGGCCGGCGTCGAGCAAGAACACCACGGCGTCGGCGCGCGGCACGTAGCCGTAGGTGACCTCGGCGCGCTGCTCGTTGAGGTCGTTGACGCCCGGGGTGTCGACCAGGACGACGTTGTTCTTGAGCAGCTCGCTGGGATAGCCGAGCTCGACGAACGCGACCTCGGTGGCGTGGCCCCCCGCGACGGTGACCCACTCCTTGAGCTGCAGCGGATCGAGGTGCTTGCTCTCGCCCGAGGTCAAGACGACGCGCGCGCTCGGCCGGTCGGCCCACACGACGTGGTTGATCGACGCCGTGGTCGGCGTGATCCCGGTCGGCAGGATGTCGCTGCCGAGCAGCGCGTTCACGAACGTCGACTTGCCGTGGTTGAACTCGCCGAGCACGACCAGGTGGAAGCGCTCGGACTCGAGCTTGGGGATCCGCGTCGTGCGGATGTCGCGCGCCAGCGTGACCATGCCGACGGCGTCGGCGAGCTCCGCGAGCTGCTGGAAGCGCGCGACGATCTCGCGCTTCGCCTGCTTGTGATGTTCGAGAAAGATCATGGCGCTCCGGGGCTAGAAAACGCTGATCAGGTCGGCGACCTGGCGGTCGACCTCGACCAGGGTGGGCTTGCCGACCGGATCGCCGCCGGTGGCCTGGGCGTACATCGCCGAGCCCGCGAACAGCCGCAGCGCCTGTACGCGCTTGGGCACATACGGGTGCGAGCGGAACAGCTCGGCGTAGCGCCCGATGCCCTTCTTCACGTCGGGCACGGTGCGCAGGTACTCCTCGGCGTTGAACGCCGAGCCGCGCTCGACGCCGAGCTCGAGCGTGACCATCGCCTGCAGCGCCTTGTCGAGGTCTTTGACCGCGAGCAGCGCCGCGCGATCGCAGGTGACCTCGGCGCGGCGCGACCAGGCCTGCAGCGTCATGATCGCCGGCTGCACGACCCAGCGCACGAAGAACGCGGCCGAGGTGGAGAGGTAGTGCAGCGCGGTCACATAGAAGATGTGGCCATTCTGGATGTGCGCGAGCTCGTGCGCGATCGCCGCGACCAGCTGGGTGTCATCGAGCTTCTCGGCGAGCTCGAGGTTGACGATCAGGTGGGGCGCGTCCTCGGTGCCGAGCACCTTGACCTTGATCGCGCTCGTCGGCGCGGCGAACACCGACGGCACGCGGACGCGCAGCGCGGCGCCGGCGAGCTTGGCCGCCTGCCAGACCCGCGGGTACTGCTGATCGGTGACCTTGACCGCGGTGCCGAGCAGCTCGGTGCGGGCGACGTCGCGCCACAGCCGGGTCGTGGCCTCGAGCGCCATCGTCACCGGGCGGGCGATCGTCAGGGTGCGGCGGAACTTGCGCTCGCCCGAGAACGCGTAGGCCGCGCCCTCGCGCTCCTGCTGCTCGAGCGAGCCGCGCCGCACCGCGATCCATTTCGCGAAATCGAAGTCGACGCCAACCGTCATGCGCTGAGTATAGCCAGGCAAGCCTCGGCGACCACAGGTCCGACGACGCTTGGTTGATCGCCGCGCAGGAGCGCAGCTCAGGCGTCCGGGGCGGCGCGTCGACGGGCCGAGGCGCGCCGCCGCGCGATCACCAGGCACACCAGGCCCAGCGCGACCGCGAACCACAGGGTCGCGAGCCGCGTGAGCAACGTCGCGTCCAGCGCCGCGGCGGCGTCGAGCCCGACGGCGCCACGTACCAGCAACATGGTCATCGTGCCCTCGGTGACACCTAGCCCACCGGGCAGGAACGACAGCGCGCCGGCGATCGTGGTCGCGGCGTAGATCACCATCGCGAGGCCGATCCCGACGTGCGCCCCGGGGAACGCGTTGACGATCACCGAGAAGCCGACGCACTCGCAGGCCCACGCGGGCAGCGCGAGCGCGGTGGCGCCGGCGAGCGCCGACGGCCGGCACAGCGCGACGAGCCCGCCGTACATCTCCTGCAGCGGGGCGCGGAAGCGCTGCAGGCGAGCCGGCCGGGTCACGAGGTCGATCAACGCTCGGGTCGGCCGGGGCCACGCGAGCAGCACCAGGCCGAGCACGATCAGCGCGGCAGCGACGAGCACGATCGTGGCGCCGATGCCGTAGAGCGCGACGCCGGCGACCGCGAGCAGGAGCAGCGCGATCAGATCGCTGACGCGCTCGGCGACGACGATCGGCGCGGTGCGGGTGGCGGGGACGTCGTGCAGCTCGCGCAACAGGTAGCTCTTGACCAGCTCGCCGAGCTTGCCGGGAGTGAGCGCCAGCGACAGGCCGGCGCCGAACACCAGCGCGCTCGAGCGCCACGGCACGCGGACGCGCTGATGCCGCAGGTAGAGCTGCCAGCGCAGGAAGCGGATCGCGTAGTTGGCGCCGGCGAGGACCAGCGCGGCGGCGAACGCCGGCCAGCGGAAGCCGTCCAGCCGCGCGGTGAGCTGCCGGACGTCACCGAGCAGCGCGAAGGCAGCGACGCCGATCACGACGACGATCGCGATCCAGATCCAGCGTCGCACGCGGCCTGCCATATACCACGGCCCGCGGGGTTACTTCGGCGCGGACGGATGGTTGACCACGGGAAGCTACGGGGCGTAGCGTGAACCCATGAGCAAGGAGCGCGCCGCGAGCATCCTGGTGGTCGACGACGATCCGGAGATCGTGGCGATGCTGCAGACCCGGCTGGGCAACCGCGGCTACAAGGTCTCGACCGCGAGCGACGGCCACCGCGCGCTCGAGCTCGCCCGGCGCGAGAAGCCGGACATCGTGCTGCTCGACGTGATGATGCCGGGCAAGTCGGGCTGGGAGGTCGCGCGGGCCCTCAAGCAGGACCCCGTGACCCAGGCGATCAAGATCGTGATGGTCACGGCGATCGGCGAGCAGGTCAACGAGATCACCTCGCCGCTCTACGGCGCGGACGCGCACATCGACAAGCCGTTCGAGTTCGAGCGGCTCGAGCGCGTGATCAGCGGCCTGCTCACGGTGCGTTGAGCAGCTTCTGCGCCTTGGCGTAGGTCGGATGCTTCGGATCGACGATCCCGAGGATCTGGCGCAGCTTCTTCTTGGCGCTGTCGGGGTCGCTGGACAGCTCGCTCTGCGCGGCGCGGAACAGCTCGCCGGCGGTCGCCTCGAGCTTGTCGCGCACGGGCTTGTTGCTCGAGCTCGTGCTGCCGAGTGACTCCGCCGTGCGCACGGCCTGGAACGCCGACTCGAGCTCCTTGGACGCCATGTACGAGACGGCGGCGCGCGACGCGACGGTGACGAGGTGGTCCTGGAGGTCGCCGACGAACGCCGAGCCGACCTCGCGGTCGTAGCTGATCGCGCGGCGCAGCGCCTGGTAGCCTTCGGTCGGCTTGGTGCCCGGCGCCATGCCGACGTTGTAGGCCTTGCCGAGCTGCGAGTAGATCGCCGCGAGGTTGCGCAGGTCCTGCGCGTCGCCGCCGCTGAAGCTGGGCAGCGCGGCGGTGATCGCGCCGGCGGCGCCGCTGAAGTTCTTGTTGCGATAGAGCGTGCTCGCGTCGCTCTTGACGTCCTGGGTCGAGCGGCCGCGCCGACGATCGGGCTTGGCGGACTCGAGGCTGGCGACGGTCGGCTTCTTCTCGGCGGGCTTGCGGTCGGGGCGCGGGGTGGGCTTCTTCTCGGCGCGGGGCGACTCGTTCTCGACGCGCGGGCTGGACGCGATGCGCGCGGGCTGCGCCGCGGCGGTCGGTGGCGGGGTCGCTGCGACCGGCGCTGGCGTCGGGACGGCTGGCGTCGGCGTCGGCTTGGCGGCGAGCGCTTGCGTGGTGCTCGCGGTGACCGGCGCCGCCGGTGCCGCGGTCGTTGGTGGCGGCGTGGCGGCGACCGGCGCCGGTGCGGTGGTCGTTGGCGGCGCCACGGGTGCCGTCGGGGCGGGGCTGACCGCGATCCGGACCGGCGTGGTGGCCGTGGTGGTCGTGGTGGTCGTGGGAAGCGGCGGCGCGGTCGTGGCGGTCGTGGGAAGCGGCGGCGCGGTCGTGGCGGTCGTGGGAAGCGGCGGCGCGGTCGTGGCGGTCGTCGGCGCGGTCGTCGTCGGTCGCGCCGCGGGCGTCGCGGCGATCGGCGTGACCACCGGCTTGGCCGGCCTCGCCGCGTCGCTCGCCGATCGTGGCGGCTTCGCGTCCCCGGGCTCGACCGGCTTGACGTTCACCGGTGCGCTGGCCTTCGATCCACGCGCTCCCTTGATGATCGCGATCGTGGCCACCGCGGCGAACACCGCGATGCCGATGCCGGCCAGCACCATCTTGGCCTGGCGCGAGATCGGCAGCGGCGGGACGTATCCCGGCGGCGGCACGACTGCCGCTTGCGCGTTGCTGTTGTAGCCCATCGGCAGGACCTGCGCGGTGAGCGTCGCGTCGCGGCCCGGCGGGCTCGCCGCGACCTGGAGCGGCGAGCGCGCGCCGTTCGGCGAGCGCTGGGTCGGAATCTCCGCGGTGCCGGGTGGGCCGCCCGATGTCGGCGCGTACGACGCAAACGGCAGGCGCGCGAGCCGGACCGGCAACGGCGCGGACTGGCCGCCGAGCAGCGTTGGCGGCATCGAGCCGGCGGCCGGATCGACGAGGCCCGACGGCCCCATCGCCAGCGGCGTGCGGTTCGCCATCTGCGGCAGCGGCATCGTGCTCGACGGCTGCGGCAGGTGGAGCGTGTGCGGGCCGGGCCCGGGCATGGACACGATCGGCGGCTGGGGCGCGGTGCTCGCGCTCGACGGGATCGCCAGGGGCGCCAGCGGCTGCGGCCGCGCGCCGGTATAGGGCGAGCGGTTGCTCGGCGTGCGCGGTCGCGGCAGCTGTGGCGGCGGTGGCTTGGGCCGGACCGGGGCGGCGGCCTCGGGCGGCGTCGGGGCCTCGAGCTCGCGGAACGGCTTGCCGGACACCGTCGACATCTCGAGCTCGTCGTCGGGCTCGGGCTCGGCGGGAGGCGCCGGCACGGGCGTGCGCGGCGCGCCGTTGGGCAGATCGAAGCGGAACGCCGTGTTGCCGATCTCGATCACGTCGCCGCTGGCGAGCATGAACGGCGCGTCCTCGATCCGCGCGTTGACCAGCGTGCCGTTGCCCGAGCCGCGATCGGCGAGCACCCACGCGCCATTGTCGTGGCGGACGTCGAAGTGCTTGCGCGACACCGCGATGTCGGTGAGCACGAGGTCGTTGTCGATGCTGCGGCCGATCGTGTACGTCTTGCCGGGGCGGACCTCGAGCTCCTGGCCGGCGTCGTTGCCGCCGGTGATCACCAGGCGGGCGACCGCGGTCGGCGGCAGCGCGAGCGCGATGTTGGCGCGCGCCTCGTCGACGGTGGGCTCGTCGGACATCGAGCCGCCATCGGTCGACGTGATGTTGGTGCCCGAGCGCCGCTTGGGCTCGCCCAGGCTGAGCGAGCGGATCCGCTCGGCGACATCGCCTTGCTCGACCGTGGTGCTGGCTTCTTCCTCCCAGCCCGACTCGATCGTCGTCTTATCGTCCTCATCCTCCGACGAGAACGACGGGGCCTTCGGCACCACATGCGCCGAGACGCGTTGTGGCGCTCCTGAATTGGGAGCCCGGCCCATCTCGTGAATTGTACGGTGCCCGACGAGACGGATCAATGACACGGACTCCGAGGTGTCCTACCTTTCCGCCCATGCGCATTGCCCTCGTCCGAGGCGGTTCCACTGAGCATCTCGACCTGGTTCCCAGCAAGATCATCGGCATCGGCGTCAATTACCGAGCCCACGCGATCGAGATGGGCAAGGGCTTGCCCGAGGAACCGCTGATGTTTTTGAAGCCGAGATCCGCGTTGATCGGCGGCGGCGAGCCAATTTTGCGGCCGGCGGGCTACGAGCGGGTCGACTACGAGGGCGAGCTCGGCGTCGTGATCGGCCAGCGCGCGCGCCGGATCTCGCGCGATGAGGCGCTGGCGCACGTGATGGGGTTTGTCTGCATCAACGACGTCACGGTGCGCGACCTGCAAAAGAAAGACGGCCAGTGGACGCGCGCGAAGGGCTTCGACTCGTTCTGTCCGCTCGGGCCGAAGATCGTGGCCGGGCTCGATCCGGCGAACCTGGCGATCCGGACGCGGGTCAACGGCGTGGTCAAGCAGGACTCGACGACGGCGGACCTGATCTTCGACGTGCCGACGCTGATCGCGTTCGTCAGCGCACACATGACGCTCGAGGTCGGCGACGTGATCTCGACCGGCACGCCGTCGGGCGTCGGCAACCTCGCACCCGGCGACCAGGTGGAGGTCGAGATCGAGGGCATCGGCACGCTGCACAACACGGTGATCGCGGCGCCGTGAGCGAGCCGCTGGTGATCGGGCTGGGCGGCAACGTCGGCGACGAGGCCGAGCTCGCGGCGAGGTTCCGCGCGGCCCGCGAGGCGCTCGCGATGCTCGGGGGGGTGCGATCGGCGCGGCTGTACCGCACCGCGCCGATCGGCCCGGCGCAACCGGCGTTCTTGAACACCGCGGTCCGGATCGCGCTCGACCACGCGCAGCCCGACGAGCTGATCGCCACGGTGCTCGAGATCGAGCGCCTGCTCGGCCGCGATCGCGCGCGCGAGGCGCGCTGGGGGCCGCGGCGGATCGACCTCGACGTCCTGGTGTGGGGGGCGCGCCGCGTGCGTACGCCCGAGCTCGAGGTGCCGCACCCCCGGCTCGCCGAGCGTCGGTTCGCGCTGGCACCGCTGGCCGATCTGGTCGGCGCCGACTTCGTGATCCCGGGCGTCGGCCCGGTCGGCGCGTCGCTGGCGCAGGTCGGCGCGCAAGGCTGCGAGGAGCTCGCCGAGACCTGGTAGCTACGAGCGGCGCAGCTTCGCGAGGTTCGCGCGGTGGGTGTAGAGCAGGAGCAGCGTCGTGGCGACCGCGAGGATCGCGGCGCTGTGGGCGCGCTGCCAGATCAGGAGCGCGGCGATCGACGCGATGCCGGCGAGCGAGCCGAGCGCGGGGACGCGGGTGGCGGCGAACACCGCGGCGAACACGAGGACGGCGATCGCGGCGAGCGCCGGCGCGAGGACGAGGAACACGCCGAACGCGGTGGCGACGCCCTTGCCACCGCGAAACCCGAGCCACGGCGAGAAGCAGTGCCCGAGGATCGCCGCGCCCCCGGTCGCGAGCGCGATGCGCGGATCGTCGGCGGTCGCCAGCGCGAGCCAGGTCGGCAGCGCGCCCTTCGCGGCGTCGAGCACGAGGACGACCGCGCCCGGTCCGACGCCCAGGACGCGGGCGACGTTGGTCGCGCCGATGTTGCCGCTGCCCTGGGACTGGATGTCGACGCCGGCGATCGTGCGCGCGAGGATCACGCCGAACGGGATCGCGCCGGCGGCGAAGCCGACGACGATCAGCACGAGCAGGGTCACCATGGTGCCTCCGCGGTGTCGGCACGGCAGCGCGGTGGCCCGACGGGCGTGGCCGGGACGGGCGGGGTCAGGAGGCGAGGCGAGATCCGCACGGGGTACCGGGAGCATGCACCAGGAGCGAGGCGAGGCGATCGGGGATGACCCGGAGCTACGCTGGCACGGTCCACCAGCGCCGCACCTGCTCGAGCGACGAGCTGCGCGGCAGGCCGGCCGGCAGGGTCTCGAGGAAGGTCTTGCCGTAGCCGCGGGTGACGACGCGGCCGTCGAGGATCGCGACGATGCCGCGGTCGTCGCGGCGGCGGATCAGCCGGCCGAAGCCCTGCTTGAGCGCGATCGCGGCCGCGGGCAGCTGCACGGTGGCGAACGGCTCGCGGCCGGCCTCGGCCGAGGCCTGCATGCGCGCGGCGATCAGCGGATCGGTGTGCGGCGCGAACGGCAGCTTGTCGATCACGACCAGCGACAGGGCGTCGCCCGGGACGTCGACGCCCTCCCAGAACGAGCCGGTGCCGAACAGCACGGCGTGGGGCGTCGCGCGGAACCGATCGATCAGCGCGCCGCGCGGCCCGTCGCCCTGGACCAGGCGCGGGTAGGGCAGCACGGCGAGCCGCGCCGCGGCCTCGCGCAGCGCGCGGTGGCTGGTGAACAGCAGGAACGCGCGGCCCGAGGTGATCGCGAGCAGCTCGCGGATGCGCTCGGCGGCCTGGGCCGAGAAGCCGTCGTTGACCGGCGGCAGATCGCGCGGCACGTAGAGCATGGCCTGGCGCGCGTAGTCGAACGGCGAGCTGACGATCAGCTCGTCGGCGTCGGTCAGGCCGAGCCGGGTGCGCGTGTAGTCGAACGTGCCAGCCGCGGTCAGCGTCGCCGACGTCATGATCGGCGTCGGGCCGGCCTGCAGGATGTGGCGGCGCACCAGGTCGGCGACGTCGATCGGCGACGCGGTGAGGATCGTGCCGGTCGGGCGGGTCTCGCCCCAGTACACGTGGCTCTTGTGGCGCTGCTCGGCGATGGTCGCGAGGTCGTCGCGCAGGCCGCGGGCGCGGCGCGCCAGCCCCGACAACGACGCGCGGGCGCCGGCGCGGGCGTCGCCTTCGTCGTCGGGCGGCGGCTCGGCCTCGGCCTCGGCGGCGCGCGCGAGGTCCTCGAGGGCGGTGTCGAGCTTGAACCACGCGAGCTGGCGCTCGGGGTGATCGAACAGCCCGGCGGGCAGCGGGACCTTGCCGCCCTCGGCGTCGCCGACCAGCGCGCCGCGCAGCTGCGCGAACAGCGCGATGCCGGTGCGCTCGACGGTGTGAATTGTCTCGTCGGCGGCGCGGCCGGTCCACAGCGGCATCGCGGCGAGCGAGGTGTGGGCGTCGCGCACCAGCTCGGCGAGCCGGTGGGTCGAGATCCGCGCGCCGAAATGCTCGGTCGCGACGTCCTCGAGCTGGTGGGCCTCGTCGAAGATCACGGCGTCGTGGTCGGGCAGGATGCGCGCGGTCGGCGACCCGGCGCGCAGCGCGCGGTCGGCGAAGTACAGGTGGTGGTTGACCAGCACGAGCTGCGCGTGCTCGGCGAGCCGGCGGGCCTGGGTCACGAAGCAGCGCTCGAAGTACGGGCAGCGCGGGCCGATCCGCGCGTCGGGCGTGGTCGTCGCGTCGGCCCACAGCGGCGCCGACTCGGCGAGCCACTCGACCTCGGCGCGGTCGCCGGTCTCGGAGTGCGCGGCCCAGTCGACCAGCGCGTCGATCGAGACGTCGGTGCGCTCGGCGCGGAGCTGGCGCGCGGTGTTCTTCCCGCCGAGCTCGGCGAGCTTGCGTCGGCACGCGTAGTTCGACACGCCCTTGAGGACGACGGCGGAGAACGGCCGCGCCAGGATCGAGCGCAGCAGCGGCACGTCGTGGCGCGCGATCTGGTCCTGCAGCGCGCGCGTGCCGGTCGAGACCACGACGCGCTTGCCCGAGAGCAGCGCCGGGATCAGGTAGGCGAGGGTCTTGCCGGTGCCGGTGCCGGCCTCGACGATCAGCGGGCGCGCGTCGTCGAGCGCGCGGGCGACCGCCGCGGACATCTGGCGCTGCTCGAGGCGATCTTCGTAGTGCGGGATGGCGAGCGCGAGGCCGCCGCCGGGCGCGAGCAGCTCGCCGGCGGAGCCCTCGGAGGCAGGACCCCGCGGGCGGAGCTGGACGAGCGGCGATCGATCGGCCTCGGGGCCGCCAGTCACGTCCGCTGGGCCTTCTCGACGTGGCCGCTGGTGCCGAACCGGCGCTCGAGCTCGCCGAAGATCGCCTCGATCGGGATCTGGCGCGCCGCGAGGCCGACCATCACGTGGAACAGCAGGTCGGCGGTCTCGTGGATCACCTTGGCGTCGGCGCCGTCGGGCAGCTCGGCGGCGAGCTCGCCGTGCTCCTCGGCGATCTTGGCGAGGATCTTGGGCATGCCGGCCTCGAGCAGCGACTTGGTGTAGCTGCGCTCCGAGGTCGCGTCGCGCCGCGCCTCGATGATGCGGGCGAGGCGCTGAAGGATCGGCAGCGCGGGGCCGTCGTCGTCGGGCTGATCGTCGGGGTGGAAGAAGCAGCTGGTCGCGCCGGTGTGGCAGGTCGGGCCGGCGGGGGTGGCGCGCACGAGGACGGCGTCGCGGTCGCAGTCGAGGCGCAGCTCGACGACGGTGAGGGTGTTGCCCGAGGTCTCGCCCTTCTGCCACAGCGCCTGGCGCGAGCGCGACCAGAAGTGGACGGTGCGGGTCTCGCGCGTGAGGCGCAGGGCCTCGGCGTTCATCCAGGCCAGCATCAGGACCGTGCCGGTGGCGGCGTCCTGCACGATGCAGGGGACCAGGCCACGCTCGTCGTACGCAGGCTCGAGCATCGCGGCTACGTTCGCACAGTCGATCGCGCTGTCAACTTCGGCCGTCGGCTTCCTTGGACCGCGCCATGCTGGCAACGCCGTCCGCTGCACGCGCCGTCAACCGCGCGAGATCGCCGGCGCCGGGCTGGCCTTGGAGTTGCGTATCGTCGCTCGATGATTCGCTTCCTGACGGTGTTCGCCAGCTCCGCCGGGCTCGTGGCGGCGATCGTGTGCGGGTTGGTCATGCTGACGCCGCGGCCGGTCTGCGGCTGTATCTCGCCCGACATGAGGTTTCGCGATCAGTTCAGGCTCGGCGCGGAGGGCCCGCCGTCGCGCGTGCGCTCGGCGATCCTGCGGCGCCTCCCGCTGGGAAGCGAGCGTCGAGACGTCGAGGCTGCATGCGCGAACCTCAATGACTCGCACGAACGGTCGGCGTGTACGCTCACCGAGACCCGGCTCGCGTGCGTGTGCTCGTTCCGCACGTCCGCGAGCATGGTGGGACGCTCGCGCGGAGTCGCGCTGTGGTTCCTGCTCGACGAGCAGGAGGCGCTCGCGGCGCTGATCGTCGAACCCACGAGCCCGCGGGCGCCTCCGGCCTGGCGCGGGCTTGTGCCGCGCGAACCGCGCGTAGCGCGGCCGTCGCGGCCTATGACCGGCGAATCTGGAGGCCGCGGTCGGCGAGGTAGGCCTTGGCCTCGCCGATGGTGTGCTGGCCGAAGTGAAAGATCGACGCGGCGAGGACGGCGTCGGCGCCGGCGAGCAGGCCGTCGGCGAGGTGCGCGAGCACGCCGACGCCGCCCGAGGCGATCAACGGGATCGAGACCGAGGTGGCGACCTCGGCGAGCAGGGCGGTGTCGTAGCCAGCGCCGGTGCCATCGCGATCCATGCTGGTGAGCAGGATCTCGCCGGCGCCGAGCGCGGCGACGCGCCGGCACCACGCGAGGGCGTCGAGGCCCTCGGGCGTGCGGCCGCCGTGGCTGAACACCTCCCAGCCGCCGGCCGCGGTGCGCTTGGCGTCGATCGCGACGACGATCGCCTGGCTGCCGAAGCGCTCGGCGCACGCCGCGATCAGCTCGGGCGTCCGGATCGCCGCCGTGTTGATCGCGATCTTGTCGGCGCCGGCGTCGAGCAGGCGCTCGGCGTCCTCCACCGTGCGCACGCCGCCGCCGACGGTGAGCGGCGCGAACACCTGATCCGCGGTGCGCGCGACGACGTCGAGCAGGGTCGACCGGCCCTCGGGCGACGCGGAGATGTCGAGGTAGCAGATCTCGTCGGCGCCCTGCGCGTCGTACGCCGCGGCTTGCTCGACGGGATCGCCGGCGTCGCGCAGCTGCAGGAAGTTGATGCCCTTGACGACGCGGCCGTCCTTGACGTCGAGGCAGGGGATGATCCGGCGCGCCAGCATCACGCCGCTCCATGCGCGACGCGCGCCGCTTCGGCGACGCTGAACCGCCCGTCGTACAGCGCGCGGCCGACCACGACGGCGGGGATACCCGCGTCGCGCAGCGCGGCGAGGTCGTCGAGCGATCCGACGCCGCCCGACGCGATGACCTCGATGCCGGCGGCCTGCGCGAGCTGCGCGGTCGCCGCGATGTTGGGCCCACCGCCCAGGCCGTCGCGCGCGACGTCGGTGTAGAGCAGGGCCGCGGCGCCCCAGCCCGCGGCGCGCTGGCCGAGGGCGATCGCCGTGATGCCGCCGCTCGTCGTCCAGCCGTCGACCGCGACCACGCCGTCGCGCGCGTCGACCGCGATGATCACGCGGCCGGGGTGGGCGCGGCAAGCCATCTCGACGAGCGCCGGGGTGCGCACGGCGGCGGTGCCGAGGACGACGAACTGGGCGCCGAGCCGGAGCACGGCGTCGATCGCCGCGCGATCGCGGATCCCGCCGCCGACCTCGACCGGGATCGGCGACGCGGCGACGAGCTCGGCGATGAGCGAGAGCTGGCGCAGCTCGCCGAACGCGCCGTCGAGATCGACGATGTGCAGGCGGTCGGCGCCGCCCGACGCGAGCTCGGCGATGAGCTCGACCGGGCGCTCGTGGAACACGGTGGCGCGGTCGCGCCGGCCCTCCTCGAGCCGGACCGCGCGGCCGCCGAGCAGATCGATCGCCGGGAACAGCTTCATGTTTGCGCCACGAAGTTATGCAGGAGCTGCAGGCCGACGGCCTGGCTCTTCTCGGGGTGGAACTGGCACGCGAACAGGTTGTCCTTGCGGATCGCCGCGGTGATCGGCACGCCGTGATCGGCGGCCAGCGTGACCAGCGTCGGGTCGGCGGGCTGAGCGTGGAACGAGTGATCGAAGTACAGGTACGCGCCCTCGGCGATGCCGGCGAGCAGCGGATCGGGGTGGCGCAGCGCGACCTGGTTCCAGCCGATGTGCGGGACTTTCAGGTGCGGCGCGCCGGGCACGAGGCGCACGACCTGGCCGGCGATCACGCCGAGGCCGGCGACCGGGCCCTGCTCCTCGCTGGCGTCGAACAGGACCTGCATGCCGAGGCAGATGCCGAGGTACGGCCGGCCGCTCGCGATCGCCTCGCGCACGGCGTCGCCCAGGCCGCGCTCGACCAGGCCGCGCATGAACACGCCGAACGCGCCCTGGCCGGGCATGACGATCTTGTCCGCCCGCCGGACGACGTCGGCGTCGCGCGTCACCACGACGTCGGCGCCGACCTTGGCAAGCGCGCGCTCGACGGAGCGCAGGTTGCCGGAGCAGACATCCACGACGGCGATCATGTTGTCAGCGTGCCCTTGGTCGAGGGCACCGCGCCGCCGAGCCGCGGATCGATCCGGGTCGCGGCGTCGCACGCGCGGGCGAACGCCTTGAAGATGCACTCGATCGTGTGGTGCGCGTTGCCGCCGTAGTGCAGGACGACGTGGAGGTTGCACTGCGCGCGGGTGGCGAACGCGGCGAAGAATTCCTTGGCGAGCTCGCAGTCGAAGTCGCCGATCCACTTGCCGTCGAGGTTGTCGACCTTCCAGACGAACGCCGGCCGGCCGCAGAAGTCGACCGCGACGGTGACGAGCACGTCGTCCATCGGCAAGGTCGCCCAGCCGTAGCGCACCAGGCCGGCGCGATCGCCGAGCGCCTGCTCGAACGCGGTGCCGAGCACGAGGCCGATGTCCTCGACGGTGTGGTGCGCGTCGATCTCGGTGTCGCCGGTGGCGCGCACCGTGAGGTCGAACATGCCGTGGCGCGCGACGGCGTCGAGCATGTGCGAGAGGAACGGCACCGGCGTGGTCATCGCGTGACGGCCGGTGCCATCGATCGCGAGCTCGAGGCCGATCTGCGTCTCCTTCGTTTTGCGCTCGATTTGCGCGGTGCGCGTCACGCTTCCTTGTATCAGGTGGTCACCGATCGTACAAACGCCGTATGCCTTGGCATCCCGCGACAATTATTCGCGTTCTGGGTCCGATCGCGCTGCTGGCGTGCGGCGGTGGCAAGAAGCAGGTCGAGGAGCCGAAGACCGACGAGGTCGCGCCGGCCAAGCCGGTCAAGCCGGCGCCCGAGACCGAGGAAGATCGCGAGAAGAAGCGCCACGCGCAGGCGCTGGCGATCATCCCCGACGGCAGCACGTGCTTGCCGGCCGAGCTGCGGCAGCCCGACGCGCCCAAGCTCGAGCTGGCGGCGATCGGCAGCGACGCGGTGGTGTGCGCGGTCGATCAGGATCGCTCGCGGCTGCTCGGCCCGGTGGGCTGCTGGACGATCGAGGTCGCCGGCGGCCACCCCGGCGCGCTGACCTACCAGCCGGCGGCGCCGCTGCCGGGCCGCGGCCTGGCGGTGACGATCGACGATCGCTGCGCGCGCGGTTATTGCCTGCCCAAGGACGCCAAGGTGCCGGCGGAGCCGGTGGCGCTGATGACCTGGAACCTCGACAACTCGAAGGTCGCGGTGCTCGCGGCCGACATGGTGCACATCTTCGACGCGGCGACGAAGGCGCACGAGACCAGCTTCGCGATCCGCGGCGACCGCGCGGTGACCGGCGATCCGACGGCGATCCACTGGAACGGCGCGTCGCTGTTCGTCGAGGCCAACGACGGCGAGACCGCGCCGGTCTGGGTGTTCAAGGCCGACGGCACGCTGGTCGGGCCGATCGACGCGCTGGGTGGCAAGGACAAGGGGCCGCTGTCGACGCGCAACGGCTCGTTCCTGCTGCTCGACAAGGGGCGCGTCGCGATCTCCGAGCAGGGGATGTCGACGCTCACGGTGTACGAGTCCGAGACGGGGAAGCGCACGAAGCTGGTGCGCAAGCTGCCGGCGACGGCGTGCAAGAAGGACGAGCAGGACGCGCTGTGGCGCGACGCGAGCGCGGCGGTGTCGCCCAAGTGCAAGGACTTCGTCGCCAAGACGTACGGGCACCTGATCGGCGCTGACGCGGTGGCGGGGACGAAGAATTTGCTGGTGCTGCTGCGCGGGCCGCGGCTCGGCGAGCTCGCGGTGATCGACGCCAAGACGCTGGCCGAGCGCAAGACGATCAAGATGCCGTGGTGTGACGGTGACGGCGGCGGTGGCGGTGGCGACAAGGCGAGCAGCGCGGCGCCGCCGGCTCGGGCGCGCGCGGCGGCGAAGCCGAAGACCGACGATCCAGACGCTGGCGGCCAGTAGGCGCGCTGGGTCGGCGGTCGGCCGAGCGTTGACGTGGTCGTTGACCTGGTCGTAGGTGGACGTGCACGTGGCACGTGGACGAAACGCCTCGGGTGAGAGGCATTGCGCCTGAGGGCGGTCAGCGGCGGAGCTGCTGGAGGCGATCGCGCGACGCGGCGACCTCTTCCTGCGGGACGTCGCCGACGAGATCGAGCGTGGCGCGCTGCTCGGCGCCGGTCTGCGCATCGCGCGCGCGGACGCGCAGGACGCCCGAGGCGTCGAGCGAGACCGTCACCTCGATCGAGGTCTCGCCGCGCGGCCGCGGCGGGAGGCCCTGCAGCACGAGGTCACCGATCACGACGTTGTTGTCGAGCCGGCGCGACTCGCCCTGGCAGACGACGATGCGCACCACGTCCTGCAAGTCGCGCGAGGTCGTGAACATCTTGCGGGCCTCGGTCGGCAGGCGCGCGTTGCGGCGCAGCAGCTCCTCGCAGTAGCCGGCGACGGTCGCGATGCCCAGGCCGCGCGGCGAGACCTCCAGCAGCACGGGCACGGGGCGGGCCGGCGGGGCGACGACCGGCGCAGCGGGCGCGGCCGGAGCGGCGGGGCGCGGGGCGACCGGCATCGGCTGCATCGCCGGGAGCACCGGCGGCATCGGCTGCAGCGGCGGGGGCGCGACCGGCTGAACCGGGTAGGTCTGCGGCGGCTGGAAGCCACGAGCGGTGGTGGCGGGCGACGGGTCGGGCGGGCTCTGCGCGCCGAGGCCGCGCGTGGTCGACGCGGCGTAGTCGGGCGCGATGACGACCAGCGTCTGCGCGGTGGGCGGCGCGATCGGCGTGGTCGGCGCCAGCGGCTGCGTCGTCGCTGGATTGGGGACCGCCCACGCCGCCGGGTTGGTGCCGTCGGCGCTATCGGCCGGCGACCACGCAGGGTCGGGAGCGTCGAGCCAGCCCGCGATCTCGGATGCGCCGGAGCGCGGGGTCTCGGGCGATGACGGCTGGCCCGGCCGCGGCGGCGCGCCCTGCCGCACGGTCGTGCGCGGCAACGGTGGCGGACGCGGCGGCTCGACCTGGAGCCCCGCGCTGCCGAGGTCGACGTCGATGTCCATCGGGCCGGCGGGCACGCCGAACAGCGTCTTCTGCTGCACGGCCGCCGGCATCGGCGGCGGGGCGGCTCGCGGGATGCTGGGCGGCAGCGGCGGTGGGACGCTGGGCAGCGGCGGCGGCTGGAAGCTCGGCGGCAGCGGCGGGACGCTGGGTGGCAGCGGCGGCGGGACCGGGTAGCCGGCGGGCGGTGTCGGCGGTGGCGTCGGCGTGGCCGTCATGACCGGCCGCGTGATCCGGCCGAGCGGCTGGGTCTGCGTGAACGGCGTCGGCGTGCGCTCCTCGAAGTTGACCGGCGCCCCGGTGCGCGTCACCTGGGTCACCGCGGTCGACGAGCTCGGCGCGCCCGGGTAGCGCTCGGCGTCGGCGACCTCGTCGCGCACGCCGGCGCGCGTGACCGAGTAGCTGGTGTCCGGCTTGGTCACCTCGGTGCTCGGCCGGCGGGTGTCGTACGACGCGGTCGACCGGCGCGGCCGCTCGCGAACCGCCAGCGTGAGCTCGGATGGCGCCATCGTCGCGCCCGACTCCGGATCGGGCAGCTCGGCGACGTCGGTGAAGCTGCCGGTGGTCTCGTCGTCGGCGCTCTTGGCCGTCGCCGCGTCGCTCGGCTGCGCGATCTGGTGCTTGCTCGACGGCCGGCGCGACAGGATGCGCTCGAGCGACATCGCCTGCAGCGCGGCGCCGGCGGCGACCGCGTCCTCCGGGTTGACGTCGGTGCGCGCCGGCTTGCCGAAGAACTTGCCGACCTGGTCGCGCACGTACGGGATCTTCGTCGAGCCGCCGACGAGGATCACGTCGGCGATCTGGTCGATCTTGAGGCCCGCCAGCCCGAGCGCCTCGCTGCACACCGGGAACGTCCGGTCGATCAAATCCGCGACGTCGCGCACGAACTCGTCGCGCGAGATCTCGATCTGCAAGTTCAGCGGCGCGCCGCGCGGCCCGTACGCGATCTCGTCGATCCGGACCACCGCGCGCGACCGCCGCGACAGCTCGATCTTGGTCTGCTCGGCGACCGCGCGCAGCCGCATCATCGCGACCTCGTTGGTCCGCAGATCGATGCGGTTCTCGGCGAGGAACTTGGCGACCATCTTCTCGACCAGGCGCTCGTCGAGATCGTCGCCGCCGAGGAACGTGTCGCCCGAGGTCCCGAGCACCTCGTAGACCTGGTCCTCGAGCTTCAAGAACGTGATGTCGAACGTGCCGCCGCCGAAATCGTAGACCGCGATGATCTCGCGCAGGTGGCGCGTGTGGCCGTAGGCCAGCGCGGCGGCGGTCGGCTCGTTGAGCACGCGGACCACGGTCAGCCCGGCGATCGCCCCGGCCGTCGCGGTCGCCGAGCGCTGCGCGTCGTTGAAGCTCGCCGGGACGGTGACCACCGCGCGGCTGATCGGCGTCTCGAGCCGCGCCGCGGCGATGTTGCGCACGTGATCGAGCACGATCGCCGAGACCTCGGGGACGGCGAACTCGCCGCCGCGGGTCACGATCAGCGGCGCGTTGTGCGGGCCTTCCTTGATCGCGAACGGCGAGCGCTTCATCGCGGTCTGGACCTCGATCGAGCGGAACGACCGGCCGATCAACCGCTTGATCGAGTAGATCGTGTTCTGCGGATCGATGACCTTGCGCTGCTTGGCGGCGGCGCCGACCACGACGCCGCCGTTGGGATGGAACGACACCACCGACGGGTGGATCTTGTAGCCGGCGTCATCCGCGAGCACCTTGACGACCCCCGCCGCGTCCGCGTGCGCGATGACGGAGTTCGACGTGCCGAGGTCGATGCCTACGATCGGATCGCTCAAGAAGCTCCCACGGTGGCGTTAGCGAGGCCCGGGAGTACCCCGCGTGGATGACAGGCTCGCCAGGACCTGATCATACCAACGCTCCAGACCGGCGCGAAACGGCCACATCCAGCCATACGACGGCCCGACGAACTGGTCGAGGATGTGCGCCCGGTACACGGCGCGCCGGGGATGGTCTGCGCCCCAGACCTCGGCGGCGGCTCGGATGCTTTCGGCATAGGCTTGCTTCTCGAAGTGGGCGCGGAACCACGCCAGTCCCATCGGCAGCGGTACGAGCAAGTACAGCACGGCCATGCCCGGAAGGGTGAAGCTGCGAAATTGCTGGAGGTGGATGGCCTCATGACGGAGCGTGACGTAGCGCTCGTCGGGATCCAAGTCGTCCCAGTCGGGCGTGACATAGACCGTAGCCCCGATCGTGGTCTGGAATGAATCGAGATACGACCGCATGCGGCCGAACGTGAGTGCGATCAGGCTGTAGTGAATCGCCCGGTGCAAGGGCGAGCGGTCTTTGCGCACGATGCGGAAGCGCGGGTGCTCGACGCGCAGCGCTTCGACGAGCGCCTCGTAGCGAGCTTCGGCCGGGGTCACCGCGGGAGCGTAGCGCTGGATCGCAGCGGGAGGCGCGGCGCGCGGCACGATCTGGCGGGCGCGGGAACGATCGCGAGTCGGTCGTTGACGGGCCGGGCGCGGATCCGTAGCGTGCACGCTCCGTGGTCGACCTCGCCAAGCTCAACCCACCGCAGCGCGAGGCGGCGAGCCACGGCGGCGGTCCGCTGCTCGTGCTCGCCGGCGCCGGCTCGGGCAAGACCCGCGTGATCACGTTCCGGATCGCGAACCTCCTGCAGCAGGGCATCCCGCCGACGGCGATCTGCGCGATGACGTTCACCAACAAGGCCGCCGAGGAGATGCGCGAGCGCGTCGCCGGCCTGGTCAACGATCGCAACGTCGCGCGCAAGCTGACCATCGGGACGTTCCACGCGCTCGGCCTCCAGATCCTGCGCGCGGAGCGCAAGGCGCTCGGGTTGCCGCGCGGCTTCGTGATCTACGATCAGTCGGATCAGCTCGGCGCGGTGCGCGAGGCGATGCGCTCGCAGCGCGACGGTGATCGACGCTACGACGTCAAGGCGCTGCTCACGCGGATCTCGCTGGCCAAGAACGCGTTCGTCGGCCCCGAGGCCTACGTGCCCAACCCGGCCGACGACTACGACGTCCAGACCCAGCAGGTCTATCCCAAGTACCAGGAGATGATGCGGTCGTGCGCGGCGTACGACTTCGACGATCTGATCGTCGAGCCGGTGCGGCTGTTCGAGCGCGACGCCGAGGTCGGGCGGCGCTGGGCCGAGAAGTTTCGCTACGTCATGGTCGACGAGTTCCAGGACACCAACGCCGCGCAGCTCCGCCTGGTGCGCGCGCTGGTCGCCGATCACCAGAACCTGGTGGTCGTCGGCGACGACGATCAGTCGATCTACAGCTGGCGCGGCGCCGATCCGACCAACATCCTGCGCTTCGCCGAGCTGTTTCCGGGCGCGCGGATCGTCAAGCTCGAGCAGAACTACCGCTCGACCAAGACGATCCTCAGCGCGGCCAACGAGGTGATCGCGAACAACAAGCAGCGCCACGGCAAGGTGCTGTGGTCGCAGCACGGCGCGGGCGCGCCGATCACCCACGCGGTGGCGGCGACCGCCGAGGACGAGGCGCGCTGGGTCGCGGCGGAGATCTGCCAGCTCCGTAACGACGGCCGCGGCTGGCAGGACATCGCGGTGATGTACCGCTCGAATCTGCAGGCCAAGATCGTCGAGGAGGAGCTGCGCACCGCGTCGGTGCCGTACGTGATGTACGGCGGCCAGCAGTTCTTCGAGCGCAAGGAGGTCAAGGACGTCATCGCGTACCTGCGCGTCGCGCTCAACTCGCGCGACGAGCTCGCGCTGCGCCGGGTGATCAACTATCCGGCGCGCGGGCTGGGCGCGACCACGGTCGAGCGCCTGGTGACCGCGGCGCACGCCCGCCACGCGTCGCTGTGGGACGCGCTGCGCAGCGCGATCACCGGGACCGGCACGCTGCCGGGGCTCGAGGTCGACCTGCCGCGCGACGACGACGACCCCGAGGCCAAGACGGTCGACGTCGGTGACCTGCGCGGCGCGGCGAAGAACGGGATCATCGAGCTGGTCCACGTGATCTCCGAGCTCGGCGCGTCGATCGAAGGCGGCACCGACGTCGTGACCGCGACGCGGACGCTGATCGAGGACATCCGGCTGTACGACGACCTGCGCGAGGCCGCGGGCTCGGCGGCGGCGGCGCAGCGCCGGATCGACAACGTCGAGGGCCTGCTGGGCTCGCTCAAGCGCTTCCAGGACAAGGGCAAGGGCCGCGAGCAGCTCGCCGAGTACCTCCGGATGCTGTCGCTCGAGACCTCCGAGGAGCGCGAGGACTCCGGCGAGCGCGTCGTGTTGACCACGCTGCACGGCGCCAAGGGGCTCGAGTTCCCGGTGTGCTTCATGATCGGCGTCGAGGAGGAGCTCCTGCCGCACATCCGCACGCTGCAGCCGCAGGCGACCGATCAGATCGACGCCGACCACGCGACGGACATCAGCGAGGAGCGCCGGCTGTGCTACGTCGGGATCACGCGCGCGCAGCACAAGCTGTACATCACGCGCGCCTGCACGCGGGTCCAGCGCGGCCGCTCGATGCCGCGCACGCCGTCGCGGTTCCTGCTCGAGATCCCCGACGAGCTGCTCGAGGTGGTCGACATCGCCGAGCTGCAGAAGGCGCAGGTGCCAACCGCCGAGGTCAGCAACTTCTTCGCCTCGCTCGCGCTGGATGACTAGCGACAGCCCTTGGGGCTCCAGCAGCTGAGCTGGGGGCCGGCGCCAGGCGCCTCGGTCTTCTGGAAGTAGTAGGGCAGCACGACGGTGGTGTCGTTGCGGCGCGCCGGGAACTGCACGCCCTCGGCGAGCGCGCGGATGCACGAGGTGACCTGCTGCGTGGCGCGCGGCGACAGGCTGCCGGCAGCCGTCGCGACCGAGCGGACGCGGCCATCACGGCCGATCTCGAACAGCACGTCGAGGTGGCCGGCGCTGCCAGTGACGTGCGTGAGGTAGCAGCGCTCGATGTCGGACGCGTGCGGCGCGATCTGCGCGGTGACGTCGCCGGCCTCCAGCGACGCGGGCAGCCGGGCGGGGCGCGCGGGTGCCGCGACGGCGGACGCGGCGGGCGCGGTGATCGCGAGCTCGCCGGTGAGCTGGGCGCGGGTCATGCGCGGCGCCTCGATGAGGGCGACCTTCGCGGCGGGACCGCGATGATCGGCGTGAGCAGAACCGGCCAGCGCGCCCACCACGAGGCCAGACACCACAAGCGACAGGGTCGTGTTCCGCATGCCCGGAGTAAGTGCAGCGGCCGTACCACGCGCAAGCTCGCGACAACACGTGGCGTAGCGTCCGGGGAGACACGCCGACGTCTACCGGCGGAGACAAGATCGCCGGCCGTCACCCAGGCAGGATCAACGATCCGGAGCGCGAGCGGCGGCGGCGGCGAGGCGCTCCCGGGTCAGCCCGACGTAGCGCGCGTCACCATCGCCGGCGATCCAGGCGCGGCCGAGCCGCGCGGCGACGACGGCGGTGGTGCCCGAGCCGACGAACGGATCGACCACGAGCTGGCCGGGCGCGCTCGACGCCCGCACGAGCTTCTCGATCAGCGCCTCGGGCTTCTGCGTCGCGTGCGGCGTCTTCTCGGTCATGCCATTGCAGATCACCGGCAGCTCGATGACGTCGCGCGGCTTGGCGCCCAGCGGATGCGGCTCCCACTTGTCGCGCCGGCCGGCCTCGCCGCCGTACTGCGACGACACGGCCTGGATCCGCGCCGGATACTTCGTGGTGTGGCCGTTGTACGGGATGCGGATCGCGTCGACGTCGACCCGCGCGTCAGCCTTGCGCAGGTGCAGGATCGACTCGTGCGAGCGGCCCCAGTCGCGCCCGAGGTTGGCCTTGTTGCGGTAGTACCAGATCAGCCAGCGGCAGCCGGCGAACCGCGGCGCGCTGCGGACCTTGATGTCGGCCAGGTTCTCGGAGAACCCGCAGACATAGGCCGAGCCGTGCGGCGCGAGCACCCGGGCGACCTCGGCGAGCCACTCGTCGCACCACGCGACGTAGACCTCGAGCGACTCGAACTCGTCCCACGCCGCCTTGTCGATCGCGTACGGCGGATCGGCGATGACGAGATCGACCGAGCCGTCGGCCAGCGTGGCGAGCAGCGCGAGCACGTCGGCGTGCCACAGCTCGCCGCGCACCGGCTCGGCGAGCGCCAGCGCGCAGGTCGGGCCGTCACCGCGCAGATCATGGGGAACGGACAGCTCGCGAACGACGCGGGGAGGACGCTTGGGCACCGGGCGCACAGCCTAGCGCCGCGGTCTGACGCTTGCCGGCCGCCGCGCCGCGTGCCAGCGTCGCGGCCATGACCGACGCCGACGTCCACCCGAGCGCGATCGTCGAGCCCGGCGCGCGGCTCGGCGCTGACGTCCGGATCTGGCACTGGGTGCACGTCCGCGCCGGCGCGGTGATCGGCGACGGCACGTCGATCGGCCAGGGTTGCTACGTCGGCGCGGTGACGCTCGGCCGCGGCTGCCGGATCCAGAACCACGTCTCGCTCTACGACGGCGTCACGCTCGAGGACCACGTCTTCCTCGGCCCGTCGTGCGTGTTCACCAACGTCGCGCACCCGCGCGCGCACGTCTCGCGCAAGGCCGACTACGCGCCGACCGTCGTCGGGCTGGGCGCGACGGTCGGTGCCAACGCGACGATCGTGTGCGGCGTGACGATCGGGCCGTACGCGATGATCGGCGCCGGCGCCGTGGTCACGCGCGACGTCCCGCCGCACGCCGTGATGGTCGGCACGCCGGCGCGCCGGATCGCCTGGGCGTGCCGGTGCGGCGAGACCCTGGCGGCGCCGACCTGCGCGCGCTGCGGCGAGCTGTATCTACTGTCCGACGCCGCGGCGATCCTCGTCGAGCGTCACGGCCGGTAGTGGTGCTTGAGCCGCGACCATAGCTCGATCGGATCGAAGCCGAGCAGCGCGAACGGGTGCGCGCCGCTGTCCTTGAACGCATCGCGGGCGCGCGACGCCAGGGCCGAGGCGCGGTCGCGGGTCGCCTGCGGCAACATGCCGGCCAGCGCGGTGGCCGCGCGTCCGGCCATCGCGGCGACCGCGGCGCCGCCGAGCAGGCCGAGCAGCCACGCCGGCGCCGGATCGATGACCACGCGCTTGGCGTTGAGCTCGCGCGCCAGCTGATCGCTCGGGCCGGTGACGATGCGCATCAGCGTCGCGCGCTCGACGAACAGCGCGATGCTCGGCTTGGCGAAGCGCTCTTCGACCGCCTCGAGCACGCGGCGGTAGCCCTTGTCCCAGTCGCGCGCGAACGCGACCTCGGGCACGAGATCGGCGATCGCCCGGTGGGTCACGACGCGCGTGACATCGCCGTCCGCCTTGACCGCGATGATCGACGCGTGCACGCGGCTGCGATCGTCCTCGACCACGTAGGCGACCAGCGCCGAGCGATCCGGCACCAGCAGATCGAACGTGCGCTGCAGCGCCGCCTCGCTCGGCGCCGGCAACAGCTCGAGCAGCGGCGGCTCGCTCCACACGCCGTGCCCGGCGTGCTTCTTGAGCGCGCGCAGGATCACGAGGCCCTGGGCGACGAAGTCCTGATCGATCCGCAGCGCGGCCTCGAATTCCGCGGCGACCTCGGCGATCAGCCGGCGCTCGATCACGATCAGCGCCGCGACGTCGAGCGTGCGGGCGTACGCCGCCAGCGCCTTGCTGGTCAGCCCGGGCAGCGGCGCCAGCGGGCGCGCGCCCTCGCCGCTGATGATCAGCTGATGCAGCGTCCCTCCGTCGAGGATCGCGAGCGCCCAGCGCCGCGGCGTCAGCACGCCCGGCGGCGTGAGCAGGTGCCACCAGTTCTTCCAGTGACGTGTGTCGAGATCGTACAGCGCCAGCTCGGGTGAGAGCACGCACTCACCCTACCACCCCAACTTGCACGGGGCCGCGAGCTGGGTAAGCATGCCGCGCATGAAGCAGACCTTACTCGTAGCGATGATCGTGTTGTCGACGGTGGGCGTGGCCAACGCGGGTGGCCAGGCGGGCTCGTTCGGCGTCGGCGCGGAGTTCCAGCTCAGCAACCTCGGCGGGCTGTCGGCCAACTACGACGCCGGCAAGTTCCATGTCGGCGGATTCTTTGGCGTCAGCGATCCCGCGGGCGACGACAACACGGAGATCCAGGTCGGCGGCCGGTTCTACTTCCACGTCGCGTCGACCGCGATGTCGGACTTCAGCATCGGCGGCTCGCTCGGCATCAGCAGCCAGGACCAGGGTCCCAACGTCGACCGCGCGACGCTGGTGTTCATCGAGCCGGGCTTCCAGATCCGGGCGTTCGTCGCGACCAACGTCGCGCTGTCGTTCTCGGGCGGCTTCTCGATCGGCGCGGCCGACGCGGACGGCCTGAGCATCTCCGGCGACTTCGTCGGCAACGGCGGCATCCACTACTACTTCTAGCTCGCACGCCTGGCACGCCTGGCGGCGCGGGTTAGTCGTCGCCGTCGCCGCCACCGACGGCGGACGCGATCGCCATGTCGGCCGCCTTGACCTTCGACGGATCGAACTTCTTGGCGCCCTCGAGCATCCGGTCGATCGTCTTGTCGAAGTCGGGGCGGGCGTCGTCCTTGCCCGCCTTCACGAAGCGCAGCGGGTTGATCCGCGCGACGACGATCGGCTTCAGGTAGCCGCTGTTCCAGCCCGCCGCCTTGAGCCGGGCGACCGCGGCGGTCACCGCGACGTCGAGCTCGAGCAGCCGCTCGGCGTGGGCCTCGCGCAGCTCGAGGCTGTCGGCCATCGGCTCGGTCGAGAACGCCTCGGTGCGCGCGACCACGGAGTTGTACGCGCCGCCCGAGAACCGCGCGTTGCTCTCGTAGCACACGCCGAGCGTGATCAGCGACGCCTGCTCGAGCTCGAACGCGACGTCGGCCTCGCTCGTGCCGGCCTTCCGGGCGTCGCCGGCGATCGCGCGCGCCATGCGGATGACCTCGAGCGCCTTGTCCTTGAGGTTGTGCGCCTTCTCGGTGTTGAGCGCCAGGATGCGAAACGCGATCTCCGGCTCGGGCATGACCAGCGCGATCACCGTCTTGGCGCCGAGCGCGCCGAGCGCGGACAGCCGGTGCATGCCGTTGGGCGTGATGAAGCCGCCGTCGTCATCGGGCACGGCGATCACCGGATCGAGGAAGCGGCCGACCTTGGGGATCACCGACGCGAGCCGCTCGGCGTGCGCCTTGGACAGCTCGCGCTGGTACGGCGTCGGCCTGATCTTGTCGAGCGGCAGCGCGGCGAGCGCGACCCAGAAGCCGCCGAACGGCTCGCGGTACGCGGCGATCTCGACGCCGCCGGCCGCTTCGATCTGGCCGCGCAGCCGCACCGCCTCGGCGGTCGGCGCGCTCGCGGTGACCTCGCGCGCCTCGAGGCCGACCGAGCCGGCGGCGGGCTTGGTCTTGCGCTTGCGAGTCGTCGCTGGCTTCCTGGGAGCAGACTTGGCGCGCGGCGGCATGTGTGGACTGTAGTACCCTCGGTACGTGAAGTGGACCCCCGGCACCGAGAACGACGACGTCGTGGATCGGCGCGGCAGCCGCGTGAGCGCCGGGACGCTGACCGGCGGCGGGCTCGCCGTGACGATCGTCGCGGTGCTGGTCGCGCGGCTGTTCGGCGTCGACATCAGCGGCCTGCTCGGCGGCGGTGAGACGTCGGCGCCCAGCGGCGCCAACAACCAGCCCGCGCCGCCCGCCGGTACGGATCCCGACAAGCCGCTGGTCGACTTCATCAAGTTCGTGATGAAGGACGTCCAGGACACGTTCGCGGCGAAGTTCAAGGCCGAGGGCCAGCCGTACCGGCGCGCCAAGCTCGTGCTGTTCACCGACGCGATCGACACCGGCTGCGGCCGGTCGTCATCGGCGATCGGGCCGTTCTACTGCCCGCCCGACGAGCACGCGTACATCGACCTGTCGTTCTACCGCGAGCTGCGCCAGCGCTTCGGCGCGCCCGGCGACTTCGCGCAGGCCTACGTCCTCGCGCACGAGATCGGCCACCACCTGCAGAAGCTGCTCGGCGCCGAGCAGCGGGCGCAGGCGCAGGGCAAGCACCAGCGCCGCAACGAGATCTCGGTCGAGATCGAGCTCCAGGCCGACTGCTACGCCGGCGTGTGGGGCCACGCGGCGCAGGGCAAGCACCTGCTCGAGGCCGGCGATCTCGAGGAGGCGCTCACCGCGGCGACCGCGATCGGCGATGACCGGCTGCAGAAGCAGTCCGGCCGCGAGGTCAACCCCGAGACCTTCACGCACGGGACCTCGGCGCAGCGCGTGCGATGGTTTCGCAAGGGCTTCGACACCGGCCAGCTCGCGGCGTGCGACACGTTCTCGGCCGGCGAGCTATAAGCCGGGGAGTCATGACGCAGCTGACATCGTTTCCCAAGAGCGAGATCAAGTTCCTCCTGCTCGAGAACGTCCACCCGGTCGCGAGCGAGGCGCTGCGCGCCGAGGGCTTCCAGGTCGAGACGGTCAAGGGCGCGGTGTCGGAGGCCGAGCTCGCCGAGCGTGTGCGCGACATCCACGTGCTCGGGATCCGCAGCAAGACGCAGGTCACGCCGCGCGTGCTGGACGAAGCGCGCCGGATGCTCGCGGTCGGCGCGTTCTGCATCGGCACCAACCAGGTCGCGCTCACCCACGCCAGCCGAGGCGGCGTCCCGGTGTTCAACGCGCCGTTCTCGAACACCCGCTCGGTCGCCGAGCTGATCCTCGCCGAGATCGTCATGCTGTCGCGCCACCTGGGCGACCGCTCGCGCGAGGTCCACGAGGGGCGCTGGCGCAAGGTCGCGGTCGGCAGCCACGAGGTCCGCGGCCACACGCTCGGCATCGTCGGCTACGGCCACATCGGCAGCCAGATCGGCGTGCTCGCCGAGTCGTTCGGCATGCGCGTGGTGTTCTTCGACATCGCGGCGCGCCTGCCGATGGGCAACAACCGCGCGCTGGCCCGGCTCGAGGACGTCCTCGAGATCGCCGACTTCGTCACCCTGCACGTCCCCGAGACGCCGCAGACCAAGAACATGATCGGCCCCGAGGAGCTCGCGCGGATGAAGCCGGGCGCGTGCCTGCTCAACGCCAGCCGCGGCACGGTCGTCCAGATCGCCGCGCTCGCCGACGCGATCCGCCGCGGCCACGTCGGCGGCGCCGCGGTCGACGTCTACCCCGACGAGCCCGAGTCCAACAGCGACGGCTTCGCGTCCGAGCTGCGGAACCTGCCCAACGTCATCCTGACGCCGCACATCGGCGGCTCGACCGAGGAGGCCCAGGAGGCGATCGGCCGCGAGGTCTCGACCGCGCTGATGAAGTACATCAACAGCGGCGCGACCACCGGCGCGGTCAACTTCCCGCAGATCGAGCTGCCGCTGGCGCGCGGCGCGCACCGGATCCTGAACGTCCACAAGAACGTGCCGGGCGTGCTGCGCGACATCAACCGGATCGTGTCCGACCACAACGCCAACATCCGGGCGCAGGTGCTGTCGACCGATCCCGACATCGGCTACCTGATCGTCGACCTCGATCAGGACGTGTCGCAGGACGTCAAGCGCGGCATCGCGGCGCTGCCGACCAGCATCAAGACGCGCATCCTGTTCTGATATTTTATAAGCCGTGTCGGCGGGCGCCGGAGGGGTATGCTCCCCGTCGGTGCACATCTCCGTCTTCGATATCTTCAAGATCGGCATCGGGCCGTCGAGCTCGCATACGGTCGGTCCGATGCGCGCCGCGAAGCGGTTCGCCGAGCGGCTCGCCGCGGACGGACAGCTGGCGTCCACCGCGAGCGTGAAGGTCGAGCTGTTCGGCAGCCTCGGGTTCACCGGCAAGGGCCACGGCAGCGACAAGGCGATCCTGCTCGGCCTCGAGGGCGACGAGCCGGCCACGGTCGACGTCGACAGCGTGCCGGCGCGGATCGCCCAGGTCGTGCAGCGCAAGCGGATCTGCCTGTTCGGCGGGCACGAGGTCGCGCACGATCCCGAGACCCAGCTGGTGTTCCACCGCCGCGAGAAGCTGCCGCTGCACTCCAACGGCATGCGGTTCACGGCGTTCGACGCGGCGGGGGCGACGCTCGCCGCGCGGATCTACTACTCGGTCGGCGGCGGCTTCGTGGTCGACCACGCCGGCGCGCCGGCCGACGGCAGCACGCCTGCCGAGCAGGTCAGCGTGCCGTACCCGTTCAACTCGGGCGACGAGCTGCTCAAGCTCAGCGTCGAGCACGGCACCAGCATCTCGGGGCTGATGCTCGAGAACGAGAAGGCGCTGATCCCCGAGGCCGAGGTCCGCCGCGGCGTGGTCACGATCTGGCAGGCGATGGAGGCCTGCGTGAAGCGCGGCTGCGAGCGCGAGGGCATCCTGCCGGGCGGCCTCAAGGTCAAGCGGCGGGCGGCGGCGCTGCACCGGCGGCTCAAGAGCGATCCGGCCGGCGCGAGTGATCCGCTGGTGATCATGGACTGGGTCAACCTGTTCGCGCTCGCGGTCAACGAGGAGAACGCCGCCGGCAGCCGCGTCGTCACCGCGCCGACCAACGGCGCCGCCGGGATCATCCCCGCCGTGCTGATGTACTACCGGCGGTTCCTGCCCAACGCCGACGACGAAGGCACGATTCGCTTCCTGCTCACCGCGGCGGCGATCGGCGCCTTGTACAAGAAGAACGCGTCGATCAGCGGCGCCGAGGTCGGCTGCCAGGGCGAGGTCGGCGTCGCGTGCTCGATGGCGGCCGGCGCGCTCGCCGAGGTGATGGGCGGCACGCCGGCGCAGGTCGAGAACGCCGCCGAGATCGGCATGGAGCACAACCTCGGCCTGACCTGCGATCCGATCGGCGGCCTGGTCCAGGTGCCGTGCATCGAGCGCAACGCGATGGGCGCGGTCAAGGCGATCAACGCCGCGCGCCTCGCGCTGCAGGGCGACGGCACCCACAAGGTCTCGCTCGACAAGGTGATCAAGACGATGTGGCGGACGGGCGCGGACATGAGCAGCAAGTACAAGGAGACCGCGCGAGGCGGCCTCGCCGTCAACATCATCGAGTGCTGACGCTGCGCGAGGCGATTGCGTCGGAGCCCGTATGCCATACGGGCTCCGAGGTGAGGTAGGCTGCGCCCGGTGGAGATCGTCGGCCTCGAGCCGCGCCGGAGCGACCTGGCACGCGGCATCGTGATCGCGCGCGGCTCGCGCCCGCTCGATGCGAACGAGCAGCGCGCGCTGTGGGAGGCGCTCGGCCTCGCCGGCGTCACCGAGCCCAGCGAGGCGGACGGCGACGATGACGACGACGGCCGGGCGCGCCAGTGGCTCGCGGCGCCGTGGTTGCCGCCCGCGGCGCACGAGATCGACGACCAGCGCGCCGCGTTCGAGCAGGCGGCGGCGACGCACGGCCTCGAGACGATCTGGTGCGTCAAGGTCGAGACCGGGATCGACGGCGTGGCGTGGATCGATCTGGCCGCGGCCGAGGGCCACGCGGTGGCCGCGAGCGACGAGCCCGCCGCGGCCGAGCCGGCCGAGGTGGTCGACGCGATCTTCGAGCACGAGGCCGAGGTGCTGTACAGCGCGCCCGACGCGCCGGTCGATCCGGCGCTCGCGCCCGGCGGCGACGACGAGGACGACGACGAGGACGACGACGGTGAGGACGACCCCGACGTCGACGACGATCTCGATCTGACCTCCGACCTCGCGCTCGAGAGCCACTGGCGCAACGGCACGCCGCCGCTCGAGCACTCGGTGTCGTTTCCGATCGAGCGCTACCCCGAGATCATCGACGACTACGACTGGGAGAGCTTCGGCATCGCGCTCAAGCTCGCGGGGTCCGGCCTGCCCGGCGAGGAGTCGGTCGTCAACGCGTTCTTCGCGCTGTGGCTGTCGGTCTACCAGGACGAGCGGGTCGACGAGTTCGAGCCGTTCCAGCGCGCCGACGTCGTGCACGATCGCAAGCACCGCTCCGCGCTGATGTGGGTCGAGCGCTTCGCCGTGCCGGCGACGGCGTCGGACCAGGTCCACTTCCTCCTGTGGATCGTCGCGCGGATCCACGAGATCCTGCCGCTGCTGTGGGCGCGGTTCGACAGCGTCGACGACGCCGTCAAGTCGCGGGCGACCGGCGGGTCCAACATCGTGTCGGCGGCGCCGGCGCCGGCGCTGTCGGGGGCCCCCGGGCCATCGGGCAACCCGCCGGGCATCGCGGTGCGTGGCATCGCGGGCGTGGCGGCGGGCAGCGGCGGGGGCACGGTCGTGGCGAGCCCGGCGGCCGGCGACGAGCCGTTCATCCTCGCCGGCAACCCGCTCGCCGACCGGTTCCGCCGTCAAGGCGAGGAGGCCGCGCTCGCGTGGGCGGTGCAGCAGAGCGTGTGGAGCCGGCGCGAGCTCGCCGGCATGCTGATCGAGGTCGCGCTCGAGCACGATCCGGACGATCCGACGACCTCGGTCGTCGCCGAGCGCCTGCTGCGCCGGGCGCTGGCGTTCGACGGCCGCTCCGACGCCAGCGGCTACCTCGCGATCGTCCTGGTCCGCCAGCATCGCCTGGCCGAGGCGATCGCGCTGGCCCGGAGCGCGCCCAGCCGCGACGTCCGCCTGCTCGTGGTCGGCGAGACCGCCGAGCACATGCCGGGCGAGCTCGACGGCGCGCTCGAGCTGCTCGACGACCAGACCCTGGCGGCCACCGATCCGGAGGAGCTGTGCGATCTGGTCGGCAGCGTCGCGCGCCACGCGCCGGCGTACCTCGTCGCGCTGCTCGACCGGCTGCCCGCCGCCGGCGCGCTCGTGCCGTTCCTCTACAACACCAGCTTCTCGGTCGAGCGCCCGCAGGCGCTCGCGATCCTGCGCAAGGTGCTCGCGCTGCCGGAGCCGCTCCAGAGCAGCGGCGAGGCGCGCACCGCGCTGGTCATGGCGTGGAACAACGCGTGTATCCACGCCCACGCGCTCGGTGACTACGCGCTCGCGGTCGAGCTCGCCGACGGCGGCCAGCCGTTTGGCCCCGAGAACCCGTACATCTTTCACTCGGCCGCGTGCGCCTACGCGGCGGTCGGCCAGATCGACCGCGCGCTCGAGCAGGTCGCCCGCGCGATCGAGCACGAGTACGAGCACGCCGAGAAGATGGAGACCGACAACGACCTCGCGCCGCTGCACGGCGATCCGCGGTTCGGCGCGCTGTTCCGCGAGTGGCGGACCCGGCGCGCGGATCTTAATTAGCGCCGGGGCGAGGTGCGCCCGGCGCGCGCGAGGGAGAGCGAAGCGGCCGAGGCGTCGCGCGATCAGCTCGGCCGGACGACGGCGCCGCTGGTGTCCTGCGCGAGCGGCCGGGTCGCCTCGTCGTAGTGGTTCCAGCACACCGGCGCGTACTGCTCGTCGGCGCCGAGCTGGATCTGGGGCCCGCGCACCGTCGGCGTGCCGTTGACGAACCGCAGGTTGCAGATCGCCTTCTTCGCGCAGTACTGGCAGGTGACCTTCACCTCCTCGATGCGATCGGCCAGCTCCATCAGGCGCTGCGCGCCGGGAAACAGCTTGGTCCGAAAATCGGTCCTGAGGCCGTAGCAGATCACCGGCACGCCCGGGTCGACCGTGATCCGCCGCAGATCCTCGATCACCGCGGGCGGCAGGAACTGCGCTTCGTCGACCAGCACGCAGTCGAGCCCCGCAAAGTCGGCCGGGACCAGCACCGTGTCCTCGTCGATCATCAGATCCGCCGTGGCCTCGAGCCCCGAGCGCGACGAGATCTTGTCGCTGCCGAACCGGCTATCCAGCCTCGGCTTGACCAGCAACACCCGCTTGCCCTGCTTGCGGTAGTTGTGCGCCACCGCGAGCAGGTTCATCGACTTCGCCGAGTCCATCGTGCCGTACCGAAAGTAGAGCTTCGCCACGGCCGCTACCCTAGATCCGGGGGCTGACACTGATCGATCCGCCGGGTAGAATTCTCGATACGAAATGGACGGCACGGCCAAAGGCGCCTCCGATACCTCGCCCGAGGCGGACGAGGTCATGTTTCAGCTCTGGCGGCGCGCGACGCCCAGCCAGAAGCTCCGCAAGATCTTCGGAATCGGCAAGATGATCAACGATCTGGTTCGCGGCGAGCTGCGCGGCAGGTACCCGAGCGCAACACCGCGGGAGATCGAGCTGCGCCTTGCATCCCGCAACCTCGATCGCGAAACGATGATGCGCGCCTTCAACTGGGATCCGGCGCTACACGGAATGTGACCATGCTGCTCGGCGAGCTCGAGGTCGCCCTCGACGTCGGACGTCAGCTCGACGCGCTGGGGGTCACGTGGCTGGTCGGCGGCTCGGTCGCCAGCTCGATCCTCGGCGAGCCACGCGCAACATCGGACGTGGACCTGGTCGCGGACCTTCGAGGTCGGCACGTCAACCCGCTGTTCGCGGCGCTCGTGGAGACCTACTACATCGACGAGGCCGCGACGATGGCCGCGGTCAAGACGCGGGGCGGCTTCAACGTCATCCAGCTCGCGTCGATGACCAAGGTCGACATCTACTGCAGCGCCGACGAGCCGCTCGCGCGCGAGGAGCTCCAGCGCCGCATCTTCGTCGACGTCGATGGTCAGCGATTGCCGTGTGCATCGGCGGAGGACCTCCTGCAGAAGCTGCTCTGGTTTGTCGAAGGCGGCGGCGTGTCCGACCGACAATGGCGCGACATCCGCGGTGTGATCCGGGTGCAAGGTGAAGCGCTCGATCAGGCGTACCTGACACGCCACGCGACGAGCCACGGCGTGATGGATCTGCTGCGCCGCGCGCTGGGCGAGTAGCGCTACTGGTCGCGCAGCAGGCGGCGGACGGCCTGGAGGGCCGGGATGCCGGTGACGCCCCCGCCGCCGTGGGTCGCCGAGGACGCCTGGTAGAGGCCGCGGATCGGGGTCGTGAAGTCGGCGTAGCCGGGCGCGGGGCGCATGTGGAACAGCTGGTTGGCGGACAGCTCGCCGTGGAAGATGTTGCCGCCGACGAGGCTGTAGGTCGTCGCCATGTCGTGGGGGCCGATGACCTGGCGATGCAGGATCGACGACGTGAAGCCGGGCGCGACCGCCTCCATGCGCGCGATCACGCGGTCGGCGTAGGCCTCGAGCTCGGCGGTGTTCGGCGCGTCGACGAAGCCGTGCGGCACCCACTGCGTGAACATCGACATCACGTGCTTGCCGGGCGGCGCCAGCGTCGGGTCGAACACGCTGGGGATGCAGACGTCGGCGAACGGCACGCGGGCGGGCGCGCCGGCGACCGCGTCCTGGAACGCGCCCTCGAGGTCGTCGAGCGACTCGGCGAGCACGATCGTGCCGCCGTGGACCTCGGGATCGAAGCCCGGACGGCTGGTGAGCTCGGGCAGCCGGTCGAGCGCGAGGTTGACCTTGACCGTGCCGCTGCGCGACTTCCAGCGCTCGATCGCGGTCACGAAGTCGTCGGGCAGGTCGGCGCGCTCGAGGTGCGACAGGAACGTGATCCGCGGGTGCGTGGTCGTGATGATCGCGTCGGCGTCGAGCTCGTCGCCGCCCGCGAGCACGACGCCGGTGGCGCGGCCGTCGACGACCTTGATCTTGACCACCTCGGCCTCGGTCCGGATCGTCGCGCCCAGCCACTCGGCCGCGGCCCGCAGCGCCTGGGTCACGCCGCCCATGCCGCCCTCGGGGAAGCCCCACGAGCCGAGCTGGCCGTCGCCGACGTCGCCCATCTTGTGGTGCGCCATGACGTACGCGGTGCCCGGCGAGCGCGGCCCGGCCCACGTGCCGATCACGCCGCTGACCGACAGCACGCCGCGCAGGGCGTCGCTCTCGAAGCGCTCCTCGAGCAGGTCGGCCACGCTCATCGTCATCAGCCGGGTGACGTCGCCGACGCCGCGCTCGTCGAGGCGTCGGAACCGCCACGCGGTGCGCAGCGCGGCGAGCAGGTCGCCGGGGCGCTTGCTGCCGAGCCGCGGCGGGACCTGGGTCAGCATCGGTCCGAGCAGCGCGCCGAGCCGGCCGAGCCAGGCGTCCCAGCGCTCCATCTCGTCGGCGTCGCGCGGCGAGAACTGCGCGATCTCGGCGTGCCGGCGCGCCGGGTCGTCGCACATCATCAGCGCGCGGCCGTCGCGGCGCGGCGCGAAGTACGGGTGCTGCGGGTAGATCTTGTAGCCGAACCGCGCGAGCTCGAGCTCCTCGAGGATCGTCCTGGGCAACAAGCTCACCACGTACGACAGCGCGGTCATCTTGTAGTCCGGGCCCCACGGCGTCTCGGTCACCGCCGCGCCGCCGACCTTGTGGCGGCGCTCGAGCACGGTGACGCGCCGGCCGCGCTTGGCGAGGAGACCCGCGGCGACCAGGCCGTTATGGCCACCGCCGATCACGAGGACGTCGGAGCGCTCGGTCACGCTTCCTCGTGTATCACACCGTTCGACGGAGTCCGTATTCCATATGGACTCGGTCGCCTCGATCGCCTCGCGAAGCGCTTGGCTGCACGGACCCAGACGCCTCGCTGCGCTCGGCTACGGCAGGACGCCGAGCGCGCGCGCGCCAAACACCGCGAGCGCGCCGACCGTCGCCGCCGCCGGGATCGTGAAGATCCACGCCCAGACGATCCGCGTCGCGAGCGCCCAGCGAATCCCGCGCGCCTTGGTCACCGTGCCCACGCCGATGATCGCGCCGGTGATCGTGTGCGTGGTCGACACCGGGATCTTCAGGAACGTCGCCAGGAACAGCGTGATCGCGCCGGCGACCTCGGCGCAGAACCCGCCGACCGGCTTCAGGTGCGTGAGCCCCATGCCCATCGTCTTGACGATCCGCCAGCCGCCGATCGCCGTGCCGAACGCCATCGCGCTGTACGACGCGACGACCACCCAGCTGGGCGCCGACTTCGCGCTGGCCTCGAGCGTGCCGCCGGCGATCATCACCGCCCAGATCACGCCGATCGTCTTCTGCGCGTCGTTGCCGCCGTGGCCGATCGAGTACAGCGCCGCGGAGATCAGCTGACCGACGCGGAACGTGCGGTCGACCTTCTGGGGGCGCATCTTGCGGAACAGCCAGAACACCGAGAACATCAGGAGCGCGCCGAGGAACAGGCCGATCAGCGGCGCGAGCAGGATGAACTCGAGCGTCTTGCGCAGGTTCGGCCACTGCAGGACGTCGACCCCGCCGAACGCGACGCCGGCGCCCGAGATCCCGCCGATCAGCGCGTGCGAGCTCGACGAGGGCAGCCCCCACATCCAGGTCAGCAGGTTCCACAGGATCGCGCCCGACAGGCC